>WBZX01000248.1_pt1 | contig 50782 bp, 40 predicted proteins | sample 5204211 | NCBI WGS metagenome assembly WBZX01 (sample SAMN12344362, study PRJNA552823) | activated sludge metagenome | biome: Activated sludge suspended growth; feature: Nitrification reactor; material: Wastewater; isolation source: activated sludge from nitrification reactor of wastewater...
AGGGCAGCTGGATTTCTACGCCAACAACTATGAGAAGTGGCCGGTGCAAAAGCGCCTGGGTGTGTCGCGCCTGATGGGGCAGAGCCTGGACGAGGCCACACTGATACTCACCTTGGTAGATGCAGCCCGCCTGCTGCGCGAGGTGGCCACGCCCGACCAGCAACGCCAATGGGGTGAGCGTTTGTTCCGCCCCGTGGCGCAAACGCTGGACCAGAGTTTCAACGGGCTCAACAACATCAGTTGCTGGCAACGCTCTGCCATGGCGGTGTTGGCCTTGTGGCTGGGCGATGAGGGCATGTTCGGCCGAGCTACGGAAGGGCCGAATGGCTTGCGTAACCTGCTGAAGGTGGGGGTGACCGAGGACGGGCTTTGGTACGAGGGCTCGCTGGGCTACAACGCCTACGTGGTTCGCGCCTTGCTGCCGTTCTTTGAGGCTGTGGCCATGGCAGGGCGTGGCGCCGCATTCGCCGGCGAGATGCTTCAGATTCAAAACCTGATGTTGGCGCCCATGGCGCTGCGCTTTCCAGACGACAGCTTGCCCAACCCGAGTGACAGCGTTGGGCGGCTGAAGGTGCCAGACACCGGGCTGTTGATCTCTGCACGACGGGTCTTGCCCACGCGCATAGGGCTGCTTGAGGCTGCCAAGCGCAAGAGCTGGGAGCAGTTGATAGACCCTGCGGCAGCCACCAGTGCCGCAGCGGCCAACATGCCGCCCGTGGCTTCTCAGTTGCTGGCCAACTCGCACATGGCGGTGCTGAAGTCGGGCCAGTGGCAGGTGTTTGTGCACTGGGGCCAGAACGTCATCAACCACGCTCAGCGCGAAGCACTGAACGTGGAGGCGTTTGCTGGCAGCAAGCCACTCACACGCGACTCGGGCACGGCGCTTTATGGCTCGCCGATGCACTCGAACTACTTCACCCAGCCCGCCGCGCACAACGTGCCCTTTTCGGATGACAAGGGGCAGTTGGGTTGGGCACCGGGTGAATTGCTGAAGTTCGATGCCGCCGCGGGTGCCATCACGGTTTCACAGCCGCAGTACAACGCCAACCTGGCAGCCACGCGCGCCATCAAGTTGGATGGCGACAGGTACATCGACGAGTTGAAGCTCACAGCCCGCCCCGGCCAGCCTGCGCCCGCATCGCTGGGGAGCGCCTGGCAGTTCGATTGCAAGCTGGAAGGGTTCGACGCCCTGCAGCCTGCCTTCACCGCCCTGCCCAATACTGAAGGCTTTCAGTTCTGGACCGATGTGCACAGCTACACCGGGCACGATACAGCCGCATTGCAAGCCAACTGCGGAGGGCAACGGGTGAGCCTGAAGCTGGAAGTGCCAGGAGAATTCACGCTCTTCAAGGGCTCAGCACCGGGCTTGCCGCCGGCGATGCGTGATGCCTTGTATTTGCGGGTCAAGGGTGCGAGCGCCACCTTCCGGGCAACCTTTCAATCAGCCCCCTGAGCCGGCCCCGATGAACATCTTGCTTTCTGTTTTTGCCTGCGCGCCAAACACTGGAAGTGAAACTGGCGTCGGCTGGCGATGGGCGGTGGAACTGGCTCGCGCGGGTCACAACGTGGTGGCGATCACCGACGAAACACGCCGGTCGGCCATCGACGCTGAGTTGAGCGCTCGGCCGGTGCCTGGTCTTCGGGTTGAGTACTTCAGGCCGGCCTGGCTGCGCGCGGTGACACTGAACTCGCGCACGGCCCAGTTGCTGTTTTCCGCTTGGCAGTATTGGCTGGTGCCTCGCGCCCGCGAGCTGCATGCGGTCAACAAGTTCGATGTTGCGATTCACCTGACCTATGGCGTCTTCAGAACGCCCTGCTTCTTGGGCCGGCTTGGCATTCCGCTCATCTTTGGCCCTGTGGGCGGTGGCGAGGATGCACCTTGGTCGTTGAAGCGAGGGTTGCCCGCACGGGAACTCATGAAGGAGTTGGTGCGAACCAGCATCATCAAACTCGCCAAGATCAACCCTTTCTTGATTTACTCGTTGAGCAAGTCCACTTTGATACTCACCAAGACGGATGACACGCGTCTTGCATTGCCAGGTGGATTTGAAAGTCGCGCAGCGAACTTCCACGAGATCGGTATTGATCTCTCTGGTCAGCAAAGTGAGCCCACCCGGAATTGCCGCAATAAGAGCAAGCCTCTTGAAATTCTTTTCGCGGGACGCCTGCTTGGGTGGAAGGGCGTGCACCTTGTTTTGAAAGCCACCGCCGCCGCACTCGCGAAGGGCAGAGCCGTTCACTTGACGATAGTTGGTAGCGGGCCGCTCGAAGGTTGGCTGAAGAAGCTGGCGGCTGATTTGGGTTTGGGCGAACACGTGACGTGGCACGCGCAGATGTCCCAGCAGGCTTTCTTTCAGATCTACAAGCAGATGCACTGCTTCTTGTTCCCCAGTCTGCATGACTCAAGCGGCAACGTGGTGCTGGAAGCCTTGTCGTTTGGGCTGCCGGTGGTGTGCCTGAATATCGGCGGGCCAGCCACATTGGTTGATGAGTCTTGCGCACACGTTATTGCCGTCCAAGGTGCGAGCCAAGCCGAAGTTGTCGAGCAGTTGGCGGTGGCGCTCTGCAAGCTCAGCGACGACGAGGGCGAACGATTGAAAATGAGTGCAGCCGCCCAGCGCAGGGCGGCAAGCATGACCTGGGCGAGTCGCCCTGCCGGGGCATTGAGCCTGCTGACACAACGCGTGCATCCCCGATAGAGAACAGGTTCAAATCTGCCATGGTTCAAACCATCTTTGCCGCGCTGCGCCGGCTGCAAACACGTCTTGCCGTTGTGGGTAAAGGGCACTTTCTCAGCGCGGGCGATGGCCTGCACGTTGGGCGCGGCACGCGCTTGTGGGCACCAACCAGCCTGCGCATTGGCCGGTGCGTGTACATCGGCAAGCAAGTGCACATCGAGGCAAATGCCGATATTGGGGACTATTGCCTGATCGCGAACCGGGTGGCCTTTGTGGGCCGGCACGATCACGATTTCAAGCGCGTGGGATTCCCGGTTCGGTTTGCACCATGGATAGGCAGCCAGCGCTTTCCAAGCCCATACATCACCGAACGAGTAGTAGTTGAGCAGGACGTCTGGATAGGTTTTGGCGCCACCGTTCTGACGGGCGTCACGTTGGGCAAAGGCTGCGTCATTGCGGCTGGCAGCCTGGTAACCCGGGACGTGCCGCCGTACTCAATTGCCGCTGGCGTACCCGCACGCGTGGTTGGGTCTCGCTTTGCCGATCCCAAAGAGATCGAGGAGCACGAAGAAATGATTCGGAGCGGACGTTTCGAGTTCTCGGAGCGAGGCTTTGACGAATGCACTATCGAGCCTGGGACCAACAAGCACAGGGACGGGGCATGAGAGTTGCCATTCTTCAGCATCGGCTACTGCACTACCGCACGCAACTCTTCGAGCGCCTGCGCTCGGCCTGCCAAGCCCGTGGCATTGAGTTGATGCTGGTGCACGGGCAAGCCACACCCCGTGAGTCTGTGAAGAAGGACGAGGGGCGGTTGCCCTGGGCCAGCGTCGTGAAAAACAAGGTTGTTGAGGTAGGCGAGCGCGACATCCTTTGGCAGCCCCTGCCCGCTGAAGCTGGCGCTGTCGACCTGCTCATCGTGATGCAGGAAAGCCGGATTCTTTCCAACTACCCGTTGCTGCTCTCAAGGCTGTGGCGCAAGCGCAAGATCGCCTACTGGGGCCACGGCAAGAACTTTCAGAGCGATGCACCAGCGGGGCTGCGCGAGGTGTGGAAGCGCTTCATGCTGACGCGGGTGGACTGGTGGTTTGCATACACGTCAATGACGGTGGACCTTCTTACCCAAGCTGGGTTTGCCCACGGCCGCATCACGCAACTGGACAACGCCATCGACACCGTGGGCTTCAAGCGCGACCTGGCGTCTTGGTCGCAAGACGATCTGAGGCTGGCTCGGCAGGAGCTGGGCATTGCCGAAGGCGCACCGGTGGCCGTCTTTTGTGGCTCGCTCTACCCGGACAAGTTGCTGGGCTTGATGGTTGAAGCTGCAGACCTGATTCGCGCCAAGCACCCAGGCTTCACCCTGTTGGTGATAGGCGATGGCCCCTCCATGCCTGAGATGGCCACCGCCGCTGCTTCGCGCCCTTGGATGCAGCTGTTGGGCGTGCGCAAGGGGCGAGAGAAGGCACGTTATTTCTTGCTGGGCGATGTGATGCTGAACCCCGGCCTGGTGGGCCTGCACATCGTGGATGCCTTTTGCGCAAGCCTGGTGATGGTGACCACGTCTGGCGCCCGCCACTCACCCGAGGTGGCCTACCTGGAGCATGGCCGCAATGGACTGATGACGGGTGACTCTGCCGAGAGCTACGCCCAAGCCGTGCTGTCGTTGTTCAATGATCGTTCCAAGCTGAACGAGATGAAGGCAGCAGCCCAGGCGGACAGCGAGCGCTACACGCTCGACAACATGGTGCAGCGGTTCGCCGACGGTATTGCCGCAGCGCTGAAGCAGCAATGAACCACACAACACAGCCCGCCCCATCCCGTTGCGTTGTGCCTGTGCTGGGCGCACCCATCGATGTTCTGAACTGGGACGATGCCATTGGCAAGATCGTCGCGTGGGGAACCCGCAGGGAGTCACGCTACGTCTGCATCTGCAACGTGCATTCGGTGGTGACGGCCAGCCAGGACGGTGCGTTTGCAAAGGTGGTTGCCGAGGCCGACATGGCAACGCCCGATGGCGCGCCAGTTGCCTGGATGATTCGGCGCGCCGGTTGGCGCCATCAGCAGCGCATCAACGGGCCAGACCTGATGTGGCGCTACCTTTCTTTGGCACACACCCACGGCCAGGCGGTGTATTTCTATGGCGGTGCAGCCGACACTTTGGCCATCCTTCGCCGACGGCTTGAGACCGAGTTCCCCGAGCTCAAGATCGCAGGCATGGTTTCACCGCCATTCCGCAAACTCACCGAAGCAGAGCAGCAGGCAGACGTTGAAGCCATCAACAGCAGTGGGGCTGCAGTGGTGTTCGTCAGCCTTGGTTGCCCCAAGCAAGAGCTTTGGATGGCCGAGCAGCGCGGCAAGGTGCACGCGGTGCTGATCGGTGTGGGCGCCGCGTTCGACTACCACGCTGGCACCATCAAGCGCGCCCCCGAGTGGATGCAGCATGCGGGCTTGGAATGGGCCCACCGATTGGCATCTGAGCCGCGCAGGCTTTGGCGCCGTTACCTCGTCACCAACACATGGTTTGTTGTTGCGGTGATCGCAGAAATGCTGGGCCTCAAGGGAAACCGCGCAAAGTAGGCTCGGTCAGTCGCTGCCAAACAGGTCGCGCGTGTAGACCTTGTCCTTCACGTCGAACAGCACGGGCACCAGCCGGTTGGCCACGATCACGTCGGCCTGCTGTTTGAAGGTGGCCAGGTCGCGCTCCACGCGCGAGCCAAAGAAGTGGTCGTCGGCCAGCGCGGGTTCGTAGACGATCACTTCCACGCCCTTGGCCTTGATGCGCTTCATGATGCCTTGCACGCTGCTGGCCCGAAAGTTGTCGCTGCCGGCCTTCATGATGAGGCGGTGTATGCCCACCACCTTGGGCTTGCGGGCCAGGATGTCGAAGGCCACAAAGTCTTTGCGCGTGGTGTTGGCGTTGACGATGGCCTCGATGAGGTTCTGGGGCACGTCGCGGTAGTTGGCCAGCAGCTGCTTGGTGTCTTTGGGCAGGCAGTAGCCGCCGTAGCCAAAGCTGGGGTTGTTGTAGTGGTTGCCGATGCGCGGGTCCAGGCACACGCCGTCGATGATCTGGCGGGTGTCCAGGCCGTGGGTGGCGGCGTAGGTGTCCAGCTCGTTGAAGTAGGCCACGCGCATGGCCAGGTAGGTGTTGGCAAAGAGCTTGATGGCTTCGGCTTCGGTGCTGTCGGTCAGCTGCACGGGCACGTCTGGCTTCACGGCGGCGCGGCGCAGCAGCTCGGCAAAGGCGGCGGCGCGGTCGCTTTTTTCGCCCACCACGATGCGTGAGGGGTGCAGGTTGTCGTACAGGGCCTTGCCTTCACGCAGAAACTCGGGCGAGAAGATGAGGTTGCTGGTGCCCATGCGCTCGCGCAGCGCTTGGGTGTAGCCCACGGGCACGGTGGACTTGATCACCATCAGCGTGGCCGGGTTGTGGGCCATCACGTCGCGCACCACGGCTTCCACGCTGCTGGTGTTGAAGGTGTTGGTGTTGGGGTCGTAGTCGGTGGGGGTGGCAATCACCACCACTTTGGCGCCTTGGTAGGCCTGCTGCGGGTCGAGTGTGAAGCGCAGGTTCAGCGGCTTGTGGGCCAAGAAGTCTTCAATCTCGGGGTCGGCAATGGGGCTGTGGCGCTGGTTGAGCTGGGCCACCTTGGCGGCGTCGATGTCGAGCGCCACCACCTCGTTGTGCTGGGCCAGCAGCACGGCGTTGCTGAGGCCCACATAGCCCGTGCCTGCCACGGCGATCTTGATGCTCATTGCTGCCCTGCGGTTGCGTGTGTGCAGGGATTATGGCGGGGGCCTGCGCCGCTGGCGCGCGCTGCGCACTACTGCACAACAGGCTGTAGAGGATTGCGCCATTCGGCCTCGCATTGCTGCCAGATCAAGAACCTTCGGGCCGTTTTGGTGTCGGATGCGAGGTGACCAGGGAAGGCAAAAAACGATGTCGGGTTTGAGCGAGATGTTGGCGGGCGATGGGCCCTACACCGGCCCAGACAGGCGCCGCAGGGGGCAAGAGTTGCCCAAGCTGATGGTGGCAGTGCTGGACGAGGTGGACCACGGTTTGCTGGTCATCACCGACGAGCGCTGGGTGCTGCAGGCCAACCATGCGGCGCATGTGGCGCTGAACACCGAGGGCCACCCTTTGCGGCTGAGCGGCCAGCGTTTGCTGGCGGTGGACCTGGCCGACATGGCCAAGCTGGACGACGCGATTGGCATGTCGCGCGACCGCGGCCTGCGCAGCCTGCTCACCTTGGGTGAGCATGGCGAGGTGCGCGAGGATGTGTCGGTGGTGCCGCTGGGCACGGTGGCGGCGGCGGCGCACGCGCGCCCCACGCTGCTGGTGAAGTTGGGCCGGCGCCAGATGGTGCAGGCGCTGTCGGTGGTGGCGTTTGCCAGCGCGCATGGTTTGTCTGCGCGCGAGCAAGAGGTGCTGGGCTGGCTGTGCCAGGGCCTGCGGCCGGCCGACATTGCGGCCAAGCTGGCGGTGTCGCTGCCCACGGTGCGCACGCACATTCACCACGCGCGGCGCAAGGCGGGTGCGGCGGACGTGATGGCCTTGATCAAGATGGTGGCCACGCTGCCACCGATGGTGAGCGCGCTGAAGGGTGGGCGCTGAGGCACGGGGGCCGCGCGGCCCCCAGGGGTGGCCGGGCTATGCCAGGCGCAGCAGCATGTCTTGAATGGTGATGTGGTGGATGGCCAGTACGACACTCCCCTCGATGGCGCGGTCTTCGGCCCTGGCCTTGGGGTGTTGGTCAGAGCGGCGCGCGCGGCGTCGGACGAGATGTGGGCTTGCAGCACCACGCCGAGCTCTTTCAGCAAGCGGAGCACACAGCCAATCCTGCGGATGCAGGAATTTATGCTTTTGGCGAGGGTTGAGTCAGGATATTCCTACGGTCGTAGGAAGACCCACCCATCCAGGCGGAAATGCGCTGATGTGCCTGCAAGCTCAGTCGATCTTGCGGCGCCGGGCCATGGCGCCCAGCAGGCCCAGGCCGGCCAGCGAGAGGGCCAGGCTTTGGGGTTCGGGCACCGGCGAGGGGGCGGTGGCGGCCGAGGCCAGCATGTAGTTGCCGCCGCTGGGGCCCAGATCGCCGGTGACGAGGTAGTAGTAGCTGCCTGCGGCCAGGCCCAGGAACCGGTGGTTGGTGTTGGCGGTGCCGTTGAAGCTGAAGGCGCCCACCGAGGTGTCGGCCGTGGCGTCGCCATAGGCGCCCATGAAGAGTTGCACGCTGGCGTTGCTGAGGTCGACCGAGCCGGCGGCCTCGTAGAGCTCGTGGGCCTGGGCCAGCAGGTTGCTGCTGCCCGCCAGGGTGAAGGTGTACACGTCGGCCACGGCCGCGTGGCCGGTGAAGGTGCCGAGCACAAAGTTGCCGCCACTTTGCAGCTCGCCGTGCGGCCCCCAGGGGGTGACATAAGCGGCCAAGGCCTGGCTGGGTGCGGCGGCGGCCAGCAGGGCCACCACCGAGCTGGCGGCGAGGGTGCGAAGTTGGTTCATGAAGACTCCCTGGTGCATGGTGTGGGTGCGATGACAGCGCACATGAAGAGTGTAGGTGCGGGTGTGCGTTTAATTTCGCCGTTAGGCGTGAGCGTGTTCTTCGCCTTGTAAGCAATGGCCATACCGGGTAAGCGGGCGCACCAAACAAAACAGGGAGCCGAAGCCCCCTGTGTGGTGTGAGGCGGTGGCCTCGGGTGCGCGCTGCGCTTGGTCGACGCTCAGTCGATCTTGCGGCGCCGCGCCACGGCACCCAGCATGCCCAGCCCGGCGAGCATCATGGCGATGGATTCGGGCTCGGGGACGGGGGCTGCAGTGAAGGTGGCGCTCAGCAAGTAGCGGCCGCCGCGCGAGCCGGTGGCGGTGCCGGCCACCTGGAAGTAGTAGTTGCCGGCCGCCAGGTTGTTGAACACCTGCGTGGCCTCGCCACTGGCAAAGCTGAACGAGGTGCCGATCTGCGCGTTGTTGCTGGCGTTGTACAGGCCGACGGTGGCGACGCCAAAGTCGAGGACGCCGGGGCTGAACGTGGGAACGAAGGTTTGGTCGGTGCCAGTGACGGTGGCGTTGAAGGTTTGGCCCGGCGCCACCGAGAAGAAGTAGTCGTTCGAGACGGTGGGCGCGGTGGCTGTGGCAGAGCCATTGGCCGAGTAGTAGGTGTTGGCCGTGACTGGGTTGGCGCTGCTGAACGGGTTGGCTTGGCTGGCGAGGCTGCACAGGGCCAATGCCGTGGCGCTGGCAACTTGGTAGGTGGTCTTCATGTTCTTCCCCTTGGTGAGTAAGGTGGCCAGGCCTGGCGGCCCGGCCCACAGGGCTTAGCCGCGCACTTGGCGCCGGCGCCCCGCCACGGCCAGCAAGCCCAGGCCGCTGAGCATCATGGCCAAGGTCTCGGGCTCGGGCACGGGGGCGGTGGCCAAGGGGGTGAAGTTCATGCCGAAGCTGTAGAGGCCGCCGTCTGCGCCTGTGGCGGTGCCGGCCACGGTCAGGGTGTAGGCACCCGCCGACAGTGAGCCGAAGTTCAGTGCGGTGGGGGTGTAGCCGCTGACACCGCCGAAGCTGTACGTTTGGGAGTAGGCACCGCCGGCCAGCGTGAAGCTGCCGTCGAGGCTGGTGACCCAAGACAGGTCGCTGAAGTCGACCGATGAGACGCTGCCTTCGCTGTTGGCGCCTGCGCCCACCAGCGTGAAGGTGTAGGTGTCGGAAAAGCTGTCGCCCTGGGTGAGCGAGCCACCGTCACCTGTTTTGTGGGTGACGCCCGTGCCGGGGATGGTGCCCCAAGGGGTGGAGAGTGCCTGGGCCTGAGTGGCCAGGGCCAAGAGGGCCGAGGCCCAGAGGATGTTTTTGATGCGGTTCATTGCTTCCCTTTTGCGCCGTCTCTCGCGTGCATGTACACGCTGGATGGTCTGTTGTATCAATAACTGCAGGCAACTTCTACGAATACGCTCGGGTGGTCTCCACAAGCTTATGGAGCGGTGGCTCGCCGCTTGGCTGCCGAGCCCACAACCGCCAGGCCCAGCAGCATGAGCACATAGGTTTGGGGCTCGGGCACGGGGGTGGTGGGGCCGGTGCTGCCGCCGGTGCTGCCACCGTTGGTGCTGCCACCGCCGCCGTTGTCGATGACACCGCCGCCACCGCCGCCGGTGCTGCCGCCCGTGCCTGTGCCGTCGCCTGCGCCCGAGCCGGTGCTGAAGGTGGAAGTGCCCGAGCCCGAGTAGGACGAGAGGGCGGGCACGGGTGAGAAGGTGGGGGTGGCCACCTGGGCAAAGCTGGGGGTGATGGGGGAGGCAAAGCCGCCACCGCCGCCGCCGCCACCACCGCCGCCTGCGGGGCCGGCAGCCGGCGGGGGCAGGTTGTCCAGCAGGTCAGGCTCTTGCGGTTCTTGTGCGGGGCGCTCGTAGGCGGATGCCGGGGCGGTGGCCACCATCTGGGGCTTGCGCTTCACGCGGCTGATGTTGCGGCCGGTGGTGGGCACCAGGATGCAGGTGCTGCCTTCGCAGTACACGAGGCCACGTTCGATGTGGTCGTCTTTCCAGCGGGTGCGGGTGGTTTGGTTGCAAACGAGCCGCGAGCCGAACTGCATGTTGGCCAGCACGGGTTCGTACATGTGGCGGCCCATGATGCCGGTGCGCGAGATGACGACGAGGTCGTCGTACTTTTGCTTGTCGAGCCGGCGGCGGAGCTTGTCGCGCACGCTGGGGGGGATGTCGGTGTAGCGCTCGATGCTGGGGGCCACCATGCCCATGTAGGTGTTGGCGCCGGGGTAGTCCCACGAGCAGGTGCTGGCGGTGCGCCACTTCTGGCCGATGGTTTTGGGCGGGTCGGCGCTGGCCAGCGGCGCGTGGCCCAGGCCGGCCACCAGCAAGGCGATGCCGGCCAGCCGTGCTGCGGCCCGCCGGGTGGCGCGTGGCAGGGTTTGCAGGAGGGTGTGCTGGTGGGTCATGGCTTTGCGGGGGGGTGACGGCGACTGCTTCAGCGCCGTGCGCGCTTGAGGACTACTTTGTAAAAGCGCGTAACCAAAGTGTACAGACCGCTTCTGGGGCTCACAACCCGGCCGAATGGGGGACAAGCGACAGAAACACGCACCCAGGCCGGGTTAGCGTGACGGAGTTAACGCCACCAGAGCTGGCCGAAGCAGCCGAAGACGTTGGCGGTGTACGGGTAGGTGAGCCCGGCGGTGGCGCCCGAGACGGTGCGCTGCTCGTGCGAGACGTGGCAACCCAGGTCCACCGCGCGGATGGGTTGGTAGGTGGCCGAGAGCGAGAGGGCGTTGGTGGTGTCTTTGGCGTGGGCCAGCGCAGTGCCCTGGGTGAGCACGAAGCTGTTGTCGAGCGCGCGCTGGGCGTAGCGGGCCTGGGCGTTGACCTGGATCTTGGCGGTGGGCAGGTACGAGACGGTGAACTCCAGTGCGTCGCGCACGCGCACGTCGGTGAGCGAGCCGGCGAAGTCGGTGGTGCCGGTGTCGGAATCACGTGCCAGGCGCAGGCCCATGCGGGTTTTGCTGGTGGCCTCCCACTGCCAGCGCAGCGAGCCCAGCCAGTAGGTGGCGTCGCGGGTGGCTTGCAGCGAGTGCGACTCTTGGGCCACCGAGACGGTGCTGTCGAGGGTGCTGGCACCGCTGAGGCGCCAGCTGGCGAGCAGCTGGGCTTCGTTGCGGTCAAAGCTGTCGCCGGTGCCCAGGTGGGGGTATTTGCCGTGCACGGCGCGCAGCGAGGCGCGCACCGACAGGTCAGGCGTTTGCTGCAGGCGCGCGCCCAGCGAGACGGCCTGCCAGTTCTGGTCGCGGTTCTGGGCGGCGGCCACCGAGTAGCTTTGGTCCAGCACCTCAACGCCGCCGTCAAAGGTCCAGCGGGTGACGGTGCCCACGCGGGCGCGGGCAAAGGCGTGCTGGGTGCGCTGCAGGCTGGGGGTGACGGCGGAGGTGCCGTTTTGCAGGTCGTAGCGGAAGAGGCGCTCGCCGCCGTCCACACCGAATTCGCCCGACCAGTTGTTGGCGGCCGTCCAGTCGAGCCCGGCGTCGAGCTGGTAGGCGTCGTTGTCGAGGGCCTTGAGCTTGCCGAAGGCGTTGTGGTCGTACGAGGCGTTGGCGTGCAGGCGGTTGCGGCCCACGGGCTGGTCGAGGCCCAGGCGCAGGCCCAGGCTGGTGATGTCGTCGGACTGGGCCGAGGCGTCAACGCTGCGCAGCACGTTGGTGTCGTGCACGCGCTGGGTGGCCAGGCCGACGCTGAAGGGGCTGGTGTCGGCCCAGGCGGGCGCCGAGAGCGCCAGGGCGCAGGCCAGGGGCAGGGTTTTGCAGGCGAAACGGTTCGGCATGGGTGTGCGGTGGAAGGGTGGCGATGCGGCGGGGCTAGTAGGCGCTGCGGTCAAAGACAACGAGCTTGACGGTGCGCGCGATGATGAGCAGGTCCAGCCCCAGGGACCAGTTGCGAAGGTACTCCAGGTCGTACTCCACGCGGCGCGCCATTTTGTCGACGGTGTCGGTTTCTCCACGCAATCCGTTGACTTGTGCCCAGCCGGTGATGCCGGGCTTGACCTTGTGCCGGGCCATGTAGGCCTTGACGATCTTGCGGTATTGCTCGTTGTGGGCCACGGCGTGCGGGCGCGGGCCCACGATGCTCATGCGGCCTTGCAGCACGTTGATGAACTGGGGCAGCTCGTCGAGCGAGGTCTTGCGGATGAAGGCGCCAAAGCGGGTGACGCGCGGGTCGTTGCGGGTGGCTTGCTGCACATCGGCGCCGTTTTCTTCCACCGTCATGGAGCGGAATTTGTAGACGGTGATGACCTCGGAGTCGAGGCCGGTGCGGCGCTGCCGGAAGATGACGGGGCCGGGAGAGCTGAGCTTGACACCCACCGCCACGGCCAGCAGCAGGGGCGAGATGAGCACCAGGATGAGCAGCGAGAGCACCACGTCGCTGGCGCGCTTGATGAGCCGGTTGACGCCGGTGAAGGGCGTGACGGTGAGGCCCACCACCGGGATGCCGCCCATGTCACCCAGGCGGCCCTGGATGATGTTGACGCCAAACACGTCGGGCACGAAGTGCAGCGAGGCGGTGGTGTTCTGCAGCGCGGCCATGAGGTTGAGGATGCGCGGCTGCGAGGTGAGGGGCAGGGTGATGTAGACGTCGCGCACGCCGTTGGCGTCGATGTAGGCGGGCAAGGTGTCGAGCCGGCCGAGCAGTTCGACATTGCCGGGCAGGCGGTCAAGCGCGCGGTCGTCAAAGTAGCCCAGGAACTGTTGCCCCATGCCGGAGCTTGACTGCAGCACCGAGGCCACGCGCAGGCCCATCTCGCTGACGCCCGCCACCACGGCCGGGCGGCGGGCGTGTGGCGCACTGGCCACCCGGCGCAGCCAGACCGTGCCCAGCCGGGTGAGCGCCCACAGCAGCAGGGGGGTGGACACCCCCCAGGCCAGCAGCATGTGTTGGGGGAAGCTGCCCAGCACCCGCGTGGCGTAGCCCAGCAGGGCCAGCACGGCCAGCACGATGGACCAGTCGAGCACGATGTCGATGAACACGCCGATGCCGGTCTTGCCGAAGCGGTTGGTGCCCGGGAACATCATCACCAGCAGCAGCGCGCCCAGCGCCTGCGAGGGGCCTTCGACGGGGTGGTCGTACAGCTGATGGCACACCAGCAGGCTGAGGCCTGCCACGGTGGGCTCCATCACGGCGGCGATGCCGGCAGAAACGGTCGGTGGCGCGCTGAGAAACTGTTTGCGCGCACTGCGTTCTTCGAACATGAGGCCTTGTTGTTGTCTGGAGCAATGCGGGTCGAGGGCCCTGCCCCCCAATCGAGCGGGCAGTTTAGCAACGGCCCGCGCGCGCTCTGGCGGGCGGTTCGTGGCAGGGCCACGACACCCAGCCGCAGAGGCGCCTTCGGCCGTCCGTGAACAAATGCACGGGGAGGCCCCGCATGCATCCGAAACGCCTTCGCACCCCCTAGTTTTTGGGGGATTTGCCTTTGACGCGGGTTGTCACGGTTTGTAGTATCCGCCCACGCTTCTCCCAACCTAGGGAAAGCCCCTGACTTGCCAACCCTGTTTCACACCCATGTCGAGCCTCCGTTCACTTGTTGCTGTCTGCGCCCTGGCCCTGGGCTCGGCCGCCTGGGCTGCGCCTGTGACCGAGGTGGGCTCCAGCAAGAGCCTGGGCACCGGGGTGGGCACGTACAGCATCAGCGCCACCAAAGACACGGCGTTCGCGGTCAAGTTGTACGCGGGCACCTACACATTCACGCTGTCACCCCTGACTGAAAATGGCGACTCGGACATCACGCAGGCCTGGCTGAGCGCCAGCAAGGACAACAGCGCCAGCAACGGCAACGATTTCGGGTCGTACGACATTTCGGGCTCAGCCGCCCCGGGCTCGTTCACCGAGACCCTGGTGGTGCGCCCTGGCAAAACCACCACGGTGTACCTGAACGTGCTGGGCACCCACCTTGGCAAGGCGGGGCGCAACGACGTTGCAGGCTACTCGGCCACCTTGAGCGTGTCTGCGGTGCCCGAGCCCAGCAGCACCACCGCCCTGTTGGCAGGCCTGGGCCTGCTGGCGGCTGTGGCCCGGCGCCGCAAGGTGCAACCCTGATCTTTTTTGTGTTTCAACACTTCACCCCCGGCATTCGGTACTGAAAGGCCATCATGTTCAAGTTCAAGTCACTGGTAGTTGCAGCGGCACTGACGTTGGCGTCGGTAGCGGGTATGGCGCAAGCCTTGCATGTCGTTCCTCAGGGGACGGTCACTCTTGCCCCAGGAGCGCAGTCGACCCTCAATTTCGACAACTCCGACGCAGTGACTGGGGATATTTTTGGCGACACGGCCTACTCCTTCACCTTGCAAAGCGGGAGCTACTCGTTTTCGCTTCTGGACTTGTCTGCTGCCAACTTTTTCTCTCTCCAACCGGCGAGCGTCAACAGCGTTTGGCTGAGCAGCAGCAACAACGGGCCGGCCCTTTACACGTTCAACCTGGGCAAGGCCACGAGTGATGCCGAGGTCACCAGTTACGCCCCATCGGGCTCGTTCAGCACGTCTGTTGCGGGCACGTCGACGTTCTTTTTGAATGTGACAGGTGATCTCCCTGACACGTATCACGGCGGCACACTGAGCATCACCAACATGACGGCGGCTGTTCCCGAGCCCGCCACCGGCGCCATGCTGCTGGCCGGCCTGGGCCTGATGGGCGCCATGGTGCGCCGCCGCAAGCTGCAAGGCTGATCTCGGTACCGCACAAACAAAAGCCCCGGCCATGTGGCCGGGGCTTTTTCCGTTCGTCATCGGCTTCTACGGCATGCCCGCTGCACCCCTCGTCATTCCCGCTGCACCCCTCGTCATTCCCGCGAAGGCGGGAATCCATGGATGCCCGCCTTCGCGGGCATGACGGGTCGGGGTGTCTTCGCGGGCATGACGGGTCGGGGTGTCTTCGCGGGCATGACGGGTCGGGGTGCCTTCGCGGGCATGATTCGGCCGGGTGTCTTCGCGGGCATGCCGACGGTCAGGCGGCCTTCGTCGGCATGACGGCCCTGCCCCCCGTCGTGCCCCGCACTCAGCCGATCAACCCCATCGTGCGGATGTAGCCCACCACCTGCTCGGCCGCTTCTTCGGCCGTCTGCGCCGTGGTGTTGACGCGCAGTTCCGGCGCCTCGGGCGCCTCGTACGGGCTGGAGATGCCGGTGAAGTTGGCCAGCTCGCCGCGCCTGGCCTTTTTGTACAAGCCCTTCACGTCGCGCTCTTCGGCCACGGCCAGGGGCGTGTCGACATAGACCTCGATGAACTCACCCTCGGGGAAGAGGCTGCGGGCCATGGCGCGCTCGGAGCGGAAGGGCGAGATGAAGGCGGTGAGCACGATCAGGCCGGCGTCGGCCATCAGGTGCGCCACTTCCGAGACGCGGCGGATGTTCTCGACCCGGTCGACCTCGGTGAAGCCCAGGTCTTTGTTCAGGCCGTGGCGCACGTTGTCGCCGTCCAGCAAATACGTGTGCCGGCCCATGGCGTGGAGCTTTTTCTCCACGATGTTGGCGATGGTGGATTTGCCAGCGCCTGAGAGGCCCGTGAACCACAGCACCGCCGGCTTCTGGCCCATGGCGGCGGCGCGGGCGGCCTTGTTCACGTCCACCGCCTGCTTGTGGATGTTGTGGGCGCGACGCAAGGCAAAGTGCAGCATGCCGGCCCCCACGGTGTTGTTGGTCAGGCGGTTGATGAGGATGAAGCCACCCGTGTCGCGGTTGGCGGTGTAGGCATCAAACGCGATGGCGCGGTCGAGTGCCAGGTTCACCACGCCAATCTCGTTCAGGTCGAGCTTCTTGGCGGCCAGGTGCTCCAGGGTGTTCACGTTCACCTTGTACTTGGGCTCGGTGATGGTGGCACTCACGGTTTGCGCGCCGATCTTCAGCAGGTAGGGCCGGCCGGGGATCATGGGCTCGTCGGTCATCCACACCAGGGTGGCCTCGAACTGGTCGGCCACCTCGGCGGGGCTGGTGGCCGCGCTGATGACGTCGCCGCGCGAGATGTCGATCTCGTCTGCCAGCGTGAGGGTGATGCTCTGGCCGGCCACGGCCTCGGGCAGATCACCGCCCAGCGTGACGATGCGGGCGACCTTGCTTTCTTTGCCGCTGGGCTGGGCGCGGATGCGGTCGCCGGGCTTGATGCTGCCGCTGGTGACCACGCCGGCAAAGCCGCGGAAATCGAGGTTGGGCCGGTTCACCCATTGCACGGGCAGGCGGAAGGGCTCTTTCTGCAAGCGCGTCTCGTCGATCTCGCAGGTTTCCAGAAAGCCCATCAGCGTGGTGCCGTGGTACCAGGGCGTGTGCTCGCTGGCCACCAGCATGTTGTCGCCCTTGAGGCCCGAGAGCGGGATGCTGGTGATGTCGTTCAGGCCGATCTGCTTGGCGAATTCGCGGTACTCGTCGTTGATGCGGTTGAACACCTCTTGCGAGTAGTCCACCAGGTCCATCTTGTTGATGGCCAGCACCACCTTGCGGATGCCGATGAGGCTCACCAGGTAGCTGTGGCGGCGGGTCTGCGTGAGCACGCCCTTGCGCGCGTCGATCAAGATCACCGCCACGTCGGCGGTGGACGCGCCGGTGATCATGTTGCGGGTGTACTGCTCATGCCCCGGCGTGTCGGCGACGATGAACTTGCGGCGGTCGGTGCTGAAGTAGCGGTAGGCCACGTCGATGGTGATGCCCTGCTCGCGCTCGGCGGCCAGGCCGTCCACGAGCAGCGCGAAGTCGATGTCGCCACCCTGCGTGCCCCATTTTTTTGAGTCGTTCTCGATGGCCGCGAGCTGGTCCTCGAACAGCATCTTCGATTCGTACAGCAGCCGGCCGATGACGGTGGATTTGCCGTCGTCCACCGAGCCGCAGGTGATGAAGCGCAGCAGGCTTTTCTTCTCGTGCTGCTGCAGGTACTGCGCGATGTCGCTGGCGATGAGGTCGGAAACGTGTGCCATCAGAAGTACCCCTCTTGCTTCTTCTTTTCCATGGACGCGGCGGCGTCGTGGTCGATCATGCGGCCTTGGCGTTCGCTGGTCTTGGTGAGCAGCATTTCCTGGATCACGTCGGTGAGCGTTTCGGCCTGCGACTCCACCGCGCCCGAGAGCGGGTAGCAGCCCAGGGTGCGAAAGCGCACCTTCTTCATCATCGGCACCTCGCCCTCGCGCAGCGGAAAGCGCTCGTCGTCCACCATGATGAGCGTGCCGTCGCGGTCCACCACGGGGCGCTCGGCCGCGAAGTACAGCGGCACGATGGGGATGTTCTCCAGGTGGATGTACTGCCAGATGTCGAGCTCGGTCCAGTTGGAGATGGGGAACACGCGGATCGACTCGCCACCCATCTTGCGGCCGTTGTACAGGCGCCAGAGCTCGGGGCGCTGGTTCTTCGGGTCCCAGCGGTGCTGGGCCGAGCGGAAGCTGAAGATGCGCTCCTTGGCGCGGCTTTTTTCTTCGTCTCGGCGCGCGCCACCAAAGGCGGCGTCGAAGTTGTACTTGTCCAGCGCCTGCTTCAGGCCCTGGGTCTTCCACATGTCGGTGTGGATCTGCGAGCCGTGGGTGAAGGGGTTGATGCCCAGCTCCATGGCCTCGGGGTTGTGGTGCACCAGCAGGTCCATGCCCGATTCCTTGGCCATGCGGTCGCGCAGCTCGTACATGGCGCGGAACTTCCACGTGGTGTCCACGTGCAGCAGCGGGAACGGCGGCGGCGAGGGGTAGAAGGCCTTCTTGGCCAGGTGCAGCATCACGGCTGAATCCTTGCCGATGGAGTACAGCATCACCGGGTTGTCGGCCTCGGCGATGACTTCGCGCATGATGTGGATGCTCTCGGCTTCCAGGCGCTGCAGGTGGGTGAGGCTCATGGTGGGGCTCGTGGTGGGGCTCGTGGTTTTGGGGGTCGTGATGGGTTGCGGGGCCGCAGCCGGCTGGGGCGCCATGCGCGGGGCGGCGGCCATGGCGGTGGTGGCGGGCTCGGCCGCGCCACGCGGTTGCAGTGCCACCGGGCAGGGCTGCAGGGCGATGCGGGCTTGTGCGGCCAACCAGGCGGTGATGGCGGGGGCGCGGCTGAGATCGGGCCCATGCAGGGCCAGCAGCCAGGGGTGGGCGTTGCCGTGCAGCAGGCGGGCCATGAAATCAATGTGCGCGTCGGCCGAGGCCAGCTTGGCCACGGGCAGCCACAGCAGGCTGCCGCGCGGGCTCAGGCCCAGCAGCAGGCCGGCGGTGGCGGGCAGATCGGGGTGGGGCAGCGCGCCGGCCCACAGCAGCTTGGCCTTGCGGCTGCGCGCCTGCAGCAGCAGATCGGGCCAATCGGCCACGGCCCAGGCGCTGGCCGCCGCCGAGCGGGTGGCGGCATCGGGCAAGGCTTGCAAGGCCAGACCCCAGCGCGCCAGCAAGCGCGAGAGGGCGCGGGCCTCCAGCGCCACGCCATGGCGGCTCAGGGCCAGGGCTTGCAGCGCGGCGGCGTCCCACAGCCCGGCGGGCAGGCCGGCCGCTTCGGGCGGGCCCTGCAAGGCCAAGCGGCGCAGGTCGGCCTCTTGTTCGGGGCCGAGCAAGCGGCCGTCGCCCTTGGGCCGGCCACGGGCGCCCACGTCGATGGCGGCCCAGCCGCCGGTCTCGAAGGCCTGGCAGGCCTTGATGATGGTGGGCACGGAAAGGCCCGTCTCGGTCTGGATCTGCGTGAGGCTCAGCCCGTCCACGCGCAGCTGCACCGCGCGCCGGCGGCGGGCGTTCAGCAGGGCAAGGTCGGTGGTGGCGGCGCTCACAGAAGTTCAGACAATAAATGTTTGAGGGGGAAATTCTGGCATGCTGACCCCTGATGGATCGCCCGATTTCTAGCCGGAAAAGTCATGAGCTCATTCGATACCGCCCTCGCTGCGCAGTGGCTGGAAGTGCTTACTCCGCTGATGCGCCAAGCCGGCGAGGTGGTGATGGCGGTGTACGCCAGCGACTTCGCCGTGGCCCGCAAGGGCGACGCGTCGCCCGTGACCGAGGCCGATGAGCAGGCCGAAACGCTGATCCTGACGGGGCTGCGGCAACTGGCGCCCGAGGTGCCGGTGGTGGCCGAAGAGGCCGCAGCGGCGGGCGACATTCCGAAGGTGAGTGACCGCTTATTCTTGGTGGACCCGCTGGATGGCACGCGGGAGTTCGTCAGCCGCAACGGCGAGTTCACGGTGAACATCGCGCTGATCGAACACGGCGTGCCAGTGCTGGGCTTGGTCTATGCGCCGGCCGTGGGGCGGCTGTACACCGGGGCCTTGGGGCTGGGTGCGTGGCTGGACGATGCCGCCGGGCGCCGCCCCATCCGCTGCCGGGCGGTGCCACCCGAGGGGCTGACGGTGGTGGCCAGCCGCTCGCATGGCGACGAGGCGGCGCTGGACGCCTACCTGGCCGGCCGGCGGGTGGCCAGCCGCACCAACGCGGGCTCGTCACTCAAGCTGTGCCTGCTGGCAGCGGGCGAGGCCGACCTCTACCCGCGCTTTGGCCGAACGATGGAATGGGACATCGCGGCGGGCGACGCCGTGCTGCGCGCGGCCGGTGGTGGCGTGCGGCGGCTGGACGACGGCCAGCCGCTGGGCTACGGCAAGCCAGGGTTCGAGAACCCGCACTTTGTGGCGACCGGTGTCACCGATGGATCCCCGCCTTCGCGGGGATGACGGCAGTTACCCGTCACGTCCGCCGGCCCTCCCCGTCATTCCCGGCCCCTCCCCGTCATTCCCGCTGCCCTCCCCGTCATTCCCGGCCCCTCCCCGTCATTCCCGCTGCCCTCCCCGTCATTCCCGCGCAGGCGGGAATCCAGACGTTCAGCCCAACACATGGATCCCCGCCCCCCGCCTTCGCGGGGGCAGGCTTCGCGGGGATGACGTGGTCTCAGCCCAGCGACGCACTCAAGCGCCGGCGTGCGGTGGCCTCGTCCACACCCACCGCCGCGGCCCAGGCCGCCACCTGGTCGTCGCCCACCTTGCCCACGTTGAAGTACACCGCCTGCGGGTGCGCCAGGTAGAAGCCACTCACGCTGGCGGCCGGCGTCATGGCCATGCTTTCGGTCAGGGCCATGCCTATCGATTCAGCCTGCAGCACGCGGAACATGTCGGCCTTCACGCCATGCTCGGGGCAGGCGGGGTAGCCGGGTGCGGGGCGGATGCCTTGGTACTTCTCGGCGATGAGCTCGTCGTTGCCCAACGACTCGCCCGCCGCATAGCCCCACAGGTCGGTGCGCACGCGCTGGTGCAGGCGCTCGGCAAAGGCCTCGGCCAGGCGGTCGGCCAGGGCCTTGAGCAGGATGGCCGAGTAGTCGTCGCCGGCGTCTTCAAACTGCTTGGCCTTTTTCTCAGCGCCCAGGCCGGCGGTGACGGCGAACAGGCCGATGTAGTCGGGCTGCGCGCCAGGGCCTGATTTGGGTGCGATGAAATCGGCCAGCGAGCGGTTGGGGCGCCGGATTTTCTGCCCATCTTCGCCATCCACCACCGGTCGTTCGCTTTGCATGCGCAGCGGCGCCCAACGGAGCAGCACATCGCTGCGACGCTCGTCGGCATAGACCTCGATCACGTCGTCGTCCACCGTGTTGGCGGGCAGCAGCGCGATGGCACCGTTGGCCTGCAGCCAGCGGCCGGCGATGAGCTTCTTCAGCATGGCCTGGCCGTCGGCAAATACCTTGCGCGCGGCGTCGCCCACCACGGTGTCGTTCAGGATGGCGGGGTAGGCGCCGGCCAGGTCCCAGGTCTGGAAGAACGGGCCCCAGTCGATGCACCCGGCCAGGTCGGCCAGGTCGTACTGCTTGAACTCACGGCGGCCGATGAACTTCGGCTTCACCGGCGCCACCGACCCATCCACCACCGTTTTGTTGGCACGCGCCTGGGCCAGCGGCACCAGCGGCGTTTGCTTCTTGCCGGCGTGCAGCGCGCGCACCTGGGCGTAGTCGGCGTTCAGGTCGGCCACGGCCTGGGCCGAGCGCTCGTCGCTGAGCAGATCAGAGCACACACCCACCGCGCGCGAGGCGTCGGGCACGTAGACGATGGGGCCTTCGTAGTGCGGCGAGATCTTCACCGCCGTGTGCACGCGGCTGGTGGTGGCGCCGCCGATCAGCAGCGGCGTCTTGCGCTCGCGGAAGTAGTCGCTGCGCTGCATCTCTGCGGCCACGTGCTGCATTTCTTCCAGACTGGGGGTGATGAGGCCGCTGAGGCCGATGATGTCTGCGCCCTCGGCGCGCGCCTTTTCCAGGATGTCCTGGCAGGGCACCATCACGCCCATGTTGACGACCTCGAAGTTGTTGCACTGCAGGACCACGGTGACGATGTTCTTGCCGATGTCGTGCACGTCGCCCTTGACGGTGGCGATGACGATCTTGCCCTTGGGTTTGGCCTCGCCGCCCGCCTGCACCAGCGCGGCCTTTTCGGCCTCGATGTAGGGCAGCAGCTGGGCCACGGCGGCCTTCATCACGCGCGCGCTCTTGACCACCTGGGGCAGGAACATCTTGCCGGCGCCGAACAGGTCGCCCACGGTGTTCATGCCGGCCATCAGCGGGCCTTCGATGACGTGCAGCGGGCGGCCGCCGGTGGCGGCGATGGCCTGCCAGGCTTCTTCGGTGTCTTCGGCGATGAAGTCGGTGATGCCGTGCACCAGCGCGTGGCTGAGCCGCTCGTTCACGCCGGCGTTGCGCCAGGCCAGGCGCTGGGAATCGTCCTTGGCGGCGCCCTTGGCGCTTTCGGCGATCTCGATCAGGCGCTCGCCGGCATCTTTGCGGCGATTGAGCACCACGTCTTCCACGCGCGTGCGCAGTTCGGGCTCCAGGTCGTCGTACACGCCCACCATGCCGGCGTTGACGATGCCCATGTCCATGCCCGCCTGGATGGCGTGGTACAGGAACACGGTGTGGATGGCCTCGCGCACGGGCTCGTTGCCACGGAAGCTGAAGCTCACGTTGCTGACGCCGCCCGAGACCTTGGCGCCTGGCAGGTTGGCCTTGATCCAGCGCGTGGCTTCGATGAAGTCGACCGCGTAGTTGTCGTGCTCTTCGATGCCGGTGGCGATGGCGAAGATGTTGGGGTCGAAGATGATGTCCTCGGCCGGGAAGCCCACTTCGCTCACCAGGATGCGGTAGGCCCGTGCGCAAATATCAATCTTGCGCTGGTAGGTGTCGGCCTGGCCGGCTTCGTCGAAGGCCATCACCACGGCCGCCGCGCCGTAGCGGCGCACCAGCTTGGCCTGGCGCTTGAACTCGGCTTCGCCTTCTTTGAGCGAGATGCTGTTGACGATGCCCTTGCCCTGCAGGCACTTGAGGCCGGCCTCGATCACGCTCCATTTGCTGGAGTCGACCATGATGGGCACGCGTGCGATCTCGGGCTCGCTCGCGATGAGGTTCAAAAAGCGCACCATGGCGGCCTGGCTGTCCAGCATGGCCTCGTCCATGTTGATGTCGATGACCTGGGCGCCGTTCTCCACCTGCTGGCGGGCCACGGCCAGGGCTTTCTCGAACTCACCGGCCAGGATCATCTTGGCGAACACGCGCGAGCCGGTGACGTTGGTGCGCTCGCCGATGTTGACGAACAGCGTGCCTGCGTCGAGGGTGACCGGTTCCAGGCCGGCAAGGCGCATGGCGGGAGGCTGGGGTGCGGTGGTGGCGTTCATGGTGCGCAGGCTCGGCTGAATATGGACGGGGCGGATCAACAAGCGGACTCACCCCCGGGGCGGGTGAGCGTGGTTGATCGTGCCACCAAGCCTGACGGCGGCGGGCTCAGGGGCCCGGCGCTGCTGCAACGCTCCTTGGAGCTGGCGATTTTAGGGGGAATGCCCGCCACCCCCGCGTTGTAGACCGTCACCCCCGCGCAGGCGGGGATCCAGGCTGTTGCTGCTGCTGGTGGATCCCCGCCTTCGCGGGGATGACGACAGGACAAGGCGGGGATGACGACAGGGCAAGGCGGGGATGACGAGGGGGAGCCTGCCTGCGCAGGGATGCCGTGCTGTCAGCAGGGAAGGCGGAAAGCCTTCACTTGGCCTTGCGGATCAGTTGCCCCTGCTCCGTCTGCGCGTCGGCTTTGTAGACGCCTTCCCAGCGGTCACCGTTGGCCCATTGCATGGTGCCCTGGCCTTCCTTGAGGCCGGCCTTCCAGGCGCCCGAGTAGCTGTCGCCGCTCTTCCAGGTGAAGCGGCCCTGGCCGTCGAGCAGGCCCTTCTCGAAATGGCCCTCGTACTTGTCGCCGTTGGCGAAGGTCATCACGCCGTTGCCGTGCGGCGAGCCCGACAGCACCGGGCCTTGGTAGGTGTTGCCGTTGGCGAAGCGCAGCTTGCCCTGGCCGGTGGCCTGGCCCTTGACCCAGGGACCGTCGTAGCGCTGGCCGTTGGGCCAGCTGTACACGCCCGCGCCGTCGGGCAGGCCGGCCACGAACTGGCCCTCGTAGATCTCGCCACCGGCGTAGATCATCACGCCCTTGCCGTGGGGCATGCCGTCGTCCACCATGCCCTCGTAGAGGTTGCCGTTGGCAAAGCGCAGCGTGCCCTTGCCCTGGGCTTTGTCGTCCACCCAGGGGCCCTTGTAGCGCTGGCCGCTGGGCCAGCGGAACTCGCCCTGGCCGTGGCGCAGGCCCTGCAGCACGTCGCCCTCGTACACGTCGCCATTGGCCCAGGCGATGGTGCCGGTGCCGGAGTAGCGGCGGCTCACCGGGTCTTGCGCGAACAGGCCGGTGAAGCGGGTGTCGCCCGGCAGGGTCACGTTGATCTGCTTGGGCTCGGGGGGGGCTGCCGGGTCGGCTGAAGATGCCGGCTTGTCCACCGGTGTGACGGCTGCGGGTGTGGCTGCGGGTGCGGCTGCGACGGCGGCCGCCGCACCGACCGCTGCGGTGGCGCCTGCAGCCGCCCCCGTGGCCAGTGCTGTGCCGGAGGCCACCTTGGCCGCCGTGCCCAACGGGGCCGCTGGTTTGGCGCCCGCCCGTGCTGCTGCAGCGGCCGGGGCAGAAGGCGCAGGGCTGGGCGCCACGGCCTTGGGCGCGGCCTTGGGCAGGGCTTGAACGGCGGTGATGCCGGGAGGGAAGGTCGCGACCCAGGGCGTGCCACGCTCGTTGGCAAGGTTCTGCGCGTTGTTGCGCGACAGGTCGAGCGCCGCACCACGGCACATCTTCATGGCTTCGCGCCAGAGGGTTTCGGCGCTCTGGGATTGCAGTTGCTTCTCGGCCGCCGACAAGCCCAGCGCGGCGGCCCGGAACTTCTGGTTGTAGTCGCGTGCGCGGACGAACAGCGGTGCGCAATGCTCGGCGTTGTGGCCGTCCTCGGCGCTCTGGTCGCGCCGCTGGATCGACTGCTGCTGGGGGGCGCCGGTGCAGCGTTCGGACGCCAGGTCCCACATGTCTTCGGCCTTGCGGAACAGCACCGAAGCATCCGGCCACCGCCGCTCCGTCATGGCCTGTTGGGCCAGGTCCTGCAGGGACGACGCGTCTTTCTGCGTGCTCTCGCACTGTTCGCCCGCGCCCTGCAGGTCGGTGATGCCGCCACGCACTTTTTTCGCGTCGGCCAGGTTGCGCTGCGCGCGATCAAGGGCCCGGCCCTCGCAGACCTCGGCGGCCTTTTGCCACTTCTGGATGCTGTCGTCGAACAAGTCGGCTTGCAGCTGCAGGCCGGCCTTCTGGGCCTGGGCCGTGACGGCCTTCAGATCCGCCGAATTGGCGGCGTTGGTGGCGCCCGTGCAGTTCAGCACCACGGGCGCAGGCGCGCTGGCGGGGGCCGATGCCGCCTCTGCAGCGCTGGCGGCGGCCTCGGGCGCGGAGGCGCTCGGTGCGGCCGGGGCCACGGCGGAAGCCGGCGCGGCCGAGGTGGCCGGCGCCGACGCGGCGCCACTGGCCGACACTGCGGGGGGCGGCGCCACGGGGGCGACCTGTGCGGGCTGTGCGGGGGCGGGCGCCATGCGCAACGCCAAGCCAACCATCAGGGCCAGTGCGGCGAGGGAACGCGGGGCGATCAATTGCATGGTGAAGGAGTCTGAGGGCCCGCTCAGCGGCGGCCCTTGGTGGCCAGAGGAATGTCCATGGAGCCTTCGATCAGCCCGTTGGCGAAGGGGCCGGGGGAATCCGAGGCGTCCACCCACGAGAAGGGCTTGGTGGCCGAAGCCAGGGGCATGCCACTCAGCTCGAAGGTGAGCATGGACGGTTTGATGCCCCCCAGGGCCGCCACCACGGCCTGGCCCATGCCCTTGGCCTCGGCCAGCTTGGTGAGGGCGTCGAGCCGCTCGGCGTCGAACACAAAGGCGTTCATGGCCCAGCCGCGCTCCACCAGCTTCTGGTGCAGCGTGAAGCCCGCCATGGGGTTGGCATTGAGCTTGGCCGCGTGGTCGTAGGCCCAGGCGTCGGCCCGGTCGAACACGGTGGCGCCGATGCGCGCCACGCCCGAGAGCGAGGCGCGGTTCTTGGCCGCCACCTGCAAGGCCGTCACCGCCTGTTGCTGGGCCATCAGCCGCACGCTGTCGGTCAGGCCTTCACGCATCTTCTGCGCGGCCAGCGCCTTGCCCTGCTCGATGATCTGCTGCCTGAGCAGGTCGGTGGCCGCCGAAGTGGCCAGGTTTTGCGCCGTCTTCATGGCCACATCGGCCGCCATGGCGACGCCCTTCAGGCCCGTGGCGATGGTGAACAGGTTGTAGAGCGTGCCCACCACCTTGGTGCCGTAGTGGTAGGTCTTCATGCGGGCCCCGCCCTCTTCCGAGAGGCCCTGGCTCCACAGCACCACCCACATGGCCTCGTCTTCGCTGAGGTTGGCCTGGCCCACCTCCAGCGGGTGCACGCTGAGCAGCCAGTGGTAGTCCTGGGTGTCGGCCGCGTTGGGTGGCGCCAGGCGGGCATAGCCGCGGCAGACCTCGAAGGGGTGCACCTCCAGCTTGGCGCCGTCGGCGGTGGCGACCTTGAAGGGCTTGCCCGCGTCGCGCCGCGACTGCAGTTCGTTCGACATGGCCTCGGCGTCGTTGTCCTTGGTGCCGGCGATGTCGACGATGCGCTGGCCCTTGCGCAGTGGTGAGTCCGGTGCCGCAGCCACCACGGTGAGGCGTTCGTCCACGCCCAGGGCGCGCACCCAGGCCACGCGGTCGTTGTCGGGATAGCCCTGGCTGGACGCCACGGCGAAGGGCAGTTCCCACTGCTTGTCGCACTCGGGGTCTTTCAGCGCGGCCGTGCGGGCAATGGCCGGGCGCAGCGCCTGCTCGCCCTGGCCGTAGGCCGAGAGGCGGCCCAGCAGGGCTTCGTCCACCTTGCGGCCGTCGTCCACGGTGTACTTGGGGGCCGCACAGGCCCCCAGCAGCGCACAGACGCCCAGCCACAGACACCAGCGCAAGCCAGCCAGCCAGCGGGGGCAGTGCGGTCGGGCGCCAGTGGGCATGAAACTCCTCCGTGAGCAGAGCAACAGGCAACAACGTTGGTCGCCAGATGTATCCAATTGCGCCAACTTTAACGGCAAGCCGTGGCCCATTGGGCACATCGAGATCAGGAACAGCGGTTATCGTGGCAACTTTTCCGCCCCTGCCCCAATGTCTGCCGAGCCACCCGCCAGCCTAGAGTCACTCCTGGACCGCCCTGCACTGGCGGCCGAGGCGGTGCGCCTGATGCGGCTGCCCACGGCCTTGTCCGAGTTGTCCAAGGCCGATGCCCAGTGCATCGTCACCTACATGCGGCTGTTGAATTGCCCCGAGGGCGGCATGCTGCTGCGCGAGGGCGAGCACGACAACGTCAGCGACATGCTGGTCATCCTGGAAGGCGAGGTCACGGTGGAGAACATCGTGGCCAACCGGGCGGAGCCGGTGGTGATGTCGGTGCTGGGCCCGGGCCACCTGATCGGCGAGATGGGCCTGCTGGACGGCGGGCCGCGCACCGCCACCTGCACCGCCACCACGCCGCTGCTGGGCGCCGTGCTGTCGCGCAATGCCCTGCGCCGCCTGATGTTGGACGAGCCCGCCGTGGCGTCCAAGCTGCTGGCGGCCATTCTCTACCGCATGACCCAGCGCCTGCGCGACGCGACGCGGCAACAGCGGGTCTACCACCAGTTGCTGTCGGCCATGGAGGGCGAGATCGACGAACTGCAGAACCAGTTGCAGAAGGTGATGGACGGTGCCGTGCGCCGCCAGAGCCTGGGCGACGGTCGATGAACCACGCCATGCCCCGATTGACGCTTCGCCCACTTACCCCTCTGCTGACACCCCGCCGCACAGCCCTGCTGCTGGCGGCCGCGCTGAGCGCCTGCACCAGCACAGCACCCACTCGGCCGCCCAACCGGCCCGCCGCCGCGCAAGGCCCGCAGGCCCCGGCCACCACCGTGGTGGCCGCACCGCCCGCAGCGCCCCAGCCCCAAGCCCCAGCCCCGCCCCCCGAACTGGCCCCCGAAGCCCGCTGGCTGCAGGACTGGTTTGGTGCCACCCCCGTGAAGGTGGCGCTGGACGAGCAGGGCCTGGTGCGCCTGCATGTGCCGGCGGCCCATGCCTTTGCGTCTGGTGCCCCGGCCCCCAAGCCCGCGCTGAAGGCCGTGCTGGACCGCGTGGTGCAAAGCCTGGGGCGCAAGCCCAATGCCAAGGTGGCGGTGACGGTGCCGGCCGGCGTGCCGGGCCGCGAGGCCGCCGTGCGCAGCCACCTCACCGGCCAGGGCGTGGCCGCCTGGCGGGTCTCGGTGCAAGCCGGCACCGGTGGCGCCGATGCCGCCACCGAGATCGTGGTCTCGCCCGGTCAGGCCCCGGTGCGCAGGGTGGAGGACGACAAGCTGCCGCCCCCGCCCGCCCCCACGCCCAAGCCGGTCAAGCCAGTGCCGCCTCGCGCGGCTGCAAGCCGCTGAACAGCGGGTCGTGCCGGCCACGCGGCCGGTAGGTGCCCACGCGCCGGGCGATGGCCGCGATGTGGTCGGGCGTGGTGCCGCAGCAGCCACCCACGATGTTCAAAAAACCGGCCTTGGCAAAGTCTTCCATCAGCGCGCCGGTGACCTCGGGGGTCTCGTCGAAGCCGGTGTCGCTCATGGGGTTGGGCAGGCCAGCGTTGGGGTAGCAGCTGATGTAGGTGTCGCCCGCGATGCGGCCCAGCTCTTCGATGTAGGGCCGCATCAGCGCCGCGCCCAGCGCGCAGTTGAGGCCGATGGCCAGGGGCCGCGCGTGCCGCACCGAGTGCCAGAAGGCACCCACGGTCTGGCCCGAGAGGATGCGGCCCGAGGCATCGGTGACGGTGCCCGAGACGATCACCGGCAGGCGCTCGCCGGTTTCCTCCATCAGTTCATCGAGCGCGAAGATGGCGGCCTTGGCGTTGAGCGTGTCGAAGATGGTCTCGACCAGGAACACATCCACGCCGCCTTCCAGCAGGCCGGCGGCCTGCTCCTTGTAGGCGTCCTTCAGCTGGTCGAAGCTGACGTTGCGCGCGCCCGGGTCGTTCACGTCGGGGCTGATGCTGGCGGTGCGTGGCGTGGGGCCCAGGGCGCCGGCCACGAAGCGGGGTTTGTCGGCGCTGCTGAACTGGTCGGCCGCTTCGCGGGCGATGCGCGCCGCCGCCACGTTCATCTCGCGCGCCAGGTGCGCCAGGCCGTAGTCCTCTTGCGCCACCGAGGTGGCGCCGAAGGTGTTGGTCTCGATCAGGTCGGCGCCGGCCGCCAGGTACCGCTCGTGGATCTCGCGGATGACGTCGGGCCGCGTGAGCACCAGCAGGTCGTTGTTGCCCTTGAGGTCCTTGGGGTGGGCCTGCAGACCAGCGTTGCGAAAGTCGGCCTCGCCCAGTTTGTAGCGCTGGATCATGGTGCCCATGGCGCCGTCGATGATGGCGATGCGTTGGGCCAGGACGGCGGCCAGGGCCGCGCCACGGGTGTAGGCGATGGAGTGGGAAAGAGCGGGAGCGTTCATCGCGCGATTGTAGGAAACGTGCCGATGGCCTTGCTGACCACCGGCTCGCATCGGGCCATGCAAATTCCGCATGTGCCCGGCCGATGGGTTCCGCATTCGCCTGTCGAGGGCTAAATTCAGGCCCTCTGAGGAGATCCTGAACCATGACCCAACCCGAACTTTCCGCCGCCGAACAAGCCCTGCGCGAAGCCGCACTCGAATACCACCGTGCGCCCACGCGCGGCAAGATTTCGGTCAATGCCACCAAGCCGCTGTCGAACCAGCGCGACCTGAGCCTGGCCTACTCGCCCGGCGTGGCCTACGCCTGCCTGGCGATCGAGAAGGACCCTTCGCTGGCGGCCGAGTACACCTCGCGTGGCAACCTGGTGGGCGTGGTCACCAATGGCACGGCCGTGCTGGGCCTGGGCGACATCGGCCCGCTGGCCGGCAAGCCGGTGATGGAGGGCAAGGGCTGTTTGTTCAAGAAGTTTGCCGGTGTCGACGTGTTCGACATCGAGTTGGCCGAGCACGACCCGGACAAGCTGGTCGAGATCATCGCCGCGCTGGAGCCCACGCTGGGCGGCATCAACCTCGAAGACATCAAGGCGCCCGAGTGCTTCTACATCGAGAAGAAGCTGCGCGAGCGCCTGTCGATCCCGGTGTTCCACGACGACCAGCATGGCACAGCCATCATCTCCAGCGCCGCGTTGCTGAACGGCCTGGAGCTGGTGGGCAAGCAGATCGGCGAGGTGAAGCTGGCCGTCTCGGGCGCCGGCGCCGCCGCCATCGCCTGCCTTGATTTGATGGTGAGCCTGGGCGTGAAGCCGGCCAACATCTACGTGTGCGACTCGAAGGGCGTGATCCGCGAAGGCCGACAAGACTTCAAGGACGGCAAGCTTGATGAGTCGAAGCTGCGCTATTGCCAGAAGACCGAGGCCACCACGTTGGCCGACGTGATCCAGGGGGCCGACGTGTTCCTGGGCTGCTCCACCGCCGGCGTGCTCACGGGCGAGATGGTGAAGACCATGGGCAGCCAGCCCATCATCCTGGCGCTGGCCAACCCCGAGCCCGAGATCCGGCCGGAGTTGGCCAAGGCCGCGCGGCCCGACTGCATCGTGGCCACCGGCCGTTCGGACTACCCGAACCAGGTCAACAACGTGCTGTGCTTCCCGTACATCTTCCGCGGTGCGCTGGACTGCGGGGCCACCACCATCACCGAGGCCATGAAGGTGGCCTGCGTGCGCGAGATTGCCGCGCTGGCCAAGGCTGAGGCCTCGGATGAAGTGGCCGCCGCCTACGCCGGCAAGGAGCTGAAGTTCGGGCCCGAGTACCTGATCCCCACGCCCTTCGACGCGCGCCTGATCATGCGCATCGCGCCGGCCGTGGCCAAGGCCGCCGAAGAGAGTGGCGTGGCCACCCGGCCCATCACCGACATGGACGGCTACCGCCAGACGCTGAGCCGCTTCGTGACGCAAACCGGCATGCTGATGCGCCCGGTGTTCACCACCGCCAAGGAGCAGCCGGCCCGCGTGATCTACGCCGAGGGCGAGGACGAGCGCGTGCTGCGCGCGGTGCAGGTGGTGATCGACGAAGGCTTGGCCAAGCCCATCCTGGTGGGACGCCCGAACGTGATTGCGATGCGCATCGAGCGCGCCGGCCTGCGCATCCAGGCGGGTGTGGACTTTGAGCTGGTGAACCCCGAGGACGACCCGCGCTACCGCGCTTGCTGGGAAGGGTACCGGCAGCTGATGGCGCGCGACGGCGTGTCGCCCGAAACCGCCAAGGCCGCGCTGCGCCGCTCGAACACGCTGATCTCGGCCATGCTGCTGCAGCGTGGCGATGCCGACGCCATGCTGTGCGGCCTGGTGGGCCGCTTCGACCAGCACTACGAGCATGTGAAGAGCGTGATCGGCGCGCGCCCCGGCAGCGGCGTGATGGCGACGATGAACGCGCTGATGCTGGAGCAGCACACGCTGTTCATCGCCGACACCTTCGTGAACGAAGAGCCCACGGCCGCCGAGCTGGCCGAGATCGCGCTGATGGCGGCCGACGAGGTGCAGCGCTTCGGCATGCCGCCCAAGGTGGCCTTCTTGAGCCACTCGATGTACGGCAGCTCCAACCGCGCCAGCGCCAAGCGCATGCGTGCGGCGCGCGACTTGTTTGTGCAGCGCGCCCCGCACATCGAGTGCGATGGCGAGATGCAGGGCGACGCGGCGCTGACCGAAACCATCCGCCGCGCGGTGCTGCCCGAGACCAGCCTGAGCGGCAGCGCCAACCTGCTGGTGCTGCCCAACATCGACGCCGCGAACATCCTGTTCAACGTGCTGAAGGTGACCGGCGGCCACAACGTGACCGTGGGCCCCATCCTGCTGGGCGCGGCCGCACCTGTGCACATCCTCACGCCGTCATCCACCATGCGCCGCGTGGTGAACATGACGGCGCTGGCGGTGGCTGACAAGGCGGCGCTGAAGCACCGCTGAACGCCCACCGGGCTGTGTACGGAGGGTGGTTGCGGTACCCCGCAACCGTGTGCGTCAGCCCAAGGCCAGCGTGCGCCTGAGGGGCTGAACCGCCAGGCCGTGGCGGGCCAGCGCGTCACCAAAGTCGGCGCTGGCCAGCACCGCGTATTCCACCGCCCGCGCGGCCAGGATGCCGTCGGTGAGGCCCGGCAGCATGGCCGCCGGATGGACCATCAGCAGGTCGGTGTGGCCGGCGCGGGCCAGCCAGATGTTGAGCAGCCGCAGGAAGCCGGTGCTGTCGCCCTCGAAGCGGCGCACACCCAGCAGGCGCTCGTTCTGCGGCAGGCCCTCGGCGCGCGCCAGCCGCGACAGCGGTTCGCAGCCCAGGCTCTGGATGATCCAGGGCTTGAGCCGCTCGGGGCCGGGCAAGGGGCCGCTGGTGTCGCCGGCCGGCGCCCCCGCCGGGCTGGCGCAGCGGCGCAGCCAGGGGCGGCGCGCACTGCCGGCGGGCCAGCGGCGCTGCACCTCGGCCAGCAGCAGCTCGCGCACCACGGGCAACTGGTGCACGTGCTGGTGGCCGTCGATGAAGTCGGGCATGGCGCCAAAGCGCTGCTCGTAGGCGTCGAGTTGGCGGGCGATGTCGGCGGCCAGCTCGGCGCGCACGGCCGGCGCGTTCAGGCGGCCCAGGTGGCTGCCCAGCAGCAAGGGGTTCAGTGGCCGGTGCCAGCGCGTGCCCGGCAGCGCCTCGCTGAGGTTCAGGTGCAGGCCCAGTTCAAGGTTATCGTGCGGGTTGTTCGCGAGCCAGGCCGCCACGTCGGCAATGGCCTCGCCATCGACCATGCAACTCCATGACGACACCCTGCCCGCCACTGCCAACGCCTCGGCCGCCTGATTCACGCCGGCGTGCAGGCCCAGGTCGTCAATGCACACCGCCAGCGGGCGCAGCGCGGCGGGGGCTTCAGGGGTGTAGGTGGGTGCGGGCATGGGGCAGGAGTGTGGCACCGTGAAGCGCCAGCTGTTCTGGTTCCTGGTGGTGGGCGGCGCCGCAGCGGCCACCCACCTGGGCGTGGTGATGGCGCTGGTCGAGGCCACTGGCATGGCCCCGCTGCTGGCCAATGTGCTGGGCTGGGCGGTGGCCTTCGGCGTCTCGTTCGGCGGGCATTACCGGCTCACATTCTCGGGCAGCGGCGCGGCCCTGGGGCCGGCCGCACGGCGCTTCGGGCTCATCAGCTTTTCGGGCTTTTTGCTCAACCAGGCGGCCTATGCCATGGCCCTGCGCCTTTCCAGCCAGAACTACGCGCTGCTGCTGGCGGCGGTGCTGGTGGGTGTGGCGGTGATCACCTATGTGCTCAGCCGCTGGTGGGCGTTCGCAGGCCGGCGCACGGCCGCTCCGAAGCGGCCTGCGGCCCGCTAGGCGGGCGGCAGCGGTACACCGCTGCCGGGTGCCCCATTACCCACACAGCTTAGAGCGCGCCGCAGGCTCGCGCAGATCGACCTTGAACAGGTCGAGGTAGGGTGTGCTGGCGATGGGCGTGTAGCCCTCCAGCTCGGGCAGGCGCGTGTGCTCGTTGGTCACCACCCAGGTCAGCGGCTTGGCACAGAGCGCGGCGCGGAACAGGGTCTTGTCGATCAACACCTGCGGCGCCAGCGCCGGGTTGAACTCGCCGGCATCGAACAGCTCTTTGGCCCAGTTGTCTCGCTGGGTGGCTTCTTCCTTGCGCCAGTCGCTCACCACGGGGATGGGGGCAGGCTCTTGCAGCAGCAGCGCCAGGTCGAACACATAACGGCCCACGTTCAGCACCGGCTCGCCGGCCTGGCGCTGGGCCTTGAGCACGGCGACGATGGGCTCGGCGGATTTCTTGTCGCTCACAAACACGCCCGTGATGGCAGCCACACACATCACAGCGGCGCCCACCACCACGGCGGTGAAACGCGCCGGCCGCACGCGCGCCCGCCAGGTGATGGCCAGCAGCGCGGCCAGCGGCGGCACGGCCGGCAGCACATAGCCCACCAACTTGCTCTTGGGGATGGAGAAGAACACCACGATGACCGCCGCCCACACGACCATCAGCAGCGGCAGGCGCAAATGGCGCGAGCCCAGGGCCTCGTGCCGGCGCGCGGCCCACCACAGGCCCAGCGTCCAAGGCAAGGCCAGCAACAGCACCACGGCCGGGTAGAACCAGAGCGGCTGCACGTTGTTGAAGCCGCCCTGCGCAAAGCGCTGGAAGTGCTGGTAAACGAAGAAGTAGTGCAGGAAATCGGGGAAGCGCTGCTGCATGGCCAGGAACCAGGGCGCGGCCACCGCCAGCATCAGCAGCGGGCCCGGCCACCACAGCATGCGCAAGATGTAGCTGGGCCGCCAGCTCAGCAGCAGCCACAGGCCCAACACGGCCACCGGCAGCACGATGCCGATGAGCCCCTTGGCCAGCACGCCCAGACCGGCAAAGGCCCAGCACAGCAGCAGGCTGCTGCGGTGGGGCTGACGGTCTTGCAGTGCGCAGATGGCGTCGGCCCCGGCCGCCACGGTGGCGGTGATGCAGCCGGCCACCAGCATGTCGAGGTTGGCGTACTGCGCGCCGGCAAAGATGAAGGGCATGCTGCCCAGCACCAGCACGGCGCTGCGGCCGGTGGTCTCGTCCGCCCGGCGGCGCAGCAGCAGGTACAGCGCCGTGCCCATCAGGGTGGCGCCCAGCAGCGGGGCCAGGCGGGCACTCCAGTGGCCCACGCCGAAGAGCTTGAGCGAGATGGCGGTGATCCAGTAGAACAGCGGCGGTTTGTGGAAGTAGGGCAGGCCGTCCAGCGTGGGCACCAGCCAGTCGCCGCTGCGCAGCATCTCCCAGGCCACACCCACGTAGCGCCCTTCGTCGGGCAGCGAGAGCGGCCGCAGCCACGAGGTGAAGGCCAGCCACAGGAACAGGGCCAGCACGACGCGCGGGGGCGTCCAGCGGAAAGGGAAGCTCATTCGGAAGCGTTGGAAGGGTCGTTGCCGAGCCTGCGGCGGACCAGGTAGACGGGCCGGGCCTTGACCTCGTCGAAGACGCGGGCCAGGTACTCGCCCAGGATGCCCACCGACAGCAGTTGCACGCCAGCGAACAGCAGCAGCAGCACGACGATGGTGGTCCAGCCCGACACGTCGGCGCCGTTGACCAGGTAGTCCACCGTGAGGAAGGCGCCGTAGGCAAAGGCCGCGAAGGCGATGAGGGCTCCGCTGATGCTCAGCACGCGCAACGGCCAGGTGGTGAAGGCGGTGAGGCCGCTCAGCGCCAGTGCCGCCAGCTTCATGGGGCGGAAGCTGGTCTGGCCGTGGGCGCGCTCATCCGGGCTGTAGGGCAATGCTTCGGTGCGAAAACCCACCCAGGCGTACAGGCCCTTCATCACGCGGGTGCGCTCGGGCAGCGACTTGATGGCTTCCACCACCTCGCGGTCCATGAGCCGGAAATCGCCCGCGTTGTTGGGAATCTTGACCGGCGAACCGAGGTTGATGAGGTTGTAGAAGGCGTTGGCGCCGGCGCGCTTGAGCAGGCCCTCGTCCTCGCGGTGCTCGCGCGCGGCGTAGACCACGTCGGCACCGCGCTGCCAGCGCTGGGTCATCTCGGTCACGTAGCGCAGCGGGTGCTGCAGGTCGGCGTCCATCAGCACCACGGCCTCGCCGCTGCAGGCGTCCAGACCGGCGGTGAGGGCCGCTTCCTTGCCAAAGTTGCGCGACAGCAGCAGCGCGCGAAAGCCTGGTTTGGCGCTCCATTCGGTGAGCACGGCGGCCGTTTCGTCGCGGCTGCCGTCGTCCACCATCAGCACCTCCCAGCGCGGGTAGCCGGCGTTCAGAAAGGCTTGCAGCTGGGGCAGCATCAGCCGCAGGTTGGCGGCCTCGTTGTAGCAGGGCAGCACGCAGCTGAGGAAGGGCGGCTGCTCGCGGCCCGGCGCCAGCGGGCGGGCGTCAGAAACCGCCGCGGAAGTCACGGCCGGCGAGGCCACGGGGGGGTTGGTGCTCATGGACATCGCTGCGGATTATCCCCGGCCCGGCCTACCCTGCCGGCAACGCCAGTATGGTGGCCTTCCTGCCAGTCTTGATGCGTGTCAGGTCGCCGCAGGCGAGGGCCCGCAGAATGGCCAGACACGACCTGCACCGCAGAAAGGCCTGCCCTTGCCCAACGCTTTCAACTTCAGCGCCTCGCCCTTCGACTGCCTGGGCAACGACGAGCGCCAGCTGGTGCGCGACAACCTGGACATCGCCTACTTCCGCGAGGGCGACGTGGTGCTGGAGCCGGGCACGCCGCCCACCCACCTGTTCGTCATCATCAAGGGCTTCGTGCAGCAGTTCGATGGCGACGAACACGTCACCACCTACGGGCCGGAAGACGTGTTCGACGGCCGCTCGCTGGTGGCCGGCAAGGTGTCGAGCCGCTTTGTGGCGACCGAAGAGGTGCTGGCCTACCAGCTGGCCCGCCAGGCGGTGGCCGAGCTGATCTCGACCAACGCCACCTTTGGCGCGCTGCTGTTCGCCGACCTGTCCAAGAAGCTCTCGGCGCTGTCCGAGCGCGGCAGCCAGCACGAGATGCAGTCGCTCTCCATGGCGCGCGTCTCGCAGGCCGTGGTGCGCCATGCGCAAACGGTGGAGGCCAGCACCGACATCGTCTCGGTGGTGCGCATCTTCACCGCCGACCGCACCGACCACGTGCTGGTGCGCGATGCACTCAGCCAGCCGCCGCGCCTGGGCATTTTCACCACCACCGGCCTGCAGCGCGCCATCCTGCACGGCAAGGCGCTGGACCAACTGGCGGTGGGCGAGCTGGCCACCTTCAAGCTGGTCAGCGTGCACCCCGACGACTACCTGTTCGACGCCCTGGCCACGATGATCCGCCACAAGGTGCGGCGCGTGGTGGTGGCGGATGTGGACGGGGCGGGCGCCGAGCGCGTGCTGGGCACGCTGGACCAGCTGGACCTGCTGAGCTTTCTCTCCAACCACTCCACGCTGATCACGCGCCAGATCCTTGAAGCCAATGACCTGGCCGGGCTGAAGAACGCGGCCGGCCAGATCAACGGCCTGATCACGCTGCTGTACCGCGGCGGCACCAAGGTGAGCCTGATCGCGCGCCTGGTGCAAGAGGTGAACGCACGGCTGTTCGAGCGCGCCTGGCAGCTCATCGCGCCCAAGGAGCTGGTGGCCAACGCCTGCTTGTTCGTGATGGGCAGCGAGGGCCGAGGTGAGCAGCTGCTGAAGACCGACCAGGACAACGGCCTGATCCTGCGCGACGGCTATGAGCCGCCGGCCGACCTGGACGCCATCTGCCAGCGCTTCTCCGAGGCCCTCAGCGACTTTGGCTACCCCGAGTGCCCGGGCCGCATCATGGTGAGCAACCCCGAGTGGCGGCACGGCATGTCGGAGTTTGGCCAGACCGTGCGCAAGTGGCTGGTGATGCCCACGCCCGAAACCCTGATGGCGCTGGCCATCTTCATCGACGCCCACGCGGTGTGCGGCGACGCCACGCTGCTGGAAGAAGTGCGCGCCGAGGTCTACAAGATGGTGACCGACAACGACGCGTTGCTGGCCCGCTTTGCCGCCGCCATCAACGCCTTCGACCAAGGCAGCGGCTGGTGGAATCGGTTGCTCTCGCTGAACGATGACGACAAGCTGCTCGACCTGAAAAAGGCCGGCACCTTCCCGCTGGTGCACGGTGTGCGCAGCCTGGCGCTGGCGCACCGCATCACCGAGACCGGCACGGTGGCGCGCCTGCAGGCCCTGGCGGCCCACCAGCGCTTGCCGGCCGACCTGGCCACCGATTTGATCGACAGCCTGCACTTCTTCATGGGCCTGAAGCTCAAGACCGGCCTGGACGCACTGGAGACCGGCAAGCCCGCAGCAGGCATCGCCATCGACAAGCTCAGCAGCCTGGACCGCGACCTGCTGAAGGACACGCTGGGCGTGGTCAAGCGCTTCCGCAACGTGCTGTTCCAGCGCTTCCGGTTGGACATGGTCTGAGGCCGACGCCATGGTTCAACCCAGCAAGGCCCTGCCCCAGCCGCCGTCGATTTGGTCGGCGCCCTGGCTGCAACTCAAGCGCGAGTGGATGCTCTACCACCTGGGCGACCAGCGCTTGCGCTTTCTCTACGACAAGCCACCCGAGGACGAGTGGGTCTCGGTGGATTGCGAGACCACCGGCCTCAACCCCCACAAAGACGACATCATTTCCATCGGCGCCGTGCGCATCGTGGGCAACCGCGTGCTCACCAGCGAGAAGCTGCAGCTGCTGGTCAAGCCCACCCAGGCCATCTCGGCCGAGGCCGTGAAGGTGCACGGCCTGCGCGAGCAGGACGTGGCCGGCGGCCTGGACATCGACGAGGCGATGCGGCAACTGCTCACCTTCATCGGCCCGCGGCCGCTGGTGGGCTACTACCTGGAGTTCGACGTGGCGCTGATCAACCGCGCCATCTTCCCCATGCTGGGCGTGGCGCTGCCACAGCCCAAGGTGGAGATCTCGGCCATGTACTACGACTGGAAGCAGCGCAACCTGCCGCCCTACCAGCACGGCGCCAGCATCGACCTGCGCCTGGCCACGATGATGAGCGACCTGGCCCTGCCCACCCGCCACGCCCACGACGCGGTGAACGACGCCATCATGGCGGCGCTGGCCTTCATCAAGCTCAAGGTGCTGCTGGAAAGCAGCGGCTGAGGGAAGCTGGGGCTCGTACGCCTTGGCGTTCAGCCACAAAAGAATGCTGCGGCATTCAGCGTCTGTTCGCGGCGCTTCTTGTTCTTTGAACGCAAGGCCGTGTCAGTCCAGCGCGCGGGCCACCGCGTCGGTGCGGGCCACGCGGATGGCGTCGGCAATCCGCAGGCCCTGGGCGCCACGGGCCTGGGCCTGGGCGGCCACCTGGGCGGTGTCCACGCTGTTGGCAGCGCGCAGCGCCAGGCGCAGGCAGGCACCGCTGGGGTAGGGGCCATCTTCAAAGCCCAGGCGGCCACGGGCGTCGGCCTCGCAGGCCAGCAGGGCTTCTTCAAAACGTTGTGGGCGGCGAAAGGCGTCGGAGCGCTCCAGCAGGCGGGCCACGGCCGCCGCACCAAACTCGGCCGAGCGGTGGATGTTGGTGTGCTCGCGGGCCACCAGCACGGCCAGTTCGCTGGCGTCCGACGGTGCCTTGAGGCGCTGGGCCAGTTCGCGGGCCATGCGCTCGCTGCGGGCCTCGTGGGCGATGTGGCGCGGCCATTCTTCGCGCGGCGTGCTGCCCTTGCCCAGATCGTGGCACAGGCAAGCAAAGCGCACCGGCAGCGACGTGCCCATGCGCGCAGCCATGTCCAGCACCATCATCACGTGCACGCCGGTGTCCACTTCGGGGTGGAACTCGGCACGCTGCGGCACGCCCCACAACTTGTCCAGTTCGGGCAGCAGGCGCGCCAGCGCACCGCAAGCGCGCAGCACCTCGAACATGCGGCTGGGCCGGGCCTCCATCAGGCCGCGCGAGAGCTCTTGCCACACGCGCTCGGGCACCAGGGCGTCCACCTCGCCGGCCTGCACCATGCGGGCCATCAGCGCCAGGGTTTCGGGCGCCACGCTGAATTCATGAAAGCGTGCGGCAAAACGCGCCAGGCGCAGGATGCGCACCGGGTCTTCGGCAAAGGCCTCGCTCACATGGCGCAGCACTTGGTTGGCCAAGTCGCGCTGGCCGCCGTGCGGGTCGATGACCACGCCGTGTTCGTCGCGGGCCATGGCGTTGATGGTGAGGTCGCGCCGCACCAGGTCGTCTTCCAGCGTCACGTCGGGCGCGGCATGCACGGCAAAGCCGTGGTAGCCCGGGCCGGTCTTGCGCTCGGTGCGGGCCAGGGCGTACTCCTCGCCGCTCTCGGGGTGGAGAAAAACCGGGAAGTCTTTGCCCACGGTGCGAAAGCCGGCGTCGACCATCTGCTGCGGCGTGGCGCCCACCACCACCCAGTCGCGGTCGTTCACGGGCAGGCCCAGCAGCGCGTCGCGCACGGCACCGCCCACCACGTAGGCCTGCAGGCCTGCGGTTGCGGGAGAGGTGCGCGATGGGGTCATGGTGGGTTCGTCAAGGCAGGTCGGGGTTGGCGGGCGGGGCATCGGCACCGCGTGGGCCGATGCTGTTGCCCAGCCGCGCCTTGAGCGAGCTGGGCTTGCCTGTGAGCAGTGCGGCGTAGTTGCTGGCGTTGGACAGCACCTTCTTCACGTAGTCGCGGGTCTCGTGCAGGGGAATGTTCTCGACCCAGATGGCTGGCTCCAGCACCGGCCCTTCGCGCCAACGGCGCGGCCGGTTGGGGCCGGCGTTGTAGGCGGCGGCGGCCAGGGCCTGCGAGCCACCCATGTCGTCGAGCACCAGCTTGAGGTAGGCGCTGCCGATGCGCAGGTTGGTGTCCTGCTCGGCCAGCATGGCGGGCTTGAAGCCAGCCAGGCCGATCTTCTTCGCCGTCCAGCTGGCGGTGGCCGGCATCACCTGCATCAGGCCCGAGGCGCCCACATGCGAGCGGGCGTTCATCACGAAACGCGATTCCTGGCGGATCAGGCCATAGACATAGGCCGGGTCGAGCTTGATGTCACTGGCCTTGGCGATGAGCTGGTCGTGCAGCGGCATGGGAAAGCGCTGCGCCACGTCGATCTCGGCCTTGGTGCGCTCGCTGCTGCTGATGCAGCGGTCCCAGATCTCGCGCTCGCAGGCCATCTGGGCGGCGGCCAGCAGTTCACGATCGCCCAGGCCGAGCATGGAGAAATTCCATTCGCGCAGGCCTTCGGAGCGCAGCCCCGCCTGCAGCAGCAGTTGGGCGCGCGTCAGACCCAGGTGGCTGCGTGCGGTCTCTCGCTCGGCCGGCGTGGGCGGTGCGGGGCGCGCGGGCTGGGGTGGCGGTGGCCCCAGGTCTTCGGCGGCCAGTTGGTTGTAGAAGCCCAGCGGGCCGGCCAGCTCGGCCAGGGCCTGGCGGGCTTCGGCGCGCTGTGCGTCACCGGCCTCACCCGGTTTGGCCAGGCCTTGCAGGGCGCGGGCGCGCCAGTACTGCCAGGTGGGGTCCTTGCGTTCGGTGGGGCTCATGGCGTCGATGGCCTGCAGCACCTGGGCCCAACGCTGCTCGGCCGGCGCCAGGCGCAGGCTGGCGCGGGCCAGCCAGCCAAGGGTCTCGTCGCTCCAGTCGGGGCGGCTGCCTTTCTTGAGTGCGCCCCAGGCCAGGCGCGACCAGGGCAGGGCCTCGGGCTTCAAGGCCAGGGCAGCCTGCTTGGCCACTTGCGCCCAGGCCCAGGCGGCGTGCTCGCTGCCCAGGGCCGCGCCCCAGCGGTCTTCGAGCTGGCTGGCGGCCTGGGCGGGGTCGTTGGCGGCCACGCGGGCGATGGCCAGCGCGGTCAGCTCGTTGCGGTTGTGGCCCAGCGCCATGGCTTTGAGCGACAGATATCGGCCGGGGCTGTCGAAGACCTCGGCCAAGGCCTTGGCCACGGGCTCGCCCAGCAGCGCGGCGGCATTGCGCGCCGCGCGTGGGCGGGCGTGCTCAGCCGCTTGCCGAAGCTTGCGCCACACGTCATCGGCCTTGAACTGCTTGGCGTCGAACAGCGTCTGCGCCATCAGCTGGCAGCCGTCCTCGGGGTCCCGCTGGGCCATCCAGGCGCGGCGGGCGGCGTCGGCCACGTCGCTGCCGGCCTTGGCCTGCAGCAGCAGGGCGTAGCAGGCCACCTCACGGTCATCGTTCATGCGAAAGCGCGGCAGGTCTTTGGCAAAGCCGGCCCAGTCGCGGCGGCGGCCCAGTTCCAGCAGCCAGTCGTTGCGCAGCCGGTCTTCCACGTAGGTGCCGGGCCAGCGGGCGTAGAAGGCTTCCACCTCGTCGGCGCGGGCTTCGTTCAGGCGCGCGGCCAGCTCCCAGTAGTCGGCCCAGGGGGCCAGCGGGTGCTGGGTGTTCAGCGCCGCGCTGCGCAGGTTGGCCAGGCGGGGCTTGTCGCGCCGGGCGTAGGCGTCGCGGGCGTTGCGGATGAGTTCGTCATCCGCAGGGCCGGCGGCCAGGGCAGCGCCCTGTGTGAGCAGCGCGGTGGCCAGAAACAGGGCGGCGCGGAGGGGGGCTTTCTTCTTCAAACCAGGGGACCGGACGTTGAGGGCGCGAGGAATGTAGCGCAGCCCGAGCAATGTCTGTGCCGTGCTCTGGCACGGCCTTGTCCAAGCGCAGACTTCTGCCACCGGGACGGCGCTGTTTACCAACGCTTGCACCTCTGCGGAGCTTCCCTCTTGCCAAAGGCCCGTCGCACTGGGAAACATCGCCCTCGGCCCGTCTTGGGCCGAGCCAACACCTCCAACCACAGGGAGTCTCCATGAAATTCATCGCACGACGTCACCCGCTCACCGTGGCCGCCACCCTGGCCATGCTGGCCCTGGGCGGCGCTCCGGCCGTCTGGGCCGGGCAATCGGCCGAGCAGGTGGCCATGGGCCAGGTGCCGGCCGGTGGCACCACCAACCGGCTGATCGTGAAGTACCGGGCCGGCTCCGCCGCCGCGCGCGGGGCCGATGCCACCGCACTGTCCACGGCGCAGGCCGAGGTGAACCGGCAAGGGGCGCAGTTTGGCAAGCTGCGCACCACCGGCCTGGGGGCCCATGTGCTGAGGCTGGACCGCCACGTGAGCATGGACGAGGCCCGCCGCATGGCCCAGGCCGTGGCCGCCGCCGACCCCGACGTGGAATACGCCGAGCCCGACCGCATCCTGACCGCGCAGTTCGTGCCCAACGACACCAGCTACGCCAGCCAGTGGCAGTACTACGAGGCCACCGCCGGTCTGAACCTGCCCGCCGCCTGGGACAAGAGCACCGGCGCCGGCGTGGTGGTGGCGGTGATCGACACGGGGGTGCGTCCGCACGCTGACCTGGCCGCCAACCTGCTGCCGGGCTACGACTTCATCATCGACACCGCCGTGTCGAACGACGGCAACGGCCGCGACGCCGACCCGTCCGACCCCGGCGACTGGGTGGCCGCCAACGAGTGCGGCTACACCCACGCCGCGCAAGGCTCCAGCTGGCACGGCACGCACGTGTCAGGCTCCATCGCGGCGGTCACCAACAACGGCAGCGGCGTGGCTGGCGTGGCCTACGGCGCCAAGATCGTGCCGGCGCGCGTGCTGGGCAAGTGCGGCGGCTACACCTCCGACATCGCCGACGCCATCATCTGGTCGTCGGGCGGCACGGTGGCCGGTGTGCCGGCGAACGCCAACCCGGCGCGCGTCATCAACATGTCGCTGGGTGGCTCGGGGGCCTGCGACGCCACCTCGCAGGCCGCCATCAACAGCGCCCGCAGCCGTGGCACCGTGGTGGTGGTGGCGGCCGGCAACTCCAACGCCAATGCCGCCAACTACAGCCCGGCCAGTTGCACCGGGGTGATCACCGTGGCCGCCGTGGGCCGCACCGGCGCACGGGCCTACTACTCGAACTACGGTGCCGTGGTGGACGTGGCCGCACCCGGCGGCGACATGAGCACCGGCACGGCCAACGGCATCTACTCGACGCTGAACGCCGGCACCAGCACGCCGGGCGCCGACAGCTATGCCTACTACCAAGGCACCTCGATGGCCACGCCGCACGTGGTGGGCGTGGTGGCGCTGATGCTGGCCAAGAACCCGGCCTTGACGCCCGACGAGGTCGAGACCCGGCTGAAGGCCAGCACCCGGGCCTTCCCGGGCACCTGCTCGCAGTGCGGCACCGGCATCGTGGACGCCAGCGCGGCGGTGGACGCGGCCACGGGCGTCACCCCGCCCCCGCCCCCGCCGCCCCCGGCCGGCACGGCCGAAGTGGAGCCCAACAACAGCCGCACGGCAGCGCAGACGGTGACGGCCAACCCGGCCACCATCAACGGCACGGTGGCCAGTACCACTGACACCGACTACTACAAGATCGCCATGGCCACTGGCACCACGCTGAGCGCCACGCTCACGCCCAACGCCAGCTCCGACTACGACCTGTACCTGTACAACAGCGCGGGCAGCCTGCTGGCCAGCTCGCTCAATGGCACCGGCGTGGCCGACGTGATCACCCGCGCCAACACCGGCGCGGCCACCACCTGGTACCTGCGGGTGCGCTACTACGCGGGCGGCACCGGCGCCACCGCTGGCACCTACACGCTGCAAGTGAGCCACTGACCCCTGGCCCGCCCAGGGCCACGCCAGCCGCCGCACCGGGCTTTCTGGGCGGCGGCTTTTTCATGCGTTCAACGCTGGCGGCGGTAGGGTTCTTCGAAGTCGCGGTAGTCGTGCTCGGCCAGGGCGGCCTGCACCCAGGCCGCCACGCCGGGCGAGGCCCAGACGCGGTCGCCATAGGCCTGCACCTCGGCCGGCACCGGCAGGGCGTAGCTGCGCAGCCGGGCCACCACCGGGGCGTAGTAGGCGTCGGCGATGCTGAACTCACCGAACAGGAAGGGCCCGCCGCTGGCGGCCAGCGCCTGGGTCCACATGGCCACCAGGCGGGTCAGGTCGGCCTGCACGGCGGGTTGCTCGGCCAGCACCTTGGCGCCCACCTCGGGCAGCGAGGCCTCGATGTTCATGGGGCAGGCCGAGCGCAGCGCGACGAAGCCACTGTGCATCTCGGCGCACAGGCTGCGGGCGCGGGCGCGCTGCAGCTTGTCGCGCGGCCACAGCGGCAGCTCGAGGTGGGTTTCCGCCAGGTATTCGGCGATGGCCAGCGTGTCCCACACCACCAGGCCGCCGTCCACCAGCAGTGGCACCTTGCCGGTGGGGCTGAGCGCACCCATTTCGCGGCGGAACTGCGAGTTGGCTTCAAAGCTGTCGAAACGGTGCATCACCTCGTCGAAGGCGATGCCAAAGTGGCGCATCAGCACCCACGGCCGCATGGACCAGGACGAGTAATTCTTGTTGCCAATGTGCAGTTGCATGGTGCGCTCCTTGATGGGTGTGGGCTGCATGCTAGCGACGCCCGGCCATGCCGTGAATGAGCAATCTGCATGGCCGTCATGCGGCGCGCGCATGCGAAGCGGTGTGGGAATTCGAAGACGCTTGAGGGCGGCTGGCGGCGCAATCCCGTCATTCCCGCGTAGGCGGGAATCCATGTCTTTCAGCGTCGGCTGCAGCAGCGCAGCGGCGGCGCCTTCTGACTACGGGCTCCTCGCGGACAAGCACCGTGCCCCCGGTCGCACCTGCGCTCTCTTGCTCCGCCTTGGCCCTCGGCGCTGTCAACCCACACGCGAATGTGCCCTCTGTCCGAAGGCACCACCACTGCACTGCAACCTATGTCGGTGGTGGTCCACCTGGCGGCGACCTCACTTCTCCGAATGCAAACACGGCCTGTCGAGCGACAGGCGGGCAGCCGGGGCTGGCGATTTCTGGGGCGCTGAAGCGCGCAGGGCTCGGGGCGGCGTGCGCAGCACGCTTCGTAAAACTGACCCGCGACGCTTTGTCTGAGCGGAACGAGCGCAGCGAGAGCAGCGAGTTGCGTGCGCGCCCCGAGACTGAGCACTGGAGGGGAGTCGGCGCAAAGCGCCGACCGCCACAGCATGAGCCAGGCCCGGCTGGCCGCCTGGCGCGGGCGCGCCGGAATACCAAAGACCTGGATTCCCGCCTACGCGGGAATGACGGCGGTGGTGGCGAGGGAATGACGGCAACGCGCCGTCAAACGCCCTTCCCGGTCTGTCGTCCGCAGGCTGGCTTTGTCCTGGGGTGGCTTCAGTCCGGCAAGGCCTCGGCTTCGGCATCAGGCACATCGCCGATGGCCAAGCGCGTGAGGGCGGCTTGTTCGCGCACCCAGCGGCCAAAGGCCTGCACCTCGGGCCGGCGTGCGGCCTGCGCAGCCCCCAGCGGCACGAACCAGTAGCACCAGGCGGTGTGCAGGCGCCCGGCCGGGCCGAAGGGTTCGATCAGGTCGCCACGGGCCAGCGCGTCGTGCACCATGGGCAGGCGGGCCAGCGCCACACCCTGGCCGGCCAGCGCGGCCTGCACCTGCTGGTGGTTGAAGTTCACGCTGAACCAGCGCCGTGGCGTCATGCGCGACAAGCCCTGCGCCGCCAGGTAGGCCGTCCAGCCCAAGGCCACGGCCTGGGGCGAGCCGTCCTCCACCTCCAACAGGGTGTGAGCGGCCAGGTCCTTGGCCAGCTTGAGTTTGGGCGCCTTGCCACGCGCGATGGCGTCGGCCAGGCCGGTGCCGATGACCGGCGTCAGCACCTCGCCGAACAGCCGCTCGGCCTCGGGCGGTGCGCGATCGGGGCGGCAGTGGCGCAGGGCGAGGTCCAGTTCCACATCGTCCAGTTCCACCAGGCGGTCGGTGGCCGAGATGCGGATGTCGGCGTCGGGGTGGCTGCGCTCGAAATCCGGCAGCCGCGGCATCAACCACAACGAGGCGAACGACGGGAAGGTGGTGACACTGACCATGGCCCGGTTCTGGCTCACGCGGATCTGGCGCACGCAGGCGTCGATCTGCGCCAGCGAACCGGCCACGGCGCGTTGCAGCAGCAGGCCCGCGCCGGTGAGCTCCACCTTGCGCGTGGCGCGGTGGAACAGCGTGGCGCCCAGTTCATCCTCCAGCGCCTTGATCTGGCGGCTGATGGCCGGCTGGGTGACGTGCATTTCCTCGGCCGCGGCGCTGAAGCTCAGGCGCCGCGCCACGGCTTCGAAGCTGCGCAGGGCGTCCAGGGGCAAGGGGCGGTGGAGGATGCGATTCATAACCGTGGCGTATCAATGGCGGGCGCCGAAAGCATGCCACGACTTGGGCCTTTCATGCACGATGAAGTCCTGCAACCGCCACCTCTGGCGGACCAGGAGATCGATGATGAAATTGCAACTTTCACGCACACTGCGCTGGCAGACCCTGGCCGCCGGCAAGCTCACCGTCACGGCCGGCGAACTCTGGCTGACGCGCGACCACATGGCCGAGGACTGGGTGCTGCGCCCCGGCGAGACCCTGGCCGTGCGGGCCGGTGAACTGCTCACCCTGGGCCCGTTGCACGAAGGCCGGGCCGTGGTGGCGCTGAGCCTGCCGGAGACCCAGGCCAGCGCCGGGCCGCTCCCAAGCGGCCTGAGCACCCTCTCGGAGGGTGGCAGCGGTACCCCGCTGCCGGGTACCCCGTTCAGTCAGGCCGGCTTGCGGGCGGCCTTGCTGGCGCGCTTGGCCGGCTTGGCGCGCGGCTTGGCCGGTGGCTTGCTGGCCTTGGCGCGCAGGGCCGAGGCCACCGCCTGCCGGGCCCAGGGCAGCATCTGCGCGGGCGAGTCCATGGCCTCGGCCGGGGTGCTGAAGTAACCCAGGCTGCCGTGCTCGCCCTTGGCGGTGGTGTAAACGAATTGCTCACCGCCGGCGGCCACAAACTGCGCCCGGGTGGCGTCGTCCACCTTGAGGTAGAGCTGCTCGCCCGAGACGATGGCGATGAAGAGCTCGTCCGCGTAGAAGCCGTGGGCACCGAACATGCGGTTCACGCGCACACGGCCCACGCACGAGAGCAGCTCGGCGCACCAGGCAACAAAGTCATCGGCCATGGATGGCTCCTGCAGAGGGACGGCTCAGTGTAGTCAGCCCACGCTCGCTGGCTGACAATGGCCCATCCCGGCCCTGCCCTGCGCCCACCATGACCCTGCCGTTCAAGCTCAACCTCGAACCCTCGCACGACAAGTCCGTGCTGCGCAAGCAGCTGCAGGCCGAGCGCCTGAGCCTGCTCGACCGCCACCAGCGCGCCGCACACCTGCAGGAGGTGCTGATGGTGTGGCTGATCAGCCGCAAGGAAAAGACCATCGGCGCCTACTGGCCCATCAAGGGCGAGTTTGACGCACTCCCGGCGCTGTACCGATGGAGCGAGGCCGAAGAGGGGCGCCGCATCGGCCTGCCAGTGATGAACCGCGAGACCAAGCAGCTCACCTTCCACGTCTGGTACCCCGGCTGCCCGATGGAGGAAGACGCCTACGGCATCCCCAAGCCCAAGGGCACCGAGGCCTTCCACCCCGAGTTGCTGCTGGTGCCCTGCGTGGGCTTTGGCCCGCGCGGCACGCGGCTGGGCTATGGCGGCGGCTTTTACGACCGCACGCTGGCGGCGCTGACGCCGCCGCCAGCCACCGCCGGCCTGGGCTATGCCCACGGCTACCTGCCCTGGCTGGCACCCGAGCCGCACGATGTGCCGCTGGATGCGCTGCTGACCGAGGACGGCGTGTTCTGGCAGGCATGAAAAAGGCGACCCCGGGGGTCGCCTTGGCTGGGATGCAGGCGCCGCGAGCGGCGCTCAGCTTTTCTCAGAAGCGCTTGCCAACGCCGATGCTGACCAGCAGCGGGTCGACGTTGAATTCGCCCACTTTGGCGCCCGAGGCCTTGACCTTCACGTCGGCACCGATCTGCACCTTCTTGACGTCCAAGTTCAGCAGCCAGCCACCGCCGACCGGCACGTCCACGCCAATCTGTGCGGCCAGACCGAAGCTGTTGCGGCTCAGGTTCAGCGGAATCGCAGTGGTTTCTCCACCGGTCGCGGGAACCGTGACGTTCACGTCAGAGATACGCGTGTAGTTCACGCCCAGGCCCACGTACGGACGAGCCATGGGCAAGTTGGTGAAGTGGTACTGCGCGGTCAGCACCGGGGGCAGGTGCTTGAACGTGCCAATGGCTGCCTTGCCGCCGGTGAAGTTGGCGTACACGGTCTGGCTTTGCGGCACGGTCAGGATCAGTTCGGCCGCGATGTTGGGCGTGAAGAAGTAGGTGATGTCCACTTCCGGCAGCCACTTGTCGTTGATCGAGGCCGACGGACTGGGCAGGGTGGTCACGGCGGCGAGCGTGCTCTTGAGCTGTGCGTTGTTGCCGTTGTCGGACAGCAGGTCCACGGCACGGGCGCGAACAATCCAGCTGCCGCTGTCTTGGGCCGAGGCGAATTGGGCAAAGGCGGCCAGGGTGGCCAGAGCGATGAGCGACTTGCGCATGGAGGAACTCCTTCTTGGGGTTGCAATGAATCGGTGATCGGTTCGATCTGGAACGCATTGCAACGGCCCGCAGGCAAAGTCAACTTGCTGCGCCGCAATACCGGCGCCAAGTGCGCTTTTCGCTCGGTGGCGATTTGATGTTCGTCAGATTTGGTGCGTCGCAACGATGCAGATACGCCACACCGGGACAAGCGCTCAGCTCAGTTTGAACACGGCCACCGTGGCGCTGAGCTGCTGCGCCTGCTGCCTCAGGCTTTCGGCGGCGGCGGCGCTTTGCTCCACCAACGCGGCGTTCTGCTGGGTGACCTGGTCCATCTGGCCCACGGCCTCGCCCACCTGCGCCACGCCGGTGCTCTGCTCGCTGCTGGCCACGCTGATCTCGCCCACGATGTCGGTGACGCGGCGGATCGCGGTGACCACCTCGGTCATGGTGGCGCCGGCCTGGTCCACCAGGGCCGTGCCGTGTTCCACCCGCTCCACGCTGGTGTTGATCAGGCCCTTGATCTCCTTCGCAGCCTCGGCACTGCGCTGGGCCAGGCTGCGCACCTCGGCGGCCACCACGGCAAAGCCGCGACCCTGTTCGCCGGCGCGGGCCGCCTCCACGGCCGCATTCAGCGCCAGGATGTTGGTCTGGAATGCGATGCCGTCGATCACGCCGATGATGTCGTTGATCCGGCGCGAGCTCTCGTTGATGCCGCGCATGGTTTCCACCACCTGGCTCACCACCTCGCCGCCCTGGATGGCCACGCTGGAAGCGCCCTGGGCCAGCTGGTTGGCCTGGCGGGCGTTGTCGGCGTTCTGGCGCACTGTGGAGGCCAGCTCTTCCATGGAGGCAGCCGTTTGCTCCAACGCGCTGGCCTGGTGCTCGGTGCGTTCGCTCAGATCCTGGTTGCCCTGGGCAATCTCGGCACTGGCCGTGGCCACGCTTTCCGAGTTCTGGCGCACGGTGCTCACCACGGTGATCAGCGAGCTTTGCATGGCGTTCATGGCCGACAGCATCTGGCCCATCTCGTCGGTGGCGTGCACCGGCACGGCGCCGCTGAGGTCGCCCGCAGCGATGCGCTGGGCCACCGCACGCGCCAGATCGGCCGGCGCGGTGATGGAACGTGCGATCACCAGCCCCAGCCACAGCGCCAGGGCCATCATGGTGGCCAGGCCCGCCGCCAGCGACCACTCCATGCGCAGGGTGGCGCTCAGGCGCTGGTTCAGCGCCGATTCCAGCAGGTTGCTGGCTTCGGCATTGATGGCGTAGACCGCGTCGATGCCTTCGGTGAGGGTCTTGAAATAAGCGTCTGGTGCTGCGCTAAGTTCTTCGGTGTCCAGCACGCTTTGTCGTGCTGCCTTGACGGCCAGGTCCACCTGGGCCTTGGCCTTTTCCAGCGGGGCGGCCAGGGCGGTCTTGAACGCCGGCTGCGCCTCGAAGGATTTGTCCAGCGTCAGCGACAAGTCCACCAGGCCTTGCCGTGCACGGGCGACCAGGTTCTCCAGCGCAGCGCGCTGCGCGGGCGTGGCCTCCTTCTTGGCCAGCAGCATCGAGCCCAAGGCGCGGGCCTGGCCCAGCGGTTCCGTCATGCGCGGCATCTGCTGCCAGGTGGCAATGACCAGGAAGTAGGTGGCGGGCTCGGTGTCCAGCGTCAGGCCGTAGTGGTCGGTGAGGCGGTCGCTGAGTTGCAGTTGTCGCGCGATGAGCGCCGTGTGTCGGGCGCTGCTTTCGGGGCCACTGACGGCCTTGCTGCCCACCGCCTGCGCCAGCGCCTGCCAATCAAGGGCCAGTTGCGACCAGTCGGCCTGGATGCGGGCATTGCTGACGTCGGCTTTCAGCCGTTCGCCAAAAGCTTGTGTGGCCTTCGCCAGTTCGGCCTGCTTGGCGCTGCGTTTGGATTCGGCATCGTCCTTGCCGCCCAGCACCGTGGCCGAGAGCCCGCGGTGTTGCTGGGTCAGTTGCACCAGGTGCAGCATCTCGCGCGTGGGCACCAGGCCGTCCAGTTCGTGGCGGGAATCGGCGATCAGCTGCTGCGTGGTGTTGATGTACAGGCCTGCGGGTACGGCCACCAGCAGGGCCACGATGGGCAACAGCAGGGCCAGCTTGCGCGACAGGCGCAGATTGGCGATGAGCGAGTTCAAACGGTACTCCGGTGACGATACGAGGGCATGCGCGCAGCCAACTGGCGCGCGCACCACGCTGTACCCCACTATCGGCCGGAACCCCGCGCCACTTGACTATGAATTGGGCGGCAAAACCACCCCTTTACCCGGGGTGGGCAGCGCCGCCAATGGGCGCTCACAGCCCCAGGCGGCGGCAGATCTCCAGCACCGTGGCCGACTGGTTCATGGTGTAGAAGTGCAGCCCCGGCACGCCCTGGGCGCGCAGCCGCTCGCACAGGGCGGTGACCACGTCCAGGCCAAAGGCCTTGATGCTGGCGCTGTCGTCGCCAAAGCTCTGCAGGCGCAGCCGCACCCAGCGCGGCACATCCGCACCGCAGCCGTCGGCAAAGCGCAGGATGCCGCTGGCGTTGG
>WBZX01000251.1_pt1 | contig 50627 bp, 41 predicted proteins | sample 5204211 | NCBI WGS metagenome assembly WBZX01 (sample SAMN12344362, study PRJNA552823) | activated sludge metagenome | biome: Activated sludge suspended growth; feature: Nitrification reactor; material: Wastewater; isolation source: activated sludge from nitrification reactor of wastewater...
TGGCTTGAATCCTGGCTGGCCCACGACATGGCCTTCCGCCTGCTGGCCGAGATGCGCATCGATGCCTTCCGCAAGCTCGATGCGCTGGCACCGGCCTATCTCACGCGCCGCCGCACCGGCGACCTGGTGGTGCTGGCCACCCACGATATCGAGCTGGTCGAGTACTTCTTCGCCCATACCGTGGCGCCGGCCTTCGTCGCGATCCTGGTGCCGGCCGTCGTGGTCGCAGCCCTTGCCACGGCCAATGGCTGGCTGGCGGTCGCTCTGGTGCCGTTCCTGCTGGCGGTGGGCCTCAGCCCCTTCCTCATGCGCAAGCGCGTCGACAGGCTCGGCAGCCAGGCGCGCGAAGCCGCGGGCGAACTGGGCGCCTTTGCCGTCGACTCGGTGCAGGGGCTGGGCGAGATCGTGGCCTTCCAGCAGGAGAAGCTGCGCGGCGACAAGCTCGACCAGCTTTCGCAGCGTCATATCTCGCTGCGTCTGCCCTTCTTCAGCGAGCTGACGCTTCAGCACGCGATCCTCGAAGTGCTGACCGGCCTTGGCGGCCTGGCGGTCGTGGTGGTCGGCGCGGTCCTGTCCGCACAGGGCGCGCTCGATCCGGGTCTGCTGCCGCTGATGACCATCCTCGCGATGGCAGCCTTCCTGCCGGTGTCCGAGATCGCGCAAATCGGCCGCCAGCTTGCCGACACGCTGGGCGCGACACGCCGCGTCTATGCGCTGGCCAACGAGCCGATCCCGGTACGCGACGGCCCGGGTGTGCCCGTCACGCGCGGGGCCGCCGCGCTTTCGCTCGAGAAGGTGACCTTCACCTATCCCGGCCAGACGCGCCGCGCGCTGAACGATGTCAGCTTCGACATTCCCGCCGGCAAGACCGTCGCGCTGGTCGGCACTTCGGGCTCCGGCAAGACGACGACCGCTCAGCTCCTGATGCGCTTCTGGGACCCCGATTCCGGCCGCATCCTGCTGAACGGCGCCGATCTCAAGGACTACAAGCTCGACGCCTTGCGTGGCCTCGTGGCCCTGGTCGCGCAGGACACGTATCTGTTCAACGATACGCTGCGCGCCAATATCCTGATCGCCCGCCCCGAGGCCACGGAAGCCGAGCTGCAGGCCGCCATCGAACATGCCTCGCTCGGCGAACTCGTAGCCGCCCTGCCCGAAGGTCTCGACTCGGCCGTCGGCGAGCGCGGCACCAGCCTCAGCGGCGGCCAGCGCCAGAGGGTCGCCATCGCCCGCGCCTTCCTCAAGGATGCGCCTATCCTCATCCTCGACGAAGCGACCTCGCATCTCGACGCGGTGAACGAGCAGGCCGTGCGGCGCGCGCTCGACGTACTCAAGGCCGACCGCACCACCATCGTGATCGCCCACCGTCTCTCGACCGTCCGCGATGCCGATCTGATCGTGGTGCTGGACGAAGGCCGCCTGGCGGAAAGCGGAACGCACGGCTCGCTTCTTGCGCGTGGCGGACTCTACGCACGATTGGTGTCGCGCCAGCTTGCCGCGGTGTACGCGCCCGCGGCACAGTGAGGAGATGAAGCGACAACTCCATCTCAACCTCTTCATCCAGAGCCGCGGCCATCACGAAGCCTCGTGGCGGCACCCCGACTCCTCGGCCCTCGCGCTGACGGACATCGAGTACTTTCGCGATCTCGCACGTCGCGCCGAAGCCGGTCTGTTCGATTCGATCTTCCTCGCCGACACGCTCGCGCTGATGGATACCGTAGCGCATGCTGCCAGCACCTGGCTCGAGCCAATCACGACCCTGGGCGCCATCGCCGGCTCGACCAGCCACATCGGCCTGATCGCAACGGCGTCGACGACCTATTCCGAGCCCTTCAACCTCGCCCGCCAGTTCGCCTCACTCGACCACATCACCGGGGGCCGGGTCGGCTGGAACATCGTGACCTCCTGGCTGGCCGCTGCTGCGCGCAACTATGGCGGCGAAAGCCTGGTCAGCCACGACGAGCGCTACGAGCGCGGCGAGGAATTCGTCCAGGTCGCAAAGGCTCTGTGGGACAGCTGGGCCGACGACGCCGTACTCGACGATCGCCAGAGCGGCCAGTACGCGCGCGCCGATCGCATCAGGCCGATCGACCACGCGGGCAAATACTATCGCGTTGCCGGCCCGCTCAACATGCCGCGCGGACCGCAGGGTCGGCCGGTGTTCGTGCAGGCCGGTTCGTCCGATACCGGGCGCCGCTTCGCCGCGCGCCATGCCGAAGCCGTCTTCACGGCGCAGATGGAGAAGAAGACGGCGCAGGATTTCTACACCGACCTGAAGGCGCTGGCGGCCGCCGAGGGACGCAGGCCCGAGCACGTCCTGATCCTGCCAGGCCTCAGCCCGGTCATCGCCTCGACCGAGGCCGAAGCCCAGCGCTTGGCGCGCGACCTGAACGAACTCACCGATCCCGAGGTCGGGCGCAAGCGGCTGAGCGGTCGCTTCGGCGGCCATGATTTCTCGCATCTTCCGCTCGACCGGCCGCTGACGGCCGAAGACTTTCCCGACCCCGGCACCGTGCAGGCGGCGCGCAGCCGCACAGAGGTGATCGTAGGTCTGGTCCGGCGCGAGAAGTACACGCTGAGACAGCTTCTCGCCTACCTTGCCGGCGCGCGCGGCCACTTCACCACGGCGGGCACACCGGAGCAGATAGCCGACCTGATCGAAGATTGGTTCAACGACGGCGCCGCCGACGGCTTCAACCTGATGCCGCCGCTGTTGCCCTCGATGCTGGACGTCTTCGTCAGCGAGGTTGTACCGCTTCTGCAAAAGCGCGGACTTTTCCGCAGCGCCTATGAAGGCACAACGTTGCGCGATCATTTCGGCCTGCCGCGTCCTGCTATGCATTGTTGAAGCGTCAATATCTTGCAGTGAACGCATGACCTGCGGCATCCTCGAAGTGTGACATCGACGAAGCCTCTTCGCCGCCGGTCGATACTTGGCGCTGCGCTGGTAGCCCCGGCGCTCGCGTACGCCCAGGCGGGTCTGCCCGATCGAGCGCTGCGCATCGTCGTCGGCTTCGCGGCAGGCGGTGGGTCCGATATCATGGCCCGCGTGATCGCCACCGCACTCGAGCGCCGCATCGGCCGCAGGGTCTCCGTCGACAATCGTCCAGGTGGCACGGGTGCAGCTGCTGGCGAGGCTCTGAAGCTCAATGGCTCGGACGGCAGCATGGTCGCCTTCATGCCGACGCCTTCGCTGGTCGCCAAGCTCTTCGGGCCCACCTATCCGTTCGATCCGGCCACCGACCTGGCGCCAATTACCACTGCCGGCACCTATATCGACGCCTTCGCCGTCTCTCCCAAGTTGAATGTCGCGACCATTGCGGAATATGTCGAATGGCTGAAGGCCGGCGAGCCGGGACGCAACAAGATCGGCGTCACGGCAACGGATACGACACTGCAGTTCTACACGCGCCTGCTCAGCCGCGAGTTCGGCGTGCCCATGGCGGGCCAGGCCTTTCGCGCAACCGTGTCCCTATTGGCCGACATAGAGGCGGGCAAGATACCGGCAGGTGTTGCCGGCCTCACTTCGTTTCTCGTCGCGCATCGCGGCAACCGCGTGCGCATCCTCGCCATCTCCGGCTCCAAGAGAGTTTCGGTGGCGCCCGACCTGCCGACCGCAGCGGAGGCCGGCTATCCGGCCCTGACGATGGAAGAGTGGTACGGCTTCTTCGCCGCCGCCAATGCGCCACCTTCTCTGGTCGATGCCTGGAATCAGGCGCTCACCGCCGTACTGGAAGACAAAGAAGTCATCGAGCAGCTGTCCCAGCTGGGCCTCGAGGTGGAGACCTCCACGCCGGCCGCCTGCGGAGAGCGGCTCGCCGCGCACATGAAGAAGTGGCAGGCAACCTTGCAGGAGCTCGGCATAAGGCCGACGCTATAAGCGTGTAGGTGCCGGAAGGGAAATCACGGATGTTCAGTCACGTCACCATCGGCAGCAACGATCTCGCGAAGGCGAGATCTTTCTACGACGAGCTGCTGAAGCCGCTCGGCCTGGTGCGCCATCTCGAATTCCCGACAGCGGTCGGATACGGCCGCCCCGATGGCCGGCCGCAGCTCTGGGTGCTGAACCCGCTCGACGAGAAGGCGGCCACGGTCGGCAACGGCGTCACCATCGGTCTTGAAGCCAACGACCGGGGCAGCGTGGACGCCGCCTACAAGGCCGCCATGAGCGGCGGTGCCAAGGACGAAGGCGCGCCGGGTCTGCGGCCGCATTATCATCCCGACTACTATGGCGCCTATGTGCGCGACCTCGACGGCAACAAGATCTGCATCGTCTGCCACAAGAAGCCCTGAGCAGGAGAACGAGCCATGACGGAGCCGCTGAAAGTCTTCTGGCAGCCCGGTTGAACGAGCTGTCTGAGACTCAAGGAGTTTCTATCGGTCCGTGAGATCGACTTCGTTTCTGTGAATGTCCTCGAAGATCCGGCCGGCCTGACTGAGCTGCAGGCGCTCGGCGTGCGGTCCGTGCCCGTGCTGTCGCGCGGCAAGGACTTCGTGTTCGGCCAGAGCCTGCCGCAGATCGTGGCCTTCCTCGGACTTGCCGAGAAGGCAGGCCCTGCCCTCTCGGCGGACGAGCTCTGCCGGCGCCTCGACAAGTTCATGAGTGCCGCCCTCGCACTGCTGCCGCTGATGCCGGCGGAGCGGCTACACATCCATGTGCCCGGCCGGCCGCGCAGCTACCGCGCACTGGCCTTCCATCTCTTCAAGGTGGTCGACGCCTTCCTCGACGCCGAGCAGGGCATCACGTTGGTCCAGGCGATGTTCCGGGAGGAGCCGGCACCCGACGCCGGACACGAGGCGCTCGTCGACTACGGCACTTCCATACGAGATCGTTTCCGCGCCTGGCTCTCGGACGGCGACACCAATCCGGCCCGATCCCTCGACACCTACTATGGCGCGCAAAGCCTGCATGAATTGCTCGAACGGACGACCTGGCACTCCGGCCAGCACGTTCGGCAATGGATGATGCTGCTGGAGCGCGAAGGCGTGACCTTCCAGCGCCCGCTGGTCGATGCCGATTTCGCCCGCCTGCCGATGCCGGCGAACGTCTGGGACGGTTGAGCCGTTCGCCCTGCGGCTGCAACCTCCGTCCCGGCAATGCGTTTTGTCACCGAGATGCCCAACCTGGAACTCGGAGGACCTCACATGCGTACAGCCAGCCACAACGGCAAGGACCTCGCCAAGGAAATCGCCCTTCTGAAGTCGCAGCTCGAGGAGCTGACGGAATCGATGAGCGGTACCGGCCAATCGATCGCGGCACGCGGCGAGGAAGCGATCGAGGAAACACTCAAGTCGGCGCGCGCACTGATCGCCAAGTACGGCGACACGGCAAAATCCGTCGCCCAGGACACGATCAACCTGAAGAACAAGGCCACCGACACCCTGATCGAGCAGACCGAAACCCGTCCGCTGACGACCGTCGCGGCGATCATCGGAATCGGCTTCCTCGCAGGTTATCTTTGTCGTCGCTCCTAGGAAGGCAGCCGGGAGCAAAGGACAACCTTCCGCGCAGCCTTCCATGATCAACGCTCTCCTGCGGGCCGCGGCTACTTTCTCTGCGGCCCGCTCGCTGCGCGCGGCTGCCGATCAGGCGATCAACCGCGTACTGCTGGCCCTGGGCATCGGCGCGGCGCTCGCGGTGAGCAGCGCCTGCTTCACGTTTGCGGCCTTCGTCGTGCTCGAACGCCACCTCGATGCCGCGAGCGCGCTGGCCATCGTCGGCGGCGTTTGGGGTGTTGCAGCCGCCGCCGGCTTCATCGCCCTGCGCCGTTGAAACTCCGCTGATCGACACGAAGCCCGGCAGAAGGTCTCCTTTCCGAAAATCCATTCCTCCCTGCGGGACCGGACGTTTGCCGAAACCGCGTCGCCGCCCCTAGGTTCGGCGCATGTCGACCTACGCCAATACAGTTCCCGTCATGGAGCGCCATCGATTCGATATCGCGTCGCTCGATCGCTATTTCACGGCACATCTCGAAGGCTATCACGGCGGTCTGGACGTACGGCAGTTCGACTCCGGCCACTCCAATCCGACCTTTTTCGTCTCGGCGGAAATGTCGACCGGCAAGCGGCAGGACTTCGTGCTGCGCAAGAAGCCGCCCGGCAAGCTCGTGGCCTCGGCACACCAGGTCGATCGCGAATATCGCGTGATCTCGGCCCTTGCCGCGACCGACGTCCCGGTGGCGCGCGCGCGACTGCTCTGCACCGACGACTCGGTTATCGGTCAGATGTTCTACGTCATGGATGCCGTCGAAGGTCGCATCCTCGTCGATCCCTCCATGCCCGGCCAGACTCCTGCCGACCGCGCGGCCATCTTCGACTCCATGAACGGCGTGCTCGCCCGCCTGCACAAGGTCGATCCGGTGAAGGTCGGTCTCGGCGACTATGGCCGCAGCGGCCAGTACATCGCCCGCCAGGTCGGCCGCTGGAGCATGCAGTATGCCGAGCTCAAGACCGAAGACATCCCGGCGATGGACAGGCTCTCGGCCTGGCTGCCCGAGAACATTCCGGACGACGGCGATCCTACCGGGATCGTCCATGGCGACTATCGGCTGGGCAACCTCATCGTCCATCCGACCGAGCCGCGCATCGTGGCCGTGCTCGACTGGGAACTGTCGACGCTCGGTCACCCGCTTTGCGACATCGCCTACAACTGTCTCGGCTATCACCTGAAGGAACCGCCGCACGGCTACGCCACGGTGGACTTCGCGAGGCTCGGCCTGCCGACGGAGGCGGAATACGTCGCCGCCTATTGCCGGCGCACGGGTCGCGCCTCGATCCCGCACTGGAACTACTACTTGGCGTTCTCGCTGTTCCGGCTCGCCGCGATTGCCCAGGGCGTCTACCGCCGCGGGCTGGGCGGCAACGCCGCGAATCCCGAATCGATCAAGATGGGCAAGGCGGCGCGCGAACGTGCCGAACTCGCCTGGAGTCTCGTGTCCTAGGAGTAAACGTTCATGACCAAGAAGCTTATCACCCGCCGTACCTCGCTGTTGATGGCCGGCGCCGCCGCGGCGGCGCCCCTCGCCTCGGTGCGTGCACAGCAAACCGGACTGCCCGACAAGCCGCTGAAGATCCTGGTCGGCTTTCCGGCCGGCGGCGGCACCGACGTGATGGCGCGCTTCCTGGCCGAGCCGCTGAAGCAGCGTACCGGCCGCAATGTGCTGATCGACAACAAGGCAGGGGCTTCCGGCACGATCGCCATCGAAACCCTGAAGAATTCTCCGCCCGACGGCACGACGGTGGCCTACGTGCCGAGCGCCACGATCATCCAGAAGATCACCATGCCGGGCGTGACCTGGGATCCCGTGACCGACCTCGCGCCCGTCGCCCAGGCAGGTACGGTGCAGACGGCGTTCTGCGTCTCGCCGACCATCGGCGCAAACAACCTCAAGGACTATATCGCCTGGCTGAAGAAGAACCTCGACCGCCACAGCTTCGGCACGACGGCACTGGGCTCCTCGACGCATTTCTTCGGTGTCATGGCCGGCAAGGAAATCGGTATCCCGCTCGAGCCGGTTCCCTATCGCGGCGCCGCGCCTCTGGTCGCCGATCTGCAGGGTGGCCATATCGCGGCCGGCTGCGGCGGCATCACCGACTTCCTGGAGCATCATCGCGCCGGCAAGGTAAAGGTGATCTTCACGTCGGGCGTAAAGCCCACCACGTCGGCGCCGGAGATCCCGACCATCAGCCAGCTCGGCTATCCGCAGCTCGCGTCGCTCGGCTGGTATGTCTTCTTCGCGCCGGCCAAGACGCCCGCGCCGCTGCTCGACGCCTGGGGCAAGGAGCTGAACGCCGTGCTGGCCCTGCCCGAGGTGCAGAAGAAGCTGGTCGAACTGGGTCTCGACGTCGAGCCGGCAACTCCGGCAGAATTCAGGGCACGCTTGGTGAACGATCTCGGCACCTGGCAGAAGACCGTCGACGCCATCGGCTACAAGCCGCAGGGTTGACCCTCCAAAGGAGAAGTTGATGCCGATACTGAAGAGGCCCGATGCCGAGATCTACTACGAGGTCCACGGCACGGGCTTCCCGCTGCTGCTCTACGCTCCGGGCGGTCTGAAGTCTCGGCTCGATCTCTGGAAGGAGAGCCCGGCCAATCCCGGTCAGCCGGCCGCCTGGATGAATCCCATGCAGGCGCTCGCCGACCGCTTCACCGTGATCGGCATGGACCAGCGCAACGCCGGCAAGTCGGTGGCCGACGTGAAGCCCGATCATGGCTGGCACACTTTCGCGGCCGACCACATCGCGTTGATGGATCATCTCGGCTTCGGGAAGTTCCACGTCATGGGCGGCTGCATCGGCGGCAGCTACTGCTTCGAGGCGATCGAGCAGGCGCCCGATCGCGTGGCGGCGGCCGTGCTGCAGAACCCGATCGGCCTGCACGAAAACCGCGACACCTGGGACGCCGCCGTGAAGGGCTACGGCGAGACGGTGCGCGCACGCGATCCCGACATTTCCCAGGCCACCGTCGACTCCTTCGGTCACAACATGTTCGGGGGCGACTTCGTCTTCTCCGTTACGCGCGACTTCGTGAAGAACTGCGGGACCCCGCTTTTTCTCCAGCCGGGCACCGACAAGCCGCATCCGGCCAGGACCAGCGACGAGATCGCCGCACTGGCGCCCAACATCGAGGTGCAGAAGGACTGGCGCGGGCCGACGTACCTGGGCGAGTCGATCCAGCGGGTTCGTGCTTTCCTCGAAAGGAACACACCATGATCCGGAAGGCAGCGATCCTCCTGACGGCCCTGCTCGCCATGAGCACGGCCGCCGAGGCCCAGCAAGTGTGGGGCGCCATCGCCAGCGACGGTCAGAGAAACTTCGGCGTCGCGGTCGGCATGGCGACACGCGAGGCCGCCGAAATCTCCGCCCGTGCCGAATGCGGCGGCGGACCCGCCTGCGCCATCCGTCTGGCAGCGCCTGCCCGTTGTGTTTCGTACGCCCACAGCGGCAACGGCGAGGCCTCGGGCTACGGCGCCGGCCCAACCAAGGATGCAGCGGAGCAGTCGGCCTGGCGCGAATGCAATGCCCGCGTGGTGGCCGATTCCTGCACCATTCGCAGCGGTCGCTGCTTCGACTGACGCCTTTCCGCTAAAGCGGCAACTTCGATTCCAGCAGCCACTTGCGCGCTTCGTGGATGCTGCGGAAGATCTCGACCGGCCGTTCCTCTGAGGTCATCGACATGAAGAGTCTCGCCAGCTCGCCACGCTTGTGATCGGCAACAATGGCGAGCGGCCCGCGCGGCCTCATTATCGGCGTCGTGCGAAGCCGTTCGGCAATCGTCGAGAGCTCGTTCTCGCCGATGGTCGACGTTGCCGACGTGATGTCGATGATCTTGCGGTAGTGCAGGACGCCTGCGGCGATCATCTCCTGCACGAAGGCCGCAAGGTCGGCAGTGGAGATATCACCCCGCGCGACCCCAACAACGATCCGGTCGGGCGCGAAGATGTCGAGTTTGAACGGCATGTCCCTCCGCCTGAAATCAGCGACAGAGATACGCTACCCCGATGTCTTTGGATCACGCGACGATAGACCCTTGCAGTAATGCCGCAATTAGTCGGCCTATAGTGCTCCCACCGGCTGCTGCTCCAGCCATTTCCGTGCCTCGTGCAGGTTATGAAATACCTTCACGGGCCGCTCGCCTTCGGTCATCTTCGCGAACTTCATGGCATTGTCGGCGGCTCTTCCGGGACTCATGACGAAGGCAACCGGACCACGCGATGCCGCATTGGGTTGAGATCGCATGAAAATGGCGGTTCTTTCGAGATCTTCGTCGTTCATCGGCGACGACGGTGAGGAAATGTCGATGAGCTTGCGGTAATGCATTGCACCGCTCGCCAGCATCTGGCCAATCGCCTCCGTGATATCCTCGCCGGTAATGGTGCCTCGGACCACGACGATAGCCAGGCGGGCGGGATGGAAGAAGTCGATATGGATAGGCATAGAGGCGTTCGCCCGCCTGCCTACATTTTACCGTAGCGCTGCGCAAGGATCGGCCGCAGTCGGACCATCCGAACCGGAGATTGTTAGTGGAAAAGGTCGCCATCGTCGTCGCCATCACCGTCGCGGTGGCAGCCATCGTCCATCTGTTCGGCCGCGCACGGCCGGCGGCACAGCAACTCCGGCGCACCGTGATCGCCGCCGTCGCGGCTGCCATTGCCGGCGGCGCGACCGTCTATGGGCTGGAGTATCTGACCGGCAGCGACACCGAGCTGGTCGACCAGGCGGTCAGCGAAGCCCGCGCCCTGCCGCTGGTCGGACTGGTGCTGGACGACGTGCCGGGTGCCGAGACCCGGCTGCGCAAGGCATTGAGCGAAGAGCTGCGCAGCCCGACGACCCAGGGGCCGCCGCGGCCGCTGGCCCTGATGACCGAGCTGCGCGCCACCCAGATCGTGCCGGCGCTCAAGGCGACCGATGCCGCCGATGCCCAGGCCGTCCTCACGGCGCGGCTGGCCCTGATGCGCCACCTCAAGAGCGTCGACCCGGCGACCTGCCGCGAACTCGTCCTGATCGGCATCCAGCGCGGCGAGAAGCTCGACGCCACGGCGCAGAAGCTGATGCGCGACATGCTCGCAGCGATGGAGAAGGCCTATCGCGCCGGCCGCGCCACCCTCAAGGCGAACGCCACGCCGCCGCCGGCCCTCGGCGATGCCGATGTCGCCGCCGTGCTCGGCGAGGCCGGGCTCACGCCGGCCGACTTCGAGAAGCTGCGCACCCTGCAACGCCTCTCCAACGAGGAAGCGTGCGACCTCGGCATCAAGCTCAACGAGGCGCCGGGCAAACTGCCCGCCGACAAGGCCGGCGCGCTGGCCCGTTACTTGGCCGCGGCACAGTAGCCGCAGAGACAGTTACGGGCCGGCCTTAGCTGCCTGCAGCGCCTGCCAGACTCGTGACGGCGTGGCCGGCATGTCGAGGCTCTGCACGCCGGCCGGATGCAGCGCATCGAGGACGGCGGCCATCACGGTCTGTGGCGCACCGATACACCCCGCCTGGCCGGAGCCCTTCACGCCCAGCGGATTGGCGGCGGTCGGCCGCTCGATCAGGGCAATGTCGAACGACGGCAGGTCGTCGGCGCGCGGCAAGGCGTAGTCCATCAACGAACCGCTGAGGAGCTGGCCGGACTGCGGATCGTAGACCGTGTGTTCCAGCAGGGCCTGGCCGATGCCTTGCGCCACCCCGCCCTGCACCTGCCCTTCGGTCAGCATCGGGTTGATCAGCCGGCCGTAGTCGTCGATCGCCGTATAGTCGACCAGCCGGATGGCGCCGGTCTCCGGATCGACTTCGACCTCGGCGACATGACAACCGCTGGGAAAGGTGAAGACATCGGTGATGTTCAGCACATGCTCGCCGAGGCCGTTTCCCGGCGCCATGCCGTCCGGCAGGTTGGCGGGATCGCCGGCACTCTGCGCCAGCGTCGCGAGATCGATCGCGCGGTCGCTGCCGCGGACGGTGAAGCGCCCCTCCTTGTAATCGAGCTCGCCGGCCGTCGCCTGCAACAGATGCGCGGCGAGCCGGCGGGCTTTCGCCAGGGCCGCGTCCATCGCCTTGACCAGCGCCGCGCCGCCCATGTGCATCGAGCGCGCGCCGCCATGGCCGGCGCCGCTGCGCACCGCGCGTGTGTCGGCCTGCACATACCGGAAGGCCGCGATCGGCAGGCCGAGATGCTGTGAAGCGATCTGTGCGAAGGCCGTTTCGTGTCCTTGTCCGTTCGACTCCGTACCCACTGCGATCGTCACGGTGCCGTCGCTCTCGAAGCGCACTTCCGCTCCTTCGTTGGGCGCGCCGCGCGACGTTTCGAGGAAGCAGGCGACGCCTATGCCCCGCAGGAGACCTTTCTCCTTCGATGCCTTTCGCCGCGTCTCGAAACCTGCCGTATCCGCGCGCTGGATGGCCGTTTCGAGATTGTCGGCAAAACCACCGGAGTCGATCGCCATGCCCATAGCCGTACGATGCGGGAAGGCGGCGATCAGGTTCTGCCGGCGCAGGTCGGCAGGATCGCGGCCTAGTGCGCGCGCCGCCGCCTCGATGGCCCGCTCGACGATGTAGTTGGCCTCGGGCTTGCCGGCGCCGCGATAGGCGTCGACCGGCACCGTGTTGGTGAGCGCGCCGCGGATGTCGACGGCGATGGCCGGGATATCGTAGACGCCACCCTGTGCCGTCGAGGCCGCGACGACCGATGCGCCCGGGCCGTTGCCCGAGAGATAGGCGCCGAGATTGGCCACCATCGCCACGTCGAGCGCGAGGAAGCGGCCGGCCGCATCGAGCGCGAGCTTTGCCCGGGCCTCGATGTCGCGACCCTGGGCACCCGTCACGAACTCCTCGGCACGGTCGGCGACCCAGCGCACCGGCCGGCCCAGCCGACGCGCTGCCCAGAGCAGCAACACCCACTCCGGATAGAGGAAGTTCTTCATCCCGAAGCCGCCACCTACATCGGGGGCGTGCAGCTGGATGCGATCCAGCGGCACCTTGAACACGAACTCCGCGAGCTGGCGGCGAATGCCGTGTACCCCCTGCCCCGTCAGTTCGAGGTCCATGACATCGCTCGCGGCGTCGTAGCGGGCGATGCCGGCACGAGGCTCCAGCGGCACGACCACGACGCGGTTGTTCATCACCTCGACCTCGACGATGTGCGCGGCCTCCTTCAGGGCGCGCTGCACGGCGCCGTGCTCGCCGCGCTGCACATGATAGGCGAGGTTGCCCGGCGCCTGGTCCCACAATGCGGGTGCGCCGGCCGCGACGGCCGCGCCGCCATCGACGACGGAGGGCAGCGGCTCGTACTCGACCTCGATAAGTTCCGCAGCTTCGCGGGCGATATCAGCGTTATCGGCGACGACGAACGCCACCGGATCGCCGACATGGCGCACGCGTCCCTCGGCCAGAGCCGGGCGCGGCGGCACGATCAAGGGCTTTACGGCCGCCATGCAGGGCAGATACCCAAGGCCATCGGCCGCAAGGTCGGCCGCCGTTGCAATCAGTTGCACACCGGGCAGCGCCGCGGCGTGAACGGTATCGATCCGGTGGATCAGGGCATGGGCGTGCGGCGAGCGCAGGACATGTCCGGCCAGTGCCGTCGGTGCGGGGATGTCCTCCAGATAACGCCCGCGGCCCAGCAGAAAGCGCGCGTCTTCGAGGCGGCGGATCGACCGCGCATCTGCATTCGTGTCTGGCATCTCAGGAAGCTCTCACCTGTCTGTCGGCCATCGGGCCCGGCTGTCCGTCCCGGTCGAGCAGGACCTGTACGAGTTTGCGGAACTGCGTCGGCCCGGCATCGAGGCTGGTCGGCAGCATACGGCGCGACGGATCGAGGTCGATCAATTTCTGCTGTGCCTCGATGATCGCCTTGTCCTCGCCGAATGCCGCCTCGACGATGGCGAACAGACGCCCCACCCGATCCGCGTCGATATCGGCACTGCGCGCACCGGCGGCATAGAAATAGCGCGCCGCGCGGTCGCCGACCGGCGTCACCGCCTGATCGTCGTAGCGCAGGAAGAGCGGCGCCTCGTCGGGTTCCTTGCGCTTCCAGCGATCGGCGGTTCCGACGGGATAGAAGGCGGTGCGCAACAGGAAGATCCCCGGAAACAGGAAGTCGTAGCTGTTCCACAGGTCGAGCACCTCGCCCCAGCGGCGCATGAAGCCGCGCGACGGCTGGTTGCGCAGCCAGCGCTGCACACGCAGGCCGCGCTCCAGCGGCTGGATGCGCGGCCGTTCGTCGGCCCATTGCGGCATGTCGAGACCGAGCGTCTTCTCGTGCGCGAAGGTAAGGTGCGAGAGGTCGAGCAGATTGTCGTCGATCAGAAGATAGTGCGCGGCATAGTCCATCTGGCCACTGCGCATACAGTAAGCCGGATCGTCGAGCCGTACCGAGTCGGGGATCGACGCCGGATCGGCGGCCGCCGCCTCTCCCATCCAGACCCAGATCCAGCCACCGCGCTCCTCTGCCGGATAGCGCCGCACACAGGCCGATTGCGGGATCAGCTTCTGACCGGGGATTTCGATGCAGCGCCCGTCCGGCGCGAACTTCAGGCCGTGATACATGCAGCGCAGATCGTCCTGCTCCAGCCGGCCCATCGACAGCGGCGCGAAGCGGTGACAGCAGCGATCCTCCAGTACGACCACGCTGCCGTCGCCCCTGCGGTAGAGTGCCAGCGGCTGCTCGATGATCGTGCGAGCCTCGATGCGGCCCGGCACCAGATCGTGCGACCAGCCGGCGACATACCAGGCGTTGCGAACCCACTTTCCATCCATGGCGCCGGCCCTCCCGGACCCTTCGTTGCTGCGAGCATACACCATTGACGAGCCGCTGCGACGGACGGACTCTCCTGCCATCCGACCCAAGCCGGTCCAGCCTTTCGGAGCACGTCATGATCGATCTGCACTACTGGCCCACACCCAACGGCAAGAAGGTGACCATCCTGCTGGAAGAGTGCGGCCTGCCCTACAAGATCGTTCCGGTAAACATCGGGCGCGGCGACCAGTTCACCGACGCCTTCCTGGAGATGAACCCCAACCACCGCATGCCGGTGATGGTCGACCATGCACCCAAGGATGGCGGCGCGCCGATCACCCTCTTCGAGTCGGGCGCGATCATGATGTACATCGCCGAGAAAGCCGGGAAATTCTATCCGCAGGATCTGCGGACACGTTACGAGGTGAACCAGTGGCTGATCTGGCAGATGGCCAACCAGGGGTCCAAGAGCGGCGAGTGCGGCCATTTCCGCCGGGTCGATCAGGCCAAGGAAGGCGACCAGACCTACGCGATCACTCGCTTCACTGACGAAGTGAACCGGCTCTACGGCGTGCTGAACAACCGCCTCTACAAGCACAAGTATCTGGCGGGCGATCAGTACACGATCGCCGACATGATCTGCTATCCGTGGACCATCAACTGGAAGTTCCAGGGCCAGGACATCGAGGAGTTCAAGCACTTCAAGCGCTGGTTCGACGAGCTGGGGGTGCGGCCTGCCGTCCAGAAAGGCATGGCCGTCGGCGCCGATCTCTCGGTCGACAACACCAAGCTGCCGCCCGAGGAACAGGCCCGTATCCGCAAGCTGCTCTATAACCAGCGCGCCCGGCCGGTTCCGGCTTAGGCTAAAGCGGGCCGTAGGCGCCGGGAAAGTCGGCGATGTTCAGGGTCGGTACGCCGGGCACCTGAACGAGCCGGCTCTCGGCGCGTCCATCGCCGTGGAGGCGATGCTCGACATAGCCCGCCTCCTTGAGGCCGTAGCGCGGCTGGCGCGCATCGGGAAGAACGAACGCCGTCGACGCACCCCAGACGTGCCGCGCACCGTCGGCCTGCGTCTCGCGATATTGATGAACGTGGCCGCAGGCGACGAGCGCCGGCGGCGTCCCTGACAGCAAGGCCAGCAGACGGCGACGCGGTACGGGATTGACGAACCGGCCGGTGATCGCGGCTTCGTTGCAATCGCGATCGAACAGAGGCTTGTGCAGGAACAGCGCCAGCGCGCGGGCGCCGAGTGTCGCGGCCGCTTCCGCGATCACACTCTCCTGCTCGTCGGCAGCTTCGAGGCCGCTGCCGAGAAGCTGGGCATTGATCCCCAGCACCCGCCAGCCCGGAACGTCGAACGACCAGAAGTCCGCCCCGAAATGCCGGAGGTAGCGCTCGCGGCGCACCGCATCGATTGCACCTTCACCATGGGCCGGTGCGTCCGGGCTGTCGCCGAGATCGTGATTGCCCGGCAAGTAACGAAACGGCAGATCGAGCGCGTCGTGCAGGGCACGGGCCGCGGCAAGGTCGGCCTCGCCGGCAGCGCCATCGAGCGAGATATCGCCCGAGTTGAGCACGAGATCCGGCCGGTCCGCGCGCAAGGCCGCGCCGATCCGCCGGAAATTCTCGATGAAGAACGGCTTCTCCTCGCTGAGATGCGTGTCGGAAATCTGGGCGATGCGATAGACCATGCCCTACTTTAGCAGAGCAATGTTGCGGCTCCGGGAATCCTTACGCCTCGCCTAGCTGTGCGCCAACAGCTCCGTCGCCAGCGCCGTCCACTCTTCTTCCAGCGACTGATCGGGAACGGACCGGCCGACACGCCGATACCACCAGCCTGCGTTGCTCAGGTCGCCCTCCTGGCGATGCAGATGCGCGTGCACCCGATCGCAATCCGGCTGGCCTTCGTGGCTTTGGACGCATTCGTGTGCACGTTCCCAATCGCCACGAGCCAGCCACCACAAGGCTTGCAAGGCCGGGGTGCTATCGGTGGGAGGTGCCGTTGCCGAGAGACTGCTCCGGAAAGCATCGATGGTCGTCATGCCGTCAGTATAGCCGAGTCAATCCGCTCCGAAAGATGCCGGGACCGAACGGCTAGCGACTGGAAAGCGGCGGCGCGATGTCTTCCAGCGATTTGCGCTCGGCCGCAACGCCGAGCTTCAAAGTGACCAGCGCGGCGGCGATCATCAACACGGCCCCCAGGAGGTAGCCCCAGAAGATTTCTGCCGAGCTGCCGCCTTCGATCAGGACACCGAACAGCCACGGCCCGCCGACGCCGCCGAACAACGTGCCGAAGGCATAGAAGAGCGCAATGGTGAGGGCGCGAATTTCGAGGGGAAAGCACTCGCCGACCGTGAGGTAGGCCGAACTCGCCGCAGCCGAGGCGAAGAAGAAGACCACGCTCCACATCGCCGTCTGCGTCGTGGCGTCGAGATGGCCGGCATGGAACATCCAGCCGGTCAGCCCCAGTAGGACGCCGGACAGCGCATAGGTCGTCACGATCATCTGTCGCCGGCCCCAGCTGTCGAAGAGCGGACCGAGCAATAGCGGGCCCAGAAAATTGCCGACCGCAAAGGGCAGGATGTAGAGCCCGACCTTGTCGGCCGGCACGCCGTAGAAGCGCGACAGGATCAGCGCATAGGTGAAGAAGATCGCGTTGTAGACGAAGGCCTGCGCCGCCATCAGCACGATGCCGAGAGTCGTCCGGCCGGGATAGGCGCGCAGCAGCGTTCGGGCGACGGAGAGCATCGTCGTCTTGTGGGTCTCCCCGAGCAGCAGCGTCGCCTTCACCGGCTCGAGGACGACCTTGCCGTCTGCGACGATCCTCGCCTCGATCTCTCCGATCACCTGCTCCGCTTCGCGCGGGCGGCCGTGAAGCATCAGCCAGCGCGGACTCTCGGGCAGGAAGCGCCGCAGGTAGAGGATGACCAGTCCCAGCACTGCGCCGCTGCCGAAGGCGACCCGCCAGCCCATGTCCGGGCTCAGCACGTCGGGATCGAGCAGCCACACCGAGAGCAGTGCCCCCATCGCGGCGCCGACCCAGAAGCTGCCGTTGATGGCGAGATCGATGCGGCCGCGCAGACGGGCAGGGATCAGTTCCTGGATGGCCGAGTTGATGGCCGCGTACTCGCCTCCGATACCGGCGCCGGTGAGGAAGCGGAACAGCATGAAGCTCGCGAAGTCCCAGGAGAAGGCCGTCGCCGCTGTCGCCACGAGATAGACGCCCAGCGTGACGTTGAACAGCCTCTTCCGGCCCAGCCGGTCCGTGAGGTGACCGAAGAACAGCGCCCCCAGCACGGCGCCCGCGAGATAGGCACTGCCGGTGAGTCCGATCTGCTCGGCCGTAAGCTGAAGCCGTGGACTGGTCTGCAGCGCCGCCGCGACCGAGCCGGCCAAAGTGACCTCGAGCCCATCGAGGATCCAGGTAATGCCGAGCGCGATCACCACCAGACGGTGGAAGCGGCTCCAGGGAAGGCGATCGAGGCGGGCGGGAACGTCGGTTTGCACCGGGGTGCAACGCATCAGCGGCCGAATAGTTCAATATTTACGACTTGGCCGGGAACCCTGCTTTCGAAGCTACATTCCGCGTGCCTTGATCTCGAGCTGGTTGTGGACTCTCTTCACGCCGTGGACCTGTTCCGCCACGCTCTCGGCGCGGTGCAGTTCCGACTGTTCGGCGACGGTCCCCGCCAAAGTCACGTCGCCATTCTCGACCTCAACGTCGATCGCGGACGAATCCAGCAACGGATCGCCCGCCATGCATTCGCAAACGTCTTCGCGGATCGAACTGTCGGAGCGGACATAGGCCTTCGCCGGCCTGCCAACGCGATCGTATGAAAAGGCATTGGTGCGTTCGCCCCCCCGAGGCGAGGCGCCGCCATAGTTTCCGGATTTGTTGACCACGCCGGCCTCCGACGAATTTCTCCCAGACGAAGCAACGACCGAATCGCAGGTTGGTTGCTCCTGCAAGGGAGAAAGCACGGAAAAGGCCCAGCCGCCTCATCTTGGCCATAACTGGTGGAACTCCCGCAGCAGGCGCCCGTTGGAAATGCCCGAGCGAAATGTCCAAGCCGAGGGCGAGACGAGGAGATGCAGATGGTGGACGCGGTCGTCGTCGAAACTCATCCCGTGCCCGCGAGATCGACGGTGTCGTGGCCTTCGATCGTTGCCGGCGGGTTCGTGGCCGCTGCCCTCACCTTGATGCTCCTGGCTCTGGGCGCCGGTCTGGGCTTCAGCGTCGTTTCCCCATGGTCGGGGCCGCCCGATATCAGCACGAACGCCGCGGCGACCGTGGGGGGCGCCTACATGGCGGTGACGGCGGTGATGTCTTCGGCCGTTGGCGGCTACATCACGGGCAGGCTGCGGACCGGCTGGGCGCAAGCCCCTCTCGACGAAGTCCATTTCCGCGATACCGCCCATGGCGTGGTGTGCTGGGCCTTTGCGACCGTCATGGGTGCAGCCTTGCTGGCGTCGGCCGCCACGTTCGTGAGCGGAGGCGTCGCAAGCCGTGGCGGCCCGAGCACGGATCAATCGACGACGGACCCCACGGCCTCCGTCCTCGATCGGCTGTTCCGGCCGGACTACGGCGCGCTGGCCGGCGGCACCGGACAGCGCGGGGCGGGTGTCTTCGCCGGCGGTCGGGACCTTGCGAACGACCGCGAAGTCGCCCGGCGCATGCTGCTCACCTTCGATGAACGCGGCCGCACCGAGCTGGCCGGGGAGGATCGACAGTATCTGGCGCAGATGGTCGCGGCACGCACCGGGCTGGAGCCGGGCGCTGCCGAGCAGCGGGTCGCTGCCGTCGAAGCCGAGATGAAGGCCAAGGCCGATGCCGCCCGACAAGCTGCCGCGCATCTGTCGTTCTGGCTGGTCGCCTCGCTCCTCATGGGGGCGGTTGCGGCAGGCCTTACCGCCGCCGAAGGCGGCGCCGCCCGCGACGGGCGTTCCTGATCACACAGCAATCGTTTTCTCAAAGGAGGTCATCATGGGTCGTTCCATCCTGCTCTGGCTGCTCGGCGTTCCCATTCCGGTCATCATCCTGCTCGCTCTGTTCTGGCGTTAGAAGACGTCGTTCGCAGATCCGTCCGACCGGGCAAAGGTCGGACCGGCCGCTGGCTTCGGCATCGAAGCGAGCATTCTCCCTGCATCGCTGGTTTGCAGCGATGCGCTGGTGAGGCGACGGAGCGCCGCCTAGAGTGGCGCCATGACCGACAATACGATGGCCGCAGGGTCGGCGCCTGCCGCGACGCAAGCATCCCCGACAGCGGCAGCCTCCGCCAACAACACGACATTCGCCGTCATCCTGTCGCTCAGCTTCTGCCACCTGCTCAACGACATGATGCAGTCGCTGGTGCCGGCGCTCTATCCCATCCTCAAGGATTCATACGCACTGACATTCGGCCAGATCGGGTTCATCACCCTGGCCTTCCAGTGCACCGCTTCGATGCTGCAGCCCGTCGTCGGCATGTACACCGACAAGAAGCCCCAGCCCTATTCCCTGATGGTCGGTATGGGCTTCACCCTGGTCGGACTTCTGCTGATGTCCCAGGCCAGCTCCTATCCGGTGATCCTGCTGGCCGCCGCGCTGATCGGCATGGGCTCCTCGGTGTTCCATCCCGAAGCCTCGCGCGTCGCGCGCATGGCGGCGGGCGGCCGGTATGGTCTCGCCCAGTCGCTGTTCCAGGTCGGCGGCAATATGGGCTCGGCCGCAGGTCCGCTGCTGGCTGCCTTCATCGTCGTACCGCAGGGCCAGCAGAGCATCGTCTGGTTCTCGGCAGCCGCCCTCGTGGCCATGATCGTGCTGTTTCAGGTCGGCAGCTGGTACAAGGCACGCCGCATTGTATCGAAGCCGCCGGCCCGCAAGGCTGCCACCGGCCCTGGCGCCGGCATTGTTTCATTGTCTCGCCGCCGCGTCGGCATTGCCGTGGCCATCCTGGTGGCACTGCTCTTTTCCAAGAACGTCTACAGCGCCAGCCTCGGCTCCTACTTCACCTTCTATCTGATCCAGAAGTTCGGCATGGAGGTGCAGACCGCACAGCTCTACCTCTTCGCCTTCCTGGTCGGCATCGTGGTCGGCACGATCCTGGGCGGTCTGGTCGGAGACAAGGTCGGTCGCATCCCGGTCATGTGGTTCTCGATCCTGGGCGCCCTGCCCTTCGCCCTGATGCTGCCCTACGCCAACCTCTTCTGGACCGGCGTCCTGGCCGTCACCGTCGCGATCATCATGGCCTCGGCCTTCTCCGCCATTCTGGTCTACGCACAGGACCTGTTGCCCGGCCGCGTCGGTCTCGTGGCCGGCATGTTCTTCGGCGTTTCGTTTGGCCTGGGCGGCCTTGGTGCTGCCGCCCTCGGCGAGATCGCGGACCATGCCGGCATTGAGGCCGTCTACAAGGTGACGCCGTTCCTGCTGCTGCTGGGTCTGCTCACGGCGTTCCTGCCGCGCCAGCCCAGCCTGCCCCGCTAGCCGGGGCGCTACTTGAGGCTCGTGGCCACGATGCGGCCGGCCTCGGCGATCACCTCGTTGCGCGTCTCGTCCGATATCGTCGAGCCGGTATAGTAGACCGTTACCAGCAGCGGCGCGCGGTCCGCCGGCCAGACGATCGCGATATCGTTGGCACTGCCATTGCCGCCCGTGCCGGTCTTGTCGCCTACTTTCCGTCCGGGCATCCCGGCGCGCAGGCGCTTGTCGCCGGTCTTGTTGGCGACCAGCCAGCCGGTGAGACGTTCGCGCGAAGCAGCCGACAGCGCATCGCCGAGAAGGAGCCGATGCATGGTACCCAGCATGGCGACGGGGGACGTGGTATCGCGCGGATCGCCGGGCAGGCCCTCGTTGAGCGCGGTCTCGATACGATCGAGCCGCGTCGTCTGATCGCCCAGGCTGCGTGCATAGGCTGTGAGTCCCGCCGGTCCGCCGAAGCTCGCGAGCAGCAGATTGCCCGCAGTGTTGTCGCTCAGCGTCACTGCAGCATCGCACAGCTCCGCCACCGACAGGCCCGCCGGGCCGACATGGTCCTTGGTGACCGGCGAATAGGTCACGAGATCCTGCGCAGAGTAGACGATACGTCGGTCGAGCCGCTCTTCGCCGCGATCGACACGCGCCAGCACGAAAGCCGCCGCCAGGAACTTGAAGGTGCTGCACATCGGGAAGCGTTCCTCGCTGCGGTGACCGATGCGCCGACCGCTGGCCGAATCGAAGGCCGCTACACCCAGGCGTCCGCCATTGCGTCGCTCCAGTTCGGCAAACCTGGGCGTCGCATCGTCGGCAAACGCGGGTCTTGCCAGCAGGGGAGCGGTCAGGAGCGGAACTGCGAGAACGGCGCGGCGGGTAGGCCGTACGGCCATGTCTTCTCCTTGAAACGAGGGGAGAGGAGTCCTGAACGGTGAATATGGCGCGGGATGGGCGTGCAGGCCTACGCGCTATGCCTGTGCCGGCAGATCGATGGTAAGGTCACGGTCGAATGGCACGCCCGCCCAAACCTGCCGCACGCACCGTGACCAAGGTCATGGCCGTCCTCACGGGCACCGGCCGGTCGAGCCGCAACGAGACAACCTGGTGGACCTGGCTGCGCCGCGGTCTGCCGGTGATGGGTGTCGTAGCCGTCGTCCTGCTGATCTCGGTCATTGCCTTCTACGTCTATGACAGCAACCGCCGCGGCGCGGTCGTCCTGTCCAACGACCTGATCACCGCCATCGACCGGCGAGTCGAAGTCCAGATGCACGCCTATCTCTCGCCGGCGCAGCAGTTCCTCGAGCTGGCAGGGGCGGCGGCACAGGGTCGCGATGTCGCCGTGGGCGGGCCCGAGGTCGAACGGTTTGCCTTGAGTGCCCTGCCCACTGTCGGGCCGGTTACCGGCTTCAGCTACGCCGATCCCGAAGGGAATTTTCAGTTCGTCGTCCGCAACGAGCAGGGCGGCTACGACACCAAGACGATCGACGTCCGCAACGGCACCCGCCGGGTCACCTGGGTTCGTCGCGATGCAGCCGGCAAGGTGACGGCGACCGAAACCGATCCGACCGACACGTTCGATCCCCGGACGCGACCCTGGTACCGGGGCGCGGAGCAGAGCAAGACCCCCTTCTGGACGTCCACCTACCTGTTCTTCACCGTCAAGAAGCCGGGTATCTCCCTTGCCGTGCCGAGCTACGACGCCGACGGCAAGCTCGCGAACGTGCTCGGCGTCGATATCGAGCTCGCCACGCTCTGCACTTTCCTGAAGCAGCTCGACATCGGCGTCAGCGGCAAGGCGCTGATCGTCGACAAGCAAGGCCGCGTCGTCGCCTATCCCAGCGACGACTGGTTGCCCGCCGACCGCCCCGACGTGACGTCCCCCATGCTCGACGGACTCGGCGATCCGGTCCTGACACGCGTCTACAACCGCCTGCAGGTCGAAGGATATGGTCGTCAGGTCCTCGATATCGGCGAGCGCCGCATCATTGTCTCGTCCGAGCCCGTCCGCATGCTGAGCAGCCACAACTGGGTGGTCCTGATCGTCGTACCCGAGACCGACTTCGTGGGCTTCGTCGTCGACAGCGGCTGGGCGGCCCTGTTCATGTCGCTGGTCGTGGTTCTCCTCGTAGCGGCACTGACCGGCCTGATGGCCTGGCGCAGCATGCTGGCCGACCGTCGCGCCAGCGCCGCTGCGACGCGGCAGCAGGCCTTGGAGCTTCGTACGCAAGCCTTCGTCGACCTCGCCCAGGGAGCGGCGACGGCCGATGGACTTGCCGGCGGCAACCTGCAAAGCGCGACCGAAAGCGCAGCCACAGCATGCGACGCCAAGCGTGTGGCGATCTGGCGGCTCACGTCCGACCGGCGCACGCTCACCTGCGAGGATTGTTTCGACCGCACCGTCGACGACCACACCGCGGGCCTCGAACTTCACCGCGATGAGATGCCTCATCTTTTCGCTGCCCTCGACAAAGGTATGCCCATCGACGCGAGCGATGCGGGCCGCGATCGGCGCACGTCCGAGCTGTTCGCGAGCTATCTGAAGCCGCTGGATATCTCGCGGGCCTATCTCGCGCCCATCGTCGCCGCCGGACAGACGATCGGCCTGCTGAGCGTCGAAGACCCGCAGCAGGCCGATCGGGCGGCCGGACTGGCGGCCTTCTGCGATGCGCTGTCGATTCTGCTGGCGCTGCGTTTCACCGCGACACCAAGCGGCCAGGCGGCAGCGGCGCCGGCCCTCGTCGCAGCGGCGATGGCCCCGCCCGCCGAGGAAAGGCCATCGGACAGTTTCCTGCAACGCCAAGCACGGCTCGAACGCACCTTGCTGCAGCAGGGTGCCGCCCTCGAGGATGTGCGCGAGGCGTCGATCGACCGCGCTGCCGTCGGCGTGATCAAGCTGCCGGTCTGGACGAGCGTGACGCAGCGACCGTCCAATGGCGAGCAGCGCACGGCGATGGATGAAATCGTCCACGAGCTGCGCCTGTCGATCGAGCGCAGCGGCGCCACCTATGCCGCCCTGCTCGACGACCAGATCGTCGTGGCTGCCTTTTCGCCGGAGGCCGACAACGTCGGCGAAAACGCCCGATGCGTGGCGACGGCGATGCTGGCACTGCGCGACCGGCTGATCGAGTTCGAGGACCAGTGGGGCATCAGTCTCGATTTCCGCCTTGCCATCGATATCGGCACGGTGATGGTCTCGACCGTCGGCACCGAACCGCCAACCCGCAGCCTGTGGGGCGGCGCCCTCGGCGTTGCCAAGGTGCTGGCCGCGACAGCGGGACGGCGCAGCGTCGCGGCCTCCGAGACGGCCTACGAGGTGCTGTCGGACGACTTCCTCTTCAGGCCGCGCGGCAGCTATTTCCTGCCCGAGACCGGCACGATGCGGACCTTCGTGATGGTCGGTCGCACCTGATGGCCTCGACGGCCTCCAGCTTCGGTCGGGGCCGCTTCCGTCGCGTGCTGGGCGGGCTGGGAGCGACCGTACGCCAGGGCACCGGCAACCTGCTGCTCTTCGTCTCGCTCAGTGCGACGGTGCTCGTCGTGGCCAGCCGCCGGTCGACCTGGCGCAGGCCGGTCTGGGCCGAATTCATGCGCATGCTGAATGCCGTCGCCGTGCGGTCGCTGTCGACCACCGTCGCGACCGGCCTGCTGATCGGCATCGCCCTGGTGTCGCAGGCCGTCTACTGGCTCGCGGCGACCGGCCAGACCGGGCTGGTCGGGCAGGTGATCGTGATCCTGCTGATCCGCGAGCTGGCGCCGATCCTGGTCGGGCTGTTGATCTTCGGCCGCAACGGCACGGCCACCCTGATCGAGCTGGGCGAGGCGCATACCGGCGGCTGGCTGCGCCAGTTCGAGATCCAGGGCCTGGACCCGATGATCCTGCTGGTCGTGCCGCGGGCGCTGGCCTTCGCACTGGGTGCCTTCTGCATGGCAACCGTACTGCTGCTGTCGACCCTGCTCACCGGCTACCTGATCGCGCACGGGCTCGGTCTCGTCGCCTACTCGATCTGGGATTTCTCCGACATGGTGCAGCGCGCCATGACGTTGCGCGACTTCATCGTGCCGCCGCTGAAGTGCATCTTCATCGGCTTCTTCGTGGCGCTGGTCTGTTGCGCAACCGGGCTCGGCCGCCGCGACGAAGGCGACGAACTGCAACGCATCGTGCCGCGCGGCTTCGTACGGTCGGCGCTGGCGATCCTGGTGATCAACGGCGTCTTCGATCTGGTGGGCTGAGATGGCGCCAGCCGCCCGATCGATACTCTCCCTGCAGGCCGCGACTCTGGGCGAACGCCAGCTCTCCACCACGACCACCCGCATCGATCTCGAACTGCGCCGCGGCAGCGCCGCGCTGGTACAGGTCGACGACGAGATCGATGCCGTGGCGCTGGTCGATCTCTGCATCGGCCTGGCCATGCCGACCGACGGGCATGTGCGCTTCCTCGGCACCGACTGGCAGGCGCGGGGCGCGCGCGAGCGGCTGATGCGCCGACGCCGCATCGGCACGGTGGTGCAGGCCCATGTCTGGCCGGCGCACATGAGCATCCTCGAATCCGTGCTGGTGGCACGTCTCTATCACTTCGACCGGCCGCGTGACGAGGTGATCGCCGAGGCGACGGCGCTGGCCCGCCTGTTCGGCCTGCCCGGCCTGCCGGTCGGTCGGCGCGAGACGACTCCGCACCGCGCCCTCGTTCGTGCTGCCTGCGTGCGCGGCTTTCTCGGTGCGCCCGATCTCATAGTGGTGCAGGATCAGGCGCTCGAAGCCACGGCCGATCTCGCCGTGCCGATGGCGCAGGCGATCGCCGAGGCCCTGGATCGCGGCGCGGCGGTGCTGTGGATCGTGGAGAGCCTGGCAGCGGAAGCGGCGCGCTTCGTGGCTGCCGATCAGGTGTTCCGGCTCGGTGACCAGGGCCTGGTGCAGGTAAGGAGACGATGAAGCGCTCGATCTTCGGCGTCTACCAGTTCGACGAGCTCGTCGGCGCCGTCGTGCTGGCCTGTGTCGGCGTGTTCGTCGCCGTCCTGATAAATGCCGGCCTGCTGAAGGACTGGTTCCAGCCGTCCTTCACCTTACGCATCCTGCTGCCCGACGAAGGCGTCTCCGGCTTGGCGCCGGGGGCAGAGGTCCAGGTGCTGGGCACCCGTGCCGGCGAGATCCGCCGCATCGTGATCGACCCCAGCCAGCGCATGCACGCCGTGGCGCGTGTCGAGGACCAGATGCGGCCGTTCATCCGCCGCGACTCGCAGGTCTCGATCCGCCGTCAGTTCGGCGTCGCGGGCGCAGCCTATATCGACATCTCGCGCGGCAGCGGACCGGAACTCGACTGGTCCTATGCCGTCATCAAAGCCCACAGCGAACGCGCGGCGACCGATACGCTGGGCCAGATGATCGACGAAGTGCGCGCCAAGGTCCTGCCCATCCTGGACGATGTGCAGAAGGCCGTGGTTGCCATCACGGCCCTCGCCCAGCGTGTCGGCGATCCGGCCGGGCCGCTGGAGCAGACGCTGTCCTCGGCGGCCGGCATCGCGCGGCGCATCGAGAGCGGCGATGGTGTCGTCGGCCGGCTGATCGCCAACGACAAGATGGCGGCCGATCTCGAAACCACCCTGGTGAGCGTCCGCGAACTTGCCAGCCAGCTCGAACGCACTTCCAAGGATCCGCGCATCGGCCAGATCGTGCAGAAGACCGATTCGGTGCTGGCGTCGCTGCAGACCACGACCCGCAATCTCGCGGCAACGACGCCGCAGATCACCCGCAACGTCACCGATACGACCGACGCCCTGCCCACGACCCTGCTGCAGGCCCAGCTCGCCGCCCGCGAACTCGAGCTCCTGCTCGGCCAGTTGCGCCACCATTGGCTGTTCGGCGGCAGCAGCAGCAACGCAACGCCCGCTCCCGGACGTCGCGCCCCGGCGATCGAGGTGCGGCCATGAGGACGTTGCGGATCATCGCCCCCGTCGCGGCAGCCCTGATGCTGGCGGCCTGCGGCGGTGGCGCTCCGGCCGATCCCGGCCCCCCGCCCGATACGAAGCTCGATACGGCCAACCGCGCCGGCACACAGGCCCTGTCGCTCGGCATGCCGGCGCAGGCCGTGCGCCAGTACAGGCTCGCCCTCGCCCGCGCCTACGAGCGCGACGACGCCGAGGCCATCGCCGACACGGCCTACAATCTGGCTCTGGCCGAGATCCGCGCCGGCGATCCCAAGGCTGCCCTGTCGACCACACGCAATACGCAGGCCGAGCTGCAGCGGCGGCAGGTCGCCGTACCGGCCGAGCTGATGCTGGTGCAGGCCGCCGCCGCCTATCGTGCAGGTGATATCGCCACCGCTGCGGCGGCAGCGCAGCAGGCGCTGGAACTCAAGGCGCGCGATACGGACACGGCGCCACGTGCCTGGTTCATCCGCGGGCTGGTCGCGGCGGAGCGCGGAGACAGTGCCACCCTGGCACAGGCGATCGCCGCCATCGCGCCCAGCAAGCAGGCCGATATCCAGGCCGACTGGCAGGAGCTGACAGGCCGCGCCGCCCTGCTCGACGGCAATGCAGGCGCAGCGCTTACCTCCTTCGAGCAGGCTGCCGCCAACCGGCAGCAGGCCATCGACTATCGTGGCATGGCCCGCGCGCTGGCTCTTGCCGGCGAAGCCTCGCTGAAGCTCGGCAAGCCGTCGGAGGCGGCGGTTTTCTACCTGCGTGCCGGCCGCAGCAGCCTGTTGCAGGGGGATACCGCCGCGGCGACGCCGCAGCTCAAGCGGGCGGAGGAGCTGGCGCGACAGACGTCGCAGACCGGCATCGTCGAGGAGATTGCGCGGCTGCGCAAAGCGGCCGCCGAGAGAGCGCCCGTCAGGACTTAGGCTTTCCGTCCCGCCTAGACTCGCGCCGCGATCCGGTGCTTGCTGCCATCGGAGGGACCGATGAAGGATTTCGCAGGGAGGATCGCCGTCATCACCGGCGGCGGCATGGGCATGGGCCGCGAACTGGCCCGTCAGCTGGCGGCCGAAGGCTGCAACATCGCCATGTGCGATGTCTCCGGCGGTGCCATGGCCGAGACCAAACGGCTCTGCGAGGCCAGCGGCATGAGCCAGGGCCAGCGCATCACCACGCACATCGCCGACGTCTCGAAGGAAGCCGACGTCGCGCGCTTCCGCGACGAGGTCGAACGCGATCAGGAGTCCGACCGCATTCACCTGCTGTTCAACAATGCCGGCATCGGTGGCGGCGGCAGCTTCCTCGTCAACGGTCGCGACGAATGGGAACGTACCTTCGACATCTGCTGGGGCGGCGTCTATCGCTGCACGCGCGCCTTCCTGCCGATGATGCGCCGCGCCGACGCCGGCCACATCGTGAACACGTCGAGCGTCAACGGTTTTTGGGCCTTCATTGCGCCGGACATCCCGCAGACCGCCTATGCCGCGGCCAAGTTCGCGGTGAAGGGCTTTACCGAGGCGCTGATCACCGACCTGCGCCTTAACGCACCGCACATCAAGTGCTCGGTGGTGATGCCGGGCCATATCGGCACGTCGATTACCTCCAATTCGCTCAAGGTGCAGACCGGGAACCAGGGCGAGGAGATTACCGCCCGCGAGATCGAGCTGACCCGCAAGCGCCTCGCCGCACGCACCCCCGATATCGACAAGGTGTCCGACGAGGAGATCCGCAAGATGATCCTCGACCGGGCGCGGCACTTTCTCGAAAACGCGCCGACCACGGCTGCCCAGGCTGCGACCATCATCCTGGACGGTGTGCGCAACGAGCGCTGGCGCATCCTGGTCGGCCGCGACGCCGAACTGATCGACGACCTGGTGCGCAAGACCCCGGAGAAGGCCTACGAGCCCGAATTCTTCGCCGACTTCGCGGCCAAGGCCGGCTGGACCGTCGGACGCTAGGAAGGATCAGGTCATGTCTGCCCAGCACAACACACCGGCGCCCGACTTCGACGCCATCATCATCGGCGCGGGTATGTCGGGTCTCTTCCAGCTCCACCGACTGCGCGGGCTGGGGATGAAGGTCCGCGTCTTCGAGGCCGGCACCGGCGTCGGCGGCACCTGGTACTGGAACCGCTACCCCGGTGCGCGCTTCGATTCGGAGAGCTATTCCTACGGCTATTCCTTCTCGCAGGAACTGCTTGATGAGTGGGACTGGACCGAGCATTTCTCCCCTCAGCCGGAAACCCTGCGCTACCTGAACCGCGTCGCCGACAAGTTCGACCTGCGCCGCGACATCCAGTTCAAGAGCCGCGTCGCCGCGGCCCACTGGCACGAGGAAACGCGAAGCTGGCGCGTGACTCTGGAGGATGGCAGCGCAGCAACGGCGCGCTTTCTGATCACGGCCATCGGCCCCCTATCCGCCCCCACGATGCCGCGCATCGAGGGCGTCGACAGCTTCAAGGGCCAGTCCTGCCACACGGCACGCTGGCCGCACGAGCCGGTGAGCTTCGAGGGCAAGCGCATCGCCGTGATCGGCACGGGCGCCACCGGCGTGCAGACGATCCAGGAAGTCGCCAAGACGGCCGAGAGCCTGACCGTGTTCCAGCGCACGCCCAACTGGTGTGCGCCGCTGCATAACAGCAAGATCGACAAGGCGGAGATGGCGGCGATCCGCGCGAGCTATCCCGACATCTTCCGGCGCTGCCAGGAGACCTTCGCCTGCTTCCTGCATACCGCCGCCCCGCGCAGCACCTTCGACGTGACGGCCGAGGAGCGCGAGGCCTTCTTCGAGAAGCTCTACGGCGAACGCGGCTTCGGCATCTGGGTGGGTAACTTCAACGATATCCTGACCGACCCGAAGGCCAATGCGCTGATCTCCGACTTCGTGGCGCGCAAGATCAGGAGCCGCGTCAAGGATCCGGCGGTTGCGGAGAAGCTGATCCCCAGGAATCACGGCTTTGGCACCCGCCGCGTGCCGCTGGAGACGCGCTACTACGAGGTCTACAACCAGCCCAATGTCGAACTGATCGACATCGTCGAGACGCCGATCCAGCGCATCACGCCCACCGGCATCGCGACCAGCGCCCGCGACTTCGAGTTCGACATGATCGTCTATGCGACCGGCTTCGATGCCCTGACCGGCGCCTTCGACCGCATCGACTTCCGCGGTGTCGGCGGCCAGCGGCTGAAGGAGAAATGGGCCGATGGCGCGGAGACCTTCGTCGGCATGTCGGTCGAGGGCTTTCCCAACCTGCTGATGCTGCTGGGCCCGCACACCGCGCTGGGCAATATCCCGCGCAGCATCGAATACAATGTCGAATGGGTGACCGACCTGCTGCGCTTCATGCGCGATCGGGGGCTGACGCGCATCGACGCCACGCCAGAGGGCGTCGAGACCTGGATGAAGACGGTGCACGAGGCCTCGGTCGGGCTGCTCTCCAACGAGGTGAACTCCTGGTTCACCGGCATCAACACCAATGTCGACGGCAAGCAGACCCGCCGCATCGCGCGCTACAGCGGCAGCGCGCCGGCCTATCGCGCGCGCTGCGACGAGGTCGCGGCGGCCAGCTATCGCGAGATGGTGCTGAGTTAGGCGCCCGCCGCCGCGAGGTCGATGGCGCGGCGATACATGGTCATCGCCGCTTCCGGTGTGTTGTAGCCGGCATGGGCCGTCAGCGTGACGTTCTCCAGCGCCAGCAGCGGGTCCTCCGGCGGCACGGGCTCGCGCGCAAACACGTCCGTCGCATAGTGGCCAATGCGGCCCGCCTGCAGCAGCTCGATCAGCGCCGCCTCCTCGACCAAGCCGGCCCGCGCCGTATTGACGAGGATCGCTCTCGGCCTCGTCCGTTCGAGTTTCGCCCGGTCGAGAAAGCCGCGGGTCGCATCGTTCAACGCCAGGTGCAGGCTCACGACATGGGCACGGGAGAGCAGTTCGTCGAGTGCCACGGTCGGTACCGGCGCATCGGCACGCGGCGAACGGTTCCAGGCGATCACCTCCAGGCCGATGCCCCGGCCAAGCCGCGCCATCTCGCGGCCGATCCCGCCCAGGCCGACGATGCCCAGGGTTTTTCCGCGCAGCTCCATACCCTGCATCGGCCGCCAGCCACCGGCCCGCACCAGCGCATGCATGGTCGCGATGTGTCGCGCCGCCGCGAACACCAGGCCCATCGCATGCTCCGCCACCGTCGTGTCACCATAGCCGCCGATGGTCGAGACCTTGATGCCCAGCCGCGCCGCCGCCGACAGGTCGACGAAGCTTGCCGCCCCCGTGCCGAGGAAGACGATGTGCCGGAGCCTCGGACAGAGCTTAAGCGTCGCTTCGGTGAAATAGGTCGCGTCGTTGATCACCGTGTCGTAGCCCGCGACCAGGGCCGGGATGGCCGTCTCGGCCACCGGGCCCAAGTTGATCGCAATCGGCGCGTCCGCGGGCCCGTGGACCTGCTTCCAGACGCGGTCGATATCCGGGGTCGAATCGATGAAAAGCGTGTTGGGCATGTCGGATCGGATCGAGTGTGAGCAAGGTCGCGCCGGGAAACCACAGGTTTATGGTTAGCTGCCCCTGGCGCCAGAGCCGAACCGCAGAGGGTATGCGCCCATGAAGACGATTCGCCTTCTCCTCGCCCTTCTCTTCCTACTGCTGGACGGGGCCGCGGGGCATGCGCAGGCGCCTGGCCAGACCGGCCCGCTGGAGTTCCTGGTGCAAAGCCTCTGCCTCGACGCCGCCGGCAGGCCGACCGCCACCCTGCCCACGGACCCCGCCTGCACCCTGCGCCGGCTGCAGCGGTCCGACGATCCGGCCCCTTATCGCAAGCACGACTGGCCGAACGTGCTGGGCGACCCTTCGACGCCGGGCGGCTATCAGGCCAGCGACTCGGTGGTGATGCAGCGCGGCGGCCGCACCCTGGTCGTCCAGACCTTCGACTTCGGCACCAACGGCCGGACGTTCGGAACCTTCGACGGCGGCCGGGGCGATGGCGGCCAGGTGGCCTTGATCGTGAGCAATTGGTCGAGCTTCGTCCTGACCGAGGACGGCGGCGGCGGCGTGCAGTGGTTCGTCGGCGAAGGCTGCCGCTCGGCGGCCTCATCGGACCGACGGTTCCTCTCCTGGCTGATCTTTCGCGAGCCGGTCGCCGGCACCTGGCAGGACGGCATGGCCCGGCTGAACATCACGCCGGACATCGCGAGTTGCCCGCGGTATTTCAACGATGCCTATACCCGGTACCGCCGCGACGAGGTCGAGTTCCCGTTCCGCATCGTCGAGCCGAGCGAAACCCGCGACGTGCGGCACAGGCTCGACGTCGTTATTTCGGAGCACTATGGCGGCAGCGATATCCCGTCCGCCGACCATCTGGAACGTTTCTTCTTTGCCCGCGGACTGGGCATGGTGCGCTGGGAACGCTGGGCCAACGGCGGGGTCACGCGCGACCGGCAGCAGGCAGCCTCGATGGCGACCGCGCTGGCACAAACGGCAAGATGCCCCACCCTGAAGGGCTATGGAGCGCCGGGACGCGACTGGCTGCTGGCCGACTGCCGGACCTGGACGGTGATGATCCCGCAGGACCGGCCCTGGTCGGTCGACGACTATGGCTGGCCGGCACTTCAGGCCTTTGGCCGGTGAACGTCTGTCGGCGATTCAACTGATCTCGGCATAAAGACTCTCGTGCGGCCGCCACCAGTCCTGGCCGTCCACGTCGTAGCCCCCGGCCCGATCGTTCCACGCAGCCGGGGCGATCGACGTGAAACCTGCCTTGCGGCAGGAACGCTCCAGCGTCTCAAAGTCCCAGCCGAACAGGTGATCGCCCCACATGTGGAACATCTGGCTGCAGATCGCGGCCTTGGTCTCGAGGTTCGAGGCGCCGCCAAGCCCGTCGAGCTTGCCGAAGAACGACATGTCGTTGACGGCATAGGCGGTCATGTAACGGCCGGCGTCCGGCACAATGAGTCGCATCGAGCCCCCCGGCTCGAGCACCCGCCGGCATTCGGCGAGGAACTTCTCGGCATAGTCGAAGCGCAGATGCTCCAGAAAATGCTCGCAATGGATCCGCCGCACGCTGCCGTCGGCCAGCGGCAGAGGGTTCATCATGTTCCAGTAGAGGGCCCGCTCCCCTTGCGCTTGGCGGGGCTTGGGATCGGCATCGACATTGATCCAACCAGGGAGGACCAGTGAACCACACCCGACGTGCAACAAGAGGCCGGTCCTGCCCTTGGTGGCGCGGCGCAGCTCCGATCCCGACCGCAGCAGATGCCACATGTCTTTCACGCAGCGCTGCAGGTCGGTTTGAAGCAGTCTCAGATTGACCCGCAGGCTGGGCTGGAAGCGATCTCGAAGAATGGGGTGCATTTATTTGCCCATGCCATGCATAAATATGGACCAGACAAAGAAAAAGGCAGCCTGTGAGGGCTGCCTCTTCCTTTGTCTCGGTCAACCAGCAGCTTACTGGATGACGATTTCGACGCGGCGGTTCTGCGGCTCGCGGACGTTCGGGCCGGTCTGAACCAGCAGGCCCTGCTCGCCACGGCCGACAACCGCGATGGCCGTCGCCGGCACGCCTTCACGCACCAGGGCGTCCTTCACGGCGTTCGCACGGCGCAGCGACAGCGCCATGTTGTACTGCTCCGAGCCCGACGTATCGGTGTGGCCCGTCGCCGTGATGCGCGCGTTGCCCTTGGTCTTGTAGGCCTGGGCAGCCTGCTTGATCGTGTTCAGAGCCTGGGCCGACAGGTTCGAGCGGTCCCAGTCGAAGAACACCATGTACGACGGCGGAGCAACCGGGGCAGCAGCCGGCGGCGGCGGCGGCGGGGTGACGCCGAACTTCCAGGTCACGCCGGCCAGGGCCAGGATATTCTGGTTCTGGTAGCTGACGTTGCCGAACGGCGTGTTCACGCTCGGGTTCGTGGTGCCCATGTACCGGCCCTGAACCTGGAAGCGCATCGACTCGTTGATGTTGTAGGCGAGGCCGACAATCGCCTGATAGGCGAACTGCGTGCTGCCCAGCGAAGCGTTGCTGTCGACGAAGGCGACACCGGCACCGACGCCGACGAACGGCGTGATGGAGGAGGTCGGCATGAAGTCATACAGCACGTTGGCCATGGTGGTCAGCTGACCAACCTTGCCGGTGATCGCTGTGCCGGGGATGTTCACGTTGGTCGGCAGCTGGCCGTAACCAACTTCGAGTTCGACACGCGGGCCGACGAAGTCGTAGCCGACCTGGCCGCCGAAGGCGAAGCCGGTCGAGGTCGAGGCGTTGCTGTTGGAGCCGATGCCCCAAGAAAGGCCGCCACCGGCGCCGACATAGATGCCCGGCTGGGCGTTGATCTGCGCCTGGGCTGCCACGGGCAGTGCGGCGAGCGACGCGGCGGCCAGGAAAACCTTGGTCATTTTCACGGTTGTATCTCCCGATTGACGTACGGCGTAATGGAGCGGCTGAACTCGGGACCGATAATAAGGATTTTCCTGCCTTTGTTTAGCCCTTTGCTGCACAGGAAATCATCTCTGCAAGGTTGTGTGGCATCGAGGTCACACAGAGACGCCTCATTTCCCTCAAATTCGGCTGAGAATTGCCTCAAGGACGGGTGCCGCGGCCTATATTCGCCAATAAAACCTGCCATTCCAAGGTTCCCTCGACAGCCGCCCTGCCTCTGCCCGCGGGAGCCTCGGTCGGTGCCAAACCGCACTTTCGGCGGGCGAGTCGCCGAAACGCCCTCCCTCAAAAATGTATCAAACATGTCAATCGCGACGAACGGAGCCGGCCACTGTCCACAATGTCTTCGAGATCGATCGGTGCCGAAGCCATCGGCGGGAAGTGGCATTCGCCCACCTGCCAGCCTATAGAGACTGCGCCCCACGGGAAGGAGCGCGACCAGCCAAGGGACAATAAAATTACCCTCCTCCTCTAGCGTAGCCCCGCTGTCCGGTTGCAGCGGCCGGTGCAGGTCGTTTCTTCGCATGCTTATGAACTTGTACACTCATCATCTCGCCACCTGGCCTCGCTCCACTCTGGAGGCCGCCATCCGCCGGCGTGTCCAGACGGCCTATCTCGGCGACGGCATTGTCCTCGCCCGGGTTCTCGGCCATCACAAGATGTTCCTGCGCAGTTCGGACCGCGGCTTTGCCTGTCACGTCATGCTCGACGGCTACTGGGAAATGTGGCTGACCCAGTTCCTGGCCCAGCGCGTGAAGCCCGGCATGACGGCGATCGATGTCGGTGCCAACTTTGGCTACTACACGCTTCTCATGGGTGAAGCGGTCGGTGAAACGGGCCGGGTCATCGCCGTGGAGCCGAACCCGGAGGCAGCTTCCCTGCTGCGGGAGTCCGTCAACCTGAGCGGCCATGGGGCGAGAACGCAGATCGTTCCCGAGGCGCTGGGCGCCAGCACCGGCCGCGCCTGGCTCTACGCGCCCGACGGCGAGCCCAAGAATGCATCCTTGGTCGGGCAGCCGGATCTTCCGGGCGGCACGACCCTGGAAGTCTCGACCGTTACCCTGGACGAGGTGGCTCTGAACTATCCCAAGGTCGACCTGGTGAAGATCGACGCCGAGGGCGGCGAACAAGGGATCGTGGCCGGCATGCAGCAACTGATCGCCCGCGACCGGCCGCTGATCGTCCTCGAGTTCAATGCGGCGCGCTATGCCGATCCGGCAGCCTTTCTGGACAGCCTGCTGGCACACTATGGCAGCACCGTTGAACTGCGGCCGGCCGGTGATATCGTACCGCTGGACCGGGCCTCGGTGCTCGACCAGGCGCGTTACGAGGACCGGCTGCTGGTGTTCGAATGACCGACGTGCTCGCCCGTTCCACAGACAAATCGGCTTCCATCGCCCCGGCGCCCGGCAAGGCTGCGGCCGCGGCCGCCGCGAATCCGGCGCGCGGCACGATCCTCTACGAAGCGCACAACCTCACCTTCAAGGGCGGCACCGGCATCGCCACTTATGCTCGTGCCCTGGCCCAGGCTGCCGGCCGTCTGGGCTATGGCGTCGACGGCCTGTTCGGCGTCGAGCGCGGCCTGTCGCGCGGCCAGGACGCCTTGAATGAGATCCTCGCCTTCGACGCTGTCGACGACAACGAATGGCTCTCGCCACTGCAGGCCGCGTGGCGCACGATCAACTACCCGTTCAACGCCCTGGGGGGCATGCGCCCCGTCGAGCTGCCGCGCAGCGGCCTGGTCACGGGGCCGATCGCCGACGCCCTGCGTCCCTTCCGGCGGGCCTACGCCTCGACCCGGCTGATCGACATCAGCATGATGCACTTCAAGCTCTATGGCCGGGCGGCGCGCATCAAGGTGCCGGAGCGTCCGTCGATCTTTCACGCGACGCACCCGGTCCCTCTCGCCGTGCGCGGCTGCCCCAACATCTACACCATTCACGACCTGGTGCCGCTGCGGCTGCCCTACACCACGCTCGACAACAAGAAGTACTTCTACCGCCTGCTGACGTCGCTGGCCCGCACCGCCGACCATATCGTGACGGTGTCGGAGCATTCCCGCCGCGACATCATCGAGTTTCTCGGCATCGACGAAAGCCGCGTCACCAACACCTATCAGGCCGTCGACATCCCGGCCCATCTGCTGGACCGCACCGACGGCGAGGTGGCCGACGATCTCGCCAAGCTGTTCGGTCTCGATTTCGGCGGCTACTTCTTGTTCTACGGCGCGATCGAGCCCAAGAAGAACGTGTCGCGCCTGGTCGACGCTTACGCGGGCTCCGGAAGCAAGCTGCCCCTGATCATTGCCGGTGGCAGCGGCTGGCAAAACCGTGCCGACCTGCGCAAGATCCGCGACGAGCGCTTCACCAACTTCCGTATTGACGGCAATGTCGTGCGCCGCGAGCGGCAGGTCCGTCGCCTCGAATTTCTGCCCTACGATCAGTTGGTTACCCTTATCAGAGGGGCGAGAGCCCTTCTCTTTCCGTCGATCTACGAGGGCTTTGGCCTGCCTGTCATTGAGGCGATGGCACTGGGAACTCCTGTCCTCACCTCGAATGCATCGTCACTACCTGAGATAGCTGGCGAAGCTGCATTGATCGTCGATCCTTACTCAGTCGACGATATCATGCGGGGCATTATCGCGATTGAGGCGGATTCAGACCTTCGCTCTGAACTGCAGCAACGCGGGCGAGTTCAAGCAAATCGTTTCTCTCAAAATGAGTATGATGCTCAACTTAGGCAGCTATACGCGAAGTTAAACTAGAGCTTCGCATTCGCTACGAGACAGTGGGCCTGTCAAATTAGATCGTTGAGATAGGCTTGCATTCATAGGGTTTAGAATGCTGACAAGCATCCAGCAGGAAATGGGCAGAAGCGCCTCCAGAACGTCGATCTGTTTACATCGGCCTCGTGGTGCTGCGACGGGGGTCTTTGGGGCGACGAGGAGAACAGTGATGTCCTCGCTCCGCAACGGGCCACTCATCTCACCATTGCTCCGCTCCAGGCCTTTACCTACCACTATGCATATCCGTTCGCGGACGTCGGAAGGTAGTTTTTCAAGAAGTTAAGCCACGAAGCCGACTGCCGGATCCATCGCGGTTAAAGCGCCCCCCATCATGAGGCGGCCGGCGTCGCGGACAACGTTGATCAGGAGAAGCGTTCAATGGCACGACTAAATGGCCATGATGTCCTACGTACGACCATTCGCGCCCGAGCGCCGTTACGTCTGGGATTGGCAGGAGGCGGCACGGACCTGTCTCCCTACTGCGAGGACTATGGCGGCGCTGTGTTAAACTGCACGATCGACAAGTATGCATATGCTTTCGTGTCAAGCCGCGACGATGGCAACGTTGTCTTCCGTGCCGTTGACCTAGGGCTTGAGGAGACCTTTCCTCTTGGGGCCCCTATCGACAGCAAACTTGCGCTTCATGCCGGCGCCTATCGACATTTTGTGAGGGAGTTCTGCAGGGGAGTTCCCTTTGCCGCTACTATTACGACAAATGTTGACGCACCAGCCGGATCGGGGCTGGGATCGTCATCTGCTTTGGTCGTGGCTCTCGTCGATGCCTTGAGGGCATATCTGAATGTGCCTCTTGGCCCTTACGATGTCGCGCATTTAGCCTTCGTCATCGAACGCATTGATCTTGGCTTCGCCGGCGGCAAACAAGATCAGTACGCTGCCGCTTTCGGAGGTGTAAACTTCATCGAGTTCTTAGCAGGAGATCGAGTAATCGTGAATCCACTCAGAATGCCGGATACGATTCTCAATGAAATTGAGACTTCAATTGTCGTGTGCTTTTCGGGTCGATCTAGAGAATCGGCAACTATCATCGACCATCAGACGGCTGGGATGAAGTCCGGAACCCCTCGAACAATCGATGCGCTCCATCAGCTGAAAACTGACGCGATTGAGATGAAGCGAGCACTCCTGCAAGGCAAAGTCAACGAAATGGCGACAATCCTTGACCGCTCATGGGAGTCAAAGAAAGCCACTGCAAGCGCCGTAACCAATCCTCATCTCGACACACTTTACGGAATTGGCCGCGCCGCCGGCGCATTAGGGGGCAAGGTATCTGGCGCAGGTGGTGGGGGCTACATGATGTTCATCGTACCACCTGAGGAACGTTATCGTCTCGTCACCGCACTGAACCAGACGGGAGCACAAGCAAGCCCTGTGAAGTTTACGAGCCTTGGCTGTGAAACTTGGCACGCAAGACGTGAAGGCTAAGGAAGGAAGACACAGCACAGATTGACCCCTTAGCTGAGTCCCGATTTCATGGAACGACAAATGCTGACGCAGGCAATGATTCTCTGTGGTGGTCTGGGCACGCGCCTTGGCCCCCTAACAATAGCGACGCCCAAACCTTTGCTGAGCGTCGGTTCGCGCCCATTCTTGGACATATTGCTGTTCGAACTGGGACGTCACGGCTTTCAGGATATTGTTCTACTTGCATCGTTTCAGGCGGAACAAATTGCAGAGTACGTTCGCGATAATCCCGTCGCGAAGCGATTTGGATTGGATCTCACTGTAGTCGTCGAAAAGGAGCCAGCGGGGACCGGCGGAGGCCTCTATAACGCACGGCATCTTGCCGCCGAGACTTTTCTTCTGATGAACGGTGATTCATGGATCGACATGAATCTGCTTGCCGCCACATGCGCGACAACGAAACAACCCGAAACGATCGCCTCTCTTGCGCTTCGCCACTTGAAAGATCCAGATCGCTACGGGACAGTACTTGTTGAGGATGGACGCGTTGTCTCATTTGCTGAGCGTTCACCGAACATAAAGCAGGCCCTCATTAGTACTGGCGTCTATTTCTTTCGTCGCGATATCTTTTCGCATCTTTCGGCAAAGTGCTCGCTCGAAGCCGATATCTTACCAGCTCTTTGCAAGACCCATACCGTCGCTGCAACGATACATTCCGGATTCTTTATCGATATCGGCGTCCCCAGCTCCTACCAGCTAGCACAGAGCCAAATTCCCTGTCAGATGCGTCGACCGGCCGTTTTCTTGGACCGCGATGGCGTCCTCAATTTTGACGATGGCTACGTCGGCCAAATCGAACGCTTTCGGTGGATTGACGGCGCCATAGAAGCCGTTCGCGCGCTCAATGAAGCAGGCTACTTCGTCTTTCTTGTAACAAATCAGGCTGGCGTAGCACATGGCTACTATGTCGAAGCTGCAATCAACGAATTACATGGATGGATGCAGGCTCAACTTAGAAAGCACGGGGCTCACGTAGACGATGTTCGCTATTGCCCGTTTCATCCGTTGGCTAAGGTTGACGCTTATCGAAGAAATTCGGATTGGCGCAAACCCGCCAGCGGCATGATCTTGGATCTTTGCAAATCATGGAATGTGGATGTTTCGAGAAGCCACATGATTGGAGACAAGCTTTCAGATATCGAGGCGGGACAAGGGGCGGGCTTAACGTCTCACCTATTCAAGGGAGGCGATTTGAAGAGGTTCGTACATGAAAGGAAGATCATATCGTAACTTAAGCTCTCGAAAGCCCCCTTATCTCGAGTGACTCTTCTCTTCAATAATAAGGGAGCCCGCCAACAAACTAAGTTCCCGCTTGATTGCTGCTCGTCGGTCATTGTTCGAGTAGGTTACTCGGGCTACCGCAGCAAAGGCCTCGCCAAAGCCGCCATCGGCTGCCACTTGGCGAACACGATTCTCTGCATCCCAAATGGCTTCGTTAACAGTTTTCAATTCAGCTCTAAGCGTCACTACCTTTAGTTCGATGCTATGCTTGAGATCAGCAGCAATATCGTTAAGAAGCCTAAGCTCCTCACGGACATTTATCAACTTTGACTGATCCTGAATGCGTTCCAACTTGATTTCGAGAATCGAGATCTTGTCGTACAATTCTCCTATTGCTATCGGAACCATCACATGGTCGCTCATCTTAGCCCCCTCCAAACCTTCGAACTGTTTCCAAATTACGCTGACTCCTGGACATGGCTCTCTGCCAATCGTCACTAAGTAAGCATCACTATCACAAACCATCGCCTTCATGGATTGCCTATTGGACTGAAGTCTATGAGCTAGGAGATTGGACGACCAGATGAAGGCGAGTGCGTTTCGAAGTTGGCGCGTGATTCAACGTGGTCGAATTAATCCCATCACGCAAAAGCATGAGAGTCCGTTTCAGTTGCTATAATGGCCGACCAAAGATTGCCAGCAGCAGGCCAGGATGCCCCACTTTGACCAATGAGAACTGGGCTGATTGACTAGCTTTCATTCGAACAGGTGGGTGAGTTCAACTTGAATGACTGGCCAAACTCGGCGAATTACGCATCACAATTACCCTAACTCAGCTTCAAATCAGCACCACCGTTAAGCAACAGGCGCATTCGCATAAACGATTGGCCCTCACTGAAGTCATGGCAAAGCTTTACCTGTGCCGCCATTCCCATACGTATGCCATCACTAATTGTTATGTCCTCAACGAAAGTGCAGCGTTCAACGAAGTGCGCAAATGGCGCGTATCTTGTAAAGACCACCGCGCGTTCCGTTGCCATAGCTAAGCAGCACAAGTCTTCAAGCTCACTCGTTCGCGATGAGTCATTGTAGAAAATGCTAAGCCGGCTTTGCGCTATCTCATTAATGATTTCGTCCCCAGTGCCGGTTAGGGAAACGACAGACAATGTTAACGTTTTGAAGCGTTCGAAAGTCCGCAGCTTCGAGAGGCGTCGCTCAAGCTCCTCTCGACTCCATTCGGGTGCTTCAATCATAATTTCGACTTCCGAACGCTCCATCGATATCTTATCCACCACTTCTTCGAGATTCGACGCACCATTGGAGAATCCTATTAGCCAGATTCTAGGTGCTCCTTCTTTCACAGGAACAGACAGCGTATAGTACGGCACGATCGGGCGTCGCTCGAAGATAAGCAGATCGTTGTAGCCTTTGTTTGGGTCAATTGCCTTTGCTCTGGAGACTAACACTATCTTAGTCGTCGCCCCAGCAATGGCGATTATCTCCTCGTAATTATCTTGCAGCCAAGTCAACACAACGGCAGTCGGCTGAATTTCGGCGAATCTTTTTTTGAATTCCATCAAGGTTCCATACTGCACATGATGAACAACGTAAGTGCCCGACCTTCCAATGCAATCTGCCAACCTCGTTTCATAAAAGCGAACGTCGTTTGCAATATTTTCGTCACTTGAAATCATCATAACTATCGGAACGACCTCTGACTTCGATGCTGCCTCTTGTCGATCGACGGAGGTCTCAGAAACTATATCGAAGTCGGCCAGCATCTTTTCGAAAGTTTGGCCAAAGCTAGCGCGTGACCAATCTTCCTGCATTTTCTTTACCAGTGGGGCCGTAAAACAGATCGCTTCACTGAGGCTTATTTCTGGATATGACGGAATATATTGGTGAATGTGTCGAAATGTATCGTTCGACCCGGTGACTAGAGGCTGCCCGGACATGATCGCTTGGTCCGTTGTCGCAGAAAGACCGGCTTGGCGTCGCGTATACAGGAAGCAGTTCAAATCGTTGTCGCCACACCAAGCAACCAGCTCCTCGGGCGACATGAATAAGCTACTGAACTGAATTTCAATGCCGGGTTTGGCGATCCGCCGACACAGCGATGCGAGGTACCGCGGGTAACTCTCGCCGTGAATGCGGTCGAAAGAGGACGTATAGGCTCCCTTTGGTATGTTGATACGAACGATGGCTTTGTCGAATTCACGATTGACAGCCTCGACCAATAGCTCAAAGCCTTTTCCCGGAGTGCCAAAGCCAAATGAGCCAATGATCGGTACATCGCGCCTGGGACGTGCCGCATGCGGATTACCTTCGAGAGGTCGGGGAAACGGAAATATCTTTTTGCTGCGAAACGCAGCAGGATCTAGTGCGATGTAACCATCAAACACATCTTGCGGGATATGCTTGAGTGGATTTCCCGGCTCCAATTCAAGGATAATAGTAAATTTCTTTCCCGGCAGCTTTGCTATAGCCTCAAGACTAATCTGGCTTGCCATAGTAATGAAATGCCAATTAAAGACCCAATAATCGTAGCTTCCAACATCAATAGGCTCGTGGTCCAACTCCTGGCGCAACTGGATTTTCCCATGAGAGGTTAATGCTTCGACGTCGAGTTGATCTAACGAGAAATAGTCAAGCTTGTGGAGCTTGGAAGCGTTAATGCAGTTATAGACCATTCTACCGCTCTCGAAGATGCTGCAATTTTCCTCCGCGGTATTAATGAACACGCCGCGAGCAACCGCTTGTGGCTTGGACGTCCTATTTTCTAGACGTTCTTCAATGGCCGCCGGGATTTGACTAAATGCTTGTTGTTGCCAAAGGAGTGCCTCTGCCGTTTGCACCAGTCGAATACCTTGTTGAGCAAAGTCATGTGCCTCTACCCAGCGGCGCGCCTGTGACTGAATCAGTCTGGCAGTTTCAGACTGCTCCTCCAGATGTACGAGTGCGTCAACAATACCCTGCGCTATTTCTCGGGGCGCAGTTCCTGGTAGGCGAAAAACCGCATCGCCGAGATCGTCGAACAAAGACAACGGCGTGACGGCGACAGGCACTCCAGCTGATAGGCCAAATCGGACGGAACCACTCGCCGATTCTCCAGTCCGCTGATAGGGATTTACCACCAGGTCGGTGCTCGACAATAGCGCCAGGCACATATCGTCATCCAAGAATTCTGTCTTTAGCTCCACCAATTCCTGCAAGCCCAAGCGGGCGATTGCCTCATTGATCTTTGCTATCTCTGCTGCAGATTCTGGTGCCGGATGCTCCGAATTTAGCATTAGGAGGCGGACTGCCCTGCCCTGCTCCCTCAAAATCCCAGCCGCCTCAACTAGCTCTGGCAGGCCTTTGTTTGGAAGAGCAAAGCCGAAGCATCCAATTAACGGCGGCGCCCCAATAGATCGGAGATGACTCCTCTCTTTTTGCCTGTTGAGCATCCCGGCTGGTAACAGGGTGACATTCTTCACTATGCCCAGTGCTTTGAGCCGGTTCATATCGGTCGCGCTGTGGGCAAGAATGCGATGACACATCCGCATGGCATCCCCCAAGTCGCCCAGTCGGAAGTTTTGTTCATCACGTGGGTCAACAGTCGAATGCACGTCGACAATGACAACCAGCTTCCTTAGCAAAGCCTCACTTATTAAGTTGCTCAACTCCTTATGGCTATAAAATCCGTAATTGAACTGTATTATCAATACACTGATCGAGCGGCTGTCGAGCTCGTGAATTACATCTTCAAAGCCGTTCGTATCCTTTCCGGGATTCCAGCTTCGTAAACAGTTCGCCTCGTCGGCGCGAGTGCGCGGCTCTTGGCGCGCAGCTAGTATGTAGAATTCGTTTGCTGGAAGCAGCTCTACCAAATGCTCAACATGCGTGAAAATTCCGCACCGAACGTTCCACGTAGTCATCCATCCAGTGTGGGATTTTTGACGTCGATTCGCAGACCACTGAAATACTTGCTTGGTGAACATAGCAAGTCGTGCAGCGGAATCTTTCCAAGTGAAGTTGTCTAGCAGACGCTTTCTGCCAGACCATGCCTTGGCAAACCGCTCCGCCGGCGTCGCTCGAAACGCGCTTCCCAACGCCTCATCTAAAGCCACCGACAAAGGCTCAGCCCAAGCTGAGATGACAAGATCATTGGATGTCTTAGCGCGGCCAAAACGGTAGTCGACCAACCATGAGTTGGCTTCTTCGCAATAATCAAGATGTCCTCCCCAGGCCGTCGCAATGACGGGCAAGCCAGAAAGCAAGGCTTGTGCGATGGACAAACCAAACCCCTCGGCTCGACTAGGAGCTACGAATACATGACATTGATTGTAGAGTGCCTTTAGATCGCCTTGCGTTAGGTGCTCATCTACGAGAATTACCTCGGGAAAATTCTCATTGTCATTCCTCAACTGTGCAAGAAGAAAGCGCACGCTTGGCGGCATTACTCCCGACGACTTGACAACGAGGCAGGCATCGTCCGCGGCGCTAAAGACGCGCCCAAAAGACTCCAACAAGACATCGATGCCGCTGCCATGATCGCAGGACGAGACATGCAGGAAGCGGAATACCTTTCCTGAAATGCGATAGTCCGGATTGACCGATACTCGGTCCCAATCTTCGACGCCCATGCCGACTGACACAATCGGAATATTGAGGCCATGATCTATGAGGATCTTGGCAGCATGGCTTGATACGCAAGCCACACCTTGAACTTCGGCGTTTAGCCTGTCGACCCATTCGACTGGATAGCCACTCTCATCCCAATCATGCCCTACCAAAATCGTGGGAACGGTCGGTGTACCACGAACCACGGAGGGAGATGTGAATGCCGCAACGACGTCAACGTGCCCTCCCTTCCCCACTTTGTGGCCCAATTCTGACAATGCACGAGAAAATTCAACGGATAAAAGCGTGTCATCATTAACCTCAACCTGCCACGCCAAAGGAGCTGTCCACACAGCGCCATCGGGTTGATTGGTAGGTACCGCCGCTGCGTGCTCGGTGATCTGTTGACGTACGGGTGAAACTGGCGAAATTTCGGATAGACTCAACCCTTGGCTACTTCCTACAGCAGACTCCTGCGCCGACGTTATCCGCGTCAACAACTCTAACTGGGTTTCAATGATCGAGAGCTTGCTCGGAATGTCGACTGACACACTTTTCAGCCCCAGGAAGCGCAGTATTGGACCGACCAACGGACGACGTCGCCAGCGCTCATTACGTATCATTCGCTCAAGACCGCGAAGCGTGCTCTTCTGCTTTGCACCTGTGGGCGACAATGCCAACTCGCTAAGAATCGAGCGTCTATCTTCTCCGTGGCGCAGCCGAGCCAGATAGTAGCGAAGGTTATGTTCCTCCGGTTCTCGGCCTAACACGTTTAGATACGCAGACCGAACAAACGCCTCGTCCCGCAAGGCTAGTAGTTGATCGACAGAAGAAACGATACGCCCTTGAGCACCAATCACCGGCCCGACTACTTCCGGTCGAATATCCACTCCGATACCTTCGCGTCGACGATCAGCGCTCCAGAATAGCCGAGAGATCTTCCACCGAAGACTGTCTTTGACTTTTGCGAGCTCTTGCTTGTTCCGTGACAGGTCATTGATCAATTGGCGACATTCAGAGCGTGCGCGCTCGAGTTCGGCTATTGCTTGGGCCAGTTCTTCATTCGACTGCAGCAATGCCTGCCGATCTTGCCTATCGAAGGTACTTATGAAAGTACTATGCAAGGATTCCAATTCACCATAGACCAGATCGAGTTCCTGCCGTGCATCCAGAAAGCCGATCCGTGTGCTAACAAGCTCACGATCTGCACGGCTGAGCGAGGCTCGGGTCTCATCGAACGCTTCTTGCGATTGACTGAGCGCTTTGACAGTCCGCGCAAGCTCCCTCCGCGACAGCGCAGCTTCCGTGCGCAATCGGTGCGCTTCGGTTTGAAGATCAACTAGCTCACGCTGCGTCCCCGCTAGCGCTTCACGAGTCTGCTCGAGTTCACCACGCGTCTGGCTCAGATTACCTTGAGCTTCATCAAGACCAAAATTCGCTTGCCGTAGCTCCACGCGCACTTGACGAAGCTCAGCATGGGATTCTCCAAGCTGCGTCTGCGTCAACAGTAAAACGCGCTCTGCATTTTCCAGCCTCAGTTTTGCATAGTCGACCTTGGCCTGTGCGCTATTTAGTTCTGCACGCGAGATTCGAAGCTCCGTATTTGATTGATTGCTTTGTTGCCTCGCCTGCTCTAGCACACGATGTAAGTTCGCAGTCTCGATCTGAGTTTGGTCTAGTTCAGTCTTCGTCTGTTCTATAATTGCACGAGCTTGCCGCAGTTCCTCACGGGCGTCGACTAACTGACTTTGTGTTTCATGCAATGCAAGTCGCGCCTGTTGGCTCTCATTCTGGAACTGATTACGTTCAGCCTGCGTCTGTTCTACAGTTGCACGAGCTTCCCCTACATCTCCGCCTGCTTCATCCAGCTTAGCCTGGCTTTCACTCAACTCAATCCATGCTTGCCGGCTCTCATCTTGAGAACGACCTAGTTCGCCGTTCACCTGATCCAGCTTCTTATGACTTTCAGCCAACTGCTTCCGCGCGGCAGCCAGCGCTGCGCTCAACTCGTCAGCGTCCGCACGCGCTTTGGCTGCCATCTCATTGATATCGCCCTCATGCTGGCTAGAAATTCGACGATACCTTTGCACAACAGAACTCACAGACCGGCTAACCTCTGAAAGCTGAAAACCGTCCAGAAAGGAAGGGCCGAAATGAAACTGACTCCTGAGCTCCCGGTGTTGCGACGAAAGGTAGAAACGGTTGAGGCCGTCGAAGTGAACGAAAGTGTACCCCTTTTCTTGAAGTACCTCCTCGCAATCCTCAAAGGCTTCTGATCTACAGGGATCGACCGACCTCACTATCACAACCCACGGTCGGGCTGCCGATCGACGCCATCCTTTCAGTGCAGTTCGCTTGAAGTCTTCGTCGCTAAGCCTCAACCAATGAATGTTCTCACTGTCGGCATTTGCCATTACTTCATCTAGCGTAATGGCTGGCACTTTCACTTCCTTAACTTTCCAGCCTTGATGGCGATGTAGATCAGCAAGTCTAGCAGAACAGCCGGACAGACCTGTTTCTGGCACCTCGAAGAAACGAACGTGCTCTGTACGATCGGAAAGGGCGGACTGGATGATGATCTCGTCGGGTCGGTCTCGACGCAGTCGTTCGACCATGCGTTCAGCGGGCTCGACATGAATGCCGCGCCAACCTTTCTCATAGAATCCTCTACTTACCGAGGCGACTATGGGATCCTGAGCTCCCACATCAACATAGACTCCACGAGTGACGTGCCGCAAAGCTCGCCACAATAAAACGTCCTCAAAGTTTTGCGCGTAAGACGTGAAGGACATCTATCGATACATCCGACTGAGGGAGAACCCAGGTTTGTGGTGATACGTATACGAAAAGATCTCTGTCCAAATTCAGCAATTGAATCAGACCATTACCCCTGGCCAAATCACTGTAAAGAGACGGGTAAATTTGCAGAGTAGGCTCGAAAAAGTTCCCGAGTAGACATAGTAGCGGCGGGATGGCCGAGGCTGAATGCTTTCTCGTAAATACGCGCAAACTCGGGAACGTGCTTTTCGAACTCAGGCAAATGCTTAATGCGCATTAGCGCCCGCGGCGCCGAAAAGTATGCACTGTTACCCACTCGATCGTTATCGAAAATCTCTCGCCACATCATCTCGACGAGCCACAAACGATTCGCCCTGCGTCGATCGACTTCAGCTGAATCTGCGCCGACCCTCTCTGCAAGATCCCAAGAACGGGGCAGCTGTTCTAGCTCAAGCAGTACGCCATAATCTTGCCAGGACACATTGGAATTTACGACAAGCAGGGGCTCACCAATCCAGAAAGCCGGCTCGTCCGCCATATAGTTGAGAACGTAGTAAGTCGTCGGTATGCAGGACTGCATAGTCGAGAATATGCGGCCACTTGTGTCTTGGCAGTAAGATCGCAAGCCATGATCGCGGCGATACACATGGGAATAGATCGCCCCAAAGAAATTCTCGCACTTAGCAACCAAGCGCTTAACTGGCGCCAACTCATCCGGGCCAGCCGGTTCAAGCTGATTGAATTCAGCAAGAAACGCGTCGAGATCAGTGACGTTGGCTGGATTAACCTCTGTCGTATATCCGTAATTCAGATAAACAAGCGCAAGATCTCGGTGAGTTTCGAGAACATGCAACACTCGTTCGATGGCGCCTGGTCGTGTCAGGTCATCGTCACCGAGGATCCAAATGTAATCACCTCTCGCTCTTTGCGCTGTCACAGCAAGATTGCCCAACATTCCCACGTTCTTGAGATTTCGACAGTATCGAAAATCGGGACGTTGCAGATATGGCTTGACGACCTCGGATGTTCGGTCTGTTGAGGTATTGTCAACAACAAGCACCTCAAGATCATGCCGTGGTGTTACAATCTGACTAAAGATGTTGCGGAGGCTTACTTCAAGCCAACCAGCACGATTGTAAGTACTAATACAAAGCGACAACTTAGGACGTCGCTTTAAGTTGACCAAGGTTGCGTAGACATCTCGCTTGGGCGAATTATCGACAATTTGCAGCTGATCCACTAGTCGATCCGTCGCAAGTTCAGCAATGATCTCTCTTGCATAATCGGCCCAGCAGTGGAATGACCTATTAACCGCTTCATGGGCCAGGGATGCTCGCCAGTCCCGATCAAGAAGCTTAGAAATGCTGACCAAAACTTCATCGAAGTTCAACAGGTCAGCAAACATCAAGCCTGGTTGTCCGCCTTCGACTAAGGAATCTCGATGACCGAGACAGGGTAGCCCACGCCACAGACACTCCGTAACAAGACGCGCGTCAGACCCATCACTTCCTATTGCGATTGCAAAGTCGGATTGTCCAAGTATCAGGCCCCTACGTTCATCGTCGCAAACTTGCACCCACGTCACCGTGTGCAGTTGAGCGATCTTGCTTTCAATGGCTTCAAGTTCGTTCGCCTTTCCATCTGGCACACCAACTACAGTGACGGACATTTGGTTACCGAAATGGCGCTCGGCTTCTGCCACTGCATCAAGGACAGTTACAAGGCCGGAGAGATTTCGAGATGAGAGCAAAATTACAACTCGAACTCCTCCAGACGACATCCTTGGCACAAACCGCCTAGCATAATCAGGTAGTTGCGAGGGCGCCGGAACGATTCTGAAGCGATGCTCTGCGCTATGAACTTTGCCTCGCCATGCGAGAAGAAAACCGTAGAGGTCCTGATAGCGGCGTTCGGAAGTCGCCAATACCTTGTCAGCGCCGATAAGAACCTCGAACAATCTTTGATCGTCCCGAGATTCGCTATAGCAATCCTTGTCGTTAAGGACTGCCGTCACTCGGAGCCCCTTCTCTTTTGCAAAGACCAACAAATTTGCGACTAGATCAGCATCTACTGCATGCGGCAGGACTAGCCAATTTGGAACATTTGGCTCACCTGGCTCAATCCATGTATCCCAAGCAACTGATGTAGAGAACGCAGATGTTGTATCGCGAATTACTTTCTCCGCGGCGACCAACTTTTTCTCATCTGCATTCCAACTTGCGGCAATCATCCGCACTCCGTGCCTGCTCAAAGCAGAAGCGAGAAGCAGGCAACCTTCGTCGTCTGCGGCCGCACCAACTAAATAGTACATCGAGATTGATCTCGATCTATCATAAGCAAAACTAGCTAACGTTGCCCGAATTCGCCGCGCATAGATAGACCAAGCACCTCTATCCTCCGCCAATTCCATCGTCGGAGGAAGAATACGCGTGATCGTCGGCCCCAATCTCGCTCTTTGATGTTGCACGAAAAAAGCTTTCAAGTCGTTCAAAGCGACGGTCGAAACTGGCATCACGACATCGGCGAGCAGCAGCGCTTGCATGTACTGCTCACACGAAGCGGCCTCGCTACCGGCGCAGCGTCCTAAGCGTAATGGATCTGCTCCGTGAAATATAAATGACGACAGCACACCAAGCTTTTTGGCGGCCACCACCATTTCCGCTTCGATTAAATAGTCTGTTTTAGGTACACGAATGGGCTCAGCACACAGTAGCCAATCTTCTTTGCTACATGAAAGACGCTCGATAACGACTTTACTATCGGCTGTTTCAGGATAAGTCGACGCAGCCTCTCCTACTATGACCGACAGACCAAGGCGGTCCAGATCAACGCGGTTCAGCAACTCGAACGCCCGTAAATCCAGATTCCATTGGACGATGCGCACTGTATTGCCCAGGCAGACCATGGCCTGAAGAAGCCCCTTCAGGAAATCGCTTGCCGTTTCTTTGCTTTCTGCCGTCGAACCAATTACGAGCAACGTAGTCTGACGATGGCCGCGCGCCATCATCATCGCAGTAGGCGGTCGGACAACCGTCAATTGCGCTGTCGATGAGTCACCTACTTGATGTTGCGTATCTGTATTCGAGTGTAATGGTTGCGCGGTTCCAGCCTCAATAAGCTGACCGAGTCGCTTTTCGATGGCACTCAAGCGATGCGCTATGCCGTTCGTCCTTGGGCCAACGGCTACCTCAGCAGGCTCCTGTCCCATCACCGACAGTTCATGCGCTGCAGGATTATCGGCCGGTTGCCTAGCGAGCGAAGTGCGGTAAGCCGCAGCCGCATCCCCGGGTCGCCCCATCAACTTCTGTAGATGGCCGAGTTGCAGGAATACATCGGCATCATCGCCATCGATCGCGATCGCCCGCCAATAGGCTGTCAGCGCGTCTCCATACGCACCTGCCTCCTTGAGGCAGTTTCCCAGCTGGACCCAAATGCCAAAGTCCTCCGGGTGTTCATCGACATGCTGTCGGTACCAAACAGCCGCATCGGACCACCGCCTTTCATCACGGCAGAGATCCCCCTGGTGCCGAGCCTCCGAATCGGGCTCCATCCCCTTCCCGCGGCGACGACCACGAAGCAGTTCAAGTACTGACAGTGATGCTCGGTGATGGTTTGAGTAGGGCGGCATAGCCTTACCTCCCATCACCGACAGTTCATGCGCTGCAGGATTATCGGCCGGTTGCCTAGCGAGCGAAGTGCGGTAAGCCGCAGCCGCATCCCCGGGTCGCCCCATCAACTTCTGTAGATGGCCGAGTTGCAG
>WBZX01000252.1_pt1 | contig 50417 bp, 53 predicted proteins | sample 5204211 | NCBI WGS metagenome assembly WBZX01 (sample SAMN12344362, study PRJNA552823) | activated sludge metagenome | biome: Activated sludge suspended growth; feature: Nitrification reactor; material: Wastewater; isolation source: activated sludge from nitrification reactor of wastewater...
GGGCTTGGTGAAAGTTGAGTTGGCGCTCTGGGATGTATCCCCTTTTGCCAACGCCCGCAACAACTTACCCGCTACCGCTCCAAACATTCCGGACAGCAGTGCGCCTACGCGGGAATGACGGCGGTGGCGGGGATGACGGCTATGCGCCGCCAGCCGTCCAACAGTCAGAGCTTCACCGGCCCGCCCACCTCCTTGCCCAGCACACCGCCCGCCGCTTCGCGGGCCTGCTGCTGGCGGGTGCGGTCGACGTAGCTGTCGGCGCGGGCCAGCTGGTCGCGGATCATGGCGTTGTTCTGGCCCATCGCGTCGATGGCCTTGGCGCGGAACGAGTCCATCGCGTCCATGGCCTGGAAGGTCTGGTTGAACATTTCCTGGATCTTCTCGATGCCCAGCATGGGGTTCTGGGCGAACTGCGTGGTCTGCTCCACGTGCTGGTTCAGCGCCCGGCCGGTTTCGCTGATGAGGTTGCCGATGGTGGCATTGACGCCCGAGAGCATCTCCATCACCTTGATCTGGTTGCCGGTGGCCCGCGCCACGGTCTGCGCCACGGCCAGCGCGCTCATGCCGGTGGTGGCCACACGGGTGCAGCCGTTGATCATCTCGCGGCCGGTCTTCTTCAGCACGTCGAGCGCCAGGTAGCCGTTCACGCACACGGCCTGCTGGGTCTGGATGTCCTGCAGGTTCTGGCGGGCGTAGAACAGCACCTCCTGGCGCAGCGCCTGGGCGCGTTGCGGGTCGGTGGCTTCCAGCGCTTGCACCTTCTCGGCCAGACGCGTGTCCAGCGTGGTGGCAAAGCGCGCGGCGGCAGCGAGTTGCGTCATGGCCTCCCAGAGCTTGCCGCGCGTGGCCTCGATGTCCACCACGTCCTTCTGCATGTCGTCGCGGGCGGCATAGAGCTGGCCCATCGAGGTCTTGAGCTGCTCGGACACGCTCTGGTACTTGCGGAAATAGGCTTCGAGCTTGTTGCCGAAAGGGATGAGCCCCAGCAGCTTGCGCGGCTGCAGCAGATCACCATCGTTGCCGGGGTTGAGCTCGTCGAGCTGGGCACGGATGTCGCTGATGGCCTTGTAGGCCAGCGTGTTCTCCACACCGTCGAAGTTGCGCTGCATGAAGCGGCCCTGCATCAGGCTCGATGCCGTGCTGATCTCCTCCTTGCCCAGCGCAAAGGCGCTGTCCAGCCGGGCCTTGAAGGCGTCGGAGTGCAGGTCTTCGCTGGCCAGCGCGTCGATGAAGCGCAGCACCTGCTCGTCCACCTTCTGCTGCAGCTCGGGCTTGAGCGGCACGGCCTCGCGCGCGGCCTCGGCCGGCACCGGGGCCAGCACTTCGGGTGGCTGCAACTGGAAGCTGGAGGTGGCGACGGCGGTGGGGTTGGTGTCGGTCATGGCAGGCTCTGTTTGGAAGAGGGCAGATTGAGGGCCGGGGCATCGAGCCCCTGCGGGCCGAACTTCTCGTTCAAGAACTTGGAGTGCACCAGAAAGGCATGCGCGTCTTGCGAGGCCAGGTCGTCGCCCAACTCGCCCACCTTGGCTTCCAGCTCGGCCAGGGTGTCCTTGAAGGTGTCTTGCGCGGTCTTGCCGTTTTCCAGCACCCGCGTGGTGGCAAAGCCGGCAGGGATGGAGAGATAGGTGTTGAGCGCCTCGGGCAAATAGCTGATGGCAATGTGGCGGGCGTGGAAGCTGTCTTGCAACGAGAGCTGGCCCTTGGATCGCTCCCATTGCTGCAGCAGGCCGTCGAGCGCCTGGCACAGCTCCAGCACACGGGCCTGCAGGCTGGCGGGGATGCGGTTCTCGGGGTTGAACTGGGTGAGCCGGCGCACGCCGTCGAGCGCGCGGGTCATGGCCTCGCGGGCATCGCCTTCGTCGCTGAACTCCAGCGCCTCCCAAGCCGGTGCGCTCCAGGCCGGAAAGCCCAGCCACAGCCCGCCTAGTACAAAGCCGGTGAGCCAGCCCACCGCCGCCACCGGCAGACCCATCCCGCCCAGCAGACCCAGGGCCTTGAGCACCAGCACGATGCTGGCCAGGCCCAGGCCGCACCAATTGGCTGGAGAGGTGACGAGGCGTGAGAGCTTGTCCATCACTGGTAAGCGCGGATGTCTTTGAACACGCTGTACAGCGGCGTCTTGCGGGCGTCGAACACGCGGCCGCCGGTCAGCTTGGCCAGTTCCTTCAGCTCGGCCTCGTTGGCCTCGCCGAACAGCACCCAGAAGACGGGGATGCCGCGCACGTCCTCGGGCAGCTCCTGGTAGTCGCGCTTGAAGGCCGCCAGCGTGCGGCCCTGGTTGTTCTCGCCGTCGGTGAAGGCCACCACCGAGTACTGGTAGTTGGGGTGCTTCTTGCGCTCTTCGAGCATGCGCTCCAGCGAGCGGAACACCGAGTCGTACAGCGCGGTGCCGCCGGTCATCTTCAACTGGTCTGCAGCGTCGCGCACCTCGGCCAGCACCTGCTGCTTGGCGTCGCTGTCCTGCTGCTCCTGCACGCCCTTGGCCTGGGCGCCGCTCTCGGGCACCTCAAAACTGATGAGGCGGTAGGGCGAGTCGGAGAACAGCTGCAGCCACAGCTTTTCGCGGTTGGTGAGGCGGGCGATGCGCCCGGTCAGCGAGGCATCGGCACCGGCGATGTACTGGATGGCCTGCACCAGTTGCTGGCGGCGGCCACCGCCCTGCATGCTGCCGCTGGTGTCGAGCACGAAGGTGGAGGCGATGGGCGTGCGGAACTCGTTCAGATAGGCCGCGATCAGGCCATCGGCCAGCGCGCGGTCGGGCGAGAAGGGCAGTTCCACCTGCAGGCTCTGCTTGGGCAGCAGGTCTTGCACCTGGGCGGCCACCTCGGGCTTGATGGGGCGGCGCAGCGTCTGGCGCGCCAGCCAGGTCTGGGCGGCTTCGCCCTTGAGGTAGTCCACCACCTTCAGGTAATCATCGCGCCGGGGTTCGTTCAGCAGCATCAGCGGGTAGTCGGCCGTGCTCACGCCCTCAAACGGGTAGATCAGCACCAGCTTCTCGCGCAGCTTGCCGCTGGCGTTCAGGCTCAGCAGCCAGCTTTCGTAGTTGATGAAGGCGTTGACCTTGCTGCCCTGCTGCAGGATGAACTGCTCAGAGAGGTAGGTGGAGTTGTCGCCCGGCAGCTTGTAGCCCTTGAGGAAATCGGCGATCGCGCTGCGGTCCACATCGGCCGCGGCCAGCGCGTCCGATTTGCCAGCGGCCGCGGCCACCACGCCCATCAGTGCCATGAAGCCCTGGTTGGAGGTGGCGGGGTTCGACAGCGCGTACTTCAGCTTGCCGGCCTTGGCCGCGTTGGCAATGTCTTTCCAGGTGAGCTTGAGGCCGGGCTGGTCCCAGCCGTATTTCTTGGCGTCGGATTCGCTCACGCCCACGGCGATGGGCGAGAGCATGATCTTTTCCTGCAGCTTCACCTTGGCCTGGCCGGCCGGGCTGCTGAGCAAATACTTGGCGTTGGCAAACCAGGCGGCGTCGGCCTTGGCCTCGCCATTCAGCACGGCCTCGGTGCTCTCCATGGTGCCGCCGTACTTGAACTTGAGGTGCACGCCGGTGGCCTTTTGCACCATCTCTTCCAGTGCTTGCACGTCCTTCAGGTCGGTGGTGGCGAGCACGGTGAAGGCGTCCTGTGCGGTCTCGGCGGCCGGGGCAGCAGCCGGCGCTGCGGCCTCGTGCTTGCCGCAGGCGGCCAGCAGCGCCAACGCACCCAAGGCCATCCAGCGTTTCATGCTGTTGACGTTCATTGCGCCATCTCCCGTGAAACCACATCGATCATCTCGGCCATGATGTCGTACGAGGGCGGGTCCACCACCTGCGTGAGGCGCGGTTCCACGGCCAGGCCGGTGGGCTTCACGGCCGCCATGAAGCGCTCGGTGTCGGCGATGCGAAAGCCGTATTCCACGCCGATGCTCTGCAACTGTGCATCACCGGCCAGCGCCTCGCCCAGCTTCTTGGCGTTCTCGTTCAGGCTCACGAACACCACCTTGTTGACGATGGTGGGCTGCGGGTACATCAGCACCATGTCGGGGCCCACACCCTGTTTTGCAATGGCGTAGCTCACCAACTGGTTTTCGTAGATGAAGGCCATGGGCGTCTTGCCCATGCCGATGGCCACGTAGTCGTCGAAGTTGCCGTTGACGTAGTTCTCCTGGTAGCCCTGGCGCTTGAAGAGTTCGGCCAGCTTCAGCGCCACCTTCTGGGCCTGCGGCTTGTCGGTCACCACGTCCCCGGTCAGCGCCTGGCTGGTGAGGGCCAGGTACATGGCGCCCGAGTTGCTGCGCCGCAGGTCGGTGGTGCTCACCAGCACGCTGCGCGACACGTCATAGGCGGCCGCGCCGGCCAGGTCCTTCCAGCGCTTCTTGGCCAGCATGGTCTCGGTGAGCCTGGCCATGTCGACGCCATACACCTTGGGCGAGAGCGGCTTGGCCAGGCCGTTGGCCGCCAGGATTTTGGCCACCGGCTCCCACGAGGCGATCACCATCGGCGTGAAGAAGGGCGACACCTGCGCTGCCGGCAGGTTGGCCTTGCGCGCCGCGTCGGCCACCTGGTTGGCCGCCACCACGCCCGAGGGAAAGAAGAAATCGGGCGCTTCGCCCGGCACCACCTTGGCCGCCATGTCGCGGCTGCCCACGCGGGCCACGCTCACCGGCAGGTGCAACTCGGCCAGGCGTCTTTGCACCCGCGGGTCTTTGAAATACGGCTCCACATCGAGAGCGATCAGCCCTTTGAGCACCACGGTGTTGGCCTGGGTGATGGCCTCCACCTGGGCGGCCTTCTGCTGGGTCTGGTCGTGCAGGGCGAAGTACAGGGCGCCACCAAAGGCGCTGGCCAGCAGCACGGTGATGACGCCCCGCTTTGCGGCGGACATCGGCATGGCTAGGGTCCTTCTCAGGCTCAGGGTCGCGGCAGTGTAGCCGGCAGGTACACGGCGCAAAACTCGGGCGGCATGCGCTGCGGCCGGCCGCTGCCCACGGCGATGCACACCAGGTCCCAGCGCCCGCGCATCAGCGTGGCGCCGTCGCGTTGGCGCAGCAGTTGGAAGCCGCGCTGCATGCTGAGCTTGCCGTCGCAGGCCAGCAGCCAGGTGCCCAGCAGCAACGCCTCGCCCAGCGTGGAGGGCAGCAGGTAATCGTAGGTGCCACGGCGTATGGCCATGGCGCGGTCCAGGCGCTGGTAGTCGGCCAAGCCCAGGCCCAGGGCCTCGGAGTGGGCCCAGCCGATGCGCTCGCACCATTGCACGTAGACGCCGTTGTTGGTGTGGTTCAGGCCGTCGATGTCGGGCGGCTGCGGCGTGACGGCCAGGGTGTAGGGGTTTGGATGGTCCCAGGGCATGCGCTGCATGTTAGCCAAGGGACCTGCGTGCGGCTTGCGCAAACTGGGCCACACTCTGCCCCGTATGCAGAAGATCTCCATCCGCCCCGTCTGGACCATCCAGGGCCCCGAAGGCCAGCAACTGCCCCCGCGCCTGTTGGAGCTGCTGGCCCAGGTGCACGCCCAGGGCAGCTTGTTGGCCGCCTGCCAGCAACTGGGCATGTCCTACCGCCACGCCTGGGATCTGGTGCGCCAGGGCGAGGCCCACTTCAAGACCACGCTGCTGCACATGGAGCGCGGCAAGGGCAGTACCCTCTCGGGCCTGGGCGAGAAGCTGGTCTGGGCCGACCACCGCATCACCGCGCGCCTGAAGCCCGTGCTCGATTCGCTGGCCTCGGAGCTGGCCACCGAGATCGGCCGGGTGGTGGCCACCGAGCCGGTGGTGATGCGCGTGCATGCCAGCCACGGCTTCGCCATCGAGAAGCTGGTGGAAGGCCTGGCCGCCCAGGGCCTGGCCATCGAACGCCGCTATGGCAGCAGCACGGAGGCGGCTGCGGCGCTGCGCGATCACGCCTGCGACGTGGCGGGCTTCCACATCCCCTGCGGCCCCTTGCAAGCTGCCGCGCTGGCCCACTACGCGCGTTGGCTGGACGCCCCCGACCTGGTGGTGGTGGACGTGGCCACGCGCCGCCAGGGCCTGATGGTGGCGCCGGGCAACCCGAAGAAGATCTACGACGTGGCCGACCTGGCCCGCCCCGAGGTGCGCTTCATCAACCGCCAGGCCGGCTCGGGCACGCGCTTTCTGCTCGAAGGCCTGCTGACGCAGGGCGGTGTAGAGCCGCAATCGGTGCACGGCTTCGAGCAGGGCGAGTTCACCCACGCGGCGGTGGCCGCCTATGTGGCCAGTGGCATGGCCGACGCCGGCTTTGGCCTCGAAACACCAGCGCGCCACTTCAAGCTCGACTTCATTCCGCTGGCCAGCGAGCGCTACTTCCTGCTCTGCTCGGCCGCCACGCTGGCCGAGCCGCCGCTGCATGCCGCGCTGGCCCTGCTGCGCAGCGGGCCCTTCCGCGAGGCGGTGAACGCGCTGCCTGGCTACAACGCCGCCGACGCTGGCCGCGTGGCGCCGCTGGCCCAGGCCTTCACCGCCTGAGCGGGGCTGAAGGGCCGAAACGTGGAGGACGTGGATGCGGTGGTGATCGGCGCCGGCGTGGTGGGCCTGGCCTGCGCCCGTGCGCTGGCCCGTGCTGGCCGCGAGGTGCTGGTGCTGGAGCGCGAACACGCCTTCGGCACTGCCACCAGCGCGCGCAACAGCGAGGTCATCCACGCCGGCCTGTACTACCCCACCGGCTCGCTGCGTGCGCGGCTGTGCGTGCAGGGCAGGTCGCTGCTGTACGACTTCTGCGCGACGCACCAGGTGGCGCACCGCCGCTGCGGCAAGCTGGTGCTGGCCTGCGCTGCAGATGAGCTGCCGCGCCTGCAGGCCGTGCGCGCCCAGGCCGAGGCCAATGGCGTGGTGGACCTGCAGTGGCTGAGTGCCGCGCAGGTGCAGGCGCTGGAGCCGGCGCTGGCCTGCCAGGCGGCGCTGCTGTCGCCCTCCACCGGCATCGTCGACAGCCACGGTTTGATGCTGGCGCTGCTGGGCGAGGCCGAGGCGCACGGCGCCATGCTGGCGGTGAGTTCGCCGGTGCTGGCAGGCCGGGTGACCTCGATGGGCATCGAGCTGGATGTGGGTGGCAACGCCGCGCCCGGCGAGGAGCACACCACCCGTTTGCGTGCCCGCAACGTGGTGAATGCCGCTGGCTTGCAGGCCTGCCAGGTGGCCGCCGCACTGCAAGGCCTGGCGTCGGCCCACGTGCCCGTGCCGCACTACGCCCAGGGCGCCTACTTCACGCTCAGCGGCAAGGCACCGTTCACCCACCTGGTGTACCCCGTGCCGGGCGAAAGCAGCCACCTGGGCGTGCACCTCACGCTGGACCTGGGCGGCCAGGCGCGCTTCGGGCCGAGCTTTCGCTGGCTGGACGAGGTGGACTACCGGGTGCGAGAAGCAGATGGCGCCGGCTTTGCCGAGGCCGTGCGCCACTATTGGCCCGGCCTGACGGAGGACGCACTGCAGCCAGGCTATGCGGGCGTGCGGCCCAAGATCAGCGGGCCCGGCGAGCCGGCGGCCGACTTCCGCATCGATGGCCCGGCCGTGCACGGCGTGCCGGGGCTGGTGAACCTGTTCGGCATCGAGTCGCCGGGGCTCACGGCTTCGCTGGCCATCGCCGACGAGGTGCTGCGTCTCGCCTGACCCGCTGCCGGGTGCCCCAGCTCAGTGCAGCACCAGCAGCGGCACCTTGCCGCGCGACAGCACGTTCTTGGTGTGCGAGCCGAACAGCAGCTCGCCGAAGGCGCCGCGGCCGTGGGTGATCATCACCACCAGGTCGCATTTCTTGTCGGTGGCGGCCTGGATGATGGCTTCGTCGATGCTGTCGGTGCGCACGAAGTGGCTGTGGAAGGTCACGCCTGCGTCCTTGGCCCGCGTGCCGAAGTGCTGGAGCAGTTTCTTGGCGTGTGCGGCGGCGGCGCTGTTGGCCGCTTCAATGTCGCGCGAGAGCGCGGTGGCAGCCCCCACGGCCTGGGCGTCGGGCTCAACCACGAAGCCGGTGATGCTGGCGCCGAGCTTGGCAGCCAACTCAACGCTGGCCGCAATGGCGCGCTCGGACAGGTCGCTGCCATCGATGGGGACGAGCAGGTGCTGGAACATGGTGGAGGCCTCCTGTGGAAGGCACTCTACGCCTGCACCTCGGGGCCCCGTTGCGCACGGTCAAGCGAGCGACGGGACCGGGTTTCAGTTCGAGGCAGCAGAGGCGGGCGCTGCAGCGGGGGCAGAGGCGGCGCCATGGTCGGCGGCCGGTGCTTCAACACTGTGCTTCTCGCCACTGATGTCGATGTCGCCACCCTTGGAGATGAAGTACAGGGCCACGGCGGCGAAGAGGATGAAGCCAATGATGAGCTTGAGCATGGGGTGCTTTGAAGATTTGGATGCCACCGGGCCAAACGGCCCACTGGCATCCATGTCGAAGTGCGCTTGCAGGCGCACTTCGCACTGAGACCGGGCAAGAGTCCGCAGGGACTCTTGCTTTCCCGGTCTCAGTCCTTCGCGTAGATGTCCACGTCCTTGGTTTCCTTGACGAACAGCATGCCCACGACGAAGGTCATGGCGGCGATGATGATCGGGTACCACAGGCCGTTGTACATGTTGCCGGTCTGCGCCACGATGGCCAGCGCGGTGGCCGGCAGCAGGCCGCCGAACCAGCCGTTGCCGATGTGGTACGGCAGGCTCATCGAGGTGTAGCGGATGCGGGTCGGGAACATTTCCACCAGCATCGCAGCGATCGGACCGTAGACCATGGTGACGTAGATCACCAGCAGGGTCAGGATGGCGATGATCTTGACCTTGTCGATCTTCGCCGGGTCGGCCTTCTCGGGGTAGCCCGCAGCCTTCAGCGCGGCGCCCACGGCAGCCTTCATGCTGGCGTCCTTGGCCTTGAGCGTGGCGGCCTTGGCGTCCTTGTCGAAGCCGGCCAGCGCGTCCACGGCCTTCTTCACGTCCTCCTCCTTGGCGTCGGGCTTGGCCTTGAGGTCTTCCACTTTCTTGGCGGCGGCGGCCTTGGCGGCGGCGATGTCCTCCTCGCTGGCCTTGGTGCCGTCGTAGCTGGTGACCACGGTCTCGCCCACCTTGATGGTGGCCGCGGTGCCGGCAGCGCCGACAACGTTGTCATAGCTCACCGAACGGGCCGACAGGGCCTGCTTGGCGATGTCGCAGGAGCTGGTGAACTTGGCAACGCCCGTGGGGTTGAATTGGAACGAGCATTCCTTCGGGTCGGCGGTGACCACCACCTTGTTCGCGGCCTGGGCCTTGGCCAGGTCGGGGTTGGCGGCCTCGGTCAGCGCACCGAACAACGGGAAGTAAGTGAGCGCGGCGATCAGGCAGCCGGCCATGATGATGGGCTTGCGGCCGATCTTGTCGGACAGCGAACCAAAAACGATGAAGAAGGGCGTGCCGATGACCAGCGAGGCGGCGATCAGCAGGTTGGCCGTGGTGCCGTCCACCTTCAGCGCGCCGGTGAGGAAGAACAGCGCGTAGAACTGGCCCGTGTACCAGACCACAGCCTGGCCGGCGGTGAGGCCGATCAGCGCCAGGATCACGATCTTCAGGTTCTTCCACTGACCGAAGGATTCGGTCAGCGGTGCCTTAGAGGTCTTGCCCTCTTCCTTCATCTTCTTGAAGGCGGGCGATTCGTTCATCGAGAGGCGGATCCACACGCTGACGGCCAGCAGGAAGATCGACACCAGGAAGGGGATGCGCCAGCCCCAGTCGGCGAATTCCTTCTCGCCGATGGCCGTGCGCACACCCAGGATCACCACCAGCGACAGGAACAGGCCCACCGTGGCCGTGGTCTGGATCCAGGAGGTGTAGGCGCCGCGGCGGCCCGCCGGTGCGTGCTCGGCCACATAGGTGGCGGCACCGCCGTACTCACCGCCCAAGGCCAGGCCTTGCAGCATGCGCAGGCCGATCAGGATGACCGGTGCGGCCACGCCGATGGAGGCATAGCTGGGCAGCACGCCGACGATGAAGGTGGACAAGCCCATGATCAGGATGGTGACCAGGAAGGTGTACTTGCGGCCAATCATGTCGCCCAGGCGGCCGAACACCAGTGCGCCGAAGGGGCGCACGATGAAGCCGGCGGCAAAGGCCAGCAGCGAGAAGATGGTGCGCGAGGCCGGGTCCAGCGCCGAGAAGAACTGGTTGCCGATGATGACGGCCAGGGTGCCGTACAGATAGAAGTCGTACCACTCGAACACCGTGCCCAGTGACGAGGCGAAGATGACCTTCTTCTCCTCGGCGGTCATGGGCGCGTTAGCTGCCGCAGTTGCCATGTGCTTATCTCCTGTTTTAAGAAACGCGGCCCCAACGTCGGCGCAGCGTGGGCCGGACTGTGGTGACGGCGCCTGACCGTGATCTGACGGCAAACTGAACGAAAGCTGACAAATTGGGCGGAAACCCGGGTGATCCTTTCCGCATCATGGGATATGCAAGGTGAGCCGGGGAAACACCTGATCGGCCTTTAAGCCGCAGCAAGGATTCAGCCCTGTGCCGCCAGCAGGTCTTCGCGCAGCATGGGCAGGGCGTCCAGGCCCCAGTAGAAGCGGCCCGTGGCCTCGAACGTGGGCACGCCGAACAGGCCCCGGGCGATGGCCGTGTCGGTCAGGGCCTTGAGTTCGGCCTTCACGGCCTCGCCATTCGGGTCGCGCACCGGTTGCAGATCGGCCGTCAGGGCGGCCAGGCGAGTGGGCTCGTTGGGGTCGGCGCCGCCGCCGCGCCAGGCGTGGCGCATCACGGCCTCCACCACGCGGCGGTTGGGCATGTGGCCGGCCTCGTCGCAGGCCAGCGCCAGGCGCAGCAGGGCCAGCGGGTTGTAGGGGTGGGGGCGGGTGAGCTGCAGCGGCACGCCGGCCTGGCGCGCCAGCCAGTCCACCTGGCGGTAGGTCCAGGCCTGCTTGGCCGGGATCTCGGCCGGCCCCTTGTGGCCCCAGGCCTTGAGCAGGCCGGCGAACAGCACGGGCCGGTACGCCACCTGGTGGCTGATGCCCGCCAGCGCCTCGGGCAGTTGCTCGAAGGCCAGGTAGGCGTAGGGCGAGACGACGTCGAAGTGAAAGACCACGTGCTGCATGGTGGAGGCCCCGGGTGGTGCGGCGGAGGGTCAGGTCGGCTTGGGCGCCGGTACCTGCCGGGTGGGCAGCAGCGCCCACACCTGGCGGCGCTGTGCATCGTTCATGGCCGACCAGCGGGCGATCTCGTCGATGCTGCGGCGGCAGCCCTCGCACCAGCCGCTGGCCGCGTGGATGCGGCACACGCCGTTGCAGGGCGAGGGCACCGGGCTGCCGGGTTGGGTGGCGCCGCTCATGTGGGCTGCTGCACCACGTCCACCACCGGCGCGCCGGTCAGGCGGGCCAGGTCGGCCGGGCTGAGGCGGAAGACGCCGTTGGGGTGGCCGGCGGCGGCCCAGATCTCGCCGAAGCGCTGCAGGTCCTGGTCGATCAGCGTCACCGGCGGGTTGGCGTGGCCCACGGGTGAGACACCGCCGATGGAGAAGCCGGTCTGGCGTTTGACGAAGTCGGCGTCGGCACGGCCGATGGGCCCCACCTGTGCCGCCACCTTCTTCTCGTCCACGCGCCGGTCGCCTGAGGTCACCACCAGCACGGCGCGCTCGTCGGCCTTGCGCCGGAAGATCACGCTCTTGGCGATCTGCCCCACCTGCACGCCCAGCGCGTCGGCCGCCTCCTGGGCGGTGCGGGCGGGCACGGTGAGCCATTGCGGGGCGTGGGCGTGGCCCAGGCTCTGCAGCAACTGGGTCACCATGGCAAAGGCCTGGTGCGGGGCGTCGAGCGCCGGTTCCGGCGCGGGGCTGGGCGGGGTGGTGGGGATGGTGGCGTCAGTCATGGGGCGTCAAGAGCGGCTGTCCGCGCAGATTGTCGCCGCCCACGCAAAAACCTTGGCACCCATCGTGCTAGTGTCGGGCACCCCTCTTGCCCGGCGAAACGCCCCATGGTCCGCATCCAATTCAGCATCCAGCTCGCCTACGACATCGCCTCACCGGGTGCCGACTTCGTCTTCAACCTGCACTGCGCCCACACCCGCCACCAGACCGTGCTGACCGAGCAACTGCAGCTCAGCCAGTCCGTGGCCAGCAGCCTGCATGTGGACCCGGCCACGGCCAACCGCACGCTGCGGCTCAGCGCGCTGCCCGGCCCGCTGATGCTGAGCTACAGCGCCACCGTGGACCTGCAGCACCACACGGCCGTGGCCGAGCAGGTGCCCGAAGTGCCGGTGGCGCAATTGCCGCCGCAGGCGCTGGGCTACATCTACCCCAGCCGCTACTGCCAGTCCGATCGCCTGGGCACCCTGGCCATGGCCGAGTTTGGTGCGCTGCCCAAAGGTTACGGCCGCGTGCTGGCCATTCAGGACTGGGTGCGACGCCAGGTCAGCTTCCGGCAGGCCAGCACCACCTCGGTCACCTCGGCGGTGGACACGCTGGTGGAGCGGCGCGGCGTGTGCCGCGACTTCGCCCACCTGATGATCGCGCTGTGCCGCGCGCTCAACATCCCGGCGCGTTTCACCACCGGCATCGACTACGGGGCCGACCCGGTGCTGGGCCCGCCCGATTTCCACGCCTACGTTGAGGTCTACCTGGGCCACCGCTGGTATCTGTTTGACCCGTCCGCCACTGCCATACCGATGGGCTTCGTGCGCATGGGCACCGGGCGAGATGCCGCCGATGTGTCGTTTGCCACCATCTTCGGCGCGGTGGGCTCGCCCCCGCCGCTGATCCAGGTCAGCGCCGTGGACGACGGCTCGGGCCGCTTCACGATGCCGCACCACACCGCGCTGGCACTGTCCACCGACCCGGGGCCTTGAGGGGCTGTTGACGGCGCATTGCCGTCGGTGGTTCTCGCGCCCCAGCTCTGTTTGCGGTGGTGCAGGTGGCCCGGGGTTCGTTCTCCGGGTCGGGCTCGCGGAACATGGCCCGTGCCCTTGATGGGCTTGGGCAACCCCCACTTCCCGACGCGCCCGCCTGCCCAGCGTCCCGCGAATGGCCCCTGCGCCCGAACCCCAAACCACCTGCCCCGCCAGGCACAGCGGCGCCCCACCAGGTGGACCACCACCGACGCAGGTTGCAGTGCAGTGGTGGTGCCTTCGGACAGAGGGCACATTCGCGTGTGGGTTGACAGCGCCGAGGGCCATGGCGGAGCAAGAGAGCGCAGGTGCGACAGGGGGCACAGCGCTTGTCCGCGAGGAGCCCGTTGGCCGAAGGTTCCGCCGCTGCGCTGCTGCAGCCGACGCTGAAAGATATGGATTCCCGCCTTCGCGGGAATGACAGCAACGCGCCGAATCTGGCCTACGAGTCCCCGGGCGAATGCCAACCCTTGCCGGGGTGCTGACGGCCGGCATGGGCCTCACGCTCCTTGGCAAAGAGTTCTTCCAACTGCTGCCGGCCGGCCTTGGCCAGTGAGATGAGCCGGGCGCGGTCGCCGTAGTGCGGCAGCATCTCGTGCAGTTGCTCGATGCTCAAGTGCCGAAAGCGCATGGCCAGCGTGCGCGCCTGGTGGCGCTCGAAGCCCATGGCCTCCAGCGCGCTGCGGCCGCTCATCAGGGCTGAATCGAAGGTCTCGCGTTCGATGTGCTCGACGCCGCGCTTCTTCAGCTCCACCCAGTGCTGCACGTTGCGCGCGCGGGCCACGAGGGTGAGGTGGGGGAAGTGCGCGCGCGCCAGATCCACCAGCGCAAGGCTTTGTTCCACGTCGTCCACGGCCACCACCAGCAGCTTGGCCGTGTCGGCGCCGGCCACGCGCAGCAGATCGAGCCGCGTGGCGTCGCCGTAGTACACGCGCCAGCCGAACTTGCGCAGGCTTTCCACCTGGTCGGCGTCGTGCTCCAGCACCGTGGCCTGGATGCCGTTGGCAAACAGCAGCCGGCCCACGATCTGGCCGTAGCGGCCGAAGCCGGCCATGATGACGGGCGCGCTCTGTGGCTCGCTGATCTCGTCGAGCTTGGCGCCACCGGCCTTGGCGTGGCGGCGGGTGATGCGGTCGGCCACGATGAGCAGCACCGGCGTCAGCAGCATGGAGAGCGCCACCACCGCCACCAGCAGCGACGAGGCGGCCGCGCTCATCGCCCCGGCCTGCTCGGCGGCCTGGTAGACCACGAAGCCGAACTCGCCACCCTGCGCCAGCAGCACCACGAACACCGGCCGCTCCGCAATGGGGACGGGCATGGCCCGGCCCATGGCCCACAGCACCAGGGCCTTCACCGCCAGGAAGCCGGCCACCAGCGCGGCCACGCGCGCCGGCTGCTGCAGCACCACGGCGAAGTCGATGCTCATGCCCACGGCGATGAAGAACAGGCCCAGCAGCAGGCCCTTGAACGGTTCGAGGTCGGTCTCAAGCTCGCGCCGGTATTCGCTCTCGGCCAGCAGCACGCCGGCCAGGAAGGCGCCCAGCGCCATCGACAGGCCCACCGCCTGCATCAGCGCCGCCGTGGCCACCACCAACAGCAGCGCGGCGGCGGTGAAGACTTCGGGCGTCTCGCTGCGGGCAATCCAGCGCAGCGCGGGGCGCAGCAGCAGTCGCCCGCCCAGCACGATGGCCAGCACCATGCCCACCGCCTTGGCAGCGGCGAGGCCACCCCCGCCTTGCTGCGCGGCGGCGTCGGCACCGCCCAGCGCCAGCAGCGGCAGCAGGGCCAGGATGGGGATGGCCGCCATGTCCTGGAACAGCGCCACGCTGAGGATGCTCTGGCCCGAGCTGGTGGCCATGAGGTTGCGCTCGGCCAGCACGCCCAGGCCGATGGCCGTGGACGACATGGCCAGCCCCAGCGACGCGGCCAGGGCCACGCGCCAGTCCACGCCCAGGGGCAGGGCGATGAGGGTCATCAGCAGGGCCGAGCCCAGCAGCTGCGCGCTGCCCCAGCCAAAGATGGGTCGGCGCAGCGCCCACAGCCGGCGCGGCTCCAGCTCCAGGCCGACAAGGAAGAGCATCAGCACCACACCGAACTCCGAGAAGTGCAGCATGGTCTGCGGCTCGGTCACCAGCTTCAGGCCCCAGGGCCCGATGGCGATGCCCGCTCCCAGGTAGCCGATGATGGCGCCCAGCCCGGCCAGGCGGGCCAGCGGCACGGCCAGCACGGCGGCACCGAGGTAGACCAGGCTCATCTGCAGCCAGCCGCTGCCGCTGGCGTGCTGGGTGGCTTGCGAGGCCGCGTGGGCCGCGGCTTGGGCAGTGGAAGCGTCCATGGGCTCAGTCCTGTGCGGCGTCGTGCGGGCGGGCGCTTTCGGGCACCACGCAGCCGGGGCATTCGGGCAGGTCGGCCAGCTCAGGCCAATCGGGGTAGCTGGCCAGGCGCTGGGCGAACAGCGCGGCGTGCTCGGCCACCTCGGCCTCGCTCACCTCGTGCGCACCGTGCAGCACCATGGGCGGCAGAAAGCGCATGCCGGCCAGCGCCGCAGTTTGTTCGTAAGGCGGCCAGAAGGCGTCGATGAAGTGGCGGTTGTGGCCGGCAGGGTGGTAGGTCTCGGCGGTGCCGCCGGTGCTGGTCACCAGCCAAAGGTCCTTGCCGCGCAGGGCCTGCGTGCCGTGGCCATAGGCCCAGCCGTAGGTGAAGACCTCGTCCAGCCAGAGCTTGAGCAGCGGCGGCATGCCGTACCAGTGCAGCGGGTGCTGCCACACCACCAGCCTGGCCTCGGCCAGCGCGGCCTGCTCGGCGGCCACGTGGATGGCGTAGTCGGGGTACAGGGCGTAAAGGTCGCGCACCTGCACGCGGTCGGCGGGCAACTGGCGGGCGGCCTGCAGCAGCGCGCGGTTGACGCGCGAATGCTGCAGCGCGGGGTGGGCGGTGAGCACAAGGATGTCGGCCATGCCGGCACCATACCTGCGAAACCGATGCCCCAGCCGGTGTCTGCCATTACCATGGCAAGGTTCCACAGGAGGAGCACAACATGCCGGTGATCGCAGTGGCCAACCCCAAGGGTGGCGTAGGCAAAAGCACCCTGGCCACCAACGTGGCCGGCTGGCTGGCCCGGCAGGGGCATGCGGTGATGCTGGGCGATCTGGACCGCCAGCAGTCGTCGCGCCAGTGGCTGGGCCAGCGCCCCGCCCAGGTGCCCGCCATCCAGACCTGGGTTGTGCGCGATGGCGGCACGCTGTTGCGCCCGCCCAAAGGTGTCACCCACGCCGTCATCGACACGCCAGCCGGCCTGCATGGCAAGAGGCTGGACGCGCTGCTGAAGATCGCCGACCGGCTGCTGGTGCCGCTGCAACCCAGTCTGTTCGACATCCAGGCCACGCACGCCTTCCTTGACGAGTTGCAGGCGCACCCGCGCGCCAGCCTGATCCGGGTGGCCCTGGTGGGCATGCGCGTGAAGGACCACACCATCGCCCAAGATCGGCTGCAGCAATACACCGCCACGCTGCCGGCGAAGATGGTCGCCTCGCTGCGCGACACGCAGAACTACGTGCACCTCGCAGCCCACGGCCTGACGCTGTGGGACGTGGCGCCCGGCCGCGTGGAGCGGGACCTGTTGCAGTGGGCCCCCATCGTCGATTGGCTCAAAAGCCACTGAATGGCCAAGGCCTGGCGGCTGGTTCACAACTCATCCCTTGGGACGAGGACGAGGCCGGGGCACCGGGGTACCATGAACCTTTCCCGTGCACTGTGCCCCGAGCCATGAGAGTCCTGCTGGTCGACGACCACCCGCTGATCCTGTCCGCCCTGAAGGCCATGATCGAGAAGCTGCACCCCGGGGTGCAGGTGGTGGCGCTCGCGAGCGAGCCCGCTGTGCGGCAGGAGATCGCCAACCACGCCGAGCACGACCTGGTGCTGCTCGACCTGCAACTGGGTGACGTCACTGGCTTCGATCTGCTGCGCGACCTGCGCTCGTCCTGGCCCACGGTGCCGGTGGTGGTCATTTCGGCCTCCGACCGCGCCAGCGATGTCATCCAGGCCATTGATCTGGGCGCCATGGGTTTCCTGCCCAAGCGCATGTCCACCGAAGCCCTCGGTGACGCACTGAAGCTGGTCATCGAAGGTGGCATCTACGTGCCCACGATGACCGTGGGCGAGGTGGTGGCGCCGCCGCCCATGCCTGCACTGGCGCCCGCTCCCGAGGTGCCTGCGGACGCTGACCCAGCCGCCAGCAACCCGCAGAACTACGACCACCTGGGCATCACGCCGCGCCAGACCGATGTGCTGCTGTTGCTGCTGCAAGGCGCGCCCAACAAGGACATCGCCCGCCGCCTGGGCCTGTCGGTGGAGACGGTGAAGGACCACGTGCAGGCCGTGCTGCGGGCGCTGGGTGTGAGCTCGCGCACCCAGGCGGTGCTGGCCGTGGGCCAGATGACGCAGCAGCGTCGCCAGCAGGCTGCCGCGGCCGCGCGAACCAAGGCCGAGTGACTCAGTTGGGCGTGTAGGCCAGACGCACGTAGATCGGCGCAAAGGCCTCGGCCTGGGTCAGCTCGAGCAGGCGCTCGCGGGCCAGTTCCAGCATGGCGATGAAGGTCACCACCATCACGGCCGGGCCGCGCTCCACCTCGAACAGGTCCTGAAACTCCACAAAGCGCTGGCCCTGCAGGCGGCGCAGCACGCCACTCATGAACTCGCGCACCGAGAGCTGCTCGCGCGAAATCTTGTGGTGCTGATGCAGCTTGGCGCGCTTCATGATGTCGGCCCAGGCCTCGCGGATGTCCACCACCGACACCTCTGGGAAGCGCAGCGTGACCGATTGGTCCACGGTGACTTGCGCACGCAGGATGTCGCGGCCAATCTGTGGCAGCGCGTCCAGCCGCGCGGCCGCCAGCTTCATCTGCTCGTACTCCAGCAGGCGGCGTACCAGCTCGGCCCGCGGGTCTTCGGGCTCCTTGCCGTCGTCTGTCTTCTTGGGCGGCAGCAGCATGCGCGACTTGATCTCGATGAGCATGGCCGCCATCAGCAGGTAGTCGGCCGCCAGCTCCAGGTTGTGCGTGCGGATCTGGTCCACATAGCGCAGGTACTGGCGCGTCACATCCGCCATCGGGATGTCGAGGATGTTGAAGTTCTGCTTGCGGATCAGGTAGAGCAGCAGGTCCAGCGGGCCCTGGAAGGCTTCGAGAAACACCTCCAGCGCGTCGGGCGGGATGTAGAGGTCGGTGGGCAGCGTGAACAGCGGCTCGCCATACAGGCGCGCCAGCGCCACCCCGTCCACCTCCTGCGGGCTGTCCACTTCGGGCGCGGCCGAGGGTGGCAGTTCGGTGGGGGGCGGCTCGGCAGGCGCGGCCACAAGCGGACCCGCGCCGGCAGCGTCGGCGTCGTTCATCGGTGCTGAATGGGCAGTGAGCCCGTGCTTACTTTGGCTGCTTGCCGAAGTACACGTAGGCCCCCTGGGGCACGCGGGCGGCCTTGAAGGCGGCCTGGTCTTGGGGGTTCTGGGGCTTGTCCCACAGCAGCGCACGGCCGGCCACCTGCTCGTCAAACAGGCTGGGCTTTTTGGCCTTGAGCGTCTCGATGAACTGGGTGACGTCGGATTGGTAGGGTTTCCAGAACAGCGGCATGGCGGTGGGGCCGGTGAGGGCCATAGAACGGGTCGGTGAGGCTGTGCATTCTACCGGCCGGCCTTGCCGCGAGGGCAGAATCGGCCGCCTCAACCCGCCTTGCCCATGACCGAGATCGAACTGAAATTCCAGCTGCCGGACGGCGCCCTGCCGGCCGTGCGTGCCAGTGTGGCGGCCGCCGGCGCCCAGGTGCAAAGCCTGCGCGCGGCCTATGTGGACACGCCCCAGCGCCACCTGGCGGCGGCCCGCGCCGCGCTGCGCCTGCGCTTGGAGGGCGACCAGTGGGTGCAGACCCTCAAGGCCCAGGGCGTTAGCGCCATGCACCGCTTGGAGCACAACGCCCCGTGTGCAGCCGGGCCAGACGGTGGAAGACCTGCGCTCGACCTGGCACGCCACCTGGGCACGCCCGCCGCCAGCGCCCTGGCTGCTGCGCTGGGTTTGAGCGAGGCAGCGCTGGCGGCCACGGCCCATGCTGGTGGCACGGCCGGCCTGGCCTTGACCTTCGAGACCGACATCCGGCGCACGCTGGCCCGGGAGGACCATGCTGGCACGCAGGTGGAACTGGCACTGGACGAAGGCGCCATCCGCGCCGAGCCTGGCCGCAGCCTGGCCGTGTGCGAGCTGGAAATGGAACTGGTCGACGGCAGCGAGGCCGGCTTGCTGGCACTGGCCGACACCTGGGTGCAGCGCCACGGCCTGTGGCTGGACGTGCGCAGCAAGGCCGAACGCGGCGAGTGCCTGGCCCGTGGGGTGGCGCTTTCGCCGGCCGTTGCGCCACAGGCAGCCTCGTTGGCCCCGGATGCTTCGCGCGCCGCATGCCGCCAGGCCGTGCAGCGCACCCTGCAGCCAGTGCTGGTCAACGGCAGTGTGCTGGCCGACGAGGCATTGGCCGGGCAGCCTCTGCATGACCACCTGCGCCACTGGCACCGCAGCCTGGGTTTGCTGCACAAGTTGCTGGGCCAGGCGCAACTGGCTGGGGCCGACATGGACCCGGCCTGGGCCGAGGCCCTGATGGCCCAACTGGCGCCGCTGGACGCGGGCGCCGGCCCCACACCCGCCGCCGCCGGCCGTGTGGCCCGCAGCCAGGGCTTCAACCGGCTGTTGCTGGCGCTGATGGGCTGGTCGGCGCAGGGCTGGCCTGCGTCGGCATGATGTCGGACTCGGCCAGGTCGTCCACGCTGGGTACGATGTTGTCGGCACCGATGTGGGCTTCGAAGCCCGAGCGCCGGATCAGCCCCAGTGGCTGCGGGTTCACGCTGGCCAGCACCAGGGCGATGTCGCGCTTGCTGAGGGCGCTGTAGAGCTGCTCCAGCGCGTCCAGGCCCGAGGTGTCCATGGACACCAGGCGGTGCATCTCCAGCACCACGCAGCGTGTGTCGTCGGTGATCTGGTCCGGCAGCGCTTCCACCTTGCCCACGGCCCCGAAAAACAGCGAGCCGAACAGCTCGAACACCCGCACCCCGGACGGCAGGTTGTCGCTGGCCACCGGCGTGACGTTGAACAGCGTGCTCATGCGGTAGATGAAGAAGCCACAGGCCGAGATCAGGCCCATCTCCACCGCCACCGTGAGGTCGAACACCACGGTGAGCACGAAGGTGCCCACCAGCACGGTGCGGTAGGGCATGAGGAAGTGCTTGAGCCGCGCGAACTCGCGCCACTCGCCCATGTTCCAGGCCACGAACAGCAGGATGCCGGACAGGGCGGCCAGCGGCACGTGCATGGCCAGCGGCGCGGCCACCAGCACGATCAGCAGCAGCGTGAAAGCGTGCACCATGCCAGCGATGGGCGTGCGGCCGCCGGCCCGCACATTGGTGACGGTGCGGGCGATGGTGCCGGTGGCCGGGATGCCGCCGAAGAACGGCGCCACGAAGTTGGCCACGCCCTGGGCCATGAGCTCCTGGTTGGGGTCGTGGCGCGGAATGTCGGCCATGTTGTCGGCCACACGCGCGCACAGCAGCGACTCGATGGCGCCCAGCAGCGCGATGGTGATGGTGGGGATCACCAACTGCTTGGCGGTGCTCCAGGTGAACTCGGGCAGCTCGAATGACGGCAGCCCCTGCGGGATGCCGCCGAACTTGCTGCCGATGGTTTCCACCGGCAGCTCAAAGAACTTGGCGACCACGGTGGCCAGGGCCAGCGCGATCACCGTGCCCGGCACCTGGGCTGCGTGGCGCTTCAGCTTCTGCAGCAGCCCGGTGGGGCCTACCGGCATGGCATAGGTCTTGGGCCAGACCACCACCAGGGCCAGGCACGCCAGGCCGATGGCGAACGCCCAGGGGTTGAAGCTGTCCAGGTGTTGGACCAGCACCCGCAATTGGGTGAAGAAGTCGGCCGGCAGCTTCTCGATCTTCAGGCCCAGCAGGTCCTTGATCTGCGAGAGCCCGATCAGCACCGCAATGCCGTTGGTGAAGCCGATCACGATGCTCACCGGGATGTAGCGCACCAGCGCCCCCAGCTTGAGCAGGCCCATCAGGAACAGCAGCACGCCGGCCAGCGAGGTGGCGATCAGCAGGTTGGCCAGGCCGTAGCGCTCGACGATGCCGTAGACGATGACGATGAAGGCGCCGGCCGGGCCGCCGATCTGCACGTTCGAGCCGCCCAGGGCCGAGATCAGGAAGCCCGCGATGATGGCGGTGAACAACCCGGCTTCGGGCTTGACGCCCGATGCGATGGCGAAAGCCATCGCCAGCGGCAGGGCCACGATGCCAACCGTGAGGCCGGCGCCCAGCTCTTGAACAAAGCGCTGTGGCGTGGGGGGGCGCCATGTGTCCAGCAGCCGAGGCCGGAATCGGTGCAGGCCGGTCATGCGCCGAGCTTGGTGGCGAGGTGTGTGGTCAGGGGTGGGCGTGTGATCAGTGGGGCCATGGTCATGAACGAAAACCGGTGCAGCAAGAGCCCCAGTGCAGGTGATGCTAGGCGCATATCATCAGGGCTGCAAGGGTCTTCTCCACACACGGCCCGGCCCTCCATGCCCGTCGAATTCCTGACCCGTCTGACCCATCCACAGCGCACCAGCAGCGCGAATCGCCAGCTCGGCAGCCTGCTGGCTTTTGTGGCCGGGGCGGTGAATGCGGGGGGCTTCTTGGCGGTGCAGCGCTACACCTCGCACATGAGCGGCATCGTCTCGGCCGTCGCCGACGACCTGGTGCTGGGCAACGTGGTCCTGGCCTTGGGTGGGCTGTCGCTGCTGCTGGCCTTTGTGGCTGGGGCCGCCACCACCGCACTGCAAATCAACTGGGCGCGCCGGCAGCACCTGCATGGCGAGTACGCGCTGCCGCTGATGTCCGAGGCCGCCTTGTTGCTGGTCTTTGGCCTGCTGGGGGCCAACCTGGAACTGCTGGTCGATGTGTTTGCGCCGTCCACCGTGTTGTTGCTGTGTTTTGTGATGGGCTTGCAGAACGCGGTGGTGACCAAGATCTCGCGGGCCGAGATCCGCACCACCCACATGACTGGGGTGATCACCGACCTGGGCATCGAGCTGGGCCGGTTGTTTTACTGGAACCGCCGGCCTGATACCGAGGCCAAGCACTTTGTGCGTGCCAACCGCGACAAGCTGGGCATCCACCTGACCATCCTGGGCATGTTTTTCAGTGGTGGCCTGGTGGGCGCGCTGGCCTTCAAGGCCATGGGCTTCATTGCCACCTTGCCGATCGCCGCTTTGCTGATGGTGATGGCCGCCCCCCCCTTGCTGCGCGACCTGCGCCTGCGTCTGCACCTGTGACGGCCGTGCTGCCGGCGGTGCGGCACGACCCTGCGCGCCGTGGCTGGTGTGAAAAACGGCCGCAATCGGGGCCTGGCACGAGGATTTGTGGGGCCAAGCCCCTAGGAATGAGGCTGGGAGAGGTGTAATGGATTAGTGTTAACCCTGATAATGCCGTCATGGTTAACCCGAATGCCGGCCAGCGTCCGTGCCGGGTGGCCCTGCAGTTTCACAACAAGGACATTCCCATGCACACCCCCCGCCACGCCCTCATCGCCGCCCTTGCCCTGGCTCCCGTGTTTGCCGCCCAGGCCGCTGAGCAAGCCAAGCCGGTTCGCCACGCCAATGGCGAGCACCCTGCCGTGCTGGTCGCCCGCCAGACCCAGGCCGTGAATCCCAACACCTACCTGGTGCAGCCTCCGGTGGCCGTGCAGTGGACGGTGCAGGCCGAGCCCAAGATGCTGGCCGCCGCCGACACCCAGGCCACCCTGGCCAAGTAAAAAGGGCCCCGTTTGCGGGGCCCTCTTGCTGCCTTCAGCGGATACGCATGCCGGGCTGTGCCCCGGCGTCCGGCTCCAGCACGAAGATGCCTGGGTTGGCCTTGTCATCCGCATGGCTGGCCGCCAGCACCATGCCCTCGCTGACGCCGAACTTCATCTTGCGCGGCGCGAGGTTGGCGATCATTACCGTGAGCTTGCCTTCCAGGTCTTCGGGCTTGTAGGCGCTCTTGATGCCGCTGAACACGTTGCGCAGCTTTCCTTCGCCCACGTCCAGCGTCAGGCGCAGCAACTTGTCGGAACCTTCCACATGCTCGGCCTTGACGATCTTGGCCACGCGCAGGTCGACCTTGCTGAAGTCGTCAATCTTGACCTCGGGCGCCAGTGCTTCGCCGCCCGGCACCACCTTGGGGGCGGGCGGCGGCTCGAACAGCGCGTCCAGCAACTTCACGTCCACGCGCTGCATCAGGTGCTTGTACTCGCCGATCTGGTGGCTTCCCAGTGAGCGCGCCGCATCGGCGAAGCTGAAGGGCGCCACGTTCAGGAAGGCTTCCACCTGGGCCACCAGGGCCGGCAGCACCGGCTTGAGGTAGATGCTGAGCAGGCGGAAGGCCTCGATGCAGGTGCTGCACACGTCGTGCAGCAGGGCCTCGGCGCCCTCCTTCTTGGCCAGTTCCCAGGGCTTGTGGGTGTCGACGTAGGCGTTCACCTGGTCGGCCAGGGCCATGATCTCGCGCAGCGCCTTGCCGTACTCGCGTTCTTCATACAGCGCCTCCACGGCGGTGCGCTGGGCGCGCAGCGCGTCCAGCAGCGTGCGGCCTTCCACGCCCAGGTCGGCCGAGAGCTGGCCGCCGAAGCGCTTGCTCAAGAAACCGGCGGCGCGGCTGGCGATGTTGATGTATTTGCCGACCAGATCAGAGTTGACCCGGGCCATGAAGTCGTCGGGGTTGAAGTCGATGTCCTCGACCTTGGCGTTGAGCTTGGCGGCGATGTAGTAGCGCAGCCACTCGGGGTGCAGGCCCAGCTCCAGGTACTTCAGCGGGCTGATGCCGGTGCCACGGCTCTTGCTCATCTTTTCGCCGTTGTTGACGGTGATGAAGCCGTGCACGAAGACATGGTCGGGCGTCTTGCGGCCGCTGAAGTGCAGCATGGCCGGCCAGAACAGCGTGTGGAAGTAGGTGATGTCCTTGCCGATGAAGTGCACCTGCTCGACGGCCGGGTCGGCAAAAAAGGCTTCGTAGTCGCGGCCGGTCTTGCCGAAGTAGTTCTTCAACGAGGCCAGGTAGCCGATGGGGGCATCGAGCCAGACGTAGAAGTACTTGCCCGGCGCGTCGGGGATCTGGATGCCGAAGTAGGGCGCGTCGCGGCTGATGTCCCAGTCGCCCAGGCCGCCCGTTTTATTCCCGTTACCGTCATCGTCCTGGGTGAACCACTCCCGGATCTTGTTCAGCACTTCGGGCTGCAGGCGGCCGGGGGCGGTGGTCCAGCCTTCCAGGAATTCCACACAGCGCGGGTCGGAGAGTTTGAAAAAGAAGTGGTCCGAGCTCTTCATCACCGGCGTGGCGCCGGACAGGGCCGAGTACGGGTTCTTCAGCTCGGTGGGCGCGTACACAGCGCCGCAGACATCGCAGTTGTCGCCGTACTGGTCCTGGGCGCCGCACTTGGGGCACTCGCCCTTGATGAAGCGGTCGGGCAGGAACATGCCCTTGTCGGGGTCGAAGAACTGCTCGATGGTCTTCACCGAGATCAGCTCGTTGCGGCGCAGGCCCAGGTAGATGTCCTGCGCCAACTGGTGGTTCTCGGGCCCGTCGGTGGAGTGCCAGTTGTCGAAGCCGATGTGGAAGCCATCGAGGTACTGCTTGCGGCCGGCGGCCACCTCGCCCACGAAGGCCTGCGGCGTCTTGCCGGCCTTTTCGGCGGCAATCATGATGGGCGCGCCGTGGGCGTCGTCGGCGCACACGAAATGCACCTCGGCACCCTTCATGCGCTGGGCCCGCACCCAAATGTCGGCCTGGATGTACTCCATCATGTGCCCGATGTGGAAGGGCGCATTGGCGTAGGGCAGGGCGGTGGTGACGAAGAGTTTGCGGGTCATGGGTGCGATGCGGGCCGAGGGCGGCGGGGTGCAGGCCAGCGCGTGGGCAGGGCGGCTGCAGGGTGCCAGGAAGGGAAGCCGCAATTGTGACAGCCGCGCCGCGTCGTGGCCGGCCTGCGGTCACTGCACGCCGGGCAGCCGCAGCCTGGCCAGGGTGCCGCCCAGCGGCGAATCGGCCAGCGCCACCTGGCCGCCGTAGAGGCGGGCCAGGTCGTCCACGATGGCCAGACCCAGTCCCGAGCCGGCCACTTTCTCGTCGTCGCGCGTGCCACGGCCCAGCACCGCCTCGCGCCGCTCGGGGGGCACGCCGGGGCCGTCGTCGGCCACACTGATCTCCAGTTGGCCGTCGTGCATGCGGGCGCCCAGCTCGACCCGGTGGCGGGCCCATTTGCAGGCGTTGTCGAGCAGGTTGCCCAGCATCTCCTGCAGGTCTTGCTCTTCGCCGCGAAAGGCCAGTCCGGGTGCCAGAGGCTGCAGCACGAGGTCGAGCTGCCCACCGGCGTGCACGCGGGCCATCACGCGCAGCAGGCCCTCGGCCACCGGCTGCAGCGGTGTGTGCAGGCCGGGCACCCGGGCGGCGCCGGCGGCGCGGGCGCGCACCAGGTGGTAGTTCACCTGGCGGTGCGCCAGCGCCACCTGCTCGGCCACCAGGCGGGCCAGTTCGCTCTCTTGCCGGGCGGCGGCATTGCCCAGCACGCTCAGCGGGGTCTTGAGCGCATGGGCCAGGTTGCCGGCCTGGGTGCGGGCACGCAGCACGACCTCGGTGTTCTGCGCCAGCACGGTGTTGAGCTCGTCCACCAGGGGGGTGACCTCGGCGGGGAACTCGCCGGCCAGCGTTTGCGTGCGGCCTTCACGCACCGCAGCCAGGGCCAGGCGCAGCCGCCGCAGCGGCGCCAGGCCCACGGCCACCTGCACCACCGCGGCCCCGCCCAGGCCCAGGCCCAGCAGGCCCAACGCCAGCCACAGCGAGCTGTTGAAGCGCTGCACCGGCGCGGCCATCAGTTGTTCGTCGGCGGCCACCAGCAGTTGCCAGGTGGGGCCGGGCTGGCCAGCGGCGTTGTCCAGGCTCACTTGGCGGCCCACCATGCCCAGCGCCGTGCCGTCGGGGGCCTGGGTGCGGTACTGGCGGATGTCGCCTTCGGTGGCGCTGGGCGCGGGCACGCTCAGCACGCCGTCCCACAGCGAGCGCGAGCGCAGCAGGCCGGGGGCCGCTGCCAGGCCCGGGCTGGCCACGCGGTCCACCTGCCAGTACAGGCCCGAATAGGGGCGGGCCAGGCGCGGGTCGCTCAGTGGCGCGGAGAGCGAAGGCTCGCCCTGCTCGTTCACCACCAGGTTGGCCGCCAACTGGTCAAGGTGGGTCTTGAGCTCGGCATGGAACTGCAGCGCCACGTGCTGGCGAAACAGGCTGCTCAGGGCCCAGCCGGCGATGAGGATCGTCGCCACGATCCAGACCAGCGTGCCGGCCAGCAGCCGCGCGCGCAGCGTGCGCCAGACCCAGCGTTTCACCGCCGTACCTCAGGGCCTGGTGACGTCATGCCCGCACAGGCGGGAATCCATCTGGCGGCCGGCCCTGGATGCCCGCCTGCGCGGGCATGACGTGGGGGCGGGTTCATGTGGGGCAGACCAGCCGGTAGCCCTGGCCGCGTTCGGTTTCGATCAGGCCGGGCGGCAGCTTCTTGCGCAGCCGGGCGATGAAGACCTCGACGGTGTTTGAGTCGCGGTCGCCGTCCTGGGCATAGATGTGCTCGATCAGCACGCTGCGCGAGATGACCTGGCCGCGGTGGTGCATCAGGTAGTCGAGCACCCGGTATTCGTGGCTGGTGAGGGTGACGGCCTGGCCGTTCACGGTGACGCGGCTGTGGCGCGTGTCCAGCCGTACCGGGCCGCATTGCAGCTCGGCACTGGCGTGGCCGCCAGCCCGGCGGATCAGTGCGCGCAGCCGGGCCAGCAGTTCTTCCATCTGGAAGGGTTTGGTGAGGTAGTCGTCGGCGCCGGCGTCGATGCCGGTGACCTTCTCATGCCAGTTGTCGCGCGCGGTGAGGATCAGCACCGGCATGCGGCGCCCGGCGGCGCGCCATTTCTTCAACACGGTCAGGCCGTCCATTTGCGGCAGGCCCAGGTCGAGCACCACGGCGTCGAAGGGCTCGCGCTCGTCGTCGCCCAGGAAGTGGGCGTCGACGCCGTTGTGCGCCAGGTCCACGGCATAGCCTTCCTCGCCCAGGGCCTGGGCCAGCTGGGCGGCCAGGGTCATCTCGTCTTCCACCACCAGCACGCGCATCAGGGTTGGGCTCCGGGTTGACGGGGTTCACGGCTGCGGTCGCGGTCGACGTCCAGCGCGCGGCGCTCCAGCAGCGTGCCGTCGCGGGCATCCACCTTCAGCTTGCTCAGCGCACCGCCGGCGCGCAGCAGCTTGATCTCGTAGACCCAGCGGCCTTCCTTGCGTTCGAGTTCCACTTCCATCACCTGGCCAGGATGCTCCTTTTCCACGCGGGCCAGTATCGCCTTCAGTGGCAGGATCTCGCCGGCCTGCAGCGCCTGGCGCGCGCGGTCGTGGTCATGTTCGTGCCCGTTGCCGGCCAGCGCCGGGCCGGTGGCGATGGCACTGGCCAGCAGCGCCCAACACAGGGTCAGCGGCAGGGCGGCGGGGCGCAAGGGTGGCATGTGCATGGCGTGCTCCAGAGCGGCGTTTGTAACCCGGCTTGGCTGAACGCCAGATGAACGGCCGGTTCAGCTTGGGTTCAAGGCCCCGCCGGCACAGTGCAGGCATCCACCTTCCAACCAGGAGCCCCACCGTGCAACGAACCACCAACGCCCTGCTGCTGAGCCTCGGCGCCTTGATCTCGGGCGCCGCCCTGGCCGGCCCGCGCGAGGACCAACTGGCCCAGTACGCCACCGCCGCCAAGCAGGCCAACCCCGCCTTCGCGGCCTTCAGCGCCGCGCGGGGCGAAGCGCTGTTCCAGCAGAAGTTCAGCGGCGGCAAGCCCGACACGCCCTCGTGCACCAGTTGCCATGCCAGCAGCCCGCGCAGCGCTGGCCGCAGCCCGGTGGGCAAGGTGATCGAACCCATGGCGGTGTCGGCCACGCCCACCCGCTACACCGACGCCGCCAAGGTGGAGAAGTGGTTCAAGCGCAATTGCACCGAGGTCATCGGCCGCGAGTGCACCGCCCAGGAAAAGGGCGACTGGCTCAGCTACATGCTCGGCCAGTAAACCCAGGAGAAACACATGAACATCCCTTACCGCTACATCGCCACCGGCCTGGGCGCGCTGGTCTTTTCGGGCCTGCTCTACGGCTACGCCCAGGCCGGCGGAGGCCACTACTACGCCCCGGTGACCGACACCGTGGTGCAGGAGGAATGCGGCAGCTGCCACATGGCCTTCGCCCCTTCGATGCTGCCGGCCCGCTCGTGGCAACGCATGATGGCCGGGCTGGACCAACACTTTGGTGACAACGCCTCGCTGGATGCCGCGACGGCCGCGCGCGTGGGCAACTACCTGGCCACCCATGCGGCCGATGCCCCCGGCCAGCCCTACCGCGCCAAGCTGGTGCGCGGGGTGCCCGACGCCGCCGCGCCCCTGCGCATCACCGAGCTGCCGGGCTGGGTGGCCAAGCACCGCAAGGTGTCGGCCCGCGAATGGGCCGACCCGGCCGTGCGCAGCAAGTCCAACTGCAGCGCCTGCCACACCGGCGCCCCGCGCGGCTACTACGAGGACTGAGCCTGCCATGAAACGCATCCTGCTGGGCCTGGCGGCCCTCATCACCTTGGCCTGGGGCTGGGAGCTTTGGGGCAGTGCCACCCCGGCCGGCATCCACCCGGCCTGGGCCGTGCGCCAGCAGGGCCTGTACCTCAGTGGCCTGCTGTCGGTGGGCTACATGTCGCTGGCCATGGCGCTGGCCACCCGGCCGGCCTGGCTGGAGCGGCCGCTGGGCGGGCTGGACCGCATCTACCGGCTGCACAAATGGTCCGGCATCCTGGCCGTGGGCCTGGGGGCGCTGCACTGGCTGGTGGAAATGTCGGACGACATCCTCAAGGCCCTGGTGGGCCGCGAAGGCCGCGTGCCCAAGGTGCACTTCCAGGGCCTGCTGGAGGTGCTGCGCAAGCTGGCCGAAGACATGGGCGAATGGGCCATCTACGGCCTGCTGGCCATGCTGGCGCTGACGCTGTGGAAGCGCTTTCCCTACCGCCCCTGGCGCCACTTGCACCGCGCCATGCCGGCCCTGTACCTGATGGCAGCCCTGCATGCCGCACTGCTGGCGCCCGTGGACTACTGGCAGCGTCCGCTGGGGGTGCTGATGGGGCTGTTGCTGGCCGCCGGCGGGCTGGGGGCGGTGCTCTCGCTGGGCGGCTGGATAGGCCGGCGGCGCCAGATGGCGGGGCAGGTGGTGGCCGTGCAGCGCTTGGCGGGTGGCGTCACCGAGGTGCGTTGCCGCGTGGCCGGCGCGTGGCCCGGCCACCGCCCGGGCCAGTTCGCCTTTGTCAGCTTCGACCGCGCCGAAGGCCAGCACCCGTTCACCATCGCCAGCGCCGACCGTGGCGACCACACGCTGAGCTTCCAGATCAAGGCCCTGGGCGACTACACCGGGGCGCTGGGGCAGCAACTGCAGGTGGGCCAGGCGGTGCAGATCGAAGGCCCCTACGGCCGCTTCGACCTCGCGCAGCGCGACGCCAGTGCGCGCCAGATCTGGGTGGCCGGCGGCATCGGGGTCACGCCCTTCCTGGCCTGGCTCGAATCCTTGCAGGCACAGCCCCAGGCCGCGCCCGAGGTGGAGTTGCACTACTGCACCCGCGACCGTGCCACCGACCCCTTCGTGCCCCGCCTGCAGGCCCTGTGCGCCACGCTGCCGACCGTGCGCCTGCAGGTGCATGGCGCCCTGCAGGGCCAGGTGCTGCAACCCGCCACGCTGGAGGCCAGCCTGCGCGGCAGCCGGCATGCCGAGCTGTGGTTCTGCGGCCCGCAGGGCCTGGCCCAGGCGCTGCGCACCGGCCTGACCCAGGCCTGGCCCGGCCGGCTGCGCCTGCACCAGGAGGCTTTCGAGATGCGCTGAGCCTGCACTGGCGTGAAATGTGGCTTTAGCACTCAATCAACCAGAGTGCTAATATTTGCGGAACCAAAACCCGTCGGAACGCTCTGACCCGTCCATGAACACCTCCATGACCTCCCGTGCCGTTGCCCTGCGTGACCCGTGGGCCGTCGTGCCGTCGCTTGGCAACCTGGATGCCTACATCTCGGCCATCAACCGCATCCCCCTGCTGACCCAGGAGGAAGAGACCCGCTTCGCCCGCGACCTGCGCGACAACGGCGACCTGCAGGCCGCCGGAAAGCTGGTGATGTCGCACCTGCGCCTGGTGGTGTCGGTGTCGCGCCAGTACCTGGGCTACGGCCTGCCGCAGGGCGACCTGATCCAGGAAGGCAATGTGGGCCTGATGAAGGCCGTCAAGCGCTTCGACCCCGAGCAGGGCGTGCGCCTGGTGAGCTACGCGCTGCACTGGATCAAGGCCGAGATCCACGAGTACATCCTGCGCAACTGGCGCATGGTGAAGGTGGCCACCACCAAGGCCCAGCGCAAGCTGTTCTTCAACCTGCGCTCGATGAAGCAAGGCATGAAGAGCGAGGCGCTGGACGCCGACACCCACCGCTCGGCCCTCACCCCGTCCGAAGTGGCCCGCATGGCCGCCGAGCTGAACGTGAAGCCGGAAGAAGTGGTGGAGATGGAAACCCGCCTGGCCGGGGGCGACGTGGCCCTGGAGCCGCAGAACGACGACGGCGAGGAAAGCCTGGCGCCCATCGCCTACCTGGCCGACGACACCCACGAGCCCTCGCGCGTGCTCGAGGCCCGTGGCCGCGACCACCTCTCGGGCGATGGCATCAGCCAGGCGCTGGACGTGCTGGACGCGCGCAGCCGCCGCATCGTGGAAGAGCGCTGGCTGAAGGTGAACGACGACAGCAGCGGCGGCATGACGCTGCACGAACTGGCCGCCGAGTACGGCGTGAGTGCCGAGCGCATCCGCCAGATCGAGGTGGCGGCGCTGAAGAAGATGCGCAAGGCGTTGGCGCCGACCTGATCCGCCCACCCATGCAAAACGGCCCCATGCGGGGCCGTTTTTCGTTGGGGGCCGATCCGCGAGCGCTTCAGTGCTCGGCCAGCAGGGTCTTCAGGTCCTGGGTGAGCACGGCAGCGCCCGAGCCATAGCGTTCGAACACGCGCACCCGGCCCTGCGTGTCGAACACGTAGGACGCGGCCGTGTGGTCCACCGTGTAGCTCTGCTCGGTCTTGCCAGGCACCTTGTTGTAGTACACCTTGAACTCCTTGGCCGCCTGTTTCACCTGATCGGGCGTGCCACGCAGCGCCACGAAGTTGGCGTTGAAGTTGGACACATAGGCCTTGAGCAACTCCGGTGTGTCGCGTTCGGGGTCCACGCTGACGAAGATGCCCTGCACACGTTGCCCGTCGGCGCCCAATTTCTGCACCACATCGGCCAGTTCGACCATGGTGGTGGGGCACACGTCGGGACATTGGGTGTAGCCGAAAAAGACCACCAGCACCTTGCCTTTGAAGTCTGCCAAGCTGCGCATGCGGCCATCGGCGTCGGGCAGGTTGAGCTCGCGGGCGTACTCGGCGCCGGTGATGTTGATGCCGGCAAAGCTGGGCCCATCGGCGGGCTTGCTGCACGCCGCCAGGCCCAGCGCCAGGAGCCCGCATGTGAACGGCTTCAAGAAATTGGCGAGATGCATGTTGGCGTGATTTGAACCCATATTGACCCGAACCAGGGGCGTCACACCAAGTAATGGTCTACCAGCAAGGCGGCGAACAGCAAGGCCAGGTAGAGGATGGAGAACTTGAAGGTGCCGCGTGCCCAGGCGTCGGAATATTCCTGCAGCATCTTCACGGCGCGGGCCAGGAAGATGGCACCCAGCACCAGTGCACACACCAGGTAGGGCACGCCATTCATGCCGGTGACGTACGGCATGCACGAGACAACGATCAGCGCGCAGGTGTAGAAAACGATGGACCAGCGCGTGTACAGCGAACCATGCGTGACCGGCAGCATGGGCAGGCCGGCGCGCTCATAGTCTTTGACGCGGTACAGCGCCAGCGACCAGAAGTGCGGCGGCGTCCACATGAAGATGATGAGGAACAGCAGCATCGGCTCCAGCGTCACCTGCCCCGTGACGGCGGCCCAGCCCAGCACCGGCGGCATGGCGCCTGAAGCACCGCCAATCACAATGTTCTGCGGCGTGTTGGGCTTGAGCAGCAGCGTGTAGATGAAGGCGTAGCCCACGAAGGTGGCGAAGGTCAGCCACATCGTCAGCGGATTCACGAAGCGGTGCAACAGCACCAGGCCGCTGCCACCTACCAGGAACGCGAATGTCACTGTCTGGCTGGAACTGATCATGCCCGAGGGCAGTGGTCGACCCCGCGTGCGCGCCATTTGCGCGTCGATGTGGCGCTCGAGCAGGCAGTTCACTGCGGCGGCCGAACCGGCGGTCAGGGCGATGCCCAGTGTGCCGAAGACCAGCACCTGCAAGGGCGGCAGGCCAGGTGTGGCCAGGAACATGCCGATGACCGCGCAGAACACGATCAGCGACACCACGCGTGGCTTGGCCAGCGATACGAACTGGCTGACTGCGCTCTTGCCGACGACAGAGGTGTTCATGGAGGAAAGCTTCAATGGGCGTGGTGGGTGGGCAGTGAAATACCCGAGTTGCGCACTCTGCCACAACGGGGGCGACATCAAGGATGGGGCTGACACCGATAGACCACCTTGCCGGACCCATCCCGGCCTCTCGACCCCTTGCTCGCGGGGCAAATTCTAGGTGCCTGCCTGGCGAGCATGCCGGCACCACCCATGAAGCCCTGCGCCACCACAGGCTTGTGTTCTACTGCCCCGCCAAATTGAAGTCTGTGGTTGAAACGATGAGCAAGGATGCTTGGAACATCACCGTCCCGTCAGGCGGGAGCGTCTCTTTGGCCAGGGGCCAACTGTGGCTGGGCGTGGCGGCCTTGATCGGCGCCGGAATCCTGGCCGTGGTGTTGGTGCTTTCGCGCACCCCTGGCCTGGCGGCGCTGTTTCCCTCGGCGGGGATTTTTCGCGCGGCGCTGGTGGTTCATGTGGATCTGTCGGTGCTGGTGTGGTTCATGGCGTTTGCCGGGGTGCTCTGGAGCATCATCACGCCGGATCGCTGGCTGGCCCTGGGGTGGCTGGCGTGGGGCTTGGCTGCCATGGGAACCTTGCTGCTGACCGTGTCACCCTTCCTCAATGGCGCGCAGCCGCTGTTGAACAACTACATCCCGGTGCTGGACCAGGGGGTGTTCATGGCCGGCCTGCTGGCCTGCGCCGCCGGCTTTGGCCTCGTGATCCTGCGCGCCTTGCTGTTGACTCATGCCGGCCCCAAACGGCCAGAGGGTGAGCGGGCGCTGCGGCTGGGGGTGCGTTTGGCGGCCCTGGCCGGCGGATTGGCGTGGCTCGCATTCGGCTGGACTTGGCTGCATTTGCCCGAGGCGCAGGGGGCAGCCTATTTCGAGATGCTGTTTTGGGGGCCCGGCCATGTGCTGCAGTTTCAGCACGCGCTGCTGGCCGGCGTGGCCTGGTTGTGGCTGGCCCACGGCTTGGGTGCACAACCCGCAGGGCTGGACGCGCGGTGGACGCTTTGGGGCGTGACGCTGGCCGCCGTTCCGCTGGCCGCTGTGCCTGTCTTGTATGCCGTGTGGCCCGTGGGGAGCCCGAACCACCTGGCGGCTTTTGCGCACCTGATGCAATGGGGCCACCTGTGGATGCTGCCCTTGGGCGCCTTGGCGCTGGCGGCGCTGCCGGCGGCCTGGCGCGCGGCACCCAGCCCGCAGCGTTCGGCGCTGTTGGCATCGCTGCTGCTGTTCGCCACGGGTGGCTTGCTGGCGTTCATGATCCGGGGCGTCAACGTGGTGGTGCCAGCGCATTACCACGGCTCCATCGTCGGCGTGACCTTGGCCTTCATGGGCCTGACCTACGGCCTGCTGCCCCGCTTGGGTTACCGGGCCGTCCAAGCCGGCTGGGCCCGCTGGCAGCCGGTGGTCTACGGCGGCGGGCAGTTGATGCACATCCTGGGGCTGGCTTGGTCGGGGGGCTACGGTGTGCAGCGCAAGGTGGCTGGGGCCCAGCAGGTGCTGGCTACGCTGCCAGAGAAGATCGGCATGGGCATGATGGGTTTGGGTGGCCTGATCGCCATCATCGGCGGGCTGATGTTTGTCTGGGCCTGCCTTCAGAGCATGAGACAGCGTCCGCTGCGCGGTGCCGGAGGATGAGGGCGCCTGTGTTTTCCCGGGCCAGGCTGTTGCGTGCGGCGGCGCTGTTGCCCGTGGCCTGGCTGCTGGGTTGCCACAAGCCGGTGGTCTACCACGCCACGGATTTGACCGGCACCGAACTGGACCCTGAAGGCCTGGCGCAGCGCTTGCTGGACCACACCGGCCGAGCCCGGCGGCTGAGTGACTTTCGGGGCCAGGTCGTGGTGCTGTTCTTTGGCTACACCCAGTGCCCCGACGTGTGCCCCACGGTGCTGACCACGATGAGCCAGGTCATGGACCTGCTGGGCTCCGACGGCCGCAAGCTGCAAGTGCTGTTCGTGACCATCGATCCCGAGCGCGACACGCAAGCCTTGTTGGCCCAGTATGTGCCGCTGTTCCATCCCGGCTTTCTGGGCCTGCGTGGCGACGCCAGTGCCACGGCCCTGGTGGCCAAGGCGTTCAAGGTGCACTACGAAAAACGGGCGGGGGCCGTGCCAGGGCAGTACGCCATGGACCACTCGACCGGCAGCTATGTGTTGGACGCCAAGGGCAAGCTGAGGCTGTACTTCTCGCACGATGAAAAGAGCGCCGTCATCGCCGAAGACCTGCGCCAACTGATCGCCGAGGGCTGAGCTTCATGGGCCCAGTAGGGCCTGGAGTTGTGCTTCGAGCGCCTGCTCAGACATCTGCCCCAGGTGCACCGCTGCCAATGTGCCGTCACGGCCAAAGAACGCCGTGAAAGGCATGGCCTGGGCCGAGTTGCCCCAGGCCGCGCTGCGGTCCAGCAAGTCCATGGTGCCAATCAGCAAGGGGTAGCTGACGGGGGCGTCTTCCTGAAACTGAATGACGTTGTTCAGGGTATCGATGGACAGCCCCACCACTTGAACTCCGCGGGTACCAAACTTCGCTTGCACCCGAGAGAATCCAGGCATCTCTGCCCGGCAAGGGGGGCACCAGGTGGCCCAGAAATTCAGCACCAGCACCTTGCCCCGCCATTGCTGAACGGCCTGGTGCCTTCCATGGGCGTCGGGCAGCGTGATCGCCCATGGCGAGGTGGAAGACGGGTCGTTGGCAGGATCGCCGGTGCCTGGGCTGGAACTCTGCAGGCTGTGCGTCACCCAGAGGCTGGCGCCAGCCACGGCCGTCAGCAGCGCACCAACGACAACTGCCAACACCAGGGGCAAAGCCACATTCTTTGTGCGCAAGCCTGAATCGGAGCCGTTCGTCTGCATGGGTGCGCCTTGCGGCAAGCTTCAAGTGGGGCCGGATGGTACCCGGCGGCCGTCAGACGGCGGTCTTGGATTGACAACTGTCAATCGGCGACACGCGCGTGCAAGCATCCGATTTCGGGGTTGGCGATAGCTGGAATCCCTGACAAAGCCTGCCTGCAGTGCCGTGTTAACCTGAAAAAGGGGAACCAAAAAAGCCGCTAATTTGCATTGCGCAATGTCAGTGGCGATTGAAATTTTCATGCTCGGCGGCTGTTTGCATGCGTGTCGGCTTGGGGTCAAGGTCCGGAGGAAAGAATGACAGGAAGCACTTTCAAGCGATTCGTTGGCGCAGAGGCATGGTTGGCGATGGCGCTGACGCTTTTTGCCGGCGCCGCGAACGCCGAATGGAAGATCAATCTGCAAGATCCGGTGACCAGCGTCGCACACCGGATTTATGAGCTGCACACTTTTCTGACGTGGTTCATCACCTTCATCTTCGTGGGTGTGTTCAGTGTGGTGACCTACTCGCTGATCATGCACACCCGCAAGCGCGGGCACAAGGCGGCCAGCTTTCATGACAACACAGCGATCGAAATCGTCTGGACCGTCATCCCCGCGATCATCCTGGTGGCCATCGCCTTTCCGGCGACCCGGGCCCTGATCAATCAGCGCGACACCAGCCAGCCGGACATCACCGTCAAGGCCACGGGTTACCAGTGGAAGTGGGGCTATGAATACATGACCGGGGATGCCTCGGGCGTGAAGTTCATCAGCGCACTGGCCACACCGCAGGACCAGATCCGGGAAGGTGCGCCCAAGAACGAGCACTACCTGTTGGAGGTGGATCGCCACCTGGTGGTGCCGGTCAACAAGAAGATCCGGGTGCTGACCACAGCGGCCGACGTGATCCATTCCTGGTCGGTGCCGGCCTTTGGGGTTAAGACCGACGCCGTGCCGGGCTTTGTGCGCGACACCTGGTTCAAGGCTGAGAGCGAAGGCATCTTCCGCGGCCAGTGCTCTGAGCTGTGCGGCAAGGACCATGGTTTCATGCCCGTCGTCGTGGAGGTGGTGTCCGAGGCCAAGTACGCCGAGTGGGTGGCCGCCCAGAAGAAAGAAATGGCCGCTGCCACCGACGACGCCGGCAAGGTCTATGCGCTTGACGAACTGGTGTCTCGCGGCGAGAAGGTCTACACAGCCGCTTGCGCGCCTTGCCACCAACCCACAGGCAAGGGCTTGCCGCCGGCCTTCCCGGCACTCGATGGCTCGGCCATCGTCAAGGGTCCCAAGGAAGTTCATCTGGCCACCGTGCTCAAGGGCCGGCCCGGCACGGCAATGGCCGCTTTTGGCGCACAACTCAGTGATCTGGAGATCGCCGCGGTGGTGGCCTATGAGCGCAACGCCTGGAGCAACCAGTTGAAAGACGTCATCCAACCGGCCGAAGTCAAGGCCCTGCGCGGCAAGTGATTTGGCAGTGCTGCCACTGACACAAGCATCACGATTGGCGCAATGAGGATTTTTTGAACATGCAAGCAAACCACCAAGCCGCGCTGGGCGGACACCCGGCCGATCACCACCATGGTGACCACGAACACCATGGTCGGGCACCGGGCCTGATCGGCTGGTTCACCACCACCAACCACAAGGACATCGGCACGATGTACCTGTGGTTCAGCTTCGTCATGTTCCTGGTGGGTGGCGCGATGTCGCTTGTCATCCGGGGCGAACTGTTTTCGCCTGGGCTGCAGTATGTGTCGCCCGAGTTCTACAACCAGATGCTCACGCTGCATGCGCTGATCATGGTGTTCGGCGCCATCATGCCGGCCTTCGTCGGGTTCGCGAACTGGATGATTCCGATGATGATCGGCGCGTCGGACATGGCCTTCGCGCGCATGAACAACTGGAGCTTCTGGCTGCTGCCGCCGGCGGGCATCTTGCTCACGTCCTCTCTGCTGGTGCCCGGTGGTGCCGCCGGCACGGGTTGGACCCTGTACCCGCCGCTCTCGATCCAGATGGGCATGGGCATGGACATGGCCATCTTCGCCGTCCACATCCTGGGCATGTCATCGATCATGGGTTCGATCAACATCATCACCACGATCCTGAACATGCGGGCGCCGGGCATGAAGCTGATGAACATGCCCATGTTCTGCTGGACCTGGCTGGTGACGGCGTTCTTGCTGATCGCCTCGATGCCCATCCTGGCCGGTGCCGTCACGATGCTGCTGACGGATCGCCACTTCGGCACCAGCTTCTTCAACGCCGCCGGTGGCGGTGACCCGGTGCTGTTCCAGCACATCTTCTGGTTCTTCGGCCACCCCGAGGTCTACATCATCGCGCTGCCCGCCTTCGGCGTGGTCTCGCACGTGATCCCTGCCTTTTCGCGCAAGCCCTTGTTTGGCTACACCTCGATGGTCTACGCCATTGCCGCCATTGGCCTGATCTCGTTCTTCGTGTGGGCGCACCACATGTACGTGACCGGCCTGCCGTTGACGGGGCAGCTGTACTTCATGTATGCCACCTTGCTGATCGCGGTTCCCACCGGGGTCAAGGTGTTCAACTGGGTGTCCACGATGTGGCGCGGCGAACTCACCTTCGAGACCCCCATGTTGTTTGCCTTGGGCTTCCTGTTCCTGTTCACCGTGGGTGGCCTGACGGGCCTGGTGCTGGCCATCACGGCGGTGGACATCCAGATGCAGGACACCTACTACGTCGTGGCCCACTTCCACTACGTGATGGTGGCGGGCGCCCTGTTCTCGGCCTATGCCGGGGCCTACTTCTGGTTGCCCAAGTGGTGCGGTCACATGTATGACGAAGGCCTGGGCAAGCTGCACTTCTGGACCTCCATCGTCTTCTTCAACATTGCCTTCTTCCCGCAGCACTTCCTGGGTTTGGCGGGCATGCCCAGGCGCATTCCCGACTACGCCCCGCAGTTCGCGGATTTCAATTCGGTGTCCAGCGTCGGCGCCTTTGGTTTCGGCGTGAGTCAGTTGATCTTCCTGTGGGTGGTGCTGAAGGCGATCCGTGGCGGCCCGGCTGCCGCCGCCAAACCCTGGGACGGCGCGGTTGGCCTGGAGTGGACTTTGCCGTCGCCCGCGCCGTACCACACGTTTGAAGATCCCCCGTCGCTTCAACAGATTCCCACGGCGCACTGATGTCCAGCATGCCTCACGAGCAACAACAGCGCCGCAGCAACCGGCGTGTGGGTCTGGTGCTGACCTTGCTGGCCTTGGCCGTGTTTGCGACCACGATCTACCGGCAATGGATGTCGGGCGGTCACTGAGGCGCAAACCATGGCCATGCCCATGCTCGGCACCCCCAATTTCCGCGTGGCGGCCGGCCTGAGCGTGCTGGCCTGCGCCAGCTTTTCCTTCGTCTACCTTCAGCCGCCTCTGTACCGGGCCTTTTGCGAATGGACCGGCATCAATGACGTGCAGAAGGCCGACGAGTTTCGGGCCTCGGCCGTTCCTGGGCGGCCGATCACGATCGAGTTCGACGCCAACACGCATGGCCAGGGCCTGCGCTTTTCAACGCTGCAAAACGCCGTGCAGGCCAGAACGGGTGAGTTGGTGCAGGTGAGTTTTCGGGTTCAAAACCTGACCGACCATCCCATCACGGGCCAGGCCGTGCCCAGCTACGGGCCCAAACATGCGGCCAGTTTCGTGAAGAAGCTGGAGTGCTTCTGCTTTCGCCAGCAAACCTTTGCGCCCGGCGAGGTGCGCGACATGCCGGTGGTGTTCGCGCTGGATCGCCACCTGCCCGATGACGTGGGCACGGTGACCTTGTCGTACACGTTCTTCGAGGTGCCAGGTGCCACGGTGGACGGTGCCACGGCGGCCAAGACCTTGAGCCACGCGGTGACCGGGACATGAGCCGGGCCGACACCATGCCTGAGCCCACGCCGCCAACCACCTCTGGGCTGTTGCGTGTGATCCGAACCGTTGGTTCGGCCATGTTTGGCATCCGTGGGCGCAAGAGCCATGAGCAAGACGCGCCGTCGTTGTCGCCGGTGCAACTCATCGTGACCGCGCTGGTGTTCATGCTGATCTTTGTTGTCACCGTCGTTTCAGTCGCCACCTATGTGGTCAGCAAGTAAATCGGCGGTGCGCCAGCCATCCTGCACCCACGAAGAAGTCCAAAGTATCTAAGGAGCCCACCACCATGAGCAGCCCTGCCGCCACGTCGCGCTATTTCGTTCCGCAGCCGTCCTATTGGCCCTTGGTGGGCTCGGCCGCCTTGTTGTTGCTGGCACTGGGTGCCGTGCTCACGATGAACAAGGTGTCCAACGGCGGCCTGGTGCTGGCGGCGGGTTTTGCCGTGCTGCTGGTCATGCTGTTCGGGTGGTTCGGGCGCGTCATCGACGAATCGGAGGGCGGGCAGTACAACCTGCAGGTGGACCGATCGTTCCGTTGGTCGATGGGCTGGTTCATCTTTTCTGAGGTGATGTTCTTTGTCGCCTTCTTCGGCGCGCTGTTCTATGTCCGGGTGCTCTCGGTGCCCGAGTTGGCCAGTTCGGCACAAGAGCTGTTGTGGGGTGGCTTCAGCGGCCACTGGCCCACGGCCGGCCCCACCGCCGAAGCAGCGAAGACCGAGTTCCATGCCATGCATGCCATGGGCATTCCGCTGCTCAACACCCTGCTGCTGCTGAGCTCCGGGGCCACCCTGACCTGGGCCCATTGGGGCATGCTCAAGGGCAACCGTGGCCAGTTGAAGCTGGGCCTGTTTCTCACCATCGCGCTGGGCCTGACCTTCCTGGGTTTCCAGGCTTATGAATACTCAGACGCCTATGCCCATGGGCTGAAGCTGACGACCGGGGTCTATGGCTCCACCTTCTACATGCTCACTGGCTTTCACGGTTTCCACGTGACCCTGGGCGCGACCATGTTGATCGTGATCTTCCTGCGCAGCCTGAAGGGCCACTTCACCGCCGAGCGCCATTTCGCCTTCGAGGCGGTGGCCTGGTATTGGCACTTTGTGGACGTGGTGTGGCTGGGCCTGTTCATCGTCGTCTACATCCTTTGACCCGCCTGGGCTGGCGGCCTTGCGCCGCCCGCTCAGTTGAACCAGCCCATCTGCTTGCCCAGCAGCAGAAACAGCAGCAGCACGAACGACAGCGCCACGCGCCAGGTCAGGGCGCGCACGCCGCGCTCGCGGGCGCTGCCGTGGTCGCGGAAGATGAACACCAGCGCGCGGCCCATGTTGTAGACGATGGTCAGGAACATCAAGATCACGATCAAGCGCATGGGGTGAACTCTGCTGGGGCGAGACGGGCTGTCGCACGACGACTACAGTGTGCCACCCGAGCCATCAACCACGGCAACCACGTGCAGACCGCAGGCCTTGATTTGATTTCCGCATGAGTTCTTCCCGCTCCGTGCCCGAGGGCACCCGCCGGGGCCTGTGGCTGGTCGTGCTGGCCTGTGCGCTGTGCCTGGGCATGTCGGCGTTTCAGCTCTGGCGTGCCCACACCAAGGCCCTGCGCTACGACCAAGTGCGTGCGGCGATGGCCAGCGGGCCGATCTCACTGAATGCGGTGCAGGCCCAAGGCGGCGACCTGGCGGCCTTGAGCCTGCATGCCTTGACCCTGCGCGGCAGTTGGCTGCCCGACAAGACGATCTTCCTGGACAACAAGATCCGCAACCGTTGGGTGGGCTACCACGTGCTGACGCCCTTGCAGCTCGAAGGCAGCTCCCTGGTCGTGCTGGTCAACCGAGGTTGGGTGTTGGGCCCGCGCTTGCGCAGCGAATTGCCGGCGGTGCCCACGCCGGCCGGTGTGGTGCAACTGGCGGGGCAGGCGCGGCCGTTCGAGCAGCGGGTCTTCGAGCTGGCCCCAGAGGTGTCGCCGGGCCGCGTCTGGCAGCATGTCACCGAAGAGCGCTACCGTGCCCACGCTCAGCTCCCGCGGGCCTCCACCATCGCGCCATTCATGCTGTTGCAGCAAAGCACCGCCTCGGACGGCCTGGTGCGTGAGTGGGACGAGCCGGCACACCCCGCCTTGCACCACCTGGGCTATGCCGGCATGTGGTTCGTGTTCGCGTTGATGGCCGCCGGCTATGGCTGGCTGAGCAGGAGTCGGAATTGAACAAGCCCAAGCGTGGCCAGCGAACGCTGTTGATCATCGCTGCCGTCTGCGTGCTGCCCTTGGTGGCTGCGCTGGTGTTTCGCTTTGTCTGGGCGCCGCCCACGGTGGCCAGCCTGGGCGAGCTGCTGCCACCGCAAGCCTTTGCCTACGATCAACTGGTGGGCAGCGACGGCCAGCCGTTGTCGCACGACGCGGTGGCCGACCGCTGGTTGATCGTCTATGCCGCGCCGGGGCGCTGCGATGAGGCCTGCCAGCAAACGCTGTACCTGACCCGCCAATCGCGCACCGCCCAGGGCAAGGCCAGCGTGCGCCTGGGTCGCCTCTGGGTCATCACCGACGCCGCCGTGCCCGAGCCGGCCTTGCTGGCCGCGCACCCCGATCTGCAGCTGGCCCGCTTGGCCCATGCGGGCGACCTGCCCGAACTCGGTGGGCTGGGCCAGGCCGGCCGCCACCTGTTCCTGGTCGATCGACGCGGCCAGATGGTGATGCGCTACACCGACCACCCAGACCCGATGGCCTTCATCAAGGAACTCGGCCGCTTGATCAAGTTCTGATCGCCGTTTGGGGCCACATGCCACCCGCGCACACCGTTGATTCCTGGGTTCGTTTGGCGCTGCTGGCCTTGGCCGTGGGCGCCGTGCCGCTCGCCTGGTGGTGGCTGCGCCAGCGCGACCAGCGGGCGCCGCAACGGCTGGCGGCGATCACCGCCTTGATCTTGTTCCTGACCTTCGATCTGATCGTGTTCGGGGCCTTCACCCGCCTGAGTGATTCCGGTCTGGGCTGCCCCGATTGGCCCGGCTGCTATGGCCAGGCCAGCCCTCTGGGCGCGCAGGCCGACATCCACGCCGCCCAGGCGGTCATGCCCGACGGCCCGGTCACCTGGGGCAAGGCCTGGATCGAGATGGTTCACCGCTACCTGGCCATGGGGGTGGGCGTGCTGATCATCGTGGCCGCAGTGGGGGCTTGGCGGCACCGGCGCCAACTGCCGCACTCACCGTTGTGGGCCATGGCCACCTTGGCATGGGTGATCGTGCAAGGCCTGTTTGGCAAATACACCGTCACGCTCAAGCTGTACCCGGCCATCGTCACGTTGCACCTGCTGGGTGCGATGACCTTGCTGGCCTTGCTGGCCATTCAGCTGGAGTCATTTCGCAAGCCCGATGGGGTTTGGCGCCTGCCTGTCCTGGCGCGAACCCTGGCCTGGGTGGCGCTGCCGGCGTTGGCGCTGCAGATCGCGCTCGGCGGCTGGGTCAGCACCAACTACGCCGTGCTGGCCTGCCAGGGGTTTCCGAGCTGCAACGGCGAGTGGTGGCCGGCCATGGATCTGGGCAATGGCTTCACCTTGCTGCGCGCCTTGGGCCACACCGGCCAGGGTGCGATGTTGCCCTTCGAGGCGCTGGTGGCCATCCACCTGGTGCACCGGGCGTTCGCGGTGGTGGCCGCCGCTACCGTGTTGTGCCTGGCCTTTGCACTGCGCCGGGATGCGGCCTGGCGGGCCTGGGCGTCGCTGCTGGTTCTGCTGGTGCTGGCGCAGTGGGCCACGGGTGTCTCCAACGTGGTGCTGCGCTGGCCGCTGCTGGGGGCGCTGATGCACACCGGCGGCGCAGCGCTGCTGGTGCTGGTGCTGGTACGCGTGCTGGCTCGCGACCGGGTGGCCCAGCGGCGCTGAGCCCACCAGGAATGGAACACCCGACTGCGGCGTCCCCCAGCCATCCTTTGACAGGGGGCTCAGCCTTCAGACGCCAGGTTTGCGCCGCAGCAGCGAGCGCATTTCGGTCAGCCCGATCTCGGTGTGAGCCGCCACCCGCGGGCCGGGATCGGGCTTCTGGTAGGCATGGCCGTAGACCAACTCGAACTCCAGCGTGATGCGGCCGTCCGGCCCGGCATGCTCGGCCAACGCCCCCAGCAGCCGCTGGTGCCAGCGCGGGGTGCGCAGGCCGGTGCAGCGGTCGGGCGCGGCGTTGGCACCCAGGCCGCGCAACTCGGCCAGCAAGGCCTTGGGCGTGGCCCAGGTCAGGCGCAGGGTTTCCTGGTCCATCACGGGGTCGGCCAGCCCGGCCTCCACCATCATGTCGCCCAGGTCGTGCATGTCCACCAGGGGTGCCATGGCCGGCCCCCAGCCGGCGTCGCGGTAGAGGGTGCGCAACAGGCCCAGCGTGCCCGGGCCCAGGGTGCTGAACATCAGAAAGCCTTCGGGTGACAGCGCCCGCCGCCATTGGCGCAGCGTGGCCTCGGGGCTGGCCTCCCAGTGCAGGGCCATGGCCGACCAGACCATGTCGAAGCTGGCGGCGGGCACCTCGGTCTCGGCCAGTTCGGCGACCCGGCGGCGGCCGGGCAGCAGGCGCTGCCACCAGGCATCCTGCTCGGCGGCCACCTCGCCGGGCCGCAGCACGCGGCTGAAGCTGGCCTGCGGCAGCGCCTGGGCCAGGGCCTCGGCAGATCCCCCCGCGCGGCCCGACCAGTCCAGCACGCGCTGTGGCGGCTGCTTGATCAGCACCAGTCGTTCGGCCAGGCGGCGTGCGGTCTCGCCATGCAGCCAGGGCGCCTCGGCCTGGGCCGCCAGACGCTCGCGGGTGCGGCGGGCGGCCACGGGGTCAAGCTGGCGGGCAGAGGGGGCGGCGGGGGCGGAAGCGCTCATGGCGGCGCAGTATATTGAGCCGATGAAAATCGGCCGTGTTGCAGGGGCGGCGCGGGCATGGCCCGCGGCCTGCCCGGTGTGCCTCTCGTGGCAGGCCACGCAGCCCTGTGCCGACTGCCTGGCGCGCTTTCAACCGCCAGTGCCGCGTTGCCAGCGCTGTGCCCTGGCCGTACCCGAAGGTGTGGCGCTGTGCGGGGCCTGCGTGCTGGCGCCACCGCCGTTCACGCGCGCTGTGACCGCGCTGGATTACCAGTTTCCATGGGACCGGCTGATCACCCGCTTCAAGTTTGCGAGCGATCTCTCGCTGGCGCCGGCCCTGGTGGGCTTGCTGCAGGGTGCCGTGAGTGCCTCGCCCGAGGCCCATGCAGGCGTGGCCTGCGTGCTGCCCATGCCGGTGTCGGCGCGGCGGCTGCGCGAGCGGGGCTACAACCAGTCGTGGGAGCTGGCCCGTCCCCTGGCCAAGGCGCTGGGCCTGCCCGCCCGGCACGACCTGCTGCTGCGCTGGCGCGAGACCGAGCACCAGACTGCGCTGCACCGTGACGAGCGCGCCGCCAACCTGCGGGGCGCCTTCATGTCCGCACCCGGTGAGCGGGCCTGGCTGCAGGGCCAGCGCCTGGCCCTGGTGGACGACGTGATGACCACCGGCGCCAGCGCCGCCGAAGCCGCACGCTGCCTGCTGGACGCGGGTGCCGCGCGCGTGGATGTGTGGCTGCTGGCGCGCACGCCGGCAACCGCCGAACATTAGCCGGCCAGCAGGTCTTGCGTTTCAGGGTGGCGCCGCATGTAGGCCGCCACGTAGCTGCAACTGGGCTTGACCTTCAGGCCCTCGCTGCGCGCCCAAGCCAGTGCGGCCGTCACCAGTTGCGCGGCGATGCCACGGCCTTCCAGCTCGCGCGGCACGCCGGTGTGGGTCATCCACACCACGTTGCCGGTGAGGTGGTAATCGAGTTCACTGCGCAGGCCGTCCACCACCGCTTCAAAGCGGTGGGTCTCGGGGTTGTGCGTCACCTGGATGTGGTCCATCGCGGTCTCCGTCGGGCGCCGTTTCAGCGGCCCAGTTGCTGCCACAGGAAGGCGAACTCCAGCGCGGTGCGGTCGGCGTGCTGGAAGTTGTCGGCGCCCGCGCCGTGGCCGCCTTCGATGTTCTCGTAATAGACCACCTCGTGGCCTTGCTCGATCATGCGTGCCGCCATCTTGCGGGCATGGCCGGGGTGCACGCGGTCGTCGCGGGTGGAGGTGACGAAGAACACCGTGGGCATCTTCACGCCGGCCTTCACGTTCTGGTAGGGGCTGTACTTGGAGATGACGGCCCAGTCGGCCGGCTCGTCGGGGTTGCCGTACTCCGACATCCAACTCGCGCCGGCCAGCAGCGTGTGGTAGCGGCGCATGTCCAGCAATGGCACCTGGCACACCACGGCGTTGAACAGTTCCGGCCGCTGCACCATCACCGCGCCCACCAGCAGGCCGCCGTTGCTGCCGCCCTGGATGCCCAGGTGGCGCGGGCTGGTGATCTTCTGCGCGATCAGGTCTTCGGCCACGGCCGCGAAATCGTCGTAGCTCTTCTGCTTGTTGCCCTTGATGGCCGCCTGGTGCCAGGCCGGGCCGAACTCGCCGCCGCCACGGATGTTGGCCACCACCAGCACGCCGCCACGGTTGAACCAGGCCGTGCCATAGCCGCCCGAGTACCAGGGGTTGAGCGAGACCTCGTAGCCGCCATAGCCGTAGAGCACCGTGGGGTTGTTGCCGTCCGCCTTGGCACCCTTGGGCCAGACGACGAAGTAGGGCACCTTGGTGCCGTCCTTCGATGTGGCGAAGCGCTGCTCCACCTTCATGCCCGTGGTGTCGAAGAAGGCCGGGCGGGACTTGATCTTCTCCGGCGCACCGCCGCCGAGTTGGCCCAGGTAGAGCGAGTCGGGCGTGAGGAAGTCGGTGTAGGTCAGCGTGTAGGCCTCGGCCAGCGGGTCGTCCTTCACATGCGCGTCGTACAGGCCGTGCACCCCCAGCGTGCCGGGGTAGGGCGCGGGAATGTCGGCCTTGGTCCAGTGCCCTGCGGCATCACGCGACCAGGCCTCGGCGCGGCCGGCCACGTTGTCCAGCACATTGAGCAGCACCGCGCTGCGGGTGAACGAGGTGCCTGCCAGCGAGCGCGTGGCGGTGGGCGTGAACAGGGCCTGCCAGGTGGCGTTGCCTTTCAGGTAGGCGTCGGCGCTGGCCACCAGCAGGCTGCCGCGCGGCCAGTTGCGGCCAGCAGCGGTCCAGTCGCTGCGCAGCTTGAGCAGCACCTGGTCGCGCCAGAAATCCAGCGTGGCGTCGGCGGGCTTGGGCAGGGCTTGCAACTGGCCACCCTGCCACAGCGAGAGTTCGCTGGTGAAGAAGTCGGGTGCGCGCGAGAACACCACACGCTCGAAGCCGGGTGTGTGGTCCACGCCCACGCCGGCCGCCACGTCGCTGGCCTGGGCTTCGTACACGGTCTTGGCGTCGGCCAGCGGCGTGCCGCGCTGCCAGAGCTTGACCACACGCGGGTAGCCCGAGGTGGTGAGGCTGCCAGGCCCGAAATCGGTGCCCACGAAGACCTGGTTCTGGTCCAGCCACTGCAGCTCGGACTTGGCCTCGGGCAGCGCAAAGCCGCCGGCCACGAATTGCCTGGTGGCCTCGTCAAACTCGCGCACCACCACCGCGTCGGCACCGCCGCGCGAGAGCGAGACGAGGCAGCGGGTGGAGCCACCCTCCAGGCAATCCACCGCCTTCCACACCCAGTTCTCGTTCTCGGCCTTGGCCAGGGCGTCGAGGTCGAGCAGCGTTTCCCAGGCCGGCTCTGCCTTGCGGTATTCAGCAAGTGGCGTGCGGCGCCACAGGCCACGCGGGTGGGCCTGGTCGCGCCAGTAGTTGTAGAAGTGCGCGCCACGCCGCGTGGCGTAAGGGATGCGCTCCTTCGAGTCCATGATCTCGAGGATGCGCTGGCGGTCGGCCGTGAAATTCGGTTGCGCCTCCAGCAGCTTGCGCGAGGCCGCGTTGCGCTCGCGCACCCAGGCCAGGGGTTTGTCGCCCATCACGTCTTCAAGCCAGAGGTGGGGGTCGGTGGGCGTGTTCTGGGCCATGGTGAAACCACTCGCAGCAATCAGGGCCAGTGCGGCCAGGGGACGGATGAACAGGCGGCGCATAGACCTCCTCAGCGCTTGTCGCTGCTGGCCTTCAGCAGCTTGGGTTCGATGGCCACCGAGTGGCTGGCATTGCCCACCCACACATGGCCTTCCTGCACGGTGATCTGCAGCTGCATGCTGCGCTCGGCCATCTGCGCCAGCTCCTTGCTGGCCTCGGCGGGGATCTGCCAGACCTCCAGGTTGGCCAGGCGCGCCACCTTGTTTTCCAGTCCCTGCCACCAGATCGGCGTGGCCGAGTTGAACGACCACACCTTCACCACCTCGGCGCGGCCGCAGGCCTTGGCCAGGCGCCGGTCGTCGGGCTGGCCCACTTCCAGCCACTGCAGCAAGTCGCCGGTGAGGTCTTTCTGCCAGAGGTCGGGGGCATCGGTGTCAGAGAGGCCGGCCGTGAATTCCAGCCTGCCGCGCAGGTCGTCCGCCGGCACCGCCAGCGCAAACGCCAGCAGCCGGACCATCATGCGTTCGTCGTTCTCGGAAGGGTGGCGAGCCAGCGTGAGCGCGTGGTCGGCGTAGAGGGCGCGGTCCATGTCTGCGATCTGCAGCTGGGCCTTGAAGATGGTGGATTTGAGGGCCATCGGGGCAGTGTAGTGGCTGCCTCGACGGGCTTTGCTGCAGACGGTTTTTCAGCTTTCCGGATGGCAGTTCGCGGCGCATAGCCGTCGGTGGTTCTCGCGCCCCTGCTCTGTGTGCGGTGGTGCAGGTGGCCCGGGGTTCGTTCTCCGGGTCGGGCTCGCGGAACACGGCCCGTGCCCTGGGCAGGTCTGGGCAACCCCCACTTCCCGACGCGCCCGTCTGGTCAGCGTCCCGCGAATGGCCCCTGCGCCCGCACCCCAAACCACCTGCCCCGCCAGGCACCGCGGTGCCCCACCCGGTGGACCACCACCGGCGTAGGTTGCAGTGCAGTGGTGGTGCCTTCGGACAGAGGGCACATTCGCGTGTGGGTTGACAGCGGCGAGGGCCAAGGCAGAACAAGAGAGCGCAGGTGCGACAGGGGGCACGGTGCGGGTCCGCGAGGAGCCCGTTGGCCGAAGGCGCCGCCGCTGCGCTGCTGCAGCCGACGCTGAAGACCTGGATGCCCGCCTGCGCGGGCATGACGGAGTGGCCGTGCGCTGGAATGACGGCGGCTATGGCGGCGAGGGAATGACCGCGATGCGCCGACAACCGCCCTCAAGCCAGCCCAGGCGGTGGGGCCGTGAGCGTCAGGCCGAGGGACTGGCGGTTCAGCGCGGCAGCACAAAGGCCAGCGGGCGGGCCCTGAACTTTTGCCACACCGCCTGGCGCAGGCTGCGCTGGTCGGTGGCGGCGATGCCGCGTGCGCGCAGTGCCAGTTGCAGCGCCAGCCAGAAGCTCACGCCCAGGTTCAAGGCCCCGGTGGCCACGATGCCGGCCACGCACCACCAGAAGCCGCTGCTGAGCAGCACACCCCAGCCCAGCGTGCCCACGGCGGCTGCGAGCTGGCCGGTGGACAGCGTCACGTGGCGCGCCTCCAGCGGCAGGCCCATGAAGGCCAGCAGCGGCGGCAGCAGGCCCAGCATCAGGCCCAGCGACACATTGGCCGCCACGCCCGAGATGTTGTGGCGCCACCAGGCGGCCCAGCGCGCGGTGCGTGCCGCGCCCAGGCGGTGCATCAGACCCAGGTGGTGGGTGAGGGCGCTCTCCAACCGGTGGTAGACGAACCAGTTTTCCACCCAGCCGGCGATCAGGCTGCTGGCGAACAGCAGCACGCCGGTGAAGGCCGCAAACAGCGCCGTGGGGCCTTGCAGCGTCAGCGCCTGCAGCACGTGTTCGGCGTCGTGCTCGCTCACCAAGGGCTGGCCCAGGGCCCACCAGGCCAGGCCCTGCAGCGCCAGCACCACCGGGACCACCACCGCCAAGTTGCCGGCGATGCCGGCCATCTGCGAGCGCACCAGGTGCATCACCTCGTCGGCAAAGGCCTCGGTGCTGCCGTGGCGGCGCAGGTCTTTCAGGCGCGCGGCCATGGCGGGGGCGGTCATGGCCGGCTGCTTGGTGGCCAGGGTCCAGTGCGCCCACTGGATGACCAGGAAGCTCGCCGCATAGGCCAGCCCGGTGCCCAGGCCGCCCCAGAACGGCGCAAACCCCAGCGCCAGGATGCCGAACTTGGCGAAGGTGGTGAGGCCCACCACCGCGCCGCCGCCGGCGGCACGCGCCAGCATCTGGCGGTACTCGGCGGCGTTGCGGGTGATGTAGGCCTCGCCCGCGTCGGCATGGCGCTCGGCCACCTTGCGGGCCAGCAGGGCGTGGTGGCGGGCCAGCAGGGCGCGCAGGCTGCGGCGCTGCCGGCCCAGGGCTACCAGGTCGGCCAGCAGGGCACGCAGCTCGCGCTCGGGGGTGGGTGAGAGCAGCACGTCCAGCACGGATTCCAGGCGCGCGATGCGGCCCTGCAACTGCTCCAGCGCGAACACGATGTGCACCGAGATGCCGTGCTCCTCCAGGTGCAGGCCCACGCTGTCGGCGGCGGTGCGGCAGCACTGCAGCACGGCGCGCAGGTAGGCGGCCTGCTGCAGGCTGCTGGCGTGGTCGCCCGTGCGCAAGCTCTCGGCCAGGGCCTCGCCGCAGCGCACCAGTTGCGTGTAGGGCTGGTCGGCCAGCAGCTCAGGGCTCATGCGCTGTCGCAGCAAAGGCGTAAAGCCTTCGGCGCGCACTGCACTCACCAGCCAGGTCACGGCCTGCAGCAGGGGTTCGCGCCAGTCGCCGCTGCGGGCCTCGGCCAGCAACGTGGCCAGGCGGGTGAGGGTGTCGGTGTCGATGTCGCGCAGCCACTGCTCGTCTTGCTCGCCGGTGAACAGCAGTGGGAAGAGTTCGGCCAGGTCGTCGGTGTCGGGCGAGCGCGGCAGGCAACGCAGACGCAGGCGCGCGCCCACCTCGCCCCACAGGTCGCGGCGCGAGGTGAAGCCGTGGTCGGCGAACAGCGTGGCCAGGTCGGTCTCACGCCAGAAACGCGCCAGCATCGCCACCACCTGCGCGCGCGGCCCGGGGTTGCGCTCCAGCACGTTCAGCAAATGCCGCAGGCGCAGCACGGGCAGTGGGGTCTCGCCGCTGGGCGTGGTGCTGGGCAGGCCATGGCGCAGCCACTGCAGCAGGCGCACCAGCCACAGGTGGCGCTCGGGCCGGGGCGCACGCGCGTCGACGGCGCTGAGCAGGGCGGGCAGGTCCCAGGTGGGGTGGGGCATGGGCGGGGCTCCCGGTGGTGCACCCGCGCAGGGCACGAGCGGCAGTGAAAAGAAAAAGCCGGCGAGGCCGGCCTTTCCCTCAGATGCGGCTCAGTGCGGGAGGTTCAAGCCTGACCCCACGGCGAGCGTGGTGACAGGCGTATCCAAATGCGCC
>WBZX01000159.1_pt1 | contig 50350 bp, 49 predicted proteins | sample 5204211 | NCBI WGS metagenome assembly WBZX01 (sample SAMN12344362, study PRJNA552823) | activated sludge metagenome | biome: Activated sludge suspended growth; feature: Nitrification reactor; material: Wastewater; isolation source: activated sludge from nitrification reactor of wastewater...
CTTGGGCTTCTCGATGTAGGTCATGTCGGCGCGGATCAACTGTTCCAGCGTCTGGCCGGGAATGGTGGTCGTGAAGCCCAGCCGTTCCTCGTGCACGACCACGAAGTTCTTGCGGTCGTGGCCTTCGGAGGAGGCGAGGACGACCGCGTTGAGCGGGCTGCCCAGCCGATGGTCGAGACGGTCGAGCTCGAAGCCTGCCGCTCCGCCGCCCGAGAAGCCGTAGCCGCCGAACAGCTCGTCCTTCACGCCCTCGAAGACCCAGGCATGGGTGTTGTCGCGTGCTGCCGGCGATTGCCGGTAGGAATCACCCACGAAAGTGCCCTGGCTGGAAAAACCGATGCCGCACAGGAGATTGGGCGGTCGGTCGGAGCGCCGCCACAGGCCGCCATAGGCACCGTCGAAGGCGTGATAATATTCGCCCGGCTCCGCGGCCCAGGTGCGGATGCCACCTTCGGTGCGCCGCACTTCGATGGCACCCGGCACCTTGGGCGAGAGTGCGACGCGCCAGTAGAAGCCGTTGCCGCCGAGATACATCAGCCGCCCGCCATTCTCGGTATAGGCCTGCAGCGCATCGAGCGTACCTTCGGTGTGGTACTCGGGGTGCGAGCCCGTCAGCACGACCTTGTAGGAGGAGAGGAGCTCCACTCCCTTCTCGTCGAGATCGTGGTCGGTGATGACGTCGAAGGCGATGCCCATGCGGTCGAGCCAGCCGGTGAGATGCGTATCGGCCGGCAGGTGGCGCAGGCCGGAGCCGGCTTCGTCGTTGAAGGAGAGATAGTTCGGCCGCCAGGTCAGCAGCGGCCGCAGGCGCGAGGAGTAGCTGACGCCCGAACCGTCGCGATGAAGGTTGTAGGTCGAGAGGCCATAGTCTTTGTGTTCGTCGGGATTGTTCGGATAGGACTTCCAGTCGGCGACCTTCTTGCGGAACGCCTCGTCGTACATGCCGCGCGCGAAGTTCGAATAGACCTGATAGGTGAAGGTGGCGGCGAGGTAGCAGACCTTGGCCTGCGGCTTGCCCATCTGCGGTCGCACGAAGAAGGGGATGACGTCGCGATGCGGCCCGCAGGTGAGCTGCATGCCGTAGATGCCGCTCTTCATGTCCTTCGGGATGGTGAAGCTGAAATCGTCCTGCCAGCCGCAATCGTGCAGATCGTCGTCGTGGAAGTGGATGGCGGCGTAGTGATGCGGCGCCTTCTTCCAGTCGCGCTCGGCGCCGGTCCAGGCCGCGCCCTTCATGGCGCGCGTCGGCAGGTTGACCAGCCTGCCATGCAGGCCGTTGGGGCCCGTATCCTCGATCTCCATCGAGTCCATGCGCCGCGAGAAATCCCAGGCGGCGAAGCCCACCATCTGCGGCGCTTCGATCTTGCCGTTGAAGCAGTAGCGGGCCGGGCGGTCGGTCGCCGATTCCGCACCGATGAGCAGGGGAGCCGGAGCATCGAGCGTCAGTCCACCCGTCACCGAGATTTTCGCTTCCCCTTCGTCGTCGGCGGCGAAGGCGCGCTTCAGCGGCTGCTGGCCGACGCGCAGGGTTCCGGTCTCGGGATCGGCGCTGGCCCAGACGCGATACCAGACATGCGCGCGGAGCTTCTTGCCCACCGCGACGCGATGGCTGCCGGTCTCGAGCACCATGCCCTCGGGTGTGAGCAGCAACGTAAAGCCTGTGCCGGTGGCGGGATCGCGGCGCGACAGCACGGCCTGCGGCGCGTCTTCCGGCAAAGTTGGCCAGATCAGCGCTTCGACCTGCAGTGCCGCCGGCAGCTTTGCGTCGCGCGCGCTTTCGATCAGGCCGTAGGACCCTGTCCATGCATGCTGAACGCGCGAAGCGAAGCGGCCATCGAACAGATCCGACATGTCTTCGAGCTTGGGTGGCGGTCCGCCGGGATTGGTGTCGCCGCGGACGATGCGCACCAGCGTGGCGTTATAGGGAGCGGGACCGGCGCTCGAGATCTTGAAAGCGATTTTCTCGCCGCTGCGTACCGATATGCGGTCGGAGTAACCAATCAACGCTGCCGTCATCTTAATCTCCCCCCAATGTCCACGGTATAGTCGCCCGGTTTCAGGGAGGATTACCATGATCAATAAAATCACTCGCCGCAGAGTGATCGCCTCTACCGCTGCAGCGTCGTTGGCAGCGCCAATGCTGGCTCGCAACGGCTGGGCACAGTCGAGCTATCCCGACAAGCAGATCCGCATGGTGGTTCCGTTCGCGCCGGGCGGCACTACCGATCTCCTGGGCCGCATCGCGGCACAGCATCTAACCGAGGTCTGGGGCCAGACCGTCGTCGTCGACAACAAGAGCGGCGCCGGCGGCAATGTCGGCGCCGAGATCGTCGCCAAGTCGGCGCCGGATGGCTACACGCTGTTGCTGGGCACGGTAGGCACCGCCGTCACCAACCAGTTCCTCTACAAGAACATGCCCTATGACGGGACGAAGAGCTTCGCCCCGGTGGCGCTGTTCGGCGAGGTGGCCAACGTGCTCGCCGTACATCCCAGCATGCCGGTGAAGACGGCGAAGGAATATGTCGAGTATTGCAAGAAGCAGGGTCCCGGCAAGGTGAGCTTCGGCTCGCCCGCGATCGGCGGCACGGGCCATCTCGCGATGGAATATTTCCAGTCACTGGCCGGCTTCCAGGTGGAGCATGTCGTCTATCGCGGCAGCTCGCTGGTGTTGAAGGACCTGCTGGCGGGCCATATTCCCAGCACGATGGACAATCTGCCGCCCTACCTGCCGCACATCCAGTCGGGTGCGTTGCGCGCGCTGGGCGTGAGCTCGGGCAAGCGCTGGTTCGCGATGCCCGACGTGCCGACCATCGCCGAGCAGGGCTTCGCCGGCTTCGATGCGGCGCCTTGGTGGTATGTCGCGGCGCCCGCCGGCACGCCGCCCGAAATCGTGAAGAAGTTGAGCGACGAACTGGTCAAGGCGGCGAAGCAGCCCGACGTCATCAAGAAGATCCGCAGCGCCGGCGCCGCCGAACTCGGCGGGTCGTCCGAAGATCTCGCCAAGCACATGGTGGCAGAAACCGCGAAGTGGCAGAAAGTCGTCACAGCCGCCAAGCTGGAACCCCAGTAACCGGGCGACGCGACGAGCAGATGAACCGCAACGACCTCAAGGGGAAGATTCAGACTGTCCTCGGGCTCATCGAGCCCGGGGCGCTCGGCCGGACGCTGATGCACGAGCATGTGCTTTGCGACATCCGTCCGCCGGGCACGCGGTCCGACAACGATCTCGGCCCCGAGATCACGCTCGAGAATGTCTGGCAGATGAACTACGGCCACGGGCTGAAGCGCTCCGGCCGCAAGTACATGCTCGACCTCGAAGACATCGCCACGCGCGAGGTGGCGATGATGAAGCACGATGGCGGCGACGCCATCGTCGAGCTGACCTGCGGCGGCCTCTCGCCCGATCCGAAGGGCCTGCAGCGCATCGCCGCCGGCACCGGCGTGCATCTGGTCATGGGCTGCGGCTACTACGTCAACGACTACCAGGATCCGAAGAACCACAAGCGCTCGATCGACGATTTCGCCGCCGAGATGATCGGCCAGATCCTCGACGGTGCCTGGAACACCGAGGTGCGCGCCGGCATGATCGGCGAGATCGGCTGCCAGGCGCCGTGGACCGATACGGAGAAGCGCGTCATGCAGGCGGCTTTCGTCGCCGCGCAGGAAACAGGTGCGGCGATCAACGTCCACCCCGGTCGCGATCCCGACCAGCCGCAGGAAGTCGCCGACTTCGCCAAGGCCGCCGGCTTTCCGACGGAGCGCATCGTCATCAGCCATATCGACCGCACGATCTTCGACGAGCCGCGCCTTTTGAAGCTCGCCGACAGCGGCGTCACGGTCGAGTTCGACCTGTTCGGCCAGGAGGCGAGCTACTACGGCCTCTCCGACATCGACATGCCCAACGACGCGACGCGGCTCCGGCTGATCCGGGCGCTGATTTCCGCGGGCCATCTCGAACGCGTCGTGATCAGCCACGACATCTGCTACCGCACCCGGCTCGCGAGCTTCGGCGGCCACGGCTACGGCCATATCTTCCGCAACGTCGTACCGATGATGACGCGGCGCGGCTACAGCGACGACGAGATCGACGCTATCCTGGTGCACAATCCGCGGCGGCTGCTCACCTTCGTCTAACCGCGGCCTCAGAATGTCAGCGGATAGCTCGCTTCTTCCGTGTAGATCGAGCCGTTGCGGCCGGTGCGGCTGGAATAGAGCGAGAAGTGCTCGGCAATCCAGGGCCCGGCCCGCAGGGTGCCGTTGCTCGCCATGAACTGGGCGAGGTGATGGCCGGTCTCGGCGCTGCTCGAAAAGCGGGCGAGTGTGACGTGAGGGCGGAACTTGCGACGTTCGACCTCGATGCCGCAGTTGCGTGCCACGGTCGACACTTTCTGTTGCAGCCAGTCGAGCCGGTCGCTGCGCTCGACGGTGGCGACCAGGGCTCGCGGTTGCTTGCCGCTGCTGAACTGCTCGACGCCGGCAATGGATACCGGAAAGGGCGGCCCTTCGATATCCGACAGCTCCTCTTCGAGGTCGCGCATCGTGGCGCCCTGCACTTCGCCGGCGAAGCAGAGGGTCACATGGAAATTTTCCGCCGGCACCCAGCGCGCATCGGGTACGCCCGACTGCAGCGCCGAGAGTTCGTCGGCGATTTCCTCAGGGACGGGCAGGGCGGCGAACAGACGCGGCATAGTCGTCGAGGTTCTTGGTCACGAAGGGCAGGATGCGTTCGACGAGGATGTCGACGCCTTTGGCGTTGGGATGGATCCCGTCGGCCTGGTTGAGGGCGGGCTCCTGCGCCACGCCGTCGAGGATGAAGTCGTAGAGCGGCACGCCATGCTTGTCGGCGACTCTCTTGAAGATGCCGTCGAAGGCCTTGACGTATTCGGAGCCGAAGTTGCGCGGCGCCAGCATGCCGGCCAGCCACACGGTCGCCCCGGCGGCCTTGAGCTTGGTCACGATGGCATCGAGGTTGCGCTCGGTGACAACGGGATCGAGTGCGCGCCGTCCATCGTTGCCGCCGAGTTCGACCATCACGATGTCGGGCTTGTCCGCCATCATCCAGTCGATGCGCTCCAGTCCGCCGGCGGTCGTGTCTCCGGATACACCGTGATTGATGATGGTGACGTTACGGTTCTGGGCCTTGAGGGCGGCATCGAGCCGGGCCGGGAAGGCCTGGGCGGGGTTCAGCCCATAACCTGCCGCGAGGCTGTCTCCCAGGATGGCGAGCTTGACTGGCTCGGTTTGTGCAGCAGCCGACAGGACCGCGACGCACATCAGAAAGACCAGAAGCGCCGCGATCCGTGAATTGACCCGTGCCGCAAAACGACCATATGCAGTCTGCAATTTCATCGTTTCGCCCGCCTTGTCGACCATCCCAGGAGCCCGCTTGCCTACCACGCCGCCGATCGTCCGGCTGAAGGACGTCCATCTCGACATGGCAAGCGATGCAGGCACGGTCAATATCCTGCGTGGCATTACTCTCGACATCGCAGCGGGCGAGATTGCGGCGGTTGTCGGGCCATCCGGTGCTGGCAAGTCGAGCCTGATGATGGTGGCGGGCGGCCTGGAACGCGCTTCTTCGGGCCTCGTCGAGGTCGTCGGTCGCGATCTTGGGGGGCTCGGCGACGACGATCGCGCGCGCCTCCGGCGCGACCATATCGGCATCGTCTTCCAGGGCTTCCATCTCATTCCCACCATGACGGCGCACGAGAATGTCGCGCTGCCTCTGGAGTTCGCCGGTCGCAGCGACGCCTTCAGGCTGGCCGAAGCCGCGCTCGGGCGGGTTGGGCTCGGGCATCGCATCGGCCATTATCCCGCGCAGCTCTCGGGTGGCGAGCAGCAGCGCGTCGCGGTGGCGCGCGCCTTCGTCGGCCAGCCGAAGCTGATGCTGGCCGACGAGCCTACCGGCAATCTCGATGGCAGCACGGGCAAGCAGGTGATGGACCTGTTGTTCGAGCTGGCGCGTGCCCATGGCACGACCCTGATCCTCATCACCCACGATATGGGTCTCGCCGAGCGCTGCGATCGCGTGCTGCGGATTGCCGACGGCCTGCTGGTCGCCGACGACCGCATGCGACCGGCGGCTCTGGCGGCACAGTGAGGCTCACAGTGAGACTCGGGGCATGAACCTCGCGCTGCGCCTGGCCCGCCGCGAGATGCGGAGCGGCCTCGGTGGCTTTCGTCTGTTCATCGCCTGCCTGGCGCTGGGCGTGGCGGCGATCGCCGCGATCCTGTCGTTCAGCCGCGCCGTCGAGGAAGGGCTGCGCGCCGACGCCCGCGAGATCATGGGGGGCGATGTCGCGATCTCGCTCCTCTACCGCGAAGCGACTCCGGAGCAGATGGCTTTCATGCGCGAGCAGGGCGGGCTCGTGCGCTGGATCGACAGCCGCGCCATGGCGCGCCCGACCAAGGAAGACGGCCGACCCGCCCTGGTCCAGCTCAAGGCAGTGGAGCCTGCCTATCCGCTCTACGGCAGTATCGAACTCCAGGGCGGCGGCACGCTGGGCGACGCGCTTGCCAAGCGCAATGGCATCTGGGGTGCCGTGGTCGAGGAGTCGGCGCTGCGCCGCATGAACATGGCGCCGGGCGACATGCTGCGCGTCGGCGAGGTCGTGGTCGAGGTGCGCGGCATCATCGCCCGTGAACCGGATCGCGGTCTCAATGCCTTCGCGAGCCTCGGGCCCCGCTTGATGATCCCCTTCGATGCGGTGGTCGAGTCGGGACTGGTTCAGCCGGGCAGCCTGCTCAACTGGGAATACCGGCTCAGCCTGCCGCCGGGCCGGTCCGACCGCGCGACGATCGATGCGCTCAAGGCGCGCTTTCCCGACGCCGGCTGGCGCTTGCGCGGGCTCGACGAAGCCGGCGGAAGCATCCGCTTCTGGCTCGATCGGCTGACGCAGTTCATCGGCCTGATCGGCCTCGCCTCGCTGCTGGTGGGCGGTGTCGGCGTCGGCAATGCGATCTCGAGCTTCCTCGCCGGACGCCTGCGCACCATCGCCACCTTGAAATGCCTGGGGGCGCCGGAGCGTCTGGTTTTCACGACCTATTTCCTGCAGCTTGCCGTGCTGTCGGCGTTCGGTGTCGCCATCGGGCTCGTCGTCGGTGCGGCCTTGCCCTTTGTCGCGCAGTCGCTGATTGCCGACGTCCTGCCGGTGCGGGCTCGGGTCGCTCTCTATGCCGGTCCGCTGGCGACCGCTGCGGGATTTGGCCTGCTGGTCTCGCTGCTGTTCGCGCTGGTGCCGCTGATCCGTGCCCGCGGCGTGCCGGCAGCCACCCTGATGCGCGGCGCCGTCGTCGAGCAAGGCAGGCTCGCCTGGCGCGATGCGTTGCTGATCGGCGCCGTGGCGGTGGCGCTGGCGGCCTTCACCATTTTCACCGCCGAGAGCCGGCGGATCGCGGCCTATTTCGTCCTGGGCGCGATCGGGGCCTTCATTGCCTTTCCGTTGCTGGCGCGGCTGCTGATGATGGCGGCCGCCCGTGTCGGCAAGCCCAAGCTCGCCGCGCTGCGCCTGGCGCTCGCCAATCTGCATCGCCCCGGCGCACCGACGCCGATTGTCATGCTGTCGCTGGGCCTCGGCCTCACCGTGCTGGTCGCGACGGCGCTGATCGAAGGCAATCTCCGGGAGCAGATCACGCGGCGCATCCCGAACGATGCGCCGGCTTTCTTCTTCGTCGATATCCAGTCGAGCCAGATTGCCGATTTCGAACGGGCGATCGCCGCAATTCCCGGTGCTGGGCCGCTGGACAAGGTGCCGTCGCTGCGCGGTCGCATCGTCAAGATCGGCGGCAAGCCGGTGAACGAGATCGCCGTGCCGTCCGACGCGCGCTGGGCGGTCGAAGGCGATCGCGGCGTGACATATTCGGCGACGCCGCCCGAAGGTTCTCGCATCGTCGCCGGCGAATGGTGGCCGGCCGACTATCGTGGCCCGCAGCTCATTTCCTTCGACGAGAACCTGGCGCGACAGTTCGGCATCGGTCTCGGCGACACGATCACGGTGAACGTGCTCGGCCGCGACATCGAGGCCAAGATCGCCTCGCTGCGACGCATCGAGTGGACGACGCTCGCGATCAACTTCGTATTCGTTTATTCGCCGGGCACGCTCGACAAGGCGCCGCACACCTTTCTCGCCACGGTGAAGTCCACGCCCGAGGCAGAAGAGGCGATCTTCACGGCGATAACGGACAAGTTCCCCAATGTCACCGTGGTGCGCATCCGCGACGCCATCGAGACCGCCGCGAGCGTGCTGGGCAATATCGGCCTCGCCAGCCGCGTCATCGGGTTCCTCAGCATCCTGGCCGGCGTGCTGGTGCTGGCGGGCGCCATGCTGGCCACACAGCGGCGGCGCGTGCACGAAGCGGTGGTCATGAAAGTGCTGGGCGCCACGCGCGGGCGTATTGCCGGCATCTTCGCCTGGGAGTTTGCCGCTCTCGGCCTCGCGACCGCGGTCGCGGCTCTGGGCGTCGGCACCCTGGGTGCCTATCTCGTGGTCCGTCGGCTGATGAACCTGGAATGGACCTTCCTGCCGACCGTGGCGATTGCCGTTGCACTGGGAGCCATGGCGCTCACCCTGGCCTTTGGTCTGGTCGGCACCTTGGCGGCTTTGCGGCAACGGCCGCTGGCCTTGTTGCGTAACGAGTGACGCAAATAGTTCTCCGTGGCTCACGAAATCGCAATCTTGCACGCTCGAATCCCTATTGATTCAGTCGAGCTGTAACCCCAAATTACCCGGCGAAGGGGCTCGGCAAAACGAGGCCCCCTTGGAGGCTGAATTCATATGGCAAACTTCGACACCTTCAATCGTGCCGGCACAGTTGCCGACCAGGCGTCGTTCGATGTCGGTCTACGCGCCCATATGGTGCGCGTGTACAACTACATGGCGTCCGGCCTTGCCCTCTCCGGCATCGTTGCGTTCGCGCTGTTCAGCTCGCCGGCATTGGCGAGCTTGTTCTTCCAGGTGCAGGCAGGCCGCGTCGTTGGCCTGAACATCCTGGGCTGGGTCGCGATCTTCGCGCCGCTTGGCCTGCTGCTGCTGACGTCGTTCCGCGCGGCGCAGATGAGCACGGGTGCGGTACAGGCCGTCTACTGGGCGGTCACGGCACTGATGGGCGTCAGCCTGTCGCTGCTGCTGTTCCGTTACACCGGCGCTTCGGTCGCGCGCACCTTCTTCGTGACGGCCGCCGCCTTCGGCGCGCTGAGCCTCTATGGCTACACGACGAAGCGTGACCTCTCGGCGTTCGGCAAGTTCCTGTTCATGGGCGTGATCGGCCTGATCCTGGCCGGCATCGTCAACATGATCTGGCCGTCGGGCACGATGAGCTTCATCATCTCGGCCGCCGGCGTTTTGATCTTCTCGGGCCTGATTGCCTACGACACCCAGAAGATCAAGGAACAGTATGCTGAGGCCTGGGGCACGGACGTGCAGGAGAAGGTCGCCATCTTTGGCGCGCTGAGCCTGTACCTCGACTTCGTGAACCTGTTCCAGTTCCTCATGAGTTTCATGGGCCAGAACCGCGACTAGCCCTGGCCTAGAGAGACAGTTTAAGAAACGCCCGGGTCGAAAGACCCGGGCGTTTTGCTTTGCAGGAGACGCACCGATGGCAGGCAGACTGAAATCCTTCATGGACAGCGAAGCGGCGTCTGCCGCGCCGCTCCTCGGTGCGGCGGTGCTGGCGCTGGTGCTGGCCAATTCGCCGTTCGACGGTGCCATCAAGGCGCTGCTCGGTGGGAAGCTCACCCTGTCCTATGGGGAGCTCGGCCTCAGCAAGCCATTGCTGCTGTGGATCAACGACGGCCTGATGGCCGTGTTCTTCCTGCTGGTCGGCCTGGAGATCAAACGCGAGGTGGTCGAGGGCGAGCTGTCGCAACCCTCGCAGGTCGCCCTGCCGATCGCCGGCGCGGTGGGGGGCATGGCCGTTCCCGCCCTGGTCTACGCTGCGATCAACTGGGGCAATCCGGTAGCCTTGCATGGCTGGGCGATCCCGGCGGCGACTGACATCGCGTTTTCTCTCGGTGTGCTGGCCGTACTCGGCAGGCGCGTGCCGCTCGCCCTGAAGGTCTTCCTGACGACGCTCGCCATCGTCGACGATCTCGGCGCCATCGTCGTCATCGCCGTCTTCTATACCGGCCAGCTCTCGGCCGAGGCGCTGGCCGTTGCGGCTCTCTGCGTCGCCGTTCTTGCCATCCTCAACGCCTCCGGCGTGCGACGTATCGGTCCCTATGCCGTCGTGGGGGTGGTTCTTTGGGTGTCGGTGCTGCAGTCGGGCGTTCACGCTACCCTGGCCGGCGTCGTGCTGGCGATGTTCATTCCGCTGCGCGTGTCCGGCGTCGCCGACGAGAAGCGGCCTGCCATCCATCTCGAACATGCGCTGAAACCCTGGTCTGCGTGGCTGATCATGCCGGCCTTCGCTTTTGCCAATGCGGGGCTTTCGCTGGCCGATCTGTCGCTCGGCAGCCTGTTCGAGCCGATACCGCTCGGCATCATGGCCGGCCTGTTCGTCGGCAAGCAGGTCGGTATTGTTCTGGGCGCGGCCTTGCTGATCCTCTCCGGCATGGCCTCGATGCCGGCCGGCGGCTCGTGGCGCACGCTGTACGGTGTCTCCATCCTGGGCGGCATCGGTTTCACCATGAGCCTGTTCATCGGCACGCTCGCCTTCAGCGATCCCCGTTACGAAGCCGAGGTGCGGCTGGGGGTGCTGGCGGGATCGGTGCTTTCGGCCGTGGTCGGCTATCTCGTCTTGCGACTGGGCAAGCAGCGGTAGCCTCTCAAATCTGCGCGGCAGGGCAGATTGCGCCCTGCGCCTGCCGCCTTATACTTTGCCGATGCGGCGCACCTCCTACGAGCAGATGAACTGTTCGATCGCTTCGGCGCTCGATGTCGTTGGCGAGCCATGGACGCTGCTGATCGTGCGTGACGCTTTCTACGGCGTGCGTCGCTTCGATGATTTTCAGGAGAATCTCGGCATCGCACGCAACGTGCTGACGGCGCGGCTCAAGAAACTTGTCGAGGCGGGGGTGTTCCGAAAGACGGCTTACCGGCAGCGGCCGTTGCGCCATGAATATCGTCTGACCGACAAAGGCGCGGCGCTCTTCACGGTGATCGTCGGCCTGAAGCAGTGGGGTGACCGCTACGGGGCGGCGGCACGCGGCGGCAGACCGATGGACCTCGTCGATCGCGGCGACGGCCGTCCGCTGGATCCGGTACTGATTGACACGGATACTGGCCGGCGGATCGAGCTCACCAACGTGCGAGCCGTGGCCGGGCCGGGGGCGGACCAGAATACGCGCTCTTTCTTCGAGCGTCTTGCGGTCAACAAGACGCCGCGCTGAGGTCAGTCTTTCTCTTCAGGATCGTCGAGTCGCTTGCCGTCGAGCATGCGCGTCGTTCGGGATGCGGTGTCCCGGTCGGACACTTTTTCCGCCTTGGTTCGTCCGAAGCGGCGACGGTTGGCATCGGCTTGCGCCTCGCGTTCCCGTCGGGTCCGCTCCTTGCGCACGCGTTGCAGGTTGACGATCTCGGTCATGTGAGAGGCTCCTATTTCTCTATGCCGTGTGTCAGGGCGATACGCTAGTGTTCGCCCCGAGTCGGATTACAGGAGAATCCCATGCCGTCGAACCTGAGCAAGAAACTCCTGATCGGTGGCGCCAGCGTAGTCGGTCTGGTGATCGTGGCGTCGGTGGCCGCGCCGCTTCTTATCGATGTCAATTCGTACAAGCCGAAGATCGTGTCGGAGGTGAAGGCCATGACCGGCCGCGATCTCGTGATCGACGGTCCGATCTCGCTGTCGATTCTGCCGACGCCGACCGTCTCGGTCACCGGCGTGAAGTTCTCCAACGTGCCGGGGTCCAAGAACCCCAGCATGGTCGAGATGAAGTCGGTCACCGTGAAGCCGTCGCTGTTCGGTCTGCTTGCCGGCAACATCGAAGTGAGCGAAGTCACGCTGATCGAGCCCAAGATCGTGCTCGAAATCAACGCCGAGGGTAAGCCGAACTGGGAGTTCGCGCCGTCGGTCGCCGAAGCCAAGCCCGTTGCGCCCAAGCCGGCCTCGCCCAAGCCGCTGTCGCTCGGCCGGCTCACCATCGACAACGGCACGCTGATCTTCAGCGATTCCAAGGCAGGCATTTCCGTGGTCGCCGACAAGGCGAACTTCTCCGCATCGGTCGGTTCGATCGACGGTCCCTACACTCTCGCCGGCGGCGCCGACATCAACGGCTCGCCCCTCAAGCTCGACCTTGCCGTCGGCCCCAAGGGCAGCCGCGGCCACAATGCGGAGGTCACGCTGCAGGCGGGAGGAGGCAAGCTCACGTTCCGGGGAACGCTAAGCGAACTCGGACCGACGGCGCGGATTGCCGGTACTGCTTCCGTGGCGACCGATTCCCTCACGGGCTTCGTCGGCACGCTGGTCAAGCTCACCGGACAGCCCGAGCCGGCGTTGCCGCCGCTGCTCGCGGGCAAATTCGTTTTCGACGGCGCCGTCGAGGCATCCCAAACCGCCTTTGCTGCCAAGGATTTCAAGATGACCCTGGGCCAGGACAGCGGTTCGGGTTCGTTCGCCGTAACTCTGAAGCCGGCGCTGGCCGTGGATGGCAAGATCGCCATTCCCAGGCTCGATCTCGACAAGTGGATGGCAGCCGTTGCGCGTCCTGCGGCACCGCCCGCCACGCCGCCCGTCGCCCCGCCGCCGGCCGGCAACCGGCCGGCCGCTGCTCCCGCCTCGTCCGGCGGCAGCATGCTGGGCGACGTTACGGCCAAGCTTGCCCTCGATATCGGCGAGATCGTCTACAACAAGAAGGCTATCCGCAACGCGGTGGTCGAACTCGATGCGCGCGGCGGTGCCGTCGCCGTGCCGAAGCTCTCCGCCACCCTGCCGGGCGACATGGTCCTGCAGGCCAGGTCGACCATGACGGGCGATGCCGCAAAGCCGAATGTCACGGGCGAGTTCAGCCTGGTCGGGCCGAAGCTGCGCGAGACGTTGAGCTGGCTCGAGGTCGACATGGCGTCGGTGCCTGCCTCCAAGTTGCAGAAGCTCAGTCTCAAGGGGCGCATGGCGTCCTCGGGCGGCAACGTGCAGGTGAGCGACGCGGTCTTCGAACTCGACGATCTCAAGGGCAATGGCGGCGTCGTGGTGACACTCGGTGTGCCGCTGTCGATCGTGACCAGCCTCAACATCGACACGCTCGATCTCGACTCCTTCCTGGTGCCGGCGGCGGCGCAGAAGCCCGCAGCATCGGCGCCGGCTGCATCGACGTCCGCGCCATCGGCCCGGCAGCCTGCCGCCGGCCCCTCGATCGGGCTCAAGGCAAAGGTGGCAAAGCTCGTCTACAACAAGGAGACGATCCAGGGCGTCGATGTCGATGTGGCGTTGCAGGGAAGCACGCTGCGGCTGAACGACGTCAAGGTCGGCAATATCGGCGGCGGCCGGTTCGCCATGCGCGGCACGGTGGCTAACTACTCGGCCCCGCAGCCGCGGCCCGACATCGCGTTCAATTTCGAAGCACCCGACATGGGCCGCGTGCTCAAGGTCGTCGGCGCCTCCGGGCCGTCGGACCTTGGTGCGGTCAGTGCAAGCGGCGGGATCGCCGGCACGATCGAGCAGCTCACGCTGCGCGAACTTACGGTCAATGCCGCGGGCCAGAACGTGAAGGCGAGCGGCACGCTGGCGCTCCCGGGAGCGGCGAAGGGGGCGCCGCAATCGGCCGCCTACAAGGGCTCCGTCGTGCTGAACGGTCAGGCGATCGAAGGGGCGATCGATGCCAGGCTGACCGGCAAGCCCGTCATCACCGCCGACCTGCGCGCCAATGCGCTCGATCTCGACAAGCTCGGTGGCGGCAGCAATGCATCCGCCCGCGCGCCGGCGCGCGGCCAGCAGGCTGCCGCCGCCAAGCCGATCGATACTGCGCCGCTGCGTTCCGTCGATGGCTCGTTGAAGCTGTCGGCCGGCACGTTGACCAGCGGGTCGCTGCGCATCGGCAATGCCGATCTCGCTACGACGCTGAAGGACGGGGTGTTGACCGTGCAGCACTTCAAGGGGGGACTCTATGGCGGTTCGCTGGCTCTGGCCGGCACCGTCAATGGCAGCCAGCCGGCGCTTGCCCTGGATTTCAAGGGCGACGCCAACAACCTGATCATCGGTGAGATGCTGCGCAGCACCTCGGGCACCAACCAGTTCGGCGGCGCCGTCAAGGTGACGATCGACGGCAAGCTCAATGCCAATGGCATCTCGATCCGTGCCGGCGGCACCACGGCCGATCAGATCAAGGCGTCGATGGCGGGCGGCACGCAACTCAGCGGCCATATCTTCGTCGGCGCCGACAAGACCCTGCAGATTCTGGGCACTGCGGCCGCGGGGGCGGCCAGCGGCGTCATCGATCAGACGCTGGGCAATCTGCTGGGCGCGGTGGGCCAGCGAGGCGGCGTCGGCGTCGGCAACCTTCTCAATGCCATTTCCCTGGTGTTGAACCGATTCGTGAACCACGACAGCCCGATCGCCGGTCAGCTTTCCATTGCCGGTGGTGTCGTCACCGACAAGGGTCTGACGGTGCAGGGTAATCGTGCGACGGCGCGGATCTCGACCCGGACGAATCTCGGCAATTCGACGACCGACACCACGATCAATTTCGTCATCGCCGAAGATCCATCGGCGCCGTACCTGATCACCACTGCGCGCGGTTCGATCTCGTCGCCGTCGCTCAACGTAGCACGCGGCACCGCCAAGGATCCGCCGGGCATGGCCAATACCCTGCCGGGCGCGTCGAACGTTCTCCCGGGCGGCCAGCAGCAGCAGCCATCGCGTTCGCCGATTCCGAACATTCCCCTTCCCAACATTTTTGGCCGCTGAGGAGTTGAAGTGCTCGATCGTCTCAAGTCCGTGCTCAAGGCGCGGTTCGGTTCTGCGCCCGCGCTCGACGAAGCCCCCAGGGGAGTCGATGTGCTGGCAGAGATGGCCAACCGCCGCGTGGTGCGGCGCTACTCCGACAAGCCGATCGATCCGGCGCTGTTGGAGACGCTTTGCGCCGTGGCCCTGTCGGCGCCGTCCAAGAGCGACCTACAACAGGCCGACATCGTGATCGTCACCGACAAGGCGCAGCGCGAGAAGCTCGAAGCGCTGATCCCGGAAAATCCCTGGGCCAAGGCCGGTCCGGCGCTTCTGGTGTTCTGCGGCAACAACCGCCGTCACCGCTTGCTGTTCGAGTGGCGCGGCCGGCCCTTCGTGAACGACTATCTCGATCCGTTCTTCAATGCAGCGGTCGATGCCGGCATCGTGCTGGCGACCTTCATTGCGGCCGCCGACCGGGTCGGCCTCGGCACCTGTCCGATCAGCCAGATCCGCAACCAGGCTGCCAGGGTCTCGGAAGTGCTGGGCCTGCCGCAGCATGTGTTTCCCGTGGCCGGGCTGGGGATTGGCTGGCCGTCCTTCGAGGGGGTTATGAGTCCGCGCCTCGGCCTCGACGTGTCGATTCATCGCGATCGCTACGACGAGACCGGCCTTCGCGAAAAGGTCGCGGCCTATGACCGGCGGCGCAACGAGACCCAGCCCTACAAGAACCAGCGCTTCGTCGAAAAATTCGGTGAGGACCCGACCTATGGCTGGTCCGAGGATAAGGCCCGGCAATATTCAGTGCAGGAGCGGGCCGATTTCGGCGCATTCGTGCGCGCCAAGGGCTTCAAGCTCGACTGATATTAGCCTCGCTGCTTCTTCAGCTCTTCGAGCACGTGGAGGCGAAGGGCGCTCGACAGGTTACCGGCCTCGGGCGTTCCGCGGGCATGGTCGATTTCGGCCACCAGGGCGTTGAGGGAGAGGCCGCGGGCGCGGGCGATCGCGGAAAGTTCAGCCCAGAAGGCATCTTCCAGGGAGATGCTGGTCCGATGGCCGTCGATGGTGACCGAGCGTTTATGCATGTCCGGACTGTGACAGCGGCAAGTCGCCCTCTCAACCCGCCTTGCCGCGGTCACAGAGCGTGCGTATAAGCGCCGCCAACCAACCCCTCCGGACAAAGCATTTATGGAAATCCGTAACGTCGCGATCATCGCGCACGTCGACCATGGCAAGACCACACTGGTCGACTGCCTGCTGAAGCAAAGCGGCACCTTCCGCGAAAACCAGCAGGTCGCTGAGCGCGTGATGGACTCCAACGACCTCGAGCGCGAGCGCGGGATCACCATCCTCGCCAAGGCAACCTCGGTTGTCTGGCGCGGCACGCGCATCAACATCGTCGACACGCCCGGTCACGCCGACTTCGGCGGCGAAGTCGAGCGCATCCTCTCGATGGTCGACGGCGTGGTGCTACTGGTCGACGCGGCCGAAGGCCCGTTGCCGCAGACCAAGTTCGTGCTCGGCAAGGCCCTTCGGCTGGGCCTGCGCCCGATCGTGCTGATCAACAAGGTCGACCGTTCCGACGCGCGCGCCCATCAGGTGCACGACGAGGTGTTCGATCTCTTCTCGGCGCTCGAAGCGAACGACGAGCAGCTCGATTTCCCGACGCTCTTCGCCTCGGCCCGCCAGGGCTGGGCGGCGACCTCGCTCGAAGCCGAGCACAAGGACATGGAGCCGCTGTTCGAGCTGCTGGTGAACCATGTGCCGGCGCCCAAGATCGACAGCGATCCGGCGTTCCGCATGCTGGTGACGACGCTCGAGTCGGATCCGTTCCTCGGTCGCATCCTGACCGGCCGCATCCAGTCGGGCACGGTGAAGCCCAATACGATCCTCAAGGCGCTGAGCCGCGACGGCAAGGAACTCGAACAGACCCGCATTACCAAGGTGCTGGCCTTCCGCGGCTTGGAGCGCCAGGCGCTCGAGTCGGCCGAGGCGGGCGACATCGTGGCCGTTGCCGGCCTCAAGATCGCGACCGTTGCCGACACGATCGGCGACATGACCCTGGAGACGCCGCTGCCGGGCCAGCCGGTCGATCCGCCGACGCTCGCCATGACCTTTTCCGTCAACGATTCGCCGCTCGCCGGCAAGGAAGGCGACAAGGTCACGACCCGCATGATCCGCGGTCGCCTGATGCGCGAGGCCGAGGGCAATGTCGCGATCCGTGTCAGCGATACCGAGAATGCCGACTCCTACGAGGTTGCCGGCCGTGGCGAACTGCAGCTCGGCGTACTGATCGAGACCATGCGCCGCGAGGGCTTCGAGCTTGCCGTCGGCCGTCCGCGCGTTCTGTTCCAGACCGACCCCCAGACGGGGCAGCGGCTGGAGCCGATCGAGGAAGTGGTGATCGACGTCGACGATGCCTTTACCGGCACCGTCGTCGAGCAGATCTCTTTGCGCAAGGGTGAGCTGCAGGACATGCGCCCCTCGGGCGCCGGCAAGACGCGACTGGTGTTCTACGCCCCGTCGCGCGGCCTGATCGGTTATCATGGCGAGTTCCTGACCGACACGCGCGGTACCGGCGTGATGAACCGCATCTTCCATGAGTATGGCCCTTATCGGGGCCCGATCTCCGGTCGGCGGAACGGCGCGCTGATCGCCAATGCCGAGGGTATCTCGGTGGCCTATGCGATGTGGAATCTCGAGGATCGCGGGCCGATGTTCATCGAACCTGGCGTGCCGGTGTACCAGGGAATGCTGATCGGCGAACACAGCCGCGGCAACGACCTCGAGGTCAACGTACTCAAGGGCAAGCAGCTCACCAACATCCGCGCCGCCGGCAAGGACGAGGCCGTCCGCCTGACGCCGCCGCGCAAGATGTCGCTGGAGCAGGCGATCGCCTATATCGAAGACGACGAACTGGTCGAAGTGACCCCGAAGTCGATCCGGCTGCGCAAGCGCTTCCTCAACGCCGAGGATCGCAAGCGCGCCAAGAAGCAGGCCGCGGCTGCGGCAGAGTAAGACAACAGAGGAACAAGAGCGGAAGATGAGCGGCAGGAACGTTGATTTCGGCGACCGTCTGGCAACAGCGGCCGCAGCCAAGCAGGCCTTGCTCGAAAAGGCACGGGCGAAAGCCAACGATCCGGAGCTCGCGAGGAAACAGGCCGAACGCGCAGCGATCGCCGCGGCCCGCGAGGCCCGCGAGGCCGAGCGCCGCGCCGCCAAGAAGGCCGAAGAGGAACGGATTGCCGCCGAGCGCGAAGCGGCCCGGGCCGCAGCACTGGCTGCGGAAGAGGCCGCACGGGCGGAGGCCGAAGCCAAGCGGAAGGCGGCCAAGCCCCAGCTCACCGAGGCCGAGAAGAAGGCTGCCCGCGACGCCCGCTACGCCGCCCGCAAGGCGCGCAAGAAGCGGTAAATGGCCCCGCTGCGGAACGCTTAAAGCGTTCCGCCCGTCAGCGAGGCGCGCTGGCTGATCTCGATGTGATTGCCGTCGGGATCGCAGACGAAGGCATAGCGTACCGTATCGCCCAGCAGGCGGGGCTCGCCGCCCGAGGTGCCGCCGCGCGTCAGGATGCCGTCATATTCGGCGAGACAATCCCAGACCTGGACCGTCAGGTAGCGATAGCCCGGCCCGCGCCACTGGCCGACGCTCGGCTCCACCTTGCCGCGCTCGGCGATCACGATCAGCGAGTCGCCGCAGCGATAGCGGCCATCCGCCACGCGCTCGAACTGCATGGCTTCCGTCCAGAAGCGATCATGCTGGGCGGGGTCGTTGACCCTGAGCAGGATCGCGATGCCCTGCACGCCCTTGAAGCCCTTGGGGACCAGGGTGACCTTGTTGCCGTCGGGATCGGCGAGCTTTTGCGGTGAGCTCAGACCCTCGCGCGCAATTTCGAGGCCGACAATGCCCGAGGGCGGCACGTCGGGGAGGGGCCCCCGCGCATGGTTCATCTTCAGGATGGAACCGTTCATGTGGTGGCGGTGCTGCTGCATGCCGCCGCCCAGCTTGCCCATATGGTCGTAGGGCAGGCCGACGGTCTGCTGCCAGAAGGCGAGCTGACCGTCGCGATTGTTGGAGAAGAGGCCGATGTCGAGATGCTGCTTGGCGAGGTTCATGCGCCAAGCATAACCCCTAAATCTTCAGTTCGCTGAAGAAGTCGTTGCCCTTGTCGTCGGTGACGATGAAGGCGGGGAAGTTCTCGACCTGGATGCGCCAGATCGCTTCCATGCCGAGTTCGGGGTACTCCAGCACTTCGACCTTCTTGATGCAGTTCTTGGCGAGGATGGCGGCCGGACCGCCGATCGAGCCGAGATAGAAGCCCTTGTGCTTCTTGCAGGCGTCGACGACCTGCTTGCTGCGGTTGCCCTTGGCCAGCATCACCATCGAGCCGCCATTGGCCTGCATCAGGTCGACATAGGAATCCATGCGGCCGGCGGTGGTCGGGCCGAACGAGCCGGAGGCCATGCCTTCGGGCGTCTTGGCCGGACCGGCGTAGTAGACCGGGAACTGCTTGAAATAGTCGGGCAGGCCTTCGCCGCGGTCGAGCCGTTCCTTGAGCTTTGCGTGTGCCGAGTCGCGAGCGACGATCAGGGTTCCGGTCAGATTGACGCGCGTCTTCACCGGATGCTGCGTCAGGACCGAGAGGGTGTGCGCCATGCCCTTGTTCAGGTCGACCGACACGACGTTGCCGGAGAGCTGCTGCGGCTCGACTTCGGGCAGGAAGTGCGCCGGGTTGGTTTCGAGCTGTTCGAGGAAGATGCCGTCCTTGGTGATCTTGCCCAGCGCCTGGCGGTCGGCCGAGCAGGAGACGCCGATGCCGATCGGCACCGAGGCGCCGTGACGGGCGATCCGGATTACGCGCACGTCGTGGCAGAAATACTTGCCGCCGAACTGCGCGCCGATGCCCATCTGGCGCGTCAGCTCCAGGACCTTCTGTTCCATCTCACGGTCGCGGATGGCCACGCCCTTGTTGTTGCCCTCGCTCGGCAGGTCGTCGAGGTAGCGCGTCGAGGCAAGCTTCACCGTCTTGAGGTTCATCTCGGCCGACGTGCCGCCGACCACGATGGCGAGGTGATAGGGCGGGCAGGCCGCAGTGCCCAGCGTGCGGATCTGGGTGTCGAGGAACTTGAGCAGCGAGGCTTCGTTCAGCACCGCCGGCGTCTGCTGGTGCAGATAGGTCTTGTTCGCAGAGCCGCCGCCCTTGGCGATGAACAGGAACTTGTAGGCATCGCCATCGGTCGCATAGATGTCGATCTGCGCCGGCAGGTTGGTGCCGGTCTGCACTTCCTTGAACATCGAGATCGGCGAGACCTGGCTGTAGCGCAGGTTGGTCTCGGTATAGGTCTTGTAGACGCCCTTGGAGATCGCCTCCTCGTCGCCGCCGCCGGTCCACACCGCCTGGCCCTTCTTGCCCATGACGATGGCGGTGCCGGTGTCCTGGCACATCGGCAGGACGCCGCCGGCCGAAATGTTGGCGTTCTTCAGAAGCTCCAGCGCCACGTACTTGTCGTTGGGCGACGCCTCGGCATCGTCGAGAATGTTGCGGAGCTGCTGAAGATGCCCCGGGCGCAGCAGGTGGGAAATGTCGTGGAAGGCCGCCGCCGTCAGCGTGGTCAGGGCCTCGGGGGCGACCGTCAGGACGTCGTGGCCGTTGAATTTCGCAGTACCGACGAAGTCGGAGGTGAGCTTTCGGTAGGAGGTCGTATCCGCGTGGCTGGGAAACATCTCCTGAAACTGAAATTCGGGCATGGCTTTCTCCTGGCGACCCTCTCGGGGCGCGCATTCCCTGCCGCAGCCGGGCCGCGGCGTCTACCTACTTCTTTCGGAAGCTGTCGAGCTTGACGACCTTGGAGGCCGCTTCCTCGGGCTTGGCATCGGCGTCGGCGGTGGCTGCATCCGTTTCCGGCTGGGCCTCCTGATCGGCCGGCGTTGCGGCCCGCGGACGCTTCTCCGGCGTCGGCAGCGACGTCGGCGCTGCGGTGGCGTCCTCCAGCTTGTCGCCCGCTGCCTTGTCGCGGCGGTCGAACTGCAGGCCGAAGCGCACCGAGGGATCGACGAAGGCCGACAGCGCCGTGAACGGCACCTTTATGCGCTCCTGCTGCTTGTTGAAGCTCACCGTCACCTCGAACCAGGTGCCGCCGATGATCAGGTCCCAGTACTGGTGCTGCAGCACGATCGTCATTTCTTCGGGGTACTTGGCGCGCAAATACTCCGGCAGCTCGACACCGGGATCGGTGCTGCGGAAGCTGATGTAGAAATGGTGCGAGCCGGGCAGACCCTTTTCCGCCACTTGCGTCAGCACACTGCGCACGACGCTGCGCAGCGCATCGTCGACGAGAGCGTCGTAGTGAAAGCGATCGTTCATGGCCTGTCGGAAAATTTCGGAAAAAGCATCGGCCCGCGTCGCGGGAGAGTCAACGATGCCAATAGCGGGCAAATGACGAGAAGGAAAGTGGGGGGCTTCTGTTGCCCGGTGCCCCCCGGACCGCGCTTACGTCCGCTGTTTAGGCGGCAGCAGCGAGTGTAACGGTGTTATCGTTAGCACTTGTGAATGGCCCGTCACGGCGGAACCATACCGGGCAAAAACCGCGCCTTTACCACGCTCGTCGATCCTGGTTCGCCCCCATCGACTCTGCCCGAAGGCGGAGGGTAATGGTGGAGGCGCCGGGTACTGCCCCCGGGTCCGAAACGCTTATGCCACGCGGCGTTTATCGCCATAGTCGGTTTCCCGACAGGCCCTATATAGGCGCTTCCGAGGCGTTTTTGAAGACAAGGTGCGGCCTCCAGATTTTCCCCATGGTGGCCCCGACCGACGGCCCATAGAGTCCGCCGCCAACGTAGGAAAACGAACAATGCCCCTCTCGACCGACCAACAGGCTGAGATCGACCAGGCCCGGGCCGTCGCGCAGCCCACCCTGCGCCCGATCGCCCCGGCGCTGGAAGAAATTCTCTACCGCGCGCTGCCGGTACTCGATCACGGCTTCGTCCGCGTCGTCGACTACATGGGAGACGATGCGGCCGTCGTGCAGGCGGCGCGCGTGAGCTACGGTCGCGGCACCAAGAAGGTCAGCGAGGATCGCGGGCTGATCAACTATCTCATGCGGCATCGCCATACGACGCCGTTCGAGATGTGCGAGATCAAGTACCATGTAAAACTGCCGATCTTCGTGGCGCGCCAGTGGATCCGCCATCGCACCGCCAACGTGAACGAGTATTCGGCGCGCTACTCGATCCTCGACAACGAATTCTACATTCCGAAGCCCGAGCATCTCGCGGCGCAAAGCCAGCAGAATCGCCAGGGCCGCGACGCCGTGCTCGCCGGCAAGGAAGCGGAGCGCGTCTTCACCTTGCTGAAGAAGGACGCCGAGCTGGTCTACGAGCACTACATGGAGATGCTGAACGAGGGCGAGACCGGCGAGCCGCTCGACCCGGAACGTTCCGGCCTGGCGCGCGAACTGGCGCGTATGAACCTGTCGCTCGGTTTCTATACCCAGTGGTACTGGAAGACGAACCTGCACAATCTCATGCATTTCCTGTCGCTGCGCGCCGATGCTCATGCGCAGTATGAGATCCGCGTCTATGCCGAGGTGATGCTCGACACGCTGAAGCGCTGGTGTCCGATCAGCCACGATGCCTTCGTCGAATACCGGATGGGCGGCACGCATCTGTCGAAGACCGGCCTCGCGATCGTCAAGCGGCTGCTGGCGGGCGAGGCAGTCGACCAGAAGTCGAGCGGCATGAGCGCGCGCGAATGGCGCGAGCTGATGGCTGCGCTCGGCCGGTCCTGACGGCAGGCGGAGATGGAAACACCGATCCGCGATCCTGGCCGGCTGCGGCTGTTGCGCGAACGGGTGCGCGACGGCGAGGCGATCGAGGCCATGAACGAGGCGGCCTTCGGACCGGATCGCCAGCACAAGACGGTCTATCGCCTGCGCGAGGACGTGAAGCCGATCAAGGAACTCTGCTTCGTCGCCATCGACCAGAAGGGCCGCATGGTGGCGTCGATCCGCAACTGGCCGATCCTGATCAACGAACGCTGGCCGGCAGTGCTGCTGGGGCCGCTTGCCATTTCGCCGGAACTGCGCGGGTTGGGCTACGGCAAGGCGCTGATGTGGCACTCGATGGCGCAGTCGCGCATGCTGGGGCACAGCCGCATCATCCTGGTCGGAGATCCTGAGTATTACAATCAGTTCGGCTTTCGCCGCGATCTGGCGCTCAACATCCAGCTTCCCGGCTGGGTCGAGGAACGCCGTTTCCTGGCCCTCGAACTCGTCGCCGGCGCCATGATCGGCGTCCATGGCATGATCGGGAAGTGGCAGCCCGGCTGGCGCCCCGGCCGCAAGCGCAAGAAGTAGCTACTGCACCACGATCCGCGGTGCAGCGCGGGGGCCGCGCTGGTTGGCGGAGAGCTGTTTCCAGACCCGGCCCGCGATGTTCTTGTAGACCTGCGCGTGCGCACTCTCGGGCTTCGAGACGACGATGGGATGTCCGCTGTCGGAGGTCGTGCGGATATCGAGATGCAGCGGGATCTCGCCCAGGAACGGCACGCCGAGCTTGTCGGCTTCTTCGTGGGCGCCGCCATGGCCGAAGATCTCGGAGCGCTCGCCGCACTTGGGGCAGAGGAAATAGCTCATGTTCTCGACGATGCCGAGGACGGGCACGGCGACCTTGCGGAACATGTTGAGGCCCTTGCGGGCATCGAGCAGGGCGATGTCCTGCGGCGTCGAGACGATGACGGCGCCGGCGAGCGCCACGCGCTGCGCCAGGGTGAGCTGGGCATCGCCCGTGCCCGGCGGCATGTCGACCACCAGCACGTCGAGATCGCCCCACTGAACGTCGCGCAGCATCTGCTCCAGCGCGCTCGACACCATGGGGCCGCGCCAGATCATCGGCGTATCCTCGGCCACGATATAGCCGATCGACATCGTCTTGATCCCGTAACGCTCGATCGGCTTCAGCTGCTTGCCGTCGATCGACTCGGGCTTCTCCTTGACGTCGAGCATGCGCGGCATGGAGGGGCCGTAGATGTCGGCATCGAGCAGGCCGGTCGATATGCCGTTGGCGGCCAGCCCCAGGGCCAGATTGACCGCCGTCGTCGACTTGCCGACACCGCCTTTGCCGGAGGCAACGGCGATGATGTGCTTCACGCCCGGCACCTCGATGCGGCCACCGCCGCCCGTAGTCTTGCCGCCCGGAGCGTGGCTGTGCCCGTGCCGGCCGCCCGGTGCGGGAGGGGGCGGCTGCGCAGGCCGCTCGGACGTCATGACGGCTGTCGCCGACAACACGCCCGGCATGGCGCGCACCGCCTGTTCGCAGGCCTGACGCAAGGGTTCCAGGGCGGGACCGCGTGACGGGTCGACGTCGAGGGTTATCGCGACATGCCCGCCGCGCGTGGCAATGCCGCCCACCATGCCGAGAGCCGCGACGCTGCGTCCTGTCGCGGGGTCGATGATGGTCTCAAGAACCTTGCGGATGGCCGATTCGCTTATTTCCGCCATGATCCGATGCTTCCGCTGGCTGGCAATTTCGTGTCGCCGCTTGATTGAAGGAGTGCCTGCCGTCACATATATGCAGCGCGGCGTGAAATCAAAAGCGACAATGCGCGAAGGCGAGGCAGTGAGAGCGGCTCTGAGGTGAAAATGGCGTGGAATAACAACGGCGGCGGCGGCCCCTGGGGCGGCGGCGGGGGTAGCGGCGGCAGCGGTGGCGGCGGCCCCTGGGGCGGCGGTGGCAGCGGCGGCGGCGGGAACCGTGGCGGCGGTGGCGGCGGCCCGTTCGGCTCGCGGCGGCCCCCCGATATGGAAGACGTCATTCGCAAGGGCCAGGAGCGCCTCAAGAATCTCATTCCCGGCGGCTTCGGTTCCTACAAGGGGATCGCGCTCGTCGTATTGGGTGCGCTGGTGGTCTGGCTCGTCACCGGCTTTTTCCGCGTTCAGCCCAACCAGCAGGCGATTCAGCTCGTGTTCGGCAAGCCTTATGGCAAGCCGGTCGAGCCCGGCCTGCACTACAATCTGCCGAGTCCGATCGGTAACGTCGTCGTCGTCAACGTGCAGGATCAGCGCCGCACTGTACTCGGCTCGCGCGGCAATCAGGCCAGCACGCCCTACAATCGCGGTCCGCGCCCGACCTCGACGGAAAACCTGATGCTGACCGGCGACGAGAACATCGTCGACATCGAGTTCGCCGTGCTGTGGCAGATCAAGGACGTGTTCAAGTACGCCTTCGACGTGCGCAATCCCGAAGAGAATGTACGCGCCGGCGCCGAAGCCGCGATGCGCGAGGTGATTGGCAAGTCGAACCTGCAATATGCCCAGACAGAGGGCCGCAGCCGTATCGAGCAGGACACCAAGGATTTGCTGCAGGGCATCCTCGACGAGTACGGACTGGGCGTGCGCATTTCGCAGATCCAGCTTCTGCGCGTCGACCCGCCTCAGGAAGTGATCGCGGCATTCCGCGACGTCCAGGCGGCACGTGCCGACAAGGAAAGGCTGATCAACGAAGGCAACACCTATCGCAACCAGCAGCTCCCGCGCGCCAAGGGTGAAGCGGAGTCGATCGTGCAGCGTGCCGAGGCCTACAAGGCCGAGATCGTCGCGCGGGCAAGCGGTGACGCTCAACGCTTCGACCAGGTCTACGAGCAGTGGGCCAAGGCCAAGGACGTCACGACCGAACGCCTCTACCTCGACACGATGGAAGAGGTCCTGCGCAACGTGAACAAGGTGCTGGTCGACAAGAACACCTCCGGCACGGGCGGCGTGCTGCCGTACCTGCCGTTGTCCGAGCTCAAGTCCGGCCAGCAGCCCGCGACCGGCGCGGCGCAACCATCCAGACAGCCACAGCCGCTGCCGGGAGCAACGCGATGAGCAACCGTTCGATCATTGCGCTCATTGCGCTCGCGGTCCTGGGCTTCCTGGTGACCCAGACCTTCTACACCGTCGATCCGACCAAGCAGGTCCTGGTGCGCCAGTTCGGCGCCATCGTCGGCGAGCCCAAGACCGAACCGGGGCTCTACGCCAAGATTCCGCTGGTGCAGGACATCCAGCGGATCGATCGCCGGCTGCTCGACTACGAAGCCGAGGAGTTCGAGGTCATCGCCGGCGATCAGAAGCGCCTCGTGGTGGATGCTTATGCCCGCTACAAGATCGTAGCGGCCAAGCTCTATGCCCAGACCGTCCCGGGCGGTGAATCGGCCCTTCGCGGTCTGCTCGACTCGCTGATCAACTCGGAAATCCGAGGTGTTCTTTCCTCGGTTCCCCTGCACGCAGTCCTGACCGATCAGCGCGCCAACCTGATGGACGAGATCACGAAGCGCGTGAACAGCAAGACGAAGGAGCTGGGCGTCCAGACGGTGGACGTGCGCATCAAGCGCGCTGACCTGCCGCAGGCCAACTCGCAGTCGGTCTACAACCGCATGAAGACGGACCGCGAGCGCGAGGCCGGCCAGCTGCGCGCGGAGGGTGACGAGGAGAATGCCCGCATCAAGGCAACGGCCGACCGCGAAGTCGCCGTCATCAAGGCCGATGCGGGCCTCAAGGGCCAGATCCTGAAGGGTGAAGCCGATGCCGAGGCGACCCGGATCTATGCGCAGGCCTTCAGCAAGGACAAGGACTTCTATGCCTTCTACCGGCGCATGGAAGCCTACAAGCAGGCGTTCAGCTCGGGCGGCTCGACCATGCTGCTGAGCCCTGACAGCGACTTCTTCCGCTACTTCAACGATCCGTCCGGACCGGGCCTGAACAGCAAGAAGTAGTACCGCTTGAAACCGTACCGAGCCGGCGGCTGTGGCACTCCTGCCACGCCGCCGGTTCTTTTTGGGTCAAAGCCGTAAAAGGCTGAAATAATCAGCAACATAACGGCCTCTTTATTTGCGCCACAATCGGCCCACATGTAGACAGTCACTCTAACGCGCGGCGCCGGCCGTTACCGACCGTAGGGCCCTGAGCGCCGTTGGAGGTCGGACGTGATTCTGGCTGATTCTCATCGCTTTGTTCGGGGTGCCGCTCTTGCGGCTGTTGCAGCGTTCGGTCTCGGGATGACAGAGCCCGCCCTGGCTCGACAACCCAATCAGGTCAATGAAAGCTTTGCCGAGCTGGTCGACAAGCTGATGCCGACCGTCGTCAACATCACGACCACTCAGAACGTGCCTCAGCAGGGGCCGCGCCTGCGCGACATGCCGCAGCTGCCGCCGGGCTCGCCGTTCGAGGAGCTGTTCAAGGAGTTCTTCGACCGCCGGGGCGGCGGCGAGGAGCAGAAGCGGCGCGGCACGTCGCTGGGCTCCGGCTTCGTGATCGACGGCGAAGGCTACATCATCACCAACAATCACGTCATCCAGGGCGCCGAAGACATCACCGTCATCTTCAAGGACGACACCCAGCTCAAGGCCAAGCTGGTCGGTTCCGACAGCCGCATCGACGTCGCCCTGCTCAAGGTCGAACCGCCGAACAAGAAGCTGCTGCCGGCGGCGAAGTGGGGCGATTCCGACAAGGAGCGCGTGGGCGACTGGGTGATCGCCATCGGCAATCCGTTCGGCCTCGGCCATTCGGTGACCGCGGGCATTATCTCGGCGCGCGGCCGTTCGCTGAACGATTCGCTGGACGACTACCTGCAGACCGACGCCGCCATCAACAAGGGCAATTCGGGTGGTCCGCTGTTCAATCAGGACGGCGAGGTCATCGGCGTCAACACGGCCATCTACTCGCCGTCGGGCACCAATGCCGGCCTCGCCTTCTCGATCCCGTCCAACCTCGTGAAGCAGGTCGCCGACCAGCTGCGCGAGTTCGGCCGTGTGAAGCGCGGCTGGATCGGCGTCAGCTACCAGAGCGTCACCGACGATATCGCCGACTCCTTCGGCCTCGACCGCGCCCGCGGCGTGCTGGTGGCCAATGTCACGGCCGACAGCCCGGCTGCCAAAGCCGGCCTGAAGCGCAACGACATCATTGTCTCCTTCGGGGGGCAGGACGTGCTCGACCTGCGCCGCTTCCCCCGCGTGGTCGCCAACTCCCGCGTCGGCAGCACGGTCGATGTCGTGGTGTGGCGCGGTGGCAAGGAAGTGCCGCTGAAGCTGCGCGTCGGCGAGCAGGAAGAGGCGGACAAACAGAACGCCTCGGCGCAGGGCAGCCAGAAGAAGCCCGCCGAGCCCGACCAGCAGATCACTTCGACGATCGAGCAGCTCGGCCTCACCCTGCAGAAGGTCACCGACCAGCTGCGCGAGCGCTATGGCCTCAGCGACCAGATCAAGGGCGTGGTCATCATCAAGGTTGCGGCCAACAGCCCGGCCGCCGAGAAGCAGCTTCAGGCCGGCGACGTCATTCTCGAGGTCGACCAGAAGCCGGTGACGACCCCGCAGGAGGTCACCGACCTCGTGGCCAAGCTGCAGCAGCAGAAGAAGCGTTCGGTATTGCTGTTCGTCGAACGCCAGGGCGATCCGCGCTTCGCTGCGCTGCGCCTGACGAAGTAGGCGCCTGACGCATTAGCCCTGGTTCGCCTCTCCCCGGGAGGGGGAGAGGCCCGTTTGGGGCGCTCAGCCCACCTTCACCACGAGCTTGCCGAAATTCTCGCCCTTGAGCAGGCCCATGAAGGCCTGCGGGGCGTTGGTCAGGCCGTCGATCACGGTCTCCCGGCTCTTGAGCTTGCCCGCCTTCACCAGCCCGCCGACCTCGTTCACGAAGTCGCCCATGAGGGCTGCGTGGTCGGAGACGATGAAACCCTGCAGGTTGAGCCGGCGCTGCACGATGGTGAACATCTTGGGCGGCCCGGCCATCGGCTCCTTGTCCTGGTACTCGGAGATCGCGCCGCAGAAGGCGACACGGCCGAAATTGTTCAGCCGCTCGAACACGGCATGGAAGATCTTGCCGCCGACATTCTCGAAATCGGCATCGATGCCCTGCGGGCAGAGCTTGTCCAGGACGGCGCCGTAGTCGCGCTCGGTCTTGTGGTTGAAGCAGGCGTCGTAGGCTGCCTCGCGCACCGCCCACTGGCACTTCTGCTCGTCGCCGGCGCAGCCCACGACCTTGGCACCGGCAAGCTTGGCGAGCTGGCCCGCGACCTGGCCCACCGCGCCGGTGGCCGCCGAGACGAATACGGTCTCTCCGGCCTTGGGCTTGCAGATGTGCTTCATGCCGTACCAAGCGGTGAAGCTCGGCATGCCCAGCACGCCGAGATGGGCGGAGAGGGGGATGCCCATCGCGTCGATCTTGCGCAGGCCCTTGCCGTCGTGGAGCGTGTGGGTCGCCCAATCGAGCATGCCCATCACGATGTCGCCCTTGGCGTAGCGCGGGTTCTTGGACTCCACCACTTCGCCGACCGAGCCGCCGGTCAGCGGCTTGTCGAGGTCGAAGGGCGGCGTGTAGGAGCGCAGCTCGGTCATGCGCGGCCGCATGTAGGGATCGAGCGAGAGGAAGCGCGAGCGGATCAGGATCTGACCGTCGGCAGGCGCCGCCAGGGTCGCCGTTTCGTCGCGGAAGCAATCCGCAGTGACGTCGCCGACCGGGCGCTTGGCCAGCACGATGCGTTGGATCTGGGTCATGGGTCTTTCCTCTCTTCGAAGTCGGTGCGGCGATAACCCTGCAGGTAGAGCAGGGCGGTGAGATCGCCATGGTCGATGCGGGCCCGAACCTGTGCCGCGACGGTCGGCTTGGCGTGGTAGGCGACGCCGAGGCCCGCGGCCTGCAGCATCGGCAGATCGTTGGCGCCGTCGCCCACGGTCACCGCGTCGGCCGCCGTGAAGCCCCGCTCGCCGACAAGTCGCTGAAGGGCGGCGAGCTTCGCTTCCTTCCCCAGGATCGGCGGTTCGACCGTTCCCAGGAGCACCTTGCCGTCGTGCTTCAGGATGTTGGCGGCATCGAAGTCGAAGCCCAACGACCGGCGCACCATCGCTGTGAAGTAGGTGAAGCCGCCCGAGACCAGCGCGCAATAGGCACCGTGCTTCCTCATGGTGGCGACCAGCGTGGCGCCGCCGGGCATGTAGCGGATGCGTGTCGCCGCCTCGTCGAGCTTTGCCACGGACAGACCCTTCAGCAGGTCCACGCGCTCGTTCAAGGCGCCGGCGAAGTCGATCTCGCCGTTCATGGCGCGGGCCGTGATGCCGGCGATCTTGTCGCGCAGGCCCAGGAAGTCGGCCAGTTCGTCCAGCATCTCGTTGTGGATCATGGTCGATTCCATGTCGGCCACGAGCAGCCTCTTGCGCCGGTCGGCAGCGGGCAGCGCGACGGCGTCGACACCGGCCAGCGTGACCGGACCCGCCGGCCCGTCGAATGGCAGGTCGCAGGCGATGCCGGGGGCCAGCCAGTCGGCCGTGCCGACGCGGGCGCCTGCGGTGCGCAGCGCTTCCGTCGCAGCTTCGAGAACGGCGGCAGTGACTGCCGGCCGGGCGGGATCGGAGATCAGGACGAGGACGTTTTTCACGCTCCGGCTCTAGCGGCGGGGTCGCGGATTTGCAATCTGTGCGCCGGTCTCATGACTGCACAGGCACAAGCTCGAGTCATCGTCGTCACCGGCCCGACCGCAAGCGGCAAGTCGGCATTGGCGCTCGCGCTCGCGGAACGGCGCAACGGGGTCGTGATCAATGCCGACGCCATGCAGACCTATGACGCCTTTCCCATCCTGACGGCACAGCCCAGTGCGGTGGAGCGTGCGCGTGCGCCTCATGTCCTGTACGGCCTCCTGCCGCTCAGCGAGACGTTCTCTGCCCCGCGCTGGCGCACCTTGGCCGAGGTCGAGATCGAGCGCGCCCATGCCGAGGGCCTCGTTCCCATCCTGTGCGGCGGATCGGGCCTCTATCTCCGCACCCTCATGCAGGGCATTGCCCCGATTCCCGATGCGCCTGCGGAACTTCGCCAGCAAGCCAACGTGGACTGGCAGACGATGGGCGCCGACGCCTTTCGCGCCCGGCTGGCCGAAAAGGACCCTACCATCGTGGGCCGCCTCAAACCGGGCGATCGCCAGCGCCACGTGCGGGCCTGGGAAGTGTGGCGGGCGACCGGCCGGCCTCTCAGCACCTGGCAGGCGGTCGAGGCCAAGCCGGCACCGTGGCGGTTCACGAGCCTGCTGCTGGCGCCGGAACGCGGCTGGTTGCGCGACCGGATCGAGCGGCGGTTCGACGCGATGCTGGCTGAGGGCGTCCTGGCCGAAGCGTGCGCGGTGTTCGACGGCAATCCCGATCCCCAGTGGCCGGGCCTCAAGGCGCACGGCGCGCCCGAGCTGTTTCGCCACTTCCGGGGCGAGTTGTCGCTGGCGGATGCTCGGCGCATCGCGATTGACCACACCCGTCAATACGCCAAGCGCCAGATGACGTGGTTTCGACATCAGATGGCACCAGATCTGGTGCTGGCTCCCGAGGCTGACCAAAGTTTGATCGCCGCCGAGAAATTTTTGGACAATTCTGGGGTCTGAAACTTTACGTTTCGTGCATTTCGGGTTGACCCCCTCCGGTCCGGCCTCTATCTTCCGGCGCGCCGCAAAACCCCCGTTTTGCGGCAAATTTGTCAGAAGGAGACAGCTGTCATGAAGCCCGAGGAGTCAGCCACGACCGGCGCCGATCTTTTGGTGAAAGCCTTGATCGACGAGGAAGTCGAGGTCGTCTTCGGCTATCCCGGCGGCGCGGTCCTTCCGATCTACGATTCGATCTTCAAGCAGAACCGGCTGCGCCACATCCTGGTGCGCCACGAGCAGGCGGCCGTGCATGCGGCCGAAGGCTACGCCCGCTCGACCGGCAAGGTCGGCGTCGTGCTGGTGACCTCCGGCCCCGGCGCCACCAATGCCGTGACCGGCCTGACCGACGCCCTGATGGATTCGATCCCGATCGTCTGCCTGACCGGCCAGGTGCCGACGCACCTGATCGGCAACGACGCCTTCCAGGAAGCGGACACGACCGGCATCACGCGGCCCTGCACCAAGCACAACTATCTGGTGAAGTCGGTCGACGCGCTGTCCCGTACCGTTCACGAGGCTTTCTACGTGGCGCGTACCGGCCGTCCCGGTCCGGTCGTGATCGACCTGCCCAAGGACGTGCTGATGAACAAGCACGACTACGTGGCGCCCAAGAAGCCGGTGCAGCACAAGAGCTATCGTCCGCAGACGAAGCCCGATCCCAAGAAGATCGAGCAGGCGGTCGAGATGATCGCGCATGCCAAGCGCCCGATCTTCTATGCCGGCGGCGGCGTCATCAATTCCGGGCCCAAGGCCTCGAAGCTGCTGACGCAGTTCGTCCGCATGACCGGGTATCCCGTCACCAACACGCTGATGGGACTGGGCGCCTTCCCGGCGTCCGACAAGCAGTTCCTCGGCATGCTGGGCATGCACGGCACCTACGAAGCCAATCTGGCGATGCACGGCTGCGACGTGATGATCAACATCGGCGCGCGCTTCGACGATCGCATCACCGGCAATCTCGGCAAGTTCTCGCCGGGCTCGAAGAAGATCCACGTCGATATCGACCCAAGCTCGATCAACAAGAACGTGCGCGTCGATCTCCCGATCGTGGGCGATGCCACGCTGGTTCTGGAAGAAATGATCAAGGTCTGGAAGGCCAAGCAGCCGAAGACCGACCAGAAGGCGCTGAAGGCCTGGTGGGCCGAGATCGAGACGTGGCGGGCCCGCAACTGCCTCGCCTACAAGATCGAGAAGGGCACGATCAAGCCGCAATACGCGCTTGAGCGGCTCTATCACCACATCAAGGACAAGGACCACTACATCACGACCGAAGTGGGCCAGCACCAGATGTGGGCGGCGCAGTTCCTGAAGTTCGAGCAGCCCAACCGCTGGATGACGTCGGGCGGCCTCGGCACCATGGGCTACGGCTTCCCGGCGGCGATGGGCGTGCAGATCGCGCATCCCGACGCGCTCGTTATCGACGTGGCAGGCGAAGCGTCGATCCTGATGAACATCCAGGAGCTCTCGACGGTGGCGCAGTATCGGCTGCCGGTGAAGATCTTCATCCTCAACAACCAGTACATGGGCATGGTCCGCCAGTGGCAGGAGCTGCTGCACGGCAGCCGCTACTCCGAGAGCTACATGGAATCGCTTCCCGACTTCGTGAAGCTCGCCGAGGCATTCGGCGCCAAGGGCCTGCGCTGCCACGAGCCCGAGAAGCTCGACGACACGATCAAGGAGATGATCGCGCTGAAGCATCCCGTCGTGGTCGACATCATCGTCGACCAGAAGGAGAACTGCTTCCCGATGATCCCCTCGGGAGCCGCACACAACGACATGCTGCTGGGGCCCGACGACAAGGCGCAGAAGCCGGTGTCCGAAGAAGGCATGGTGTTGGTGTAGTCATGCAGGAACTTGCCTCCAGCCACACCATCTCCGTTCTGGTCGACAACGAGCCCGGTATCCTGGCGCGCGTGGTCGGCCTGTTCTCCGGCCGCGGCTACAATATCGAGAGCCTGACCGTGGCGCAGACCGACGCCAAGGCGAACCTGTCGCGCATCACCATCGTCACCAGCGGCACGCCGATGGTGATCGAGCAGATCAAGGCGCAGCTCGACCGGCTGGTGCCGGTCCATCGCGTGCGCGACCTCACCGTCGAGGGCCCGCATATCGAGCGCGAGCTGGCGCTGGTGAAGGTCAAGGGCACCGGCGACAAGCGCGTCGAGGCGCTGAGGCTGGCCGATGTCTTCCGCGCCAAGGTGATCGACGCCAAGACCGACTCCTTCGTCTTCGAAGTCACCGGCAATTCCGATAAGGTACAGACCTTCGTCGGTCTCATGGAGACGCTGGGGCTGGTCGAAATCGGCCGTACCGGCATCGTCGCCATGTCGCGCGGGGCCGAGCAGCTCTGATGGAATACGTCGCGGCCCTCGCAGGTCTCGCGCTGGTCCATCTGCTGGCCGTCGCGAGCCCGGGGCCGTCGACCGTTCTCGTGATCCAGACGTCGGCCGTGTCCGGCCGGCGTGCCGGCCTGCTGGCGGCGTTCGCCATGATGCTGGGAGCGATCGTCTGGGCCGCGGCGGCGCTCTATGGTCTGCAGATCCTGTTCGCCCGCTTCGAGTGGCTCTACGTCGCCTTCCGCATCGCCGGCGCGATCTACCTGATCTATCTCGGCTTCATGTTGTTGCGCCATGCCGGTGCGCCGCTGCCCGAAGCCGATCCCGCGGTGGCGCAGGCCGGCGCCTGGCAGGGCTTCGTCAAGGCGCTGCTGCTGCAGCTTAGCAATCCCAAGGTCATGGTCTTCATGGGCAGCATCTTCATCTCGCTGCTGCCTGCCCAGCCGCCGGCATGGATGGACGCGACCGTGCTCGCCATCGTGGCCATCAACGAGTTCACCTGGTTCGCCCTGCTGGCGCTGCTCTTCTCCGGCAGCACCGCGCGCGCCTTCTACCGTCGCACCAAGGTCTGGATCGACCGCATCATGGGAGGTGCGCTCGGGGTCCTCGGCTTGAAGCTCGCCCTCGATCGCTAATTACGGATTCCCTGGATGGCTGCGACGCGGCCTTCGACCTCGGCGAGGTTGGCCGGAGTCTGCGTGAGCACGAACAGCGCCTGCGTACGACCGGCGATGCGCAAGGGATCGCCGCTCTCACGCTGCTGCATCTCGACGAAGAAGGTTCCGGCCGGGCGGCAGGTCCAGTTGCTGCTGAGGCCGCCCAGATTGACGCCAGGGTAGCGCAGGCAGACTTGGATCAGCGGCTGGCCGCCATTCTCGGTCGTCGTCTGCGTCTTCCATTCGCCCTGGAAGATCCGGCGCTGGCCGACCAGCCAGGCGTAGTCGCGCCCGTCGGCAGTCGAATAATGGATCTGCGCCGGCCCGCCGCCGCGCGTCCACATCCAGGTCTTGTGGCTCATCGCGCGCTCGGCTTCGCCGGGCGTCGAATTGGCGACGGCATAGTCGATGCCCGGCATGGTCACGGCCGGCGACGTCGGGGCCTCCGGGTCGGGATTGGAGCACGCACCAAGGGCCAGGGCGGCCATGGCGAGGAGCGACGAAAGGCGGAAGGTCGACATGGGCGTTGAGGTCCTCTGAGGTCTAGCGCGGCAGTAGCGCCTGCAACTGGCTGATGGTCGGATTCTTGTGGCGGGAGACGAACGGCAGCTCGCTCCGGCTGGCGAGACCGAGCGGATCGCCGTCGACGCGCTCGCCCATCCGTTCGAAGACCGCGCCGGCGGGCTGGCAGTACCAGTCGGCGCCCGCGGCCTTGCTGATCGGATGGGTCGCTTCGCCGGGGTAGCGCAGGCAGACCTTCGTCATCGGGGCGCTGCTGGAGCCCGAGGGGCCGGATTCGACCTTCCATTCGCCCGCGACGACCTGGCGCCCTTCATAGAACCAGGCAAAATCCCGTCCGTCAGATGTAGAATAGTGGACGGCCGGCCCGTAAAGGCTGCCGGTCGCGCGCCAGGTCTTGCCGCTGATGAGTGCCTGGGCCTGCTGCGGCGTGGTGCCGGCATTGACCTGGTCGATCCGCCGCATCTGCGCCGTGCCATCCTTGCTGCCGGAAACGGAGGAGCTGTACCAGCATCCGCCGAGGAAGAAGGAGGCGGCGAGCAGAGGCAGGGCGGAATGCAGGGCGGACATGCGAAGAGGCAGGATTCCAGACTGGTGTTTGTGGGCTGGGTTGTCTAGTAAGCCCCGTTTATTGCCAAGAGCGCACTGCCAGGAGGAATGGGCCCTATGCGTGTCTACTACGATCGCGACGCCGATGTGAACCTGATCAAGGGCAAGAAGGTCCTTGTCGTCGGCTACGGCAGCCAGGGCCACGCCCACGCCATGAACCTGCGCGATTCCGGCGTCAAGGACGTGCGGATTGCGCTGAAGCCCGGTTCGGCGACGATCAAGAAGGCCGAAGGCGCCGGCTTCACCGTCATGAGCCCGGCCGATGGCGCCAAGTGGGCCGACATCGTGATGGTGCTCACGCCGGACGAGCTGCAGTCGGACATCTACAACGCCGATCTGGCCCCCAACATGAAGCAGGGCGCCGCGCTCGCCTTCGCGCATGGCCTCAACGTCCACTTCAACCTGCTGACGCCGCGCGCCGATCTCGACGTGTTCATGATCGCGCCCAAGGGCCCCGGCCACACGGTGCGTTCGGAGTATGTGCGTGGCGGCGGCGTGCCCTGCCTCGTGGCGGTTGCGCAGAACTCGTCGGGCAACGCGCTCGAAATCGCGCTCAGCTATTCGTCGGCCGTCGGTGGCGGTCGCGCCGGCACCATCGAGACCTCGTTCAAGGAAGAGTGCGAGACCGATCTGTTCGGTGAGCAGGTCGTGCTGTGCGGTGGCCTGGTCGAGCTGATCAAGGCGGGCTACGAGACGCTGGTCGAGGCGGGCTACGCGCCGGAGATGGCCTACTTCGAGTGCCTGCACGAAGTGAAGCTGATCGTCGACCTCATCTTCGAGGGCGGCATTGCCAACATGAACTACTCGATCTCCAACACCGCGGAGTACGGCGAGTATCGTTCGGGTCCGCGCATCGTGACGGCCGAGACCAAGGCCGAGATGAAGCGCGTCCTGGAAGACATTCAGTCCGGCCGCTTCGCGCGCGACTGGATGCTGGAGAACAAGGTCAACCAGGCCTCGTTCAAGGCGATGCGCAAGCGCATGTCGGAGCACCCGATCGAGGAGATCGGCGAGAAGCTGCGCGGCATGATGCCGTGGATCAAGGAAAAGGCCCTGGTCGACAAGGCCAAGAACTGATCCTTCCGGACGCTAACGAAAACGGGCCCCGCGGGGCCCGTTTTTTGTTTCAGATCCTGTATCCGCCGCCCGAGGCATCGAGCATCGCGCCGGTGATGAAAGACGACTGCTCCGAGAGCAGCCACAGGATCGTGTCGGCCATCTCGTGGCTCCGGCCGATGCGTCCCATCGGGATCGATGCCTCGATGCTGGCACGGAAGCTGGCGTCGTTCAGCCGGCCTTCGGTCATCTCGGTCAGCACCATGCCCGGTCGCAGAGAATTCACGCGGATGCCCTCGGCCGCGACTTCGCGGGCGAAGCCCTTGGTAAAGGCATCGACGGCGCCTTTGCTCGCCGCGTAGGCCGACGAGCCGGGGCGTCCGCCCAGTGTCCCGGCCATCGACGAGACGTTGACGATCGCACCGCCCTTGCCGCCGTTCTTTGTCGACATGCGCCGTGCCGCCTCGCGGCAGCAGAGCATCAGCCCCACGACATTCACGGCAAACAGGTTGGCGAGGACGCCCGCGTCGTATTCGTCGACCCGGCCGCGTCGTCCGTTGATGCCGGCGCTGTTGACGAGATGCGTAACGGGACCCAGCGCCCGCTCGGTTTCCTCGAACAGCCGCACGATATCGGCCTCGTTCGCCATATCACCTGGCAGGGCGATGGCCTGGCCGCCCTTGGCGGTGATGTCGGCCACGACCGCTTTGGCCTGGGCATCGCGCGAGCGGTAGTTGATGGCGATCTTGTAGCCATGAGAAGCCGCGCGACGCGCCGTTTCGGCGCCGATGCCCGAGGCACCACCGGTGATGAGAACTGCCTTGCCTTCAGATGACATAGCCGCCTCCGGATGCATCGAGCATGGCGCCGGTGATGAAGGAGGCCTCATTCGACAGGAGCCACAGGATCGCCTCGGCGATTTCGTGCGCCTCGCCGATGCGCTGGATGGGAATCGACGTAGCGATAGCGGTGCGGACGGCGTCGTCGTTCAGCCGGCCCTCGGTCATTTCGGTCATGACCGCGCCGGGGCGGATCGAATTGACCCTGATGCCCTCGGCCGCCACTTCGCGGGCAAAGCCCTTGGTGAAGGCATCGACCGCGCCCTTGGTGGCAGCATAGGCCGACGCGCCTTTGCGCCCGCCGAGCGTGCCGGCCATGGACGAGACGTTGACGATCGCACCGCCCTTGCCGCTGTGCTTGGTCGACATGCGCCGCGTAGCCTCGCGGCAGCACAGCATCAGGCCAGCGACATTGATCGTGAACAGGCGATGGAGCGTGGCGGCGTCATAGTCCTCGACACGAGACCGGCTGGGGTCGATGCCGGCGCTGTTGACCAGATGCGTGATCGGCCCCAGCGCCCGCTCGGTCTCTGCAAAGAGGCGCACGATATCGGCTTCGCTGGCCATATCGCCTGGCAATGCGATGGCCTGGCCGCCCCTGGCCGCAATGTCGGCTACGACGGCCTTGGCCTGAGCGTCACGCGAGCGATAGTTGATGGCGACCCTGTAGCCGCGTGTCGCGGCGCGACGGGCGGTCTCGGCGCCGATACCCGAGGCGCCGCCGGTGATGAGAAGAGTGTTGGTCATGCGGGCGATGATATAGTCCCGCCAACGATTCAGGAGGAAAACATGAAGGCCGCCGTTCTGTTCAAGCCCAACGAGCCCTTGCAGGTCGTGGAATGCGAGCTCGATCCGCCGAAGGCGCAGGAAGTGCGCGTGAAGATGCGGGCTTCGGGTGTGTGCCAGAGCGACTGGCACGTCATGAACGGTGACTGGCCGTCGCCCATGCCGATCGTGCCGGGCCATGAAGCGGCCGGCGAGATTCTCGAATGCGGCGCCGGCGTCACGACGGTGAAGCCGGGCGACCATGTGATCTTCTCCTTCCGCCCGCATTGCGGGCGCTGCCGCTACTGCACGCAGGGCCGTACCGTGCTGTGCGTCGGCCGCGCCTCGGTACCGCCGGGTTCGCTCTACGACGGCACCCTGCGGCTGAAGCACAAGGGCCAGGGCATCAACCAGATGGCACGCATCGGCACCTTCGCCGAGGAGGTCGTGGTGCCGGAGGAGATGGTGATCCCGATCCGCAAGGACATGCCCTGGGCGCAGGCAGCCCTGGTCGGCTGCTGCGTGGCGACCGGCGTCGGTGCGGTGACCCGCCACGCCAAGATCGAAGCGGGCTCGACCGTGCTGGTGATCGGCTGCGGCGGCGTCGGCCTCAACGCCATCCAGGGCGCCATGCTCTCGGGCGCGTCGAAGATCATCGCGGCCGACATTCTCGACAACAAGCTCGAGATGGCGAAGACCTTCGGCGCGACGCACACTGTCAACACCGCGACCGACAACGACCCGGTAAAGAAGGTGAAGGAGATCACCGGCGGGCTGGGCGTCGACTATTCCTTCGATGCGGTGTCGATCGACAAGACCCAGGCTCTCGGTTTCGACGCGCTGGCGCCGGGCGGGCACGCCGTTGCGGTCGGTATCTCCGCGCCGTCGATGAAGGCGCAGTATTCGCCCTTCATGATGGTGTTCAGCGAGAAGAAAGTGAGCGGCACCTTCTACGGTTCCGTGCGGCCCGACCTCGATTTCCCGGTGCTGGTCGACCACTACATGAACAAGCGCCTGAACATCGACGGCCTGATCAGCCGGACCTACAAGCTTTCGGAGATCAACGACGGCTTCAAGAAGATGATGGCCGGCGAAGTCGCCCGCGGCGTGGTTGTCTTCGACTGATGAGCGATCTCGACGAATTCGGTCTCACCGAAGAACAGAAGCTGATCCGGCGCAATGTTTCAGAACTGCTGGCGCGTGTGCTGCCCGCGGAGGAGGTGCGCCGGCTCGATGCGGCAAGCGAGTTCCCGCATGCCGCCTTCAAGGCGTTGGCCGAAGCGGGCTACATGGCGCTGCCCTACGATCCTGCCTATGGCGGCATGGGCGGCAGCCGCAAGGATCTCGTCATCCTGGTCGAAGCGCTGGCACGCCACTACAGCGGCGCCTCGTCGCTCTACCTGCCGACTGTCGTCTATGGCGGCATGCATCTGCAGCTCACGGCCGGCGAGCACCTGCGCCGGCGCTACCTGCCGGAGATCTGCGCCGGCAAGCTGAAGTCCGCTTTCGCGCTTTCGGAACCCGACACCGGCTCCGACGCCTCCGGCATCAAGACGCGCGCCGTACGCGACGGCAACGGCTACCGGATCACCGGGCAGAAGCTCTACATCAGCGCCGCCCATGTGGCGGACTATCTGATGGTGGTCGCCAAGACCGACGGCGATGCGCGTCACAAGGGCGTGACGCTCTTCTGGGTCGATGCCAAGGCGGCCGGCCTCACCATGAAGCCGCTGGAGACGCTCGGCCGGCGGACCACGCATGCCAACGAGATCTTCTTCGACGGCGTGTTCGTGCCGGCCGATCATGTGATCGGGGAGGAGAACCGCGGCTGGTCCGGCCTGATGAAGGGCCTGAACCTCGAACGCCTGTGCCTTGCGGCGCAGGCCTGCGGCAACATGCACTTCGCCATCGAATACGCCAAACGCTTCGCGCAGGAGCGGGTGCAGTTCGGCCAGCCGATCTCCAAGTTCCAGGCGATCCAGCACAAGTTTGCCGACATGCGCATCATGCTGCGCACGACGCAGGCGCTGACCTACCGTTTGGCCGACATGCTCGACGCCGGGCTCGATCCGGTGGAGGAAACTGCGATCGCCAAGATCCAGGGCACCGACGGCGAATTCAAATGCGCCCACCTCGCCATGGAGATCATGGGCGGCGCCGGCTACACGATGGCGCACGACATCCAGCGTCTGTTCCGCGACGTGCGCGTCGGCTCGATCGGCGGCGGCACCAACGACATCCAGCGCAACACCATCGCCAAGATGATGGGGCTGTAGCTGCAGGCAGCGCGTCTGTTCGTCGAGTCGCACGAAAGAGGAACACGTCGCAAGCGTGGTTGCAGCTCGCATGGCTTGAATCGTCTTGCGAGCGTTGGCCTGCCGGTCTAAACCCGGTCGCACCTTGGCGCCGGACTCAGGAATGGCGCTTAAAAATCAAGATTTCGCCGCAATTACAGAGACTTAACTCAATGCTGTCGCGCGTCATCGGGCTATTCTCGGCGGACATGGGCATCGACCTCGGCACGGCCAATACGCTGGTCTATGTGAAGGGTCGGGGCATCGTTCTCAACGAACCGTCCGTCGTGGCGCTTACCACGCAGAGCGGCAAACGGCAGGTCCTCGCCGTCGGCGAGGAAGCGAAGATGATGCTGGGTCGTACCCCCGGCAACATCCAGGCGATCCGTCCGTTGCGCGACGGCGTCATCGCCGACTTCGAAGTCGCCGAAGCGATGATCAAGCACTTCATCTCGAAGGTGCATAACCGGCGCAGCTTCGCCCATCCCCAGATCGTGGTCTGCGTGCCGTCCGGCTCCACTGCCGTCGAGCGCCGCGCCATTCAGGAATCGGCCGAGAGCGCCGGCGCCCGCAAGGTGTGGCTGATCGAGGAGCCGATGGCGGCGGCGATCGGCGCCGGCCTGCCGGTCACCGAGCCGACTGGCTCGATGGTCGTCGATATCGGCGGCGGCACCACCGAGGTGGCCGTGCTGTCGCTGGGCGGCATCGTCTATCCGCGTTCCGTACGCGTCGGCGGCGACAAGATGGACGAGGCGATCATCGCCTATATCCGCCGCAACCATAACCTCCTGGTCGGCGAAAGCTCGGCCGAGCGCATCAAGAAGACCATTGCGTCGGCCTGCCCGCCGGACGACGGCGAAGGCCGCACCATGGAGATCAAGGGGCGCGACCTGATGAACGGCGTGCCGAAGGAACTGATCATCACCGAGCGGCAGATCTCGGAAAGCCTGCAGGAGCCGGTGAGCGCGATCGTCGAGGCCGTGAAGGTGGCGCTGGAGAATACCGCGCCCGAACTGGCGGCCGATATCGTCGACAAGGGCATCGTGCTCACGGGCGGCGGCGCGTTGCTCGCCAACATGGACACCGTGCTGCGCCAGGCGACCGGCTTGCCGGTATCGGTGGCCGAGGATCCGCTGCTCTGCGTGGCGCTCGGCACCGGCCACGCTGTGGAGAACATCACGCGCCTGCGCGGCGTTCTGTCGTCGATGTACTAAGAGAGAACGTCTCCCCTTCGCGCGCTCCCCGAAGACGCTGGGGAGGAGAAGTCGAGCGAGTTGGAGTAGAATAGCCGAACATGGCGATTCGGGACGACTTCGAGGTGGTCGCGGGTCAGGTGCGCACTGTGGTGCAGCGCTTTGCCCTTGGCCTGCTTGTGGTTGCCGCCTTCGTCATCATGTTGATCGGCAAAGCCGATACCGTTCTCGTCGAGCATGCCCGTGTGGTCGCCCTCGACGTTGCCAGCCCCGTGCTCGAAGCCATTGCCCGGCCGGTTGCCTATGCCAACCGCGCCATTGCCGATCTGAGAGAGTTCGCCTCGTTGCGCGAGGAGAATGCCCGGTTGCGCGAGGAAAACGCCAGGTTGCTTGCCTGGCAGACCGCTGCCCGGCGGCTCGAGAACGAGAACGAGGGGCTGCGCGGGCTCGCCAACTTCCGGGAAGGGCCTGAAGCGTCGTTCATTACGGCCCGCATCGTGGGCGACAGCGTCAATGCCTATATGCGCGGGGCGCTCCTCAATGTCGGCCGTCGGGTGGGCGTGGCGCCGGGCCAGGCCGTCGTCACGGGCGAAGGCCTGGCCGGCCGTATTGCCGAGGTCGGCGAAAACAGCGCCCGTGTCCTCTTCGTCACCGACGTGAATTCGCGCCTGCCTGTGCTGATCGAGCGCACGCGCGAGCGTGCCATTCTGGCCGGGGACAATTCAAGCCGCCTGCGGCTCACTCTCCTGCAAAGCGTCGCGGGCGTGCAGCGCGGCGATCGTATCGTGACCTCGGGGCATGGCGGCAGTTTCCCGGTCGGCATTCCCGTCGGCGAAGTCGTCGACACGAACGAGGGCAGCGTACGCGTGCGGCCCTTCACCGATTTCTCCCGACTGGAGTTCGTGCGCGTCATCGATTACGGCGTCACCGGCCTGGTTGGCGGGACGGGGGCCTCGCAGCCGGTGACACCAATGCCCGGCCAGAAGGCGCGTTGAGATGCGTACCGATGGTATCCTCGCCGCTCTCGACCGCTGGGGCAGGGCCGCCCTGCCGGGCTCGGTGCTGCTTTTCTTCGTACTGCTGACCCTGGCGCCGCTGCGTGCGCCTTATCTTTCCGACACCTTGCCGCTCCTGCCGGCGCTGGTCGTCTTCCAGTTCAGCCTGGCGACGCCCGAGCGCCTGCCGGGGCCGCTGTTGCTGGCCATGGGGGTGCTGCTCGATCTGCTGCTGGGTGGTCCCGGAGCGCCGGTCGGGATCAGTGCGTTGGGGTTTGTTCTGATCCGCGCTGCCATCATCGCCAACCGCCGCTACCTGGTGGGCGTACCGTTTCTCTTCCAGTGGTTCGGTTTCTGCATTCTCATGTTCGGCTTCGTCGTGCTGGTCTGGGCCTTTACGTCCCTGTGGACCTGGACGGCCATCGATCCCGTGCCGGCAATCATGCAGTATCTCGTGGTGGCCGTGATCTATCCCCTGCTGGCGCCGCTGCTTGCCCGCGTGCGCGCGCGAGATCCGCTGAACGTGCCGGAACTGTCCCGTGGTACGGCGCGGCCGGGCGAGACCACGTCATGAAGCATTTTCGCAAGGGGGACGGCGAGCGCAGCGGCCTGTTTACGCGCCGCGCCCTGCTGCTGGGCGGCGCGCAGGCCGCCCTGCTGGCGGCGCTGGCCGGTCGGCTCTACCAGCTCCAGGTCGTCGAGACGGAGCGCTTCGCGTCTCTGGCCGACGACAACCGCATCAATCTGCGGCTGTTGCCGCCGTCGCGCGGGCTGATCTTCGACCGCAGCGGCCAGCCGCTGGCCGTGAACCGCAACAACTTCCGCGCGATGGTGGCGTCCGACCGCGGGCGCGGCGCAGACATCCTGATCGACCGGCTCGATCAGATCCTGACACTGGGCGAGGCCGACAGGATCCGCCTGCTGCGCGAGCTGCGTCGCAGCCGCAATTCCCAGCCCGCGGTCGTGCGCGAGAACCTTGGCTGGGAAGAAGTGGCGCGGCTCGAATTCAATGCGCCCGATCTTCCGGGCGTTTTCATCGATCTCGGCCAGTCGCGCGACTATCCCGAAGGCGAGCTGATGAGCCACATCGTGGGCTACACCGGCCGCGTCTCCGACGAAGATCTTGCTGGTCGCGACGATCCGGTGTTGAGCCTGCCCACCATGCGCTTCGGCAAGAAAGGCATGGAGCGCGCACTGGAAGACGAGCTGCGAGGCCGGGCCGGTGTCGTCCAGGTCGAGGTGAATGCCGTGGGCCGCGTCGTCCGCGAGCTCGACCGCACCGAAGGCCAGCCCGGCGCCAATGCGCTGCTCACCATCGACCTCGACCTGCAGCGCTTCGTGGCCGAGAAGGTGAAGGAACATAAGTCCGGCTCGGTCGTGGTCATGGACGTGATTACCGGCGATGTGCTGGCGATGGTATCGACCCCGAGCTTCGATCCTTCGACCTTTGCCCGTGGCATCACCCAGAGCGAATGGCGTGAGCTCCTCGATAATCCCGAGCGGCCGTTGCACAACAAGGCGATCGCCGGCGTCTATCCGCCGGGCTCGACCTACAAGATGGTGACGGCGCTGGCTGCGCTCGAAGCCAAGGTGATCGATCCCTGGACGCGACTGCCCTGTCCCGGCTACCTCGAACTCGGCAGCATCAAGTTCCATTGCTGGCTGAAGGGCGGTCACGGCTCGACCAACGTCACCGAGGCGATTGCCTGCTCCTGCGATTGTTTCTTCTACGAGGCCTCACGGCGTACCGGCGTCGACCGCATGGCCGACATGGCCAACCGGCTGGGCTTCGGCAAGGTGAGCGAGCTCGGCCTGCCGGGCGAGTCGTCGGCCAACCAGCCGACGCGCGCCTGGAAGCAGGAGAAGGTCGGCAAACCCTGGCAGCCGGGCGATTCCTTCAATCTCGGCATCGGCCAGGGTTTCATGACCGCGACGCCGCTGCAGCTCGCCATCATGACGGCGCGCATCGCCAATGGCGGCTACGAGGTCCAGCCCAACCTGCTGCTGGCCAAAACGGCGCCGCGCGAGGAGCTGGCTCCGCCGGCGCCACGAGACAAGCCGACGGCGCCGTCGCTGCGCTTCAATCCGCAGCACCTGCAGATTGTCCGCCAGGGCATGGTCGACGTCGTCAACAGCAGCATCGGCACCGCCGGTGCCCTGCGGCGCGATGCGAGCGGCAAGCTGCTCGACTTCACTTTCGCCGGCAAGACCGGCACCGCGCAGGTGAAGCGCATCACCGAGCGCGAACGCGAGCTCGGCATTACCCAGGCGCAATTGCCCTGGCACCTGCGCCATCACGCGCTGTTCGTCTGTTTCGGCCCGGCGGAAAAGCCGCGCTATGCCTGCGCCGTCATCATCGAGCACGGCATGGCCGGTGGCGCGACCGCGGGGCCCATCGGCCGCGATGTGCTGGCCGAGACCATCAAGCGCGATCCGTCGCGCCGCACCGACGGCTTCAAGAAGATGGCGTCGCGATGAGCCTCGCCCTCGATGCTCCCGCGCCGATCGGCTTTGCCGAGAAGATCTGGCGCATAAATTGGGGGCTGGTCCTCGTTCTCACCGCAATCGCCGGGGTTGGCGTCCTGGCGCTCTATTCGGCCGCCGGCGGTCGCTTCGAGCCGTGGGCGGCACGGCATGCCGTGCGCTATGGAATGGCCTTCGGGCTGATGCTGGTGGTCGCGCTGATCCACCCCAAGGTCTGGCTGGCGATGGCCTGGCCGATCTACATCGTCTCCGTCCTGATGCTGGTGGCCGTCGATATCATCGGCAAGATCGGCATGGGCGCGCAGCGCTGGCTGGTGATCGGGCCGCTGCAGATCCAGCCTTCGGAGATCGCCAAGGTGGCGGTGATTCTGGTGCTGGCACGCTACTATCACGGGCTGCGCAAGGAACAGGCGTCGCAGTTCCTCTACACGCTGCCCCCGCTGGCCATGATCCTGGTCGTGGTGGCGCTGGTCATGGTCCAGCCCGATCTCGGCACGGCGATGATGGTGCTGATGGGCGGCGGCGCATTGCTGTTCGTGGCCGGTGTGCGAATTTGGATGTTCCTGGTTGCGGGAGTCTCGGCGGTCGCCTGTCTGCCGATCGCCTGGACGCTCATGCACGAATACCAGCGCAAGCGTGTGCTCACCTTCCTCGATCCCGACCGGGATCCGCTGGGTGCCGGCTATCACATCACCCAGTCCAAGATCGCCATCGGCTCGGGGGGCCTGTTCGGCAAAGGATTCCTGAAGGGTACCCAGTCGTCGCTGAACTTCCTGCCGGAAAAGCAGACAGACTTCATCTTTACGACCTTCGTCGAGGAATGGGGCATGGTCGGCGCCTGTGTGCTGCTCGCCCTGTTCGCCCTGGTGTTGCTGTGGGGCTTCTCGATCGCCTTCCGCAGCCAGCACCATTTCGGCCGCCTGCTGGCGCTCGGCGTCACATCGCTGATGTTCCTCTACGTCTTCATCAACACCGCCATGGTCATGGGCCTGCTGCCGGTCGTGGGCGTGCCGCTGCCGCTCGTCAGCAACGGCGGCACGGCGCTGCTGTCTGTCATGTTCGCCTGCGGGCTGCTGATCGGGGTCAACGTCTACCGCGATGCGCAATTGCCGCGCACCCGGTAGGCAGGTTTCCCCCGGCTGGGCCGTCGGACGACTCGACAAGGGGAAAATGCCTTGGTATAGCCGCGCCGCTTCCGGGCAATGCCTCCGGTTTTCGGGGGGCGCATAGCTCAGTTGGTAGAGCAGCTGACTCTTAATCAGCGGGTCCCAGGTTCGAGCCCTGGTGCGCCCACCATTCCCGGCAAGCACTTAGCGGATCGGTCTTCTTCTCGTGACGTGCAGGCTCTTGCAGCCGAGCGTGGCTACGCCCATGCCTTGCCCTCACCGGCGCGCAGTGGGATCGTGTTGCCGCTACCAGACTGGAGGGCAGCATGGGCTTGCTGGACATTCTGAACGGTATTCAGACCGGACCCGGTCGTGAGGCTCCCGCTGGTCGCGGCGGAAGCGGAAGCACTCTCTCGCCCATCATGATCGCACTGCTCGGCTTGCTGGCCAGCCGGATGCTGGGCGGTCAGCAGCAGCAACGACCATCTGGAGAAGGCACCTCGGCCGGCGGCGGCTTGCTGGGCGAGTTGCTGGGCGGCGATCTCGGCGGCCTGCTGAAAGGCGGGCTGGGTGGGCTGCTGGCGGGCGGCTCGGCGGGCAGTGTATTGAGCGGTGGCCTGGGCGACCTGATGAAGCAGTTCGAGCAGGCGGGCCAGGGCGACGTGGCCCGGTCGTGGGTCGGCACCGGCGCCAACCAGGCAATCGGTCTGGAGGAACTCGCGAAGGCAATCGGGCCGGACAAGCTCGGCGCGTTGAGCGCCCAGTCGGGGTTGTCGCGCGACGACCTCCTCGCCGGTCTCAGTCAGCATCTTCCCGAATTCGTCAATCGACTGACACCCGATGGGCGGCTGCCGACGGCCGAGGAATTTTCACGCAGCATCTAGTTGCGGGATCGCCAAGATTCGGCAGGAGAGAGGAGAGCACATGAAGCACCTCGCGCTTGCCGTCATGTTGTCGCTTGCAGCCATTGCCACGGCGCAGGCGGCCGATCCGGAGGCCAATAAGAAGGTGGTTCTCGACTTCTACGAGAAGGGCCTCAATCAAAAAGACTTCGATGCGGCCGCCAAGCACTTCGGACCGAAATACATCCAGCACAATCCGATGGCACCCGATGGCATCGAAGGCTTCAAGGCCTTCATTGCCATGCGCAAGGAGAAGACGCCGAATGCCCGCAGCGAGATCAGGCGTGCCTTTGCCGACGGCGACTTTGTGATCCTGCACGTCGAGAGCCATCGGGAGCCGGGTGATCGCGGCGTGGCCATCGTCGATATCTTCCGGCTCGAAAACGGCAAGATCGTCGAGCACTGGGACGTGATCCAGCCGATCCCTGAGAAAGCTGCCAACAGCAACGGTATGTTCTGACATCGTTGCTGCCGTCGCCCCGATTTTGCCTCGGGCCGTGCGTATTTCCGATTTGGGGCTGTGACAAATCCGGGCCGGTCGCCGATCTGTCACGTTTGGCGAGTAAACGATCTGCCACCAGTGCAGCGGAGGCAGCATGGATATGGAAAACGAACTCCGACTGAGCCCCAGTGAATGGGAAACGTTGAAAGCCATCGGCGGCTGGAACCGCGATCGTCGCCTGCTCGACAACAACGCGGTCCGCAATCTCGTCGCGTCCGAACTCGCTGTCGTGACAGACAGTGGGCCCGCGATCACCGCGATGGGCCGCCGCGTCGTCGTGCGCGGCTCACCGCAGCTCTGGAACTCCTGACTGCGCTCAGCCTTTCTTCAATTCGCTGGCAGCCGCCTGGCGTTCGCGACGTTCGCGGCCGGCGGCCAGCAGGCGGTCGCGCTCCGCCGGGTCGACGCGGCCATAGCGGCCACGCCAGTCGGGGTCGTCCGCCTTCCAGGTAAACGGTGCCTGCATCGTCGTGCGCGGCCGGTCCGCGGTTTCCAGGAGGTCGAGTGCCTGACCGACGATCGCGTGTTGCATGCCGCGGTCCCAGGGAAGACCGCACGGATTGCCGAGCGGGAAGTCGGTGAAGAGAAAGCGCGGCACGCCGCAATACTCGACCACGTCGCGGGCCGAGCCCACGATCACGGTCGGCAGTCCGCTGGCTTCGAGGTGTCGGGCGACCAAACTCACGGTTTGGTGGCAGACGGGTCAAAGCGCGCAGAGCAGGGCGGCGTCGGCGCCGTCGGCCCGTAGCCGCGCCAGTACCTCGGGGGCGTCTTCGGACCAGGTCTTGCGCTGGCTGTATTCGGTCGGCACGCCGTGGAAGCGCGACGCGAGGCCCGCAAACCGGCCCTCGCGCGCCAGTGCCGACGCGGTTTCGATCGGCAGGTAGCTTTCGCGATCCTCCGTGTGCGTCGATTCCTTGTCCCAGGCGAGGTTGTCGGTGAACAGCGTGGCCGGTGGTGGGGCGATCTCGCCCGACCAGACGTGACGCACGCCGCGCGTATCGCGATTGCTGAGGCCGGGCGGACTTGCCGTCGTGACAAGCCCGAGGCGGACGGCGGCGAGGGGCTTGTCGAGCGGCGCGAACGGCACGTCGTCGAAGCGCGCCCAGACATAGTCCTGCTCGTATCCCAGGGCACGATAGTATTGCCGCGTGCGTTCCATGTAGGAAACGATGCCGATATCCCGCGCTTCGGCTCGCTTGTCTTTCGACGCCTGGCTCATCGCTCTTTCCTCACCGTTCATTTCTGACATCCTGCGCGAGCTTTGCCGCTGCGGCAATGTTCCGGAGTCTTTCGCCATGCGCGCTGTCTGCCTCGCCCTCGTATCCGTTCTCGCTGTGCTCGTCGGGAATGGCGCGGCGGAGGCCCAACAGACGGCTCCTCCCTTCTTTGCCTTCGTGCTGTTCGGGGAGGGCACGGACGGCAAGCCCGTTCCGATGGTCCGCAGCGTCGCCGAGCGCGCGGCGGCATGTCCGGTCTTGCGCTCCTCGCACGGCGGCACCTCCGTCGCCATGACGCCCCGCCAGCGTCCTGTGGGAGGGCAATTCGACGACGTGCTGGTCTGCGAGGCCCGCTACCCCGTCGGAGAGGCGGCGAGCGTGTTCTCCGGCGACCGCCGCATCGATCTGCCGGTCGTTTCACTCGGCACGCCGCGGCGGGTCGTACTCGTGGGTGACAGCGGCTGCCGCGGCGACACCAAGCAGAAGCCGCAGCCCTGCACCGGCGACGGCTTCGCCAAGGTCTGGCCCTTCGGCACGATGGCCGACGAGGAGGCGGGTAACAGGCCCGATCTGATCGTCCATGTCGGCGACTACAATTATCGCGGCACGCCGCGGGGCATGGTCGTGCCAGCCCGCGTCTCGGGCTATGGCCGCGACATGCCCGTGAGTTTCTACGATACCGGCGACCTCGACGACGAAGACGAGCCGGACCTGCCCATTGGCGCCGCGTACTGGAGCCAGAACATGGAAGGCAGCCCGATTCCCGACAAGTGGGCCTACTGGCGCGACGACTTCTTTCTGCCTGCGGCCCGCCTGCTGCCCGTCGCGCCGTGGCTGCTGAGCCGTGGCAATCACGAACTGTGCAGCCGGGCAGGCCCCGGCTGGTTCTTTCTCCTCGATGCCAACTCGACATTGCTGGCGCCCGGCGCGAAGCAGCAGGAATGCCCGCCGCAGACGCCGCCGGGCTGGCAACTCGGCGCCTGGCCCCAGCCGCCGGCGCTTCCTTTTGCCGGCCAGGTCTTTCCGACCATCACCAGCCCGCCGTTTCGCCTCAAGTTCGGCCAGCTCAACATCATCGCGGTCGACTCGGCCAATGCCGCCGATGCCGTCCTCTTCAACCTCGACCTTTACCTTGGTCAGTATCGCGAGGTCGCCCGCCTGCTGGCCGAGGACCGTACTCCGACCTGGCTGGTCACGCATCGACCGATCTGGGGCGTCGTGAAGCGCGACAAGGGTGGTCCGCTCAGGCCGACGCCCTACGGCTTCGTCAACGAGACCCAGCGCGAAGCCGTGCGCCGTGTCTTTCCGGACGGGGTGCCGCCGCATGTCAAAGTAGTCATTGCCGGCCACATGCACCGCTTCCAGGCCATTGGCTTCGACAGCCGCCAGCCGCCGCATCTCGCCGTTGGCACGGGCGGCATGGAACTGTCGCACGTTCAGCCGGTCCCTTCGCCCGAGCATCCCAAGCGACCTGTCCGTGTGCCCGGCTTGGATCGCAGCGATGCCTATATCGTGGGATTGCGCGACTTCGCGACCATGGTGGTGAATCCGGTAGAAGACGGCACCTGGACCAGGCCTATATCGTGGGATTGCGCGACTTCGCGACCATGGTGGTGAATCCGGTAGAAGACGGCACC
>WBZX01000253.1_pt1 | contig 50328 bp, 49 predicted proteins | sample 5204211 | NCBI WGS metagenome assembly WBZX01 (sample SAMN12344362, study PRJNA552823) | activated sludge metagenome | biome: Activated sludge suspended growth; feature: Nitrification reactor; material: Wastewater; isolation source: activated sludge from nitrification reactor of wastewater...
CGCATCAATGCTGGCCTCCACTCCAGCCAGCATCTTGAATCACATTCACACCAGCTTCGGAACCCCTTTGATTCTCTCAAGCCTTAAAACGCTCTAGGCGGCTCGGAAATTACGCACCTGCGCTACGCTGCACCGTTGCACGCGCCGACCATCACCTAGTGGGCTTACCGCCGCGATCTGCACCCTCTTGCTCTGCAAATAGCATCGGCCCGTACCAGTAAAGATCTGCAGCGGCCGCTCCGACTTCTTCCTCGGCTCCATGTCGGACATGCGCTCACCTCCGACACGCCGAGCCACGCTTCGTCAAATCAGACCACAAACGTCGGGCCAAAACCGTGCTAGCTTTTTTTCTTTTTCTTTGACTTCTTCCGCTTCGACAGCGGCGTAAGTACCTGATTGCGACCGCCGAACAGTTCCCAATGCGTCCAATTCCATATTCGGCTATCGTACTCGATCATTTCTTGCAGGCGAGACACTAGACGTGGCGGCCACTCCGCTATCGGCGTCCGTTTGGGCGTAACATTATCCCGAATAGATGTGAGGTCACGGCCAAGCACCTTGCCCAGATAAGCAACGTCTTCATCGAAGGCTTCGGCTCTACCAATCCAAAGGCACTTCTCTAGCGTGTACTTAGCTCGATCCAGACACTCGCTGAGGTTGGCCGGGTCATCTTTGAGATGACCGCCGAGTTGTCGAGTCATTGTGTTATAGAGATTATCGCGAGCTTCTACCGTCTCAATGAACTCCATTATGGGGAGTTGCTTCGCGATATGGACAATAGGAGGCGCGTCGGGCTTGTCCTCCAAAGCCAGCACGTAATCGAGCCACGACAGACAGCGCTGAAGTGGATCCCGAAGCATAGTGAAGAATGATCGATCTGGATACCACTTGCGTTGATCGGCCCGACTGATCTGCCCACAGATCACATGGTGTTGACCAAAGTACTGAGCATCGGCCTCGGTCAGATAAGCTTGCGGAAAGGGCTCAGAACACCATTCGTGGCCAAACGAGGCTTGGAAAGCCTTCCGCAGACTGCTACCTGCTGTCTTGCTGATATGAAAGAAAACGAGCTTGGGGACTGGATTAACCTTTACAGCGGGCGGCCGATTATTTGCGGGAACGGGCATTGTCTAGTGCTAGTCGGTTGCTATTGAGCCAATTCTTCCTAGATGCCCATACTCCCCGCAGAGGGCCCAGCAAGACAGCCGTTCTTTCTTGCTAGCGTATCCAACAGCGCAAGATGCGGGAAATGGCACGCTTGTAGCCGTACCATGCGGCCTTACTGTCTTCAAGAATGCGGATAGTTCAATGCGGGCGTCTGGTTTCACTTGGTATTCGCTGACGCGGAATGGCCACCGATTTCGAAAGTTTCATTGAGGACGCCAAGCGTTCTGATCAGGTCGAAGAGAACATCCACTATGATCTGTTTAGACTTCCCAATCAGACTCTTAAGCGATTCTGACGTGGGCACGAATGCGCTGAACTGAGCGCAACGCCAAAAACGACAACCCGAATGTAAAAGCCGTATAGTACCCAAGATTGTAGTGGCTAACGATCGCATCGCCAAAGTAGCCAGCCCTAAAAACCTCCCAGCAATGCACCAGCGGGTGATACATGATCAAGTTTTGCGCCCAGTATGGAAGCCAATCGACGAGGAAGAATGCTCCCGAGATTGGAATGTTTAGATACTGAAGTGGCTGTATGAATCGTTCAGCTACTTCATATCGCTCCGTCCAACATGCGAGCAATGCGCCGAATGCAACCCCGATCCAAGCCATCATGAGCCAGCCGAGTATGATAAGGTCTAGACGTTTAAATCCATCGGCCAAACCCGAGGTAACGAGAAACAGATAAACGATCAACAAGGCCGTCGTGGCCCCCACTATCTCCAAGAGCTGTCGAGAAAGCACAAGATCGAGGAGGCTTACTCGACGGTGATAAATCATTCCGATACTGTTTCGAAACATGCCAATGACAGGTCCGGTAAGATGGCGCCAAAGCGTAAGTGGCATATAGCCTGTCAGCACGAGCTCAACGACTTTAATGCCTTCCTTACCGTGATTGCCGATTATCGACCAAATAAACATTACACCGACGCATAAGATCATCGGCTCCAAGATCACCCAGACAAAACCGATATTGTTGCGGCCGTAGCGCATCATAAGATCGCGTACAAGCAGCGCATGCATGGTACGTCCCTGAACGCGCCATCCGTTCAGTAGTTGACTAGTTTCTCGCGCCATGTTCACGGATTCCGGTGAAGACCAACCAGGAAATCAATACCAAAAGTAAGTTGGCCGCAAAGACAGTCAGGACGCTGCCTAAGCGTTTTGGCTGAGATGAATAGTCGGCCAGATTAGGTTCGACAACTCTTTCAAGATACAGAAGTTGCTTCGCAGCTTCCGCCTTCGCTCGAACGAGATCCGCCTCGTTGGTACCAAGCATCTTGTTAGCAAATTCGCGCTCGAGGACGAGACGTTCATAGGTGGCGATTCGCTCTGCCAGACCATCGGAGCTTCGCGCAACCCTCGCCCGCTCCGACGTGATTTGCTCGTCGAGCGCTATCGCCTTACGCTCAAGGATAGGAAGCTGAGGTCCAGTCGACGAGCTCATCTTCGCTTCAGAAATCTGGGCACGCGTTGTAGCAAGCTCGGTCGATAGCTTCGCAATGAGCTCGGCCAACGCTACAGCGTTGCGTGTCGGATCAATCAGGAGTTCTTTGTTTCTGAACGTCGTCAAAGCGGCCTGGGCGGCAATGACCCGGCCTTGCGCCCCTGCCACCTCGTCCTCAGCCCGCCCCACGGCATCGCGTAGAAGTCGCTCGTTGAGACGATTGACTAGTCCTTCGCCGAGTTGCAGGAGTGTGTCGGCGACCTTCTTGGCATTCTCTGCCGAGAACACCCGCACCTTTAGTGTCGAGATGCCCGTCTTGTCGGTGTGCACCACTGACACCATGGTCTGGAAGTATTTGTAGAACCTTTCTTCGCGTGTGCTGTAGAGAAGCGACGGATAGCCAGCAACAATGTCGAGAGCGTCTGTCTTGAACATGGCGCGCAGAGGCAGACGCTGCTGCAATTCACGCACCGCGTCACGCGACGTCATAAAATCCTGCACGATAAAGGAGTCATCTTGCGAACGCTGGAGACCGAGCTGAACTAAAAACGACAGCCCCCCCAGACTGTCAGGCCGCTGCGCCGACCGCACCACGAACTTGGCTTCCGATTCGTACTGATTCGAGGCCATGAAGAATAGATAAATGGCAGAAAGCAGGGTCGGCAGGAACAGAATGAGCCAAGCCCGCCTGCGCAACCAGGCTGGCAGCTCGACTAGAGAAAGCAAGCGCCGGATCTTACCGTCGCCCTGGATTGCAGCTTCCATGACATTGCCGGCGTCAGGCGGAGAAGGGAATCTGGACAGCATACCGGAACACTATAATCACGCCTTCTCGCTCGCGATATGGGGTCCTGCTGCGGCAGGGTGCTCGCACCTCCCAAACTTCAGTTATCGACTTCTGAGTATCCTGCGTAATATCATTGCCCGCACAGGTCCCCGATGCCCGACGCCACGGAATTTGCCACCTATGCTCGCCTGCTGAGGCTAACGCCGGTCTCTGACGTCAAGCTGGCGCCGGCCGCCGTTACTGTAGACACGCCCCTCGCCGAAGCACAACGAAGGCGACGGCCGAAACTCAAGGGTATGGCCTCTTTCCTGCTGCTGGTGGTCCTGCCGACTTGCCTTGCACTCGCCTACTTCGTGTTCTTTGCCGCGGACCGGTACGAATCGGAGGCTCGCTTCATCCTCCGGTCGCCCGGGCGCACCATGTCCGCCCAGCTACCGAACATCCTCCAGGCCGCCGGTATCGCCCGGACCAGCGACGACGGCTACATCGTGCGCGAGTTCCTCGAGTCACGCGACGCTATGGAGGTCCTGCAAAAGAAGGCAGGCTTGAAGGCCGCCTACGCTGCCGGTGGCCGCGACTTCGTCTGGAATTTCCCTAACTTCTTCACGTCCAAGACGGAAGAGGGTCTGTACTGGCACTATCAACGAATGATGTCGGCCCAATTCGACAATACCACCGGCGTCAGCATCCTGAAGATACAAGCGTTTGCACCGGAGGCCGCGCAACAACTGGCGGCGGCGCTACTGGAATCTGCCGAAGGCCTCGTCAACCGTCTCAACGAACGGGCGCGCCAGGATGCGATCAAGGTGGCCGATGTCGAAGTCGAACGAATGAAGGCAAGGGCGCTGGCGGCACAATCGGCGCTGACAGCCTTCCGCGAGCGGGAACGCTTGGTTGATCCTAGCCAGGTCACGCTCGCCGTGTTGGAAACTATCGCCCGACTCTCGGTGGAGGCCGCGACTCTCAGCGTGCAGATTGGGGAACTGGAGAAGACCTCGCGCAACAGTCCTCAGATCACGCCGCTGCGTAGCCGCCGCAGCGCGATCGAAGAGCAGATCGCCACCGAACGCCGTCGCTTGGCCGGCGACGCGCAGGCCATTGCGCCACGGATCGCCGAGTATGAGCGACTGATGCTGGAGCGCGAGTTTGCAACCAAAGCGCTGATTACGACTATGACCGCTCTGGAAACGGCAAAAGTCGAGGCGCAGCGCCAGCAAGTTTACCTTGAAAAAGTCGCAACTCCAGCCCGGCCAGACTATCCCGCCTACCCTTGGCGTGTCATTTGGTGCCTCGTAACCCTGGTTGCCGGCTATATGACGTGGCGCATGTGGCGCATCCTGGCTAAGGACGCTTTGGATCATGCAAAGCCTTGATGCGATGCTCCCCGACAATGAGCTTGTCCGGGGTAGCGTCGCCGAAGCGAAAATACTTGACCGATGCGTCGAAGCTGTCAACATCGTGAAGATTTTTGATGGTGATCATGGCAGCGTGTGTGCTCTGGACGGCGTGTCGTTTCGCGTACGCGCCGGTGAACGGATTGGCATCCTCGGCGCCAACGGCTCGGGCAAGTCGACACTGATCCGCATCTTGGCTGGCGTGCTGCAGCCGACTTCAGGTGAAGTCCGGCGTGACCTCAGTCTATCTTGGCCACTGGCGCTGGGCGGCGGGTTCGAGGGCGAACTCACCGGCTACGACAACGTACGGTTCCTCAGCCGACTTTACGGCCTGCCGTTCCGCGAGACGTTCGACTATGTCGCTGATTTCTCGGAACTAGGTCGCCACATGTACATGCCGGTACGTTTCTACTCCGACGGTATGCGCATGCGGCTGGCCTTCGCCCTGTCACTGTCGATGAACTTCGAATGCTATCTGATCGATGAGGTCATCCTGGTTGGCGACCGGCGCTTCCAGCTGAAGTGTCATGACGAGCTGTTCGGCAAGCGCAGCTCCTGCGGCATGATCATGGCCGTGCACGACGCCGGTACGATTAAGGAGTATTGCCAGAGCGCCCTGATCCTGAAGGGCGGACGAGGACGCGTGCTAAGCGACCTTTCGTTGGCCGAACGCATCTACGGAACCCTCTAGGTCAGAGTCGCGCGGCTCGCACTTACGCGCCGGTCGTCGGCAATTGCTCTAGCCTGATCTCGATCAAAGAGGCGAGCCCTTCTAGCGCCGAGTCCTGACTGACTAGGCGGAACTCCACGGGATGGAAAGGGTCAGCCACCTCGAATTCGAGTTCAAGGGTGAAGATTCCCCCCTGCTTGACCTCGAAGAAGCCGCGGGTGATGCCAGCATCGGTGTCTGCTTCCAGAATGAACGGCATGCTGCCGATATCCGGACTGAAGCCGAGATAGGCCGTCGCCCGCCAGCGGCCCCCAGGAAGCGGCATATAAGGCCCGTAAGCCAGGATGCGCCCTCTGCCGGCAACCTCGACAGTCGCCGGCAAGGCTTCTCCCGGCGCATCGCCATAGAGAAAACAGTTGCGCGGCCAGACCAGCACGACCGAAGTTGGGTGCGCCGCAGCAGCGGCGAGCGGCGCGAAGTAGGTCCGCAGAAGTGATGGTGACGGCGCTGCGGAGGCTTCGGCGCTCCCTGCGACCGCCTCCGTCGGTGCAGGTTCGGCAAGCGGCAAAACCTCGGAAGGATTCACTCCTATAAGCTCAGCCATCAACTGTGGCCATTCCGCCGCTTCCGTCGGACATAAAAGCAACGTCTTCGGAATGCGGCGTACCAGCTCGAGGGCCAAGATGGCTTTCTGCGCCTCGTGCCGCACGGCGTCGATCGAGACCTCGGCTGGCGTGCGGTCATTCGCAAAGAGGGCGTGCTGGGCCAAGACAAGAACGTCAGCCGGTTCAACGGCCAGCGTTGCGAGGATATCATGCGGCGGCAGCCCATCTAAATCGACGATTTCCGACTTCGCGAGCGAGGCCGCCGACAGCTTGTCGAGAAAGGTGCGCGCCCATGCTCCTACTGGCCCGCTGCCACAAAGGAAGACCTTCATACCGCGTCATCGGCAATGGACGGCATGCGCACAGCATGCTCACTCAAACGCGCCTCCTCGTCATTGATATTGGCTTGCGGGCTCTTCGATGGCTTCAGGTTTACTATCGGTTCGGACGGCATTGCGACACAGCTTTTTTTGCGCCATCCCCCGTCTTGGAGATAGTCGACACAGGATCTGCCATCCCGTAGGAGTCTTCGAGCCTGCATCCGTCGAGCGCCCGCATCGTTGCCCGAGCCGTTTGCCCCCTCCTATCTCCATGGAAATCTTCAGAAGCGCGGAGCTGCTGGTAAAGGACCTGCGACGGCACACCAGTGCTTGCTGCGTCGTCGATTCCTACACCGACAATCGCACGCTCGATCGCCCCGGCTTCGGTGAAGTCTTCTTCGGCACGAACGGCATCGATGCGATCCATATCATTCCACGAAACAACGACTGGTACTAATATCCGGAGACTGAGGAGGCCTGCCGCCGGGGTCGCGCGTTGACGGCGCTCTATCCCCATGTCGTCGCCTACAGCCGGAGCATGGGCGGCTATGGCGCAATCCGGCTGGGCAGCCGCGTCGGTGTGCAGGTAGCACTGGCCATCTCGCCGCAATTCTCCATCGATTCAGCCGTCGCGCCCTTCGAGCCGCGCTGGGCCGGCGATTCGGCCCGCATCGATTTTCGGTCGAGCGGAATGCTGGCCACGGTTTCGTCGCCAAGGCCTATGTCGCCTACGATCCGCACGACCTCGATGCCCGGCATGTCGAGTTCTATCGGCCTCATACCGAGATCATCGACCTCAGGCTGCTCAATTGCGGCCATCCCGCCTCGTGCTTCATGGGTCGATACCGACATCCTGCAGCAGGCCCTCCTCGATCTGTGTCGCGGCACGTTCGATATCCCGGTGCTGCGCGCCCAGGTGCGCCAAGCCCAGCATAGTTCGGCTATCCTGTACCCTACCTTGCCGTACGCTGCCGTCACGTGCCGCGCCGCGTGCGGTTGTCACCCAAAGCCAGTGCGTTGTCGCGAGATGGCCCGTCTCTGCTGGAGCAATACGCCTTCACCTCGGCCCACGCCAACCAGTTCTGCCCTGGCAATCTTCGACAAGGCGTGGGCCGACGACTCGATCAATGCCCAGATGCGCTACCGGTAAAGCAAGGCCCATCTTCTGCACGGCGATCTCGCGGAGGCCATCGCGGTCGCCGAGGAGGCGGTTGACCCTGGATCCGGAGGCCTCCGCCGTCGTCAATCGCGTCCAGAAGCGGAAAGCCCTTGAGCGCTACGCCGAGCCTCCGCCGCCTTCCGTGGCACCCTCTCTCGGGACACGATTGCGCGCCCTCCTACGGAAGCCGCTCAAGCTCGGCGCAAAAAGCATAGCCCCCACTCACTTCCCGAGCGCTGGCGCCTACTTCGCCTCGTCGAGGCGAAACACCGCCAGCTGCTTCACGGCCATCGCGAACCCCGCCCCCGCATAGAGGCGCAGTTCGAATCGCTCCGTCGGCTGCAGCAGAGCATGGGAAATCCGGACCAGCCCGCGCTGCAACTCCCATTCGAAGCAGCGGCGCAGGTAGAAGTCGCGATGGCCGCCCGCCCGCGTTAGGTCGATGGTTACCATGCCCCGACCGCGAGCTTCGAGATCGAAGGAAAGCTCGAAACGGAATAGCCCTGACGGTAGCGAGATATGGGGTCCATAGAGGATTCGCCTGCCCTCATCAGGCACCCCCGAGATGCGCAGTACGTGTTCGTCGCGCGTACCATATTCCGACTGCAGCCGCGGATCCGAGCCGAGTATGATCAAAGACTTGAACGAGCAATCGAGCCCGTCGCGCTCTAAACCGGCGCTTTCCATCGGCTATCTCGTTGCCGCCGAGACCGCGACCACCGTCGCCGCCGCACCGACAAAGCCGATCAGCACGTTGATCACCTTCTGCATCTCTGCCGCCGGCGCGGTCGAGACGAAGAGGATGTCCTTGTTGCGGATCGGAAAGCGCCGCGCCATGAAGAAGCCGTTGGGGTCGCGCATGTTGACACGGTAGATCACCGGCACTTGCGGCAGTGCCCCCGGATCGGGTCGGCGAAAGCCGAGCTGATCGTATTCTTCCGGCCGTTCGTAGCGGATCACGAAGACGCCTCCCGGATCGGCGCGCGTGTCGCTGAGGCCGCCGGCCCGGGCAATGGCCTGATCGAGGGTGATTCCGATCGAGTCGAAGGGCACCACGGAATTCTGGCCGGTTGCACCGGCGGACGTGAAAGTCTGCGGCTCCTTGGCGACGCTGATGACATCGCCGGGCTTCACGAAGACGTTCTCCGACGGGTTGGTCAGGAGCGCCTGCATGGGGATGCGCACCGACTGGCGGCCGCGCACCAGCGTGACGAAGGTCTCGTGTGCCGCGGCCTTGGTGCCGCCTGCGCTGGCCACCACGTCGAGGATGCGATCGCCGCGCGTCGTCAGCGGCACGCGCGCGCCGCCCGTCACCTCGCCCACGACGGTAACGGTGTTGGCGACGTTCTTGGTCACGGTGACCAGCGCCTGAGGCTCGATCGCCTTGCCGGTCAGGGCCGTGACGATGGCCTGCTCGACTTGTTGGGGCGTGCGGTCCCTGACCTGAACACGGCCGGCATAAGGCACGGTGATCGCGCCATCCGGGCCTACGACCTGTTCGGGAATGGTCGCCTGCCGCGAGCCTGATCCACCGAGCTGAGCGTTAGCCGGCGCCGAGAACAGACCACCCGCCGCCGCCTCCCAGATGGTCACCTGGACATAGTCGCCCTGGCCAATCGCCTGCGTCGCCGTGGCGCCCTGCTTGCCGAAGGTCCCCTGCAGGGACACGGCCGACCAGCTTTCCATCTTGGCGACGACATTGGGATCGACGTCGATCAAGGCGAAGCGGGTCTCTCCGGTGGAGGTCGGCTTGGAGGCCGCCGTCACCTCGCCGGCAGTCGGCCCCGCGCCGGGCAGGCCGGAGCAGGACGCCAACGACGACACGGCCATCGAGGCCGATACGACCAGGCCCACGCCCTTGCGAAAGACACGCGCGTAAACTGCGTGCCCCGATACTTCCACCGATGCCCCAAGGCCCGATACGTTTCTGTCCAGTGCCATCACGGGCCGGACGTTAGGCGAATATGCGCAAAGTTCCTAGGCTGCGGGCTGTGAATCCAGCCAAGTTGTCGCAGACGGGTCAGTCCTGATTGGTTGGCCGGGGTCAGGCCGGCTACCGGTTCTGCTGGCCATCGCCACCGAACATACCATCGTCGGGGGCGCTGCTTCTTAGGCCCAGATGTCTGTAGCCCACCCCCTCCAGGACCGTCTCTCTGAATTTCGCCGCCTCTTCTTCGGTGAATTCGGCGGGCCGCCGACCGGCCATCATCTCTTCCAGCGACCTCGGGGCTGTTAGGGTGCCCTGGACGAACTGCAAGGTTTTCAGGTCGCCTTTCGAGCAGACCCGTACGACCATGGCCTCGAACAGCGTCATCCTGACCGTCTTGTCGCCGACCCGGGCAGTCACCTCGCGATCGAGGTGTCGCTCGAGAGCCTCCCTTAAACTCGGGCGGCCACATCCCTTCGGGCGGCCCGAGGGATTGCCAGATTTTCCCTTCTGGAACCGAGTGGCCTTTGGCGGCTTGCCATAGCCGATGGCCTCGGGCTGCAGCTCCGATGGTTCCTTGATCATTCCGCTCATATTGACCTCGCTTATGCGGCGTCAGCCTGTCGTCGCAGCATTCCCGCCTTCTCGGCGAAGGTCTGGCCGCTTTCGACATGGACTGCCTTCAGCCCCGTGAGTTCCTGCCAGCGCTCGATCGCAACATCGACGTTGTGCGGGTCCGCCTCGATGCCGCGCCCGATGCGCCCCGCCTTCTCGGCTGCAAGCAAAGTCGTACCCATTCCGAGGAACGGATCCAGGATGGCACCGCCGGCTGTCGAACGAACCGTCAGCGCGTCCACGACCATGGCCAGAGGCTTCGCCGTCGAATGCGTCCATGCCTTGGCTGTACGCCCCGACCGCTCCGTCTTCGCGACTGGATAGTTCCAGACATTGGTGCGCGGCCGGCCGCCCTGGTTCTTCGGTATCTCACCAATGAGCGGCGCCATGCCGACCTTGAAGACAAATACCAGTTCGTGCGCAGACGGCTCAGGACTGCCGACACCCGCACCGGACCTGATCCAGACGCAGAGATCTTCCTGCGCGCTGTAGATTCCTTCGGCTGCGACCAGGACCTGCTTCGTCCCTCGCCAATCCGTGCAGAATTCGTGGATTGCCCCGTCAATGCTGTAGCGAGCTGCAAGGCTCATGACCCGTGCCAGGGACGGAGAGAGATTGCGATCAACATTCTTGTCGGTTCCACCGTCGGGGCGCCCGAGCGGCAACGTTCGCCGTAGTAGGCATTGCCATCAGGCAGTGTCGTAAACACAAGCTGCACAAGCTGCTTTCCCAGGAGCCTTGCGTAGGAGGCATCCTCCATCGCACTGCCGCAAAGGAGGCGGTGCTCCCCGAGCGTCCAGACATCGCCGATGGCGCTAACGGCCGGCAGATGGCGCTTCGGTTCGGGGATGAACTCCGCTTTCTCCTTCTTCCTAGCCGGGCGAATCGCAGGTGCAATCACCTGCCCGAGGTCGGGCGCATCGAACCCCGTCACCTCGACGTCGATATCGAATTCGAAGAGTTCCTTGAGCTCGGCGGCCAGCGCCTCCTCATTCCATTCAGCCAACTCGGCCAGGCGGTTATCGGCCAGCATGAAGGCACGCTGCTGCGCCGGCGTCAGATGCTTGACCGGAATGGTCGGCACGCGCGGCATGCCGAGACTCACAGCCGCCTGAAGACGGGCATGGCCCGACAAGACCGTGCCTTCTCCATCGACGACGATCGGCCCTACCCAGCCGAAGGTGCGAATGCTCTCGGCGATTTGCTCGACCTGCCGGGCGCTGTGAACGCGCGCGTTGCGAGCGTTTGGCTTGAGATCCCGGACTGCACGCATCTCAATCATCGGCATGAAGGGGTTTGCTGCTCCCTTGAGTGAGGCCGGCTTGAAAGCCGCCTCGCTGGCGCTTCGGCTATAGAGCGCTCGCTCCTTACATTCTCTCGCCTTGGTCATAGCGGCACCTCGTGTGTTCCTCTCGAACAAGCCCCTGTTGACGAGAGGCCATCTCCAGCATCTGAAAGGCGCTGGCTCGATGAACGACACACTAGGAGGTCGGCAGACGGCCGCTAGGTCGCGCCACCAGGGTGGTTCGCTTCTGCGACCATGCCCTGGTTCGAGGGCGGTCGGGAGCAGTAGGGATTTCCCTGAAGCGGATCAGACAGCCCCTGTTCCCTCGGTGGAGAATTCCTGTTCCGGACATTCGGAATTCCCTGCCTCAATCGCCGACCACGCGACCCAACAGCCCTCAAGAGGGCCGTTTCGCACCGTCGGGCGACACGATGTGCGAGGATGCGGTGGTGCAGCGCCAGCTCGTGCAGGCCGGCCAGCGGGTCGCGCTCACGGCGGCGCCGGTACGCCAACCGATCGGCCGGCGCGACTTCGGCGAAGTCTGGCACCGCCATCTGCGCTGGGCGACCTGCCGGCGGCAGTTTGCGCCTCTGCTGTTTGGCCTGGAGCTGCTCGCATCCGCCCCCGTGGCGATGCTGGCGGGTGGGGTGGCAGCGAGGTCGCTGGGTTTCGGCGCCGCCGGCGGGGCGGGCGCGACAGCGATCCTGTTCCTTGGTGCGGAATGGATCTTCCTGCGACGGGCCGGCTGGCCTGCCGGGCTAGCCTTTCCTTTTGCCTGGGCAGCGCGCGAGCTGCTGGCACCGGCGCTCTGGCTGGCTGCCCTGCTGCCGCGCCGGCGGACCTACTGGCGGAACCGGCCGCTGCCGCTGCGGCGGTAGCTCGGCAGGACGGCGGCCGCGATCAATCGAATTGCGTACCAGAGACCGCACAGCCGCACGCCGGCACGCCGCGCCTTGGCGACCTCGTCACCGCTGGGAAAGCCTCTGTATCGCCCTGCGGCCGGCGGACCGACGGCTCGCCCGGAGGAAATGTCCTCCAGCGCCTCTCCCAGCTCACCTGCCCCCGCCAGAAAGAGAGCGGTGTTGATTTCGGCCACGGACTTGCGGGCATCGATCGGCCGCTCGGCCCGACGCAGGATCGAGCCGGCATCGATCCGGGCATCCTCGATGCGATGGACCGTGGCGCCGCTCGTAGTGCGCCCCTCCGCCAGGGCCCAGAAGACCGGACAGGGGCCCCGCAAGTCGGGCAGCAGCGAGGGATGGATGTTGATCGCCCCGAGACGCGGGATCGCGATGGCGGCCGGCTGCAGGATCTGGTCTAAGTTCACGACGACCAGCACGTCCGGCGCATAGGCGCGCAGGTGCTCCAGGGTCTCCGTTCCATTGATGTCGCCCGTCTCCACCAGCGTCGCGCCATGGCGCCGGGCCAATGCCGGCAAGGTTTCGAGCGCAGGCCGGCCCAGGAAACGCAACAGCCGGGCGACGACCGCCACGGCCTGAGCCGAGATCAGGTCGAAGCCCAACCAGAACGTCATGCGGATGCCGGATTTGCGGACGCTGGCGGCCAGCTGCTCGACGAAGCCGCCATGGGCCGTATCGAAGCGGCGCGAGACCAGTACGAGACCGATACGGTCGCCGAACGAGTCGAAGATTCGATTGAGCGCCGGCACGCAGGTCAAACTCTCCAGATGGCAGAGGACAATGCGCTGCACATAGAGTGCATTTGTGGATGTCTTCAGTTCTGTGACGCTCATTGTGCAGTGCAGCAGTTGCAGGAAATTGCCACCCCCAGTATGGTGAATGTCAGCCCGCGGCTGAACTGAATTGGTTGAAGACAAAGATTGATCATCAAGTTGTTCGCGAGTGCCGACTCAAGATTGTGGAGAGGGGGCGACTGGCGTTCGGTTGGGGGGCATTGAACGTCGATGACGGTGCATGACGAAGTCGCGATCGTTGGCTATGCCGGCCGCCTGCCTGGTGCGAAGAATGCCGAAGGTTTCTGGCGTCTCCTGCGGGACAACCGCTCCGCGATAAGCTGGATCACCCCGGACCGCTTCCCCACAGCCTCCTACTACCATCCATCGACCGACCAGCCGGGTCGGACCTACACCTTCGCTGCCGGTCTGATCGACGATGTCTGGGGCTTCGACGCCTCGGCCTTCGGCATGAGCCCGCGCGAGGCCGAACAGGTCGATCCCCAGCAGCGCCACCTGCTCGAAGTCACACACGATGCGCTGGCGCATGCCGGCATCCGCCCGTCGAAGATCGCCGGCACTCATACCGGCGTCTATGTCGGCGCCTCGTCGGTCGACTATGGCGCACGCTTCTTCGCCGATCCCTCTGCCGCCGACGTCCACATGATGACGGGCAACACGCTCAGCATCGTCTCCAACCGGCTTTCCTACAGCCTCGACCTGCACGGCCCGAGCTTCACGGTCGATACGGCCTGCTCGTCATCTCTTGTCGCGCTCTCGCTGGCAGCGGACGCGATCCGCAACGGAACAGTCGAAACGGCCATCGTCGGCGGCGTCAACCTGTTGCTCTCGCCCTTCTCGTTCGTGGGCTTCTCCCGCGCCTCGATGCTGTCGCCGACCGGCCGCTGCCGGCCGTTCGATGCGGCCGCCGATGGCTATGTCCGGGCCGAGGGCGCGGTCGTGCTCGTGCTGCAGTCGGTGGCCACCGCCCGCAAGGCGCGCAACCGGATCCATGCGACGATCGTCGGCTCGGCCATCGGACAGGACGGCCGTACGACCGGCCTCTCGCTGCCCTCGGCCGAATCGCAGCGGCGCCTGCTGGAGCAGGTCTATGGCGAGTTCGGCGTCGATCCCAGCGACCTCGCCTTCGTCGAGGCGCACGGCACGGGTACGCAGGCGGGCGATCCGCTGGAAGCCGATGCGCTGGGCAAAGGCCTGGCGCAGCGGCGCTCGCAGCCTCTGCCGATCGGCTCGGTGAAATCGAACATCGGCCATCTCGAACCCGCGTCGGGTCTGGCGGGTGTGCTGAAGTCGATCCTGGCGCTGAACCACGGCGTCCTGCCGGGCACGCTGCATCAGGTCTCGCCGAACGAAAACATCCCGCTGGGCGAACTCAATCTCAAGGTGGTCGGCCAGAACTGGTCGCTGCCGGAACGCCGCGGTCCGTCGCTGGCCGGTGTGAATTCGTTCGGCTTCGGCGGCACCAACGCCCACGTCATCCTGCGCGGCGAGGATACGTCGGTGAGCGTGGCTCATCCGAAATCCGAGGCCGGGCCGCCGCCGCTGCTGCTGTCGGCGCATACGGCCGAGGCGCTGCCGGAACTGGCCCGCGCCTTCGTCGAGCAGTGGCCGTCCGACAAGCGCCTGAGCGGCGACTTCATCGGCGCCGCGGCCCATCTGCGCGATCCCCTGCCGCATCGGCTGACGTGTCGCGCGGACTGGGCTTCGACTACGGCCCGACCTTCCAGCGCATTCGCCATGTCTCCTTCCCTGAACCCAAGCTCGCCGTCGCGGCCCTCGAACCCGAGGAGACAACGGCGCTTGGCGGTCGCGTCATCGACCTGACGGCCCTCGACTCGGCATTCCATGCGCTGTTCGCGTCGGAAGAGGCCGGCGTCGCCGACATGCCGATGAAGCGCATGCTGCCGGTTCGCTTCGGCCGGGTGCGCGTCTTCGATCCGGGCGCCACGGCAACGCGCGCGATCGCCCGTACGCTGCGTCAATCGCTGACGTCGATGCTGGTCGACATCAACTTGCTGGACGAGACCGGCAGGGTCGTCGCCGTCGCCGAATCGGTGCGACTGATCGAGGCTCCCGTCGGGCTGGGCCCTGATCCGCGATCCTTCACCTACCAGACGACCGCCTGGTCGCTGGAACGGGCCGGCAAGTCGTCGAGCGCGCATTTCCGCAACGGTGATGTCGCATTGCTCGACGGCATGACCGATCCGGCGGCCCTCAGCGAGGCGCTGTTGCTGCTCGATGCCGGCTGTCTGCGCTCGGCCTGGAACGCCTTCCGCAACGGGCCTGCAGCGCAGGATCTGCGCGAGCTGTCGGCCGGACCGGAAGGCGATGCCGACTGGGCGGCCCATCTCTGCTCTGCGCTCCTCTGGCATCTCGAAACCAAGAACCTGGTGCTCGAGCAGCAGGGCGCCCCGGCACTGGCCGAAACCTGCGACCTGCCAGCGGTCGATTCGCTGGTACGCTCGCTGCTCGCCCGCCATCCCACGATGGCCACCGAGGCGGCGAGCCTGTCGCGCCTCGGCCAGATTATGGAACGGGTCGTAGTCGGCGACACGTCCGTCCAGACGGAGCTCCAGTCTTCGCACTGGCGTCAGCTCGACACGGCGTCGCGGCAGATCACCCTGCTTCGGCGGGCCGTATTCGACGAACTTTTCCAAGCTATTGCGGTACGGCCGAAAGGCCGGTTGCTGCGGCTGCTGCTGATCGGCGCCGAGCATGCGGTGCTCGCGGCCGAACTGCTGCATGGCGTTCCCGGCCTCGACATCGTCATCACCGACCTCGACCCGGACCGCCTCGATCAGGCGCGCGCGGCGATGGACGACGATGCCCAGTACGTTCGCTGCATTCCCTGGGCCGATCTCGAATCCTGGCCGGCGAGCACATTCGACCTTGCCGCCGCGGTCGACGCCCTCAGCGAGATCGCCGCCTCCGGTGACGGGCTCGACCGCCTGCAGCGCGTTCTGCGTCCCGCAGCCCCGCTGCTGGCCGGCGAACCGGCGCCCAGTCTCTTCTGGGATATCGTGCGCGGCATCCGCCCGAAATGGTGGGCGCGTTCGGCCAATTCCTCGTTCCCCGTCGGCGCCTTGCTGACAGCGCGCGAATGGACGGACGAACTGGAGAGCGCGGGCTTCAACACCGTTTCGGGCAAGCCTGTCCTCGGCGACGAAAGCATTGGCGTCATCGTCCATGGTGCCGCCGGCGCCGCCGACGGGGCGAGCGACCTCGTGTCGGATCAGCCGGTGTTCACCTGGGAAGGCGACGATACCCCCAACCGCAAGGCCCTTCAGGCCGCCCTCCCGAACGCCGGCATCGGCGCGCCCGAGACGGCGACGACCGACGTGGCGTGGATCATCGACGCTGGCAAAGCGGGCGCGACCGTACCGCAGATGAGCGCCTTGCTGTCGCGCATGGCCGACCGTTGCCGACGCTTGGGCACGGCGCCGACGCGGCTCTGGCTGGTGGTGGACTTCGGCGAAAAGGCACCGGGACATTCCCCTCTGGAGAGCCCGCTTTGGTGTGCCCTCACGGCGGCGATGCGCGTTGCGCAAAACGAATACGCCGCCCTCGAAATCCATTGCCTCGGCCTGTCGGGCGCGCCGGCATCGGCCACCCTGCGGCGTGCGGCCGAGGAAATGGCCGCCCCGACCGAGGAACGCGAGGTCTATTTCCATGGCCAGGAGCGCCTGGTCTTCCGGCTCACGCGCGGGGCGGCGCCGCCAGCGCCGCCGCCCGAGCGTGGTGACGATGTTGCCCTGAAGCTGATCCCGCGTTCGAGCTCGAACCGGGGAGCGCTTGCCTGGTCGGCGACGCCGCGGCCCGTTCCAGGCCCCGGCGAGGTCGAAATCGAGGTGGCGGCGACCGGGCTCAATTTCCGCGACGTCATGTGGAACCTCGGCCTCCTGCCGGAGGAAGCGCTTGAAGACGGCTATGCCGGCCCGGCACTCGGCATGGAATGCGCCGGCACGATCAGCGCGGTGGGGCCCGAGATCCTGGAATACGAAGTCGGCGACCGTGTCGTCGCCTTCGTGTCGGGCGGCTTCGCGAGCCATGTCGTGACGCCGGCCTTTTCGGTCAGCCCACTGCCCGGCAACCTCACCTTCGAGGCGGCAGCGACGTTGCCCGTCGCCTTCCTCACCGCCTACTACTCGCTCGTCCATCTCGCCGGGCTCAAGCAAGGCGAGACCGTGCTGGTCCATGGCGGTGCCGGCGCCGTCGGCCTCGCCGCGCTGCAGGTCGCGCGCTTCTGCGGCGCCAGGGTCATCGCCACGGCCGGCAGCGATGAGAAGCGGGCTCTGCTGCGCGACCTCGGTGCCGACGTCGTGCTGAACTCCCGTACGCTCGCTTTCGCAGACGAGGTTTCTACGCACACCAATGGCCGCGGCGTCGACATCGTCCTGAATTCTCTGGCCGGCGAGGCGATGATCCGCTCGATGGACTGCCTCCGGCCGTTCGGCCGGTTCATCGAACTGGGCAAGCGCGACTTCTACGCCAACACGCATCTCGGCCTGCGGCCGTTCCGCCGCAACCTCAGCTACTTCGGCGTCGACGTCGACCAGCTCATCATCGAGCATCGCGACCTGACGCAGCGCCTGTTCGGTGAACTGATCGAGCTGTTCGCGACGGGCGAATTCCAGCCTCTGCCGCATCGCGTATTCGGAGGCGAGCGCCTCGGCGATGCCTTCCGGCTGATGCAGCGCGCCGGACACATCGGCAAGATCGTCGTGACGCCTGCCCGGCAGGCAAGCGAAGACAGCCGCGCAACAGGCACGTTCCCGGTCGATTCCGAGGGCGCTCACCTCGTAATCGGCGGCACCAGCGGCTTCGGCCTGGCGACGGCCGAGTGGCTGGCCGAGCGTGGCGCACGCCATCTCGTGCTGGCGAGCCGGTCCGGCCAGCTCGCCGACGGCGCCATGGCCCGCGTCGAAGCGATGCGGCGCAACGGCGTCGAGGTCAGGACGGCCGCCCTCGATGTCACCGATGCCGGCATCCTGCAGCGCGGCGTCAAGACGATCGCCGGCCATCGGCCGCTGAAGGGCATCGTCCACGCCGCGATGGTGCTCGACGACCGCCTGATCGACGGCATGGATCAGGAAGCGATCACCAAGGTGCTGCAGCCCAAGATGGGCGGCGCGCTCAACATCGAGGCGTTGGCATCCGAGCTCAAGGCATCGGGACAGACACTCGACTACCTGCTGCTCTACTCCTCGGCGACGACCCTGTTGGGCAACCCCGGCCAGTTCAACTATGTCGCGGCCAACGGCTTCCTCGAAGGGCTGGCCCGCCAGGCCCAGCAGCGAGGTCTTCCCGCATTGGCGGTTGCGTGGGGCGGCATCGAAGACACCGGCTATCTCGCCCGCAACATCTCGGCCAATACGAGCCTGAAGAAGCGTTTCGCCTCGAGCCTGATCGCGTCGCGCCCCGCGCTCGACGCGCTCGATCTCGCCTTCGATGCCGAGGGACGGCCAGCCATGGCGTTCCTGTCGATCGGTCGAATCGACTGGGGCATGGCCAAGCGCGAGCTGGCGGTGACGCGCGCGCCGATGTTTGGCGCCGTGGTACCGGCGGCCGGCACCCGCCAGACGACGGACTCGGCGGCGACGCTGGAGAAGCTGCGCGGCATGACGGTCGATCAGGCGAGCGAGGCGTTGCTGGAGATCATCGTCGAGGAGATCGCCCGCGTCCTGCGCCTGCCACCGAAGGAGGTCGACCGACACCGCGCCCTGGCCGAAATCGGCATGGACTCGCTGATGATGCTGGAGCTCCGGACCACCGTCGAAGAGTCCCTGCAGGTCGACCTGCCCATCATGTCGCTGGCCAACGGCATCACGCCGGTGGACGTCGCGCGACGGATCGCCACCCTGGTCGTCGGCGAAGGGCCCAAGGAAGCGATGCCGGGTCAGCTCGCCGCCCTGTCGGCAAGCCATGTCGCCGCCGAAGCCGAATCCACGGATGCGGCCGACCGACAGGCGGCGGTCCGTGCCGTACTCGACCGCTCGCGTAATGTGGAAGGACTCTGATGACCGAAGGCGTCCGCCCTCCCGACGAAGCCCTCGATGTCGTAAACCGCGTCCGTCAGGCGCTCGCCCAGCCCTCGGCGGGTGTGGAGCGTGCGCCACTCCGTCCGGCGCAGGTGGCCGCAGCGGAAGAGCCGCGACGTTTCGATTTCGGCACCCTGCCGGAGTACGAAATGCTGAAGCTGCAGAAGGCGGCGGGCGAGATCGCCGGCATCGAGAATCCCTTCTATCGTCTCCACGACGGCCGCGCCGCCGAGACGACGTCGGTGGAAGGTCGCGAAGTCATCAACTTTTCCTCCTACGACTATCTCGGCCTGAACGGTCATCCCGACGTAGATGCTGCCGCGAAGGCCGCCATCGACAAGTTCGGCACCTCGGTCGGGGCAAGCCGGCTGACGGCTGGCGAGCGGCAAGTGCATCGCGACCTCGAAGCTCTGCTGGCCAACCTGCACGGCGTCGAGGATGCTCTGTCGTTCGTGAGTGGCCACGCCACCAACGTCTCGGTGATCGGCGGGCTGCTGGGGCCGGACGACCTGCTGGTCAGCGATGCGCTGATCCACAACAGCGTCGTGGAAGGCGCCAAGCTCTCGGGTGCCAAGCGCATCCTCTGCCCGCACGGCGACGTCGAGGCCATCGAGCGGGCCTTGCGCCTCAACCGCCGGCGCCACCGGCGCACGCTGATCATTGTCGAAGGCCTCTATAGCATGGATGGCGACGTGCCCGATCTCGCCGCCCTCGTCCGCCTGAAGCGGCGCTACGATGCCTGGCTGATGGTCGACGAGGCCCATTCGGTCGGCGTGCTGGGCGCGACCGGCCGCGGCATCGCCGAGGAGCAAGGCGTCGATCCTGCCGACATCGATATCTGGATGGGCACGCTCAGCAAGGCCTTGGCCTCGACCGGTGGCTATGTCGCTGGCAGCCGCAAGCTGATCGAGCTGCTGAAGTACACCTCGCCGGGCTTCGTCTACAGCGTCGGCGGCTGCCCCTCCGTGGCCGCCGCGGCGGGTGCCGCCATCGACGCGATGCGCCGCGAGCCCTGGCGCCTGGAGAAGCTGCGCGAGAATGGCCGGGCTTTCCTGGCCGGGGCAAAGGCGCGCGGTCTCGACACCGGGCTCAGCATCGGCGCCTCGGTCGTCCCCATCATTGTCGGCAATTCGCCGAATGCCGTGATCCTGTCGCACCGCCTGTTGGCGCGCGGCTACAACGTCATTCCGATCATCTTCCCCGGCGTCGCCGAGAACCAGTCGCGCCTCAGGTTCTTTATCACCAGCCGCCACACGCCGAAGCATATCGACGGTGTGCTCGATGCCATCGCCGAGGAACTGCCGGAGATCCGCAAGGCGCCGTCGTTCATCAACGTGGTCGCCGGCCGCTAGCTGCCGGCTTCAGGCGGTCAACAGACCGTCTGTGTTGGCTGTAACGCGGATCATGACGTCCTGAAAGTCGTTGTCGCCGGTGGCACGGGCCAGATCCTCGAAGCCGATCAAGAGTTCACGGCCGCCGGATGCGATGCCCGACAGGACCTGATGGGCATCGCCCGGGTTCAACGTCGAGAAGGAATGGAAGGCCGGCGCGCCGGTCAAGGGACCGCGCGAGGCGCTGTCGAGCATCGGCGGCAGTCCGGGGTCGATGTCCGCCGCCATGTCGGTACCCGGTACGACGAACGACAGATCGCTCGGCAGATTGCCGTAGAGGCCAAACCCGTTCTGGATCAGGAAGAAGCCGATCTTCTGATTGTCAGCCGGCACGCCGAGATCGACCTTCGTACCCGCCGACGTCGCTGGTGTATCGGCGAACAGGATACGGACATCGGAGATCGTGCCGTCCGCCGCGACCTTGTAGGCGCCGAGCGCGTTGCGATGGCCGGAGACGGCAGATTCCATCTCGACGCTGAACTGGGTCGAGCCGTCGCCCGTGAGGAAGGCTTCGTCGACGATGCCATTGATCGAAGCCGGGTCGACGCCGACGCCTTCCCGCAGGACAGGCAGAGGATGTTCGGCGGGAGGCTGCGACGTCGCCAGCCCCTCGAAGCCCTTCCCCTGGAGCGCGGGGCCGGCAACGACCTTGCCATCCCCGGAGAGACCGATCACCCCGAGCCCTTGCAGGTTCGCCAACGCCGTTGGATCGGCGCCAAGGCCCGTATAGAGGCTGGTGTTGTCGACGAGCGTGGCCTGACCCTGCAACCAGGCCTCGATACCATAGGTCTGTGCGCCGGAGGTGACGAAGCTGTTGCCGATGAAGCTGCCGTAATTCTGGAACGCCACGCCGGCACCTTGATTGTCCTCGAACCGGCTGTCGGCCACGGAGGTGATGCCATAGGGCGCAGCGATTCCGGGGCCGTGGTTTTTCGAAAAAGCGGCACCATCGACGCTGAGGTCGCGCGTGCCGTTGTCGAGGATGATACCGGCGACGCCGTTGTCCTGGGCGCCACCGCCATACCAGCGCAACGCGCTCGCCAGACCGGCGGAGGGACTGTGGGCAAACCGCGCACCGCCTTCCGCATTGCCGGTCATCCACGAGTCGGACACCATGCCCTCGAACACGCTGCCGATGACGTCGAGGCCGATGCCACCGACATCGCGGATGTTCACGTCGCTGACGGTCCAGTTGTAGAGCCAGCGATCATTGCCGTCGGCCACGATCTTGATGCCGTCTCCTTCCTGGCCGTTCCCCTGGAGGGTGAAGTTCGACAGGGTGAGGTAACGCAGATCGACCCCCGGGCCGACATTGATCTGGACCACGGGAGAGCCGTCGGTGATCTGCGAGACGATCGTGGCGCCGCCCAGGTCGATCCCCTTGGGGCTGGCCGAACTGCCGTCGAAGTTGATGACGATGGGTGAGGTCACGACGTAGGTGTCGGCCGGCAGATGGGCAAGATGCCCCTCTGCCAGCGCCGCCCTCAACGCCATTTCCAGGTCGCCATTGCCGTTGCTGTCGGCGACAGGCGCGGTCGTCTCGGCGGTCACCGGAGCCAGTAGCGGCATGGCGACATCGAGCTTGCTCACGACCAGCTGACCGGAGACGTCCGTCGACTCGTTCACGACGATCCCTTCGCCGGCCACCACCTTGCCACCGCTCATGGACAGGGTACCCGTGCCCTGGATGTCGGCCAGCAGCGTGTTGTCCTCGCCCGGCCCATAATACTCGCTGTCGCTGCCGAGGATGCTCGCCTTGCCCGACAGGATGCCACTGATACCGACTGTCTGAGGACCATGGGTCGAGAAGGTATTGGCCCAGAAGTCGCCGTGGCTGCCGAACTCAATCGCCGTGCCGTCGTTGTTCTCGAAGCCGCTCGAAGTGACCAGCGTGACGCCCGAAGGGGCGACGATGCCTGGACCGAGATTCTCCACGAAGTAGGCGCCGTTCACCGACACATCCTGCGCGCCTTCGTCGAGGACCAAGCCGCCGACATCGTTCCGGCGGAAGCCACCGCCCGACCATTCGATGGCGCTCACCTCGCCGCCATTCGCGCCGTTGGCGAAGCGTGCGCCACCGCCTGCATTGCCGTGCATCCAGGCATTGAACACGGTGCCATTCGTGACATGACCGACGACGTCGAGGCCCGCCCCTCCTACATGCTGGACGGTGACGTCGCGCACACTCCAATCATGGATGTGCCGGTCCGCACCATCGGCGACGATTCTGATGCCGGTCCCCTCCTCGCCGTTCCCGTAGATGGAAAAGTTGGACAGGGTGAGATTTGCGAGATCGACACCGGGCGCCGCGTTGATCTGGATGACGGGCGCACCGCCCGCTATGTCGGAGATGATCGCAGCCCCTCCGAGATCGATCCCGACGGGTCCCCGCACGTCGCTCGTGACATCGACGACGATTGGTTCGGAGACGGTGAAACTTCGCTTGTTGGAGTTCGCGACATAACCGCCGGCGAAGGCGGCCTGAAGCAACGAGGCGAGTTCGTCGGCCATGCCGTCTGTCGTATCCATGGACGGACTTTGCCGAACTCCGAAAACTTTTCACGACTCGTTGCGGCATACCTCGCGGCAGCTCTTCACACGTTCGCCACAGTGATGCCCGGCACGCTCGCCAATCCACTGTGTCCTTGTCGTGACAAGAACGATCAGCCCGTATTGAGTCGCAGCACACGCGAGAGGAACAGGCGCTCGATCCAGGTGAGATCGGGATGCCAGAAAGTGATCATCAGCGTATAACGCACGGCAGTGCCGTTGTTCTCGACCCAGTGCACGAAGCTGTCGTCGAAGACCAGCACCTCGCCATCGCGATACTCCGCTACATGCTCGCCGACCCATAGCTTGGTGCCGGCGCAGTTCCTGAGACCGAGATGGGCCGTCAGGCCGGCGTTGGTCGGGCCGGTATGAGGCTGCAACGATCCGCCGGGCTGGATCGCGGAAAAGCAAATGTGCAGACCGTTGTGCGGCAAGCCGCGCAGGATCGCGGCGGTGCGCGGACAGGCCGCGAGATGTTCATCGATCGGCTTGCCCTGGAGATAGAAGTAGTAGGTGTGCCACTCCTTGGGGTTTTCGTCGGAGTCGTAACGGGCCCGGGCGAAGGCGGCGTGGACACTGTCCATTTCCGCCAGGATCTCATGCCGGGCCGCGCGGACCCGCTCGGTCCAGGCATGGTCGCGATCGACATGGATGGGCTTTGCCGCAAGCCCCGGCCAGCGCGGCACCCACGGCCATTGAAAGAGGCCGGGCCGGGTCGCCGGGAGGCGCCCCGTCAGGGCTGCCACGACGAGCCGCGGTCCCGCCAGGAGATAGGAGACCAGGCGGAACAGGCCGACTTTCAGCGGGCCGATCTTGCGGCGAAAGTCGGCATTGCCTGCTTCGATCTTCGCCAACCATGCCTGTAGGTCTTGCATCCACCAGCATCTCAAAATAGACAGATCAAAGCCAATGGACGTGACTTTGCCGGGAATTGCAACGCTGGTTGCCGCGCCGGCGAATGAGAGGATCGGTTGCTAGGCGCCGTGCTGGCTGGAGCAGGCCTGATCTTGTGTCTCTATGTCGGCGTGCTCGTCCTGGCCGACCTCTACCTGATCGCCGTCCATCTGCGCGGAAGCCGCCGGTACCCGGCGCACGAGCCGGCCGGTTGCCATCAAACCGAGGGCGCTCGCGGCCGGGAACCCTTAGTGTGCGTGCAGCTTCCGATCTTCAACGAGGCGAAGCTCGTCGGCGCGGCGATCGACTCGCTCTGCGCACTCGACTGGCCGCGCGACCGCCTGGAGATCACGGTGCTGGACGACAGCACCGACGAGACCACGTCCATCGTTGCCCGGAAAGTCGAGGAATGGCGGCTCAAGGGCTTTGCCATCAGCCACGTCAGGCGGCCTCACCGCGACAGTTTCAAGGCAGGGGCGCTGGCGGCCGGCCAGCACCTGACCAAAGCGCAGTACTTCGCGATCTTCGACGCAGACTATCGCCCCCCACCCTCCTTCCTGCGCCAGACTATGGCAGCCCTGTTGGCCGACTCCGGCCTGGCCTTCGTGCAGGCGCGACTGGGTTACCGTAATCGCGGGCGCAACATGCTGACGCGCGCGCAAGCCCTGGAACTCGACACGCTGTTCGGCTTCGAGCAGGCCGCCCGCAACATGGCGGGCATGCCGATGACCTTCAACGGCACCTGTGGCGTCTGGCGGCGTGACGCGATCGACCAGGCCGGCGGCTGGCGCGGCGATTCGGTCGCCGAGGACCAGGACCTGAGCTTCCGCGCCTTCACCCTGGGCTGGCGGTGCCGTCTGCTGCTCGATGTCTCCGCAGCCGGTGAACTGCCCGACAATTTCGAGGCGCTGGCACTGCAGCGGCAAAGATGGAGTACGGGAACGGCGCAGGTCTTTCGCAAGCTTCCCTGGGCACTCCTTCACAGCATGCCTTGGCCGCAGGCCATGGCCTTCGCCTTCCTGACCCTGTTCTATTCGACCGCCGCGGCCGTGCTGGTCGCCATCCTCGCGATTGCCGCGCTGTGCTGGCTGCTGGCGCCCGGCTGGGCACTCGTCGTCGCCCTGGGATGGCTTGCCACGGTCGCATTGCTGGTGGTGTTGCGGACCGTCGGCGCAGCGCTCGCTGCGCGGCGTCTCGGCAGGCCGCTGAACCTCCCCTTTCTGGGCGATGTCATCGCTCATTGGCTGATGCAGCTCGTGCTGCTGCCGACAGGTGGCAAGGCTTTGGTGGCCGGTTATCTGGCGCGCGCCGTTCCCTTCGCGCGAACCCCCAAGAAGGGGCACTAACGCATGCCGCGGGTGCTGTTCGATGTCTCCGGGCTGGTTCAATGGTACGCCTACCTGTCGAACCCGTCGGGCATCCAGCGCGTGATGGAAAGCATCCTGAGCCAGCCTGCGCTCCTCCGGAACCCTTCTGTAACCCTGGTCTCGCGTACAATCGGATCGGACAGTTTCTACATCGTCGAACCAGACATCATCGCGGGGTTGACCACGCGCGATGCCCGGCGCGCGTCGATTGCCCGCCTGCGCGGCCTGTTCGCCGAAAGCATGCGTCTGGCCGAACCGGCGCGCCTGCTGCGCGAGATGCACTCGATCCATGTGCCTTACATCGCGCTGGGCTTCAGCTTCACGGAGCGCTTCTGGGAGAGCCGTTGCGCTGGCCGCTGGGTGGCGCGGCCTTCCAGGCTACAGACCATTGTCCCCGGTAATGCCTACGACGCCCTGGTCGGTCTCGGAGACTTCTGGTGCCATGGTGGCCACGTCCCGGCGCTGATTGCCCTGAAGCGCCGCAGCGGCGCAAAGCTGATCCACCTCGTCCACGATCTGATCGCGGCCGTGAACCCGCACTGGACGCACCCGCATTACGGCAAGCAGTTCCTCGAACAGTTCGACCGCCTCGCGCCCGCGGTCGATCATTGGCTGGTGACGTCGCGCTATGTCGGTGGCCAGTTGGCCGGCTATCTCGATCGGCAGAAGCTACCCCATCCCCAGATCGACACCATACCGATGGGGTGGCCGGCGCCATTGCCCGCACAGGACGACGACGGCGTGCTTGCCAAGTACGGCCTGGAGCGACAGCGCTTCCTGCTGCATGTCGGCACCGTCGAGCCGCGCAAGAACCTGGATGGACTGTTCGACGCGCTCGCGCTTCTTCGGCCCGACCCCGCCGTGGCCGCATTGCCCTGCGTGCTGGTTGGCCGCGATGGCTGGCGCTCCGAAACCATTCGCCAGCGCCTCAAGGACGATCCGTGGCTGGCCAGCCGCGTGATGTGGATCAAGGATGCGGCCGACGGCGACCTTGCCGCCCTCTATCGAAGCGCCAGATTCACCGTCGTGCCGAGCTTCGACGAGGGATGGGGGTTGGCCGTGCAGGAGAGCCTGGCGCATCGTACGCCCTGCATAGCTTCCAGAGCGGGCGGCATTCCCGAAGCCGGGCTCGATCTCGTCGACTATATCGAGAGCGGCAATACGAATGCGCTCGCCGCTACCATCCGCACTCTGGCCAGCGATGGCGATGCGCTCGAGCGGGCACGAGCGAGGCTCACAGACGGGCTCAGCTCACGGCCTCTTCCCAATTGGTCCGACACGGCCGCGGGAATGGCCCGCCTGTTGGGTATCGACCACTGAAAAAGCAAAGGCCCCGCCAGCTCTCGCTACGGGGCCTCCCTTCTTTCTCTACGCCCGCCAGTACATCCGTGGCTCGACGCTTGAGAAATTGCCAGCCGTTACCGGCGGCACAGTCGGATTAGTCGACCAGCTTGAGATTGTCGGCCGAGACCTTGCCGCTGCGGCGGTCGGAGACGAGCTCGTACTGGACCTTCTGGCCTTCGTTCAGACCGCCGATGCCGGCACGCTCGACGGCGCTAATGTGCACGAAGGCATCCTTGCCGCCGTCGTCGGGCTGGATAAATCCGAAGCCCTTGGTTGCGTTAAACCACTTCACGGTTCCCGTAGTCATGGGAAAACCCTTTCACTGCATAGTCATGCTGGCCCGCCCAAGCGAGGCAGGCCGTCGAATTCGCATTTATTTCGGGAGCAAGTCGCCAGCGAAGCACAGACACCAAGTCTGAAACAGCGCCAATAATTTTGTCCTTCTATCGACTTTGGCTCATATGGGCGCTTCCCCCCGTGTTTGCAAGGGGCATTGTCGACTCGACGGACGGAGCCATCTTGCAGCCGCAGCGCATCTGGCACGGCAAGATTGCGCACTATTCGCGCTGAAATAGACGAAATAGACACTAAGCTTTAGGCGGGCAGTTGCCGTGCCGGCTGGAACCCGCTCGGCCGCCGAATTCCCACCATCGAGAGTAGCGTTTGGCAGGCGCTTCCTGCGGGTTCGCCCTATTCCCCGGCAATTATTCGAGAAAGCTGCGCGCGCAGTTCGCCCGTCCCCACTACGACGTTGGTGGCCTGCAGGTCCGCGAACTGGACCGGTATCGGCGCTACCTGCTCAGCACGTCGGAGCGCGGCATCGGCGTCCTGCCATTGCCCCTGTTTCAGAAGTTCAAGGAAGTTCTGAAAGTGGAAACTCTCGCGCCGATTCAAGGGGCGCTTGTGGCCGTCGATAGCCGTCAGCAGCCTCTCGAACCGGCGTGTGAGTTCGAGAAGTTCGCGCCGAGGATCGCCGGGTTCAGCAGTCGTGCCCATACGGGAATGGATGCCACAGGTCGCCCGAGAGGAGAAGTCGCGACCGCTGTCGATCGGCTCTGTCATCAGGCCTCACCTTCGGCGCACGGCGCGGGCTCATTCTTCGTTGGCAAGCACCTGCTTGAGCCGCACCATCAACGTGCCGAGGTCGATGGGCGCCCCGCGCCGGACGTAGTTCCGAGGCTCGAACAAGTCGCTGCGCTCGGCATTCAGCACCATCCACTCCCCGTCCGATAGGTGTCCGCCTTGAAGGTGGTCCATGGCGTCGAGGATCTTATCCGCCTGGTAGCCCGTGAGACCGCGAGCGGGATCGGCGCGATGCAGTTCCAGCAGACGCTCGATGCGCTGACTCAAATTGCGTCGAGCAGCTACGTTGGCTTGGGAAGACGTAATCATGGCGAACGCTTTAGCCCAGACGACAGGTCGCTGTAACGACGGCGCGTGTGATCCTCCCGACGAATGATTGTGGACTACTCATCCACTGCGGGCGCCATCCGAATCTCGATCAGCCCAAGAACAGGAGCGACGACATCAAGCTCCGGCAAGCGGCCGAGGTCGCAGCCTTCGCAAAGGCCGTTTGTGCATTGAGATGGTCGGCAGGGCCTGGGCCCTCGGCCCGTTCGAACGCGCGCTTGCAATAGCCGACCCTGAACCTTGGCAAAATCAAAGAAGCCCAGCTCATCTACGAGTGCTCGATGCCGACGACGCAAGGAGTGGCGAGATATTGCGCGCCTCGTTCTCCACATCAACCCGGAAAAGAAGGCCGACAGGAGGCGCAGCGCGCGTGGGAAATGCATCTCGCAGCGCTGCCCAAGTAATATACACAAAACTTAGTTTCGAACAAGAATTGCTCTTTCGGCCTGCCTTCGCCAGTTTCCCGAAATCAAACACTTCTAGCGTCCATTCGTCGTCCAAGCAGCGCTGTCGCGCCGGGATCAGGATTGATCTCAACGCCAGCGAACGAGATCGCTTGTCCCCTCAATCGAGGTAAATCCATGTACGAACGACAGCCAAGCCGGACCGCTCTCGGCGCAGCCGGATATCGGGCCGCCCATCAGTTGTTGGAGGGCGGCAAGGTGTTCTCCGATCCTCTCGCTCGCACGATTCTCGGTAACGACGCCGACGCCATCATCGCGGGATTGTCCGCAAGCCCGGCACAAAAGGGGATGCGTATCTTCATGGCGGCGCGCAGCCGCTTTGCCGAGGATTGCCTTGGCGTGGCCGTGTCACGCGGCGTGCGGCAAGCGGTGGTTCTCGGCGCAGGCTTCGATACATTTGCGCTGCGCAATCCCTATTCGGATTTAGGGTTGCGGGTTTTCGAGGTCGATCATCCCGCGACCCAAACCTGGAAGCGAAAGCGTCTGTCGGAGGTCGGCCTCGCTATTCCGGCGTCGCTGATCTTTGCGGCGATCGACTTCGAAAGCGATGATCTCGGTCACGGGCTACGTGATGCCGGCTTCGATCCTGAGCGTCCCGCGTTCTTCATCTGGCTTGGCGTCGTCCCCTATCTTGGGCGAGCAGCCATAGCGGATACGCTGCGCTACATTGCGAGCGTCCCGCAATCCGAGGTGGTGTTCGATTACAGCGAACCGCTGGAGAATTATCCGCCGGAGCGGCGGGCCGCAATCGTCGCGCTCGGGGCGTATGCAGCTGAAATCGGCGAACCCTGGCTCAGTCATTTCGATCCCGACGAGATCGCGCAAGAGCTTCGCGGATACGGCTTCGAGGATCTCGAAGACCTCGGCATGTTCCAAATGGCCATCCGCTATCTGGAGGCGCCCGCCGACACCCCCGATAGTGGACCCGGAGGGCACGTGATCCGGGCAGCCCGTGCGCCGTGAGCGTCGGGCTTGTCGTCGGCATCTTCATGTCCGCTTCAGGTGATCAGCGGACACAGGAGTGTCCGACTTCGGCACAACCTGTTGGATGTATGGAAAATGGTGCCCAGGGGCGGAATCGAACCACCGACACTGCGATTTTCAGTCGCATGCTCTACCAACTGAGCTACCTGGGCGCGCCATTTCGCTGGCGGCGGGCTTATAGGACGCGTTAGCGCCGCTGTCCAGACGGTCGACCGAGACCTTCCTCCGACGTTCCGCGCCCCGGCTCGTCTTCCCCCGGCTCCTCCTCGGTCTCGACGCGGTAGCTTTCCTTGAACCAGCGGCCGAGATCGATATCGGCGCAACGCTTCGTACAGAACGGCTGGTACTTCTCGCCTGCAGGCTTCGCGCAGATGGGACATTTGGCGGCGATGCGCACCGCGCGCAACGGCGGGCCCGATCGATCAGTCATCACTCTTCTCCAGCGCCTCGAGCTGAGCCGCCAGCGTCGGACCGCGCCGTGCGCGGGTCAACTCGAAGTGCCCCAGGCGGGTGAAGCCGTAGATCTGGGTCGGCACCGGATCTTCGGCCAGGACCTCCGCCAGGCTCGCCTGCACTTTGTCGCGATCGTAGGCGCTGCGCATGTTGACGAAGTCGATCACCACCGCGCCGGCGATGTTCCGCAGGCGGAGCTGCTGCGCAATGGTCGGCGCCGCTTCGAGGTTGATCTCGACCGGCCGACGTGGTGCGCGGCCCTGCCGGCCGGCGGCGGCGGCGCTGTCGACGTCGATGGCGCACAGCGTCTCGCCCGGCTCGAACAGCAGCTCGACGCCGCTCTCCAGCACGATGCGGTCGGCCAGCGCCGTATCGATCTGCCCGGCAACGTCGTCGATCTCAAAGGCGGGCATCGACCCGTTGTGCCAGCGCACGCGGATCTTCTCGCCCAGCCGGTCCATTTCGTCCTGCAGGCTGCGAGCCATGGCCCGGTCGTCGAGGATCACCTCTTCCAGCGTAGAGCCGTGGTCGCGCAACATGCGGGCAACGGGATCGCGGTCGCTGGGCATGCGGGCGGAAAAGTCGGCCGGCGGTTCGAGGTCCAGAGCCAGGCGGCGGATCCTTTCCCAGCGCTCCGTAAGTCGTGCCGCATCGGCCTTCAACAGGTCGGGAGCCACGCCTGCGGCCGCGGTGCGCAGCACGATGCCGCCGTCCAGCAGGTCTTCGACATGTCCGCGCAGCCGGTCGCGCTCGGACTCGCCCTCGATGCGCCGCGAGAAATTCACCCCCGCCCCCACGGGGTGATAGACGAGGTAGCGGCCGGTGACGGCGATGTTCATCGACAGTCGTGGCCCCTTGTCGCCCTCGCCGTCGTTACGCACCTGAACAAGCACCGGCGCGCCCGGCAACGGCCAGCCGTCGATACCGGCGCGATCCTCGGCCCGCAGGAAGCCGGAGCGGCCTATGCCGATATCGACGAAGGCGGCATCGAGATCGGGCATCACCCGTTCGAGCCGGCCGAGAAAGACGTTCTCGACTCGCGAGGGCTTGTCGCGGCGGACGATCTGAAGTTCGGCCAGCCGGCCCTCGGCGACCAACGCCATCAGATAGGCCTTGGGCAGGACATGGCAGATCAGGCGGTCTACAGCGCTCACGACATGGCCGCCTTCAGAAGCTGCTCCGTTTCGAACAGCGGCAGGCCCACGACGTTACTGTAAGAGCCCGAAAGAAAGGCCACGAAGGCCGCCGCGCGGCCCTGGATGGCATAGCCGCCGGCTTTGCCCTGCCATTCACCGCTTTCGAGATAGGCACCGATTTCGGCGGCCTCCAACCGCTTGAAGCGGACGACGGTCTCGACCAGCCGCGACCTCACCCGGCCGTCGGGGCTGGCCACGGCAAGCCCGCCCAGGACACGATGGCGGCGGCCCGAGAGCAGGTCGAGGCAGCTACGCGCCTCCTCCACTGTCTCGGCCTTGGGCAGGATACGCCGACCACAGACGACCACGCTGTCAGCCGCCAATACGACGGCATGGCGATGGCGCGGCACGACGGCCGCGAGCTTGGCCGTCGCCATGCGCAGCGCATAGGCGCGCGGCAGTTCGCGGGCCAGCGGGCTCTCGTCGATGTCGGCGGGATCAATCTCGGCAGGCTCTCGTCCGACCTGTCGCAGCAGGTCGAGCCGGCGCGGCGAGGCGGAGGCGAGGACGAGCGGAGGAAGCGGCGAAACGCGCAACGCCTATTTGAAGCGGAAAGTGATGCGGCCCTTGGTCAGGTCATAGGGCGTCATCTCGACGGTAACACGGTCGCCTGCCAGCACGCGGATGCGGTTCTTGCGCATCTTGCCCGACGTGTGGGCCAGGATCGTATGGTCGTTGTCGAGCTTCACCCGAAACATGGCATTGGGCAGCAACTCGGCCACGACACCCGTGAATTCGATCAGATCTTCTTTGGCCATCCGGCCTCCGGCGGGGGTGAATGTGGAGAAAGCGGCCGGAAAATGGGCTCCGGGCGCCTCTAAGTCAACTACAGTGGAGTGGACAGGCGGTCTCTTCACCAAGCCATTCACGGTCTTCTCACGGGCCCTGCCCTCCCCTATACAAGTTGCCGCTGCGAACGCCCGGGGAAGGAAGGACCAGCACGAATGAAGAGCTCGCGTAAGTACGGCATTCTGGCCGCCCTCCTCCTGGTACCGGCATTGGCCTGGGCTCAAGCCCCGGCAACGCCGGCCAAACCGGCACCCAATGCCATCACACATCCTGCACAGAAGAAGATCGGCACGCCCTCGGCGCGGCAGTATTCCTCGGCACTGATCGTGATCAACTCGCGCGGCGCCAAGCTCGACGGGCAGAAGCTGGTCCTCGACGGGGTTCTGCCGACCGCCACGCTGTTCACCAGCCGCCCCGTCCGCTCGGTGGGCCACATGGTGACGCCGGACATGGCCGACATCTGGCGGACCGGCAGCTTTGCCAAGAATCCGCCGAACGCCACGGTCTCGGTCTTCAGCAAGGATGGCTCGACGGTCTCCGACCTGGTCGTCACCCTCAACACCGCCAAGCTCGACGGCGACAAGCTCACCTTCGACGTGCAGGTGCTGGAAGGCAGCCTCGGCAATGCCGATGGTCCGGCTTCGGTGTTCATCGACACGATCTGGTTCGGCATCGGCTCGCACGGCGCGCAGTACTACGGCCAGACGCAGACCACCGGCGAGATTACGCCGGCGATCGGCAGCCCGACCGACACCAGCACGCTCTCGGGCTGGTCCAATGCCTCGCCCAACAGCCCGGTCTACCAGTCGGAACCGCGCGCATTGAACAATCCGGGCGCACCGCCGCCGCCGGACATCGATCCCCGCTATCAGCAGCGCTACAACGCACCGACCTGCGGCGCCCCTCCGCTGCTGCCCTGCTACTGAGACGAAAGGAGACGACCATGAATTCCCTTCGCCTCACGGCCGCTCTGTTCACTGCCATCCTGCTGGCGGGCGCTTCGGCATCTTCGTCCGCCCAGACGCCGCCTGCTGCAACACCGACCACGCTCGGCAAGGCCAAGACCGTCGGCAAGGCCGGCAAGCCGCATCTCATTCCGTCGATGATCGTGCTCAACGCTCGCGGTGCCAAGCTGCAGGGCAAGCAGCTGATCCTCGACGGCATCTCGCCCAACGCCATCGTCTTCGCCGACCGGCCGGTACGTGCGGCTGGCCATGCGCTCACCGCTCACGTGATCGAGGAGTGGGGCGCCAATGCGCCGGACAGCTTCGCCAAGGACCCGCCGAACGCGACCGTGTCGGTGCTGAACAAGGCGAAGGCCAGCGTTGTCGATGCCGTGCTGACCCTGCGCGCACCGAAACTCGAAGGCGACAAGCTCACCTTCGAGGTTGACGTTCTCGAAGGCGATCTCGCCGGCGCCGACGGTGCTGTCTCGGTGTTCATGGACATCATCAATCTACCGTCGCCGCGACGCACCTCGCATCGCAGCGCCTGGTACGCCGGCGCGAACTGACGCCTCGGCACTGACGAAGTCCTTACAGGGGCCTGCGTCTTGGTGCAGGCTTGCTTGCGTTGGCGGGAACACGCCAGCCGTATTTCGCGCGCAGTTCGCGCCGGAAATCTCCTCGCACGAGAACGCAGCGATGTTGCCGCCGCTCGCGTCGAGGAGAGGCAATCATGATGTACAGAATGCTTGCAATCACGCTGGTCGGCGCCGCGATCCTGTCGGCCGGCACAGCCATGGCGCAACAGCGCGAGTTGGACGGCACGGCGCCGCTACCCGACAAGGTGGGCGCTTCCGACCGTCCATTGCCTATGGCGATGGGGCCGAACTGGACCCCAACCGCCGAAGAGGTGATTGTCCGGCAGCAGATCCAAGACGCCGGCTATGGCGGCGTTACGATGCTGGAGCGCATGCCCGCCGGCTGGTGGCACGCACAGGCCTTGAAGAACCAAGCCTACTACGAGCTGACGCTCGACCGGGCCGGCCATGTGACGCAGCGATAAACCTGCTCGTCAGACTGTCGGGGCGGTAGGGGCGCCAAAGCGCACTTTAAGCCGGCCGAAGACCTGATCGCGTGTACGACGGTAAGCGTCGAGCCGCATATCGCGGCTGCCCTCCACAGCGCTGGGATCAGGCATCGGCCAGTACTCGACCTCGGTCGCCGTACCGCGCGTGACCTCCAGCGCCTGATGATGGGCTTCGGGCGACAAGGTGATGATCAGCTCGAAGGACGCCGGATCGATATCGTCGAAGGTCTTGGCGTGGTGACGGTGCACGTCGATGCCCATCTCGTCGAGCACCGAAACCGCGAAGCCGTCGACGTCGGTCGCCCGCACGCCGACCGAATCGACGTAGATCGACCGGCCGTAGAGCCGCTTGGCCAGAGCCTCGGCCATCGGCGATCGCACGGAATTTTCGCTACAGGCGAAGAGCAGGCTGGAAGGCAGTCCGTTCATCGCCGCTCAGTGTTCACGATTTGATGTGCAGAGCGCAGATCAGCGTGAACAGCCGACGGGCCGTATCGTGATCGACTTCAATCTTGCCGGCGAGCCGCTCGCGCAGCAGCTCGGATCCTTCATTGTGCAGGCCGCGCCGGCCCATATCGAGCGCCTCGATCTGCGAGGGGCCGAGCTTCTTGATGGCCGCGTAGTAGCTTTCGCAGATCAGAAAGTAGTCCTTCACGACCTTGCGAAAGGGCGTCAGCGACAGAATGATGTCGCGCAACTTCACGTCCTCGCCATTGCGCACGTCGAAGACCAACCGCTGCTCGAAGATCCCGATGCGCAGCCGGTACGGTCCCTGCTCGCCGCTGACCAGATGGAAATCGTTCTCCTCCAGGAGATCGAACAGCGCGACGGCGCGTTCATGCTCCACTTCCGGCGAGCGGCGGGCGACGGACTCCTCGTCCAGCACGATATCGACGATTCGGCGCACCTTCGTCATCGGCGGACCTAGCGACGATTAAGACGAATGGAGACGGAACGGCCGTGCGCGCCCAGCCCTTCGGCTTCGGCCAGCGCCAGTGCCGACGGCCCTAAGGCAGCCAGTGATTCCGGCGTGCAGGCCACCAGCGAGGTACGCTTGAGGAAATCCGCTACGCCCAATCCCCCCGAGAAACGCGCGGCCCGCGAGGTCGGCAGCACATGGTTGGTGCCGGCGACATAGTCGCCGATGGCTTCCGGTGTGTGGCGACCGAGGAAGATCGCACCGGCATGGCGGATGTTGTCCGCCAGCGCTCCGGCAGGCGCGGCTTCCAGCGCCAGCTCGACATGTTCTGCCGCAATCGCATCGACGATCGGCGAACAGTCGACGATGTCAGGCACGAGGATGATGGCGCCGTTGTCTCGCCAGCTTGCCCTCGCGATCTCCGCGCGCGGCAGCACCTTCAACTCGGCTTCGACCGCCCGCACCACAGCGTCGGCGAAAGCCGCGTCGTCGGTGACCAGCACCGACTGCGAAGATGCATCGTGCTCGGCCTGCGACAGCAGATCGGCCGCGATCCAGGCCGGATCGTTCTGGCCATCTGCCACCACCAGGATTTCCGACGGCCCGGCAATCAGATCGATACCGACCTGTCCAAAGACACGGCGCTTGGCGGCCGCGACATAGGCGTTGCCGGGGCCGGTGATCTTGTCGACCGGCTTGATCGATTGCGTCCCGTAGGCCAGAGCGGCAACGGCTTGCGCACCACCGATGCGCCAGAGCTCGTCGGCGCCCGCGATCTTCGCGGCGAGCATGACCAGCGGATTGAGCACGCCCCCCGGCGTCGGCACGACCATGACGATGCGCGACACGCTCGCCACCTTGGCCGGCACGATGTTCATCAGCACCGACGAAGGATAGGCCGCCGTGCCGCCCGGCACGTAGACGCCGGCGGCATCGACGGGGCGATAGCGCGCGCCCAGCCGCGTGCCGGTGCTGTCGATGAACTCGACGTCCTTGGGCAACAAGGTGCGATGGAAGGCTTCGATGCGCTTGGCTGCGAAGGCTAGCGCCTCGCGCTGTGCCGCGGGGACCCGCGCCGCCGCTTCGTCGCGCTCGGCATCGGTGATGCGCAGCTTCGCGGCATCGAGTTCCGGCCAGTCGAACTTGCGCGTGTAGTCGACAACGGCGGCATCGCCGCGGGCACGCACGTCGGCCACGATTTCGGCGGCAACCTTGTCGACATTCTCGTCGGTGTCCCGGTTGCGTCCGAGGAAGGCCGAAAACGCCTTCTCGAAACCGGGTGCTGCGGCGTCGAGCCTGAGTGGCCCCTTATCAAGCGGCACTGGCCACCCCGTTGGCGACGTCGCGGAAGCGGTCGATCCAGTGGCCGACCCGCTCCGGCCGCGTCTTGAGCGCCGCTCGATTGACGATGAACCGCGAGGTGACGTCGGCGATATGCTCGATCTCGACCAGCCCGTTCTCCTTGAGCGTCCGGCCGCTGTCGACGAGATCGACGATGCGATGGCTGAGCCCCAGCGACGGCGCCAGTTCCATCGCGCCGGACAGCTTGACGCATTCGGCCTGCACACCGCGCGCCGCGAAGTGCCGGCGTGTCACCTCGGGATACTTGGTGGCGATGCGGACATGGCTCCAGCGCCGCGGATCGTCCTTGCCGGCCATCTCGACAGGCTCGGCGACGGCCAGGCGGCACTTGCCGATACCGAGATCGATCGGCGCATAGATTTCGGGATAGTCGAACTCCATCAGCACGTCGGCGCCGGCAATGCCGAGATGGGCCGCGCCGAAGGCCACGAAGGTCGAGACGTCAAAGGAACGGACGCGGATGATGTCGAGATCGGGATGGTTGGTCGTGAAGCGCAGCTGGCGCGCCTCCGGATCGGCAAAGGCCGCCTCCGGCTGTATGCCGGCACGCGCAAACAACGGGGCCGCCTCCTTCAGGATGCGGCCCTTGGGCAATGCCAGGATCAGCTTCTCGTTCGCCTCGCTCGACACGTATCGCTCCAGTAACGAATGCCCGCCCCGGGCCGGTGACGGCCCTGAGCTCTGCGCAAAGGGCTATTCGACCGGATGGGCGGGCTTCCACGGGGTGGGCCAAGGCTCCCCGACATCCCCCAAATGGCACGCGAGCCGGCCGATTTCCAGCCGGATGGCCCGCCCCGCGGCAAAGCGCAGGGTCACTGAATGGTCATTTTCTTGCGCGATGGCCAGCAGTTCCAGCATCCGGTCGGGTTCGCCGAGGGGGATTTCATGATGCCGTACGGCCGTTACGTCGTTGAAAACGAGCGCGGAATGGGTGCGGAAATAGGCGGCGTCGACCGACGGATCGGCTTCCCAGCGAAAACGATTCAGCAGGAGGACGAACCGCTTTTCCTCTTTGATGTAAGCGCAGTCGCGCACTGCCACCAAGGCGTCCTGGATCGCCGCAGAGATCACGGCGAGGTCTTCGCCGTCGACTGCCGAGAGTCTCAGTTTTTCGGACATGTCCTCAGCCCTTCAGACGTTCGATGTCCGCCCCGCAGGCGCTGAGCTTCTCTTCCAGGCGCTCGTAGCCGCGATCCAGATGATAGACGCGGTGCAGGGTCGTGTCGCCTTCGGCCGCCAGCGCGGCAATGGCGAGCGACACCGACGCGCGCAGGTCGGTCGCCATCACCTCTGCGCCCCGCAGCTTCGGCACGCCTCGCACCAATGCCGATTCATGGTGAATGGTGACGTTCGCGCCCATGCGCGACAGCTCGGGCACGTGCATGAAGCGGCTCTCGAACACTGTCTCGGTGATCATCGAGGCACCCTCGGCCCGGGTCATCAGCGCCATCATTTGCGCCTGCAGGTCGGTCGGGAATCCGGGGAACGGCTCGGTCATGACGTCGACGCCCTGCAGGGCGCCGTTGGTCCGGTGCACGCGCAGGCCCCTGGCCGTCGGATCCAAGGTGACCCCGGCCGACCGCAGGGTCTGCACGGCGCTCTCGATCAGGTCGAGACGTCCGCCGATCAGCTCGACATCGCCGGCCGTCATGGCCACGGCCATCGCATAGGTGCCTGTTTCGATCCGGTCGGAAATGACGCTGTGCGTCGCTTCCTTGAGCGCCGATACACCCTCGATGGTGAGTGTCTCCGTACCTGCGCCTGCGACCGGCACGCCCATGGCGATCAGGCATTCGGCGAGATCGGCAATCTCCGGCTCGCGCGCGGCATTGTCGAGCACGGTCGTGCCCCTGGCGAGGGCTGCTGCCATCATCAGGTTTTCGGTCGCGCCGACCGACACTTTCGGAAAAGTATAGCGCGCGCCCCTGAGACCCTTGGGGGCCCGCGCGACCATGTAGCCCCCGTCGATATCGATCTCCGCGCCCATAGCCTTCAGCCCGGCAATGTGCAGATCGACCGGACGGGCACCGATGGCGCAGCCGCCGGGCAGCGAGACCCTGGCCTGGCCTTCGCGCGCCAGCAGCGGTCCCAGCACCAGCACCGAGGCGCGCATCTTGCGTACGATGTCATAGGGCGCCGTGGTCGACGTGATCTTACCGGCCTGCAAGGTGAGCGTCGTGCCATGGACATGGCCGTTCTCGCCGGGTGCCGCATCGACGGTCACGCCGTGCTGCTGCAGGAGCTGGAGCATGGTCGAGATGTCGGCCAGCCGCGGCACATTGCGCAACGTCAGCTTCCGGTCAGTCAGCAGCGCCGCCACCATCAGTGGCAGCGAAGCGTTTTTGGAGCCGGAGATGCGGATCTCGCCCCTGAGCTGGCGACCACCCCTAATTCGGATACGGTCCATGATCGTCTCCGCTCAGATCTTCGGCAGGGTGACGCCGCGCTGGCCCTGATACTTGCCGGCCTTGTCGCGGTAGGAGACGTCGCACGGCTCGTTGCCCTGCAGGAACAGGAACTGGCAGGCGCCCTCGTTGGCGTAGATCTTGGCGGGCAGCGGCGTGGTGTTGGAGAATTCGAGGGTCACATGGCCCTCCCACTCCGGCTCGAGCGGGGTGACATTCACGATGATGCCGCAGCGCGCATAGGTCGACTTGCCGACGCAGATCACCAGCACATCACGGGGGATGCGGAAATACTCCACCGTCCGCGCCAGCGCAAAGGAGTTGGGCGGGATGATGCAGACATCGGTATTGCGGTCGACGAAGGAGTTGGCCGCGAAGTTCTTGGGATCCACCACCGCCGAATCGACATTGGTGAAGATCTTGAAGTCGGTGCCGACCCGGGCGTCGTAGCCATAGGAGGAAAGGCCGTAGGAGATTACGCCTTCGCGCTTCTGGGCGTCGACGAAGGGCTCGATCATGCCCTTTTCCAGCGCCATGCGGCGGATCCAGCGATCGGACAAAATGCTCATGGGAGGCGCTTCTAAACGAGGGAGGGAGGCGGCTCAACCGCCGGTCTTGGTGGCGCCGTCCGGCCGAACGCCCTCCGCGGGTGCATCTTCCCGGGCCCTCTGGGACCGGGCCTGCGCCTTGCGCCGCTTCAGATTCTCGCGCAGGGCGGCTGCAAGCCGCTCCGCACGTTCATCGGTTTGCGGGCCGCTCTTCTGCGGGACAGGTTTCGAGGGGGACGTCATGGCCGGCAGGATACACCATCGCGACGCCCCCTACTCCGGGGACGAATCCCGATTCAGTCCCCCGACGGCACCGCGGCCAGCCCGTCTTCTTCCTCCGGCTTCTTATGGTGGTCGGCAGCCAGCAGGACATAGACGGCCGGCACCACGAACAGGGTGAAGAGCGTGCCGATGGCAATGCCGGTCGAGATCACCAGACCCATCGAGAAGCGCGACACCGCCCCGGCGCCTGCAGCCATGACCAGCGGGATGACGCCCAGCACCATCGCCGCGGTGGTCATCAGGATCGGCCGCAGACGGATGCCGGCGGCGATTTCGACGGCCTCGCGCTTGGACTTGCCGGCCTGCTGCTGCTCGTTGGCGACCTCGACGATCAGGATGCCGTGCTTGCTGATCAGGCCCATCAGGGTGACGAGACCGACCTGGGTGTAGATGTTCAACGTCGCGCCCGGCACGTTCATGGTGCTGAGCACCATCAGGAAGAACAGCGCACCGGCGATCGACATCGGCACCGAGATAAGGATGATCAGCGGGTCGCGGAAGCTCTCGAACAGCGCCGCCAGCGACAGGTAGATGATGATCAGGGCGAAGGCGAAGGTGACGATGAAACCACCCGACTCCTGAATGTACTGCCGCGACAGCCCGCCATAATCGATAGTGTAATCCTGCGGCAAGGTGCGCGCCGCCAAGTCCTTGAGATAGTCCATGGCTTCGGACTGCGACACACCCGGGAAGACCACGCCCTGGATGGTGGCGCTGTTGAGCTGCTGGAAGTGGTTGTACGATTCGGGAATCGCCTTGGTCTCGATCTTCGCCACGGTCGACAACGGCACCGAAGTGCCATCGGCGGCGGTGATGTGGTAGTTCAGCACCTGCTCCACCTGAGTGCGCGACAGGCGTTCCACCTGCGGGATGACCTTGTAGGATCGGCCGTCCAGCGCGAAGTAGTTGACGTAGCCGCCGCCCAGCATCGAGCCCAGCGCGCCGCCGACATCGTTCATCTTGAGGCCGAGCTGCGAGGTCTTGTCGCGATCGATCACCACGGTGGCCAGCGGCTGGTCGATCTTGAGATCGGTATTCAGGAACATGAAGCGGCCACTCTTCTGCGCTTCCGCCAGGAAGGCTTGGGCAACTTCGTTCAGGGCGGTGAAGGAACCCGTGGACTTGATCACGAACTGCACCGGCAGGCCGGTGCTGCCCGGCAGCGGCGGTAGCTGGAAGGCCACGACCTGAGATCCCGCGATAGCCGCCGTCTGCTGCTGGATGATCGGCTGCAGCTGGTTGGACGTGGTGGTCCGCTGGTCCCAGGGCTTCAAGGCCATGCCGGCGATCGACTGGCCGGGAATGTCGATCTGAAAGACGTTCTGCGTCTCGGGATGGCCCTTAAAGATGTCGTAGACCTGCCGCGAGTACATCAGACGCTGGTCGATCGTCGCCGTCGGCGATGCCGTGGAGATCGTGAGCACGATGCCCATGTCCTCCTGCGGGGCCAGCTCGCTCTTGGTCGACGAATAGAGGAAGTAGATGCTGCCCAGCATGATGAAGGCGAAGGTCGCCGTCACCGGCACGTAGTTCAGGCTGCCGTGCAGCCACTTCACGTAGCGGCGATGGAACCAGTCGAAAGTGCGGTCGATCATGGCGATCAGCCGCGCCTCCCAACCGCGATCACCCGGCACATGCGGCTTCAGCATGCGCGAGCACATCATCGGCGAAAGCGTCAGCGCCACGATGGCCGACACGGTCACCGCACCGACGAGCGTGAAGGCGAACTCGGTGAACAGCGCGCCGGTCAGACCGCCCTGGAAGCCGATCGGCACATAGACGGCCACTAGCACCACCGTCATGGCGATGATCGGCCCACCGAGTTCGCGTGCCGCCAGAATGGAAGCCGGAATCGGCTTCATCCCCGCTTCGAGATGGCGGTTGACGTTCTCGACCACGATGATGGCGTCGTCGACCACCAGGCCGATCGCCAGCACCAGGGCGAGCAGGGTGAGGAGATTGATGGAGAAGCCGAAGGCCAGCATCATCGCGAAGGTGCCGACAAGCGACAGAGGAATCGCGATCGTCGGGATGAAGACCGAACGCGGCGATCCCAGGAAGATGAAGACCACGAAGGTCACGATGAGCAGCGCTTCGACGAGAGTATGGACGACCTCGTTGATCGAACTGTTCACGAACTCCGTCGAATCGTAGACGATCTGGCCGACAAGCCCCTGGGGGAACTGCGACACGAGATCGGGGAAAACGGTACGAATGCCCTTTGCCACCGTGAGCAAGTTAGCCGAAGGCGCCACCTGGATACCGATATAGACCGCCTTCTGACCATCGAAGCTCACCGACGATTCATAGTCGTCGGAGCCCAGCACGACATTGGCGACGTCGGAAAGCCGCACGATGGCGCCGCCCTGCTGCTTCAGCACCAGATCCTTGAATCCCTTCAGGTCGATCAGGTTGGTCGAGGCATTCAGGGTGATCTGGACCATCTGGCCCTTGGTCGCACCGACGCCTGCGATGTAGTCGTTGTTGTTCAGCGCGTTGGCGACATCGACCGCGGTCAAATTGTACGCCGCCAGCTTCTGTGGATCGAGCCAGGCGCGCAGCGCGAAGTTCTTGGCCCCCAGGATCTCGGCCGTCTGCACGCCCTCGACGGCCTGCAGACGCGGCTGCACGACGCGCACCAGGTAGTCGGTGATCTGATTGGCCGCCAACACGTCGCTCTTGAAGCCGAGATACATGGCGTCGATAGTCTGGCCGACCTTCAGCGTCAGCACCGGCTGCAGCGTACCGGGCGGCAACTGGTTGATCACCGAGTTGATCTTGGCGCTGATCTCGGTCATCGCCCGGTTGCCGTCGTAGTTCAGGCGCAGGTTGATGGTGATGGTCGACAAGCCGCTGACGCTGGTCGACGTCATGTAGTCGATGCCGTTGGCCTGGGCGATCGCCTGCTCGAGCGGCGTGGTGATGAAGCCCGCCATGATGTCCGGCGCGGCGCCGTAGTAGGTCGTCGTCACGGTGACGACGGCGTTCTGGGTCTGCGGATACTGCAGCACCTGCATCGAACCGAGCGACCTGATTCCGAGCACGAGGATCAGCAGGCTGACCACCGTCGCCAGCACCGGCCGACGGATGAAGATATCGGTAAAGCTCTTCATGGTGGTCGCCTCTTACGGGTCGATCGAACGCGGGGTCTTGGCGTCGTCCTTTGGAACAATGGTATTGTTGACGACGATAGGTGCGCCGTTGCGCAACTTCATCTGGCCGCTGCTGACGATCGTATCGCCGTCCTTGACGCCCTTGAGGATCGCGACCTGATCGCCGCGCGTAGCGCCGGTCTCGACGAACACCTGCTTGACGGTGAGCATCGGCTTGCCGTCCGCGCCCGGCGGGCCCTCGCCGCTCTCGTCGACGACATAGACCAGGTTGCCATAGGCATTGTAGACGATCGCCGTCTGCGGCAGCGTCATTTCCTTGCGGGGCGCTCCGATCGCGATGTCGACCCTGGCGAACATGCCGGGCAACAGGCTGTGATCTTCGTTTCCGACCGTGGCACGCACGATCACGTTGCGCGTGCCGATCTCGATCTTGGGATTGATCGCGAAGATCTCACCTTCGTACGTCCGGTCGGGAAAGGCATCGACCCGGGCCTCCACCTTCTGACCGACCTTGATCTGCGCCACCTGCTGCTGCGGCAGCAGGAAGTCAATGTAGATCGGCGACAGGGCCTGGAGCGTAACGACCGGAGTACCGGGCGAGAGATACTGGCCGAGATCGATCTGACGGATGCCGAGCTGGCCGGCGAACGGCGCCTTCAATGTCTTCTGATCGACAATAGCGCGCTGCTGTCCCGCCAATGCCTGGGCGTTCTTGAGGTTGGCGGCATCAGTGTCGACGACCTGCTGGCTAACGGCCTGCGCCTTGAACTGCCGCAGGTCGCGATCGTAGGTGATCTGCGCGAGTTCGGCCTGCGCCTCCAGCGCCTTCAGCTTGGCGACATCGTCGTCGCTGCGCAGGCGCAACAGGACCTTGCCCTTCTCGACCGTATCGCCGGACTGGAAGTCGATCTCCTCGACGGTCCCGGCAAGCTGCAGCGACAGCTCCGCCCCGTTGGACGCGCGCAGGCTGCCGACTGCCTGCAGCTGCGTCTGCCAATCGGTCGACACGACTTTGGTCGTCGATACGGTCTGCGGCATGTTGCCCATGCCCGCCATGAACGCCGCGACCTTGCCGTCGACGAAGAACTTGAAGCCGAAGACTCCGCCCAGCACGACGCCGACCAGAATCAACATGATGAGCATACGCTTGATCATCGCTTTTACTCCGTTGCGGCCCAAGCAGACGGGCCGCTGAACACTCAGTGACCGGCGCGCGGGAGCTTGATGTCCTGCACCGGCGGCAAGTTGAATCGATCGGGCTTGCCCATCGACTTGGGATCGACGTCGCTGCGGTTCCACCAGCCACCACCCAGCGCCTGGAACAGGGCCGCCGTGTCGCTGTAGCGCGCCGCCTGGGCACGCAGCCGGTTGATGCGGGCGTTCTGGTAAGTCGTCTGGGCGTTGAGCAGGATGAGATAGTTGACCGCGCCCAGCTCGAACTGCTGCTGCGCGAGCTGCAGGCTGGCCGCTGCCGTGTTCTCGGCCGCCGCCTGCGCCTTCAAGGCGTCGGCATCGGTCTGCAGGGCGCGCAACGCGTTGGCCACGTCCTGGAAGGCGAGCAGCACGGTGCTGCGATACTGCGCGGCGGCCCTGTCGTAGGCCGCGACGGCAGCCCGCTTGCGATGCTCGAGCGTGCCGCCATCGAACAGCGTCTGCGCGACGCTGCCCGCCAGCGACCAGACGCCGGTGCCGGGCATGAAGGCCGTTGAAATGCCGCCCGACGCCATGCCCAGCAGTGCCGTGATGTTGAACTGCGGGAGCTGGTTGGCGACCGCGACGCCGATATTGGCGCTTGCCGAATGAAGCTGCGCTTCAGCGACGCGGACGTCGGGCCGCTGATCGACGAGCTGCGACGGCAGGCTCACCGGCAGCTCGGTCGGCAACTTCAGCTTGGCGAGGTCGAAGGTCTCGCCGCGATACTGGTCCGGCGTGCGGCCGAGCAGGGTCATCAACTGGTTGCGCTGGATGGCGATCTGCTTCTGAAGCGGCGGCAGCGTGGCCTGGGTCTGGGCGAGCGCCGCTTCCTGGGCCAGCACGTCGGCACGCGAGGCGCCGCCGAGATCGAACTGCCGGCGTACGACGCCCAGCGAGTCGCTCTGGATGCGGATGATGTCCTGCGTCGCGCCGATCTGGGCGTTCAAGGACGCGATGTTGATCGCCGCGGTGACCACGTTCGAGGTCAGGGTGAGATAGGTCGCTTCGAGCTGATAGCGCGCGACTTCGGCCAGAGCCTCCTGCGACTCGACTTGCCGCCGAACGCCGCCGAAGACGTCGACCGAGTAGGAGACGTTCAGCGAGGCCGTCATCACGCCATAGATCTGGGTGCCCGCGCCCAGCCCCTGCTGAAAGCCCGTGGCCTGCTGTTGCTGGCCCGCTGCATTGCCGCTCAGGCTCGGGAACAGGCCGCCTTGTGCTGCGAAGAAATTCTCCCGCGCCTGGCGCAGAGCTGCCTGGGCCGCGTCGAGGTCGGGATTGGCGCGTAGCGCCTCTTCGATCAGCGCGTTGAGTTCGGACGAGTGGTACAGGGCCCACCACTGGCCCGGAATGTCCATGCTCTGCACGAAACTCTGCGCCGATCCGCCGTCGGTGGGCGCCGACGAGGTCCGCGGCGCCAGCGATTCCGGCGTGTAGCTTTCCGCCGTCGGCTTGTCCGGCCGCGAAAAGTCGGGCCCCGACGAACAGCCGGTCAACAACGCGGCGGCGGCCGCCATAGCAATCGGGTGTCGCCAACCGGTCATACGCTTTTTACTCCTGGCAGATTCGGACGGAAGATGGCCTGTGTGTGCTCGCGAAGCAGTCGCTGAATGGTGCGCACGCTCGCTTCGTCCAGCTCGGGCGTCTTGAGCATCCGGGCCGTGCTGTCATGGCAGAACATGAGCAGCTGGCCGATCAACGCCAGAGTCCGGAACACCATCTCGGGATCGTCGGTCGGCTTGCCGAACAGGCGGCCAACCAGACCAAGGCAGGGCTGGAACATGTGCCGCATACCGCTTTCGTGAAGGGCATCGAGGCCCGCCGTGCGCTCGACCTCTGCTCGCGCAAACAGGAGACGTTTGCTTTCGATCTGAGGCCCGGAGGTCACGAGAACCACGAACGACTCCATCATTTCGCAAAGGAGTTCGAGAAGCTCCTCCGGCCGTGTGTTCTGGTCGGCGATGGCCGCGCTCACCTTCGGCGCCAGTGGCGCCATATGAGCCTCGGTCTGGTCGACGATGTCGCCGATGACTGCGCGGTAGAGGCCTTCCTTGCTGCCGAAATAATACTGAATGGCCGGCAGGTTCACGCCAGCCCGCTCCGCGAGGTGGCGCGTGCTGGCGCCCTCGTAACCCTCCGCTGCGAAGATATCGAGCGCCGCCGCGAGGATGCGCCGACGCGTGTCTTCGCCCCTCGTCTGGGTTTTCGGACGCTGGCGAGTCGTGACGAGAGACATGTGCCCTTGCTGTGCGGAAGCAGAAGGCGCAAATAAAATATCTATCGATCGACTATGTCAATCGATATAATTTCTCAAGGTCTGCGCAGGTTTCTGGAAAAAGCAAGATCGGGCTCCCTTTCGAGGGCCCACAACCGGGCCAGCAGCGCCGTCGCGCTCGGCTCGCCGATCACAGGGACTGCAAGTTCGGTGAACTTGGTGTCGAGTTGGCGATCCGACAAGGGTAGGTCGGGATCGCCGACACGATGCGGCTGAAAATGGTCGAGAACGCGCCCATCGACGAGTTTGACCATGAGGCGAGCGGCCCGCTGGCGGGGGAAGAGCGCGTCCACTTCGGGATCGAGCGCCACCTTGATCCGCTTCAGCAAGCCGCCGACCGTCGTGTCGACGAGACGCTGCGGCGTGTAGGCATCGAGTCGAATGCTGCCATGGACCAGCGCACTCGCGACAAGGAACGGCAGGCTGAACTTTGCGGCGGCCGGCGTGCCATGGAGATAGTTACCCGTCACATCGACGGTCGCCGAGTAGCCGCCGACGTCGATCGAGACGATGTCGGCGGCGGCAAACTTATGCTCGGCCTGCAACGTCAGTGCGCCGTCGATGGCCGCAAAGGCATGGCCGCAACAGCCGTGGTTCTTTACGGTGATGCGCTTGACGTTGTAGGCGCGGCCAAGATCGGCGACGGCAGCGGCCCAGTCCGGCCCGTTGCTCATCGCCTCGCCCATGCCGCCCGCCGCATCGAGGATTGCCGGCGCGCCCAACAATCCATGCTTGGCCGAGAGCGCGGCCAGCACGCCTGCATCGGCAGCATGTCCGGCATGTAGCGGTTTCGACAGCGAATCGCCCCGGAAGGCCTGCTGCAAGCCGGCGGCGAAGGTCGCGACGGTCGCCAGCGCATGGCCCTGCTGGCGTCCATCGAGGTCAGCGAGGAGACCTGCCGCCGCAGCGGCACCGAACGGACCGATGGTGCCCGTATTGTGCCAGTACTTGTAATGCGCGCGTCCCATGGCGGCGCCGATGCGGGTCGAGACTTCGTAGCCTGCGATCACGGCCCGCAGAAATGCATCGCCCGATGCGCCACGCGACTGGCCGACGGCGAGCGCCGCGGCAATCGTCGGGCTGCCGGGGTGATAGATCGCCGGTGCGTAGATATCGTCGAACTCGACGGTGTGCGAAGCGGTGCCATTGATCAGGGCTGCCGTGCGCACGGCGGCCTTGCGGCCCAGCATCAACGTCGCCTCGCCGTGATCGAGCTCATCGGCCAATGCCTTTTCCAGCATCGTCGCAGGCGCTTCGATCGCGCCCGGCAGGGTCGTGGCATACCAGTCGATCACGCAGCGCTTGGCGGCATGGATCACATCGGCGGAAAGATCGGCTTTCGATACCGACGCGGCATAGACGCCGAAGCGTTCGAGGGCGGAGGGATCGAGGGCGGTGGCAGCGATGCTAGGGTCGGGCATGTCGGCATTCTCCCATCGACGAGCGCGCGCCCGCAACGTTAGGCTCCGGCGATGTTCGCCTTCGACCATGTCTGGCCCTACATGGGTTTGGGCGCTGCACTGCTCCTCGCACTTCTCCTCTCCACAGACATCCTACGCAACGACCGAAGCGTTTCACGCTGGCAGGATCTCGCCTGGCTCGCCTGGGCGGGCACCCTCGCCTACCTGCTCCACCAGTTCGAAGAACATGGCATCGATGCCGAGGGCGCCCACTACGCGTTTCGCGGCTTCATGTGCGCCACGCTGGGCTTTCCGGATGCCAGGACCTGCCCCGTGCCACTCTCCTACATCACGTCGGTGAACATCGCTGCGGTCTGGCTGGCGGGGCCGGCGGCGGCGCTGCTGGGGCGGCGCTGGCCCGCGGTGGCCCTCAGTTTCTTCTCGATCCCCTTCATCAATTTCCTCGGCCACATCGTGCCCTTTCTGATCAACGGCACCTACAATCCCGGCGTCCTGACCGCGATCCTGATGTTCCTGCCGCTGTCGCTCTGGGCATTCCGGGTAGCGCTCGTGCACTACCGGCTTGGCTGGCCGACCGTACTCGCCACCGTCTTCGCCGGTCTGGCCCTGCACGCCGTTCTACTGCTGTCGGTGAAGGCCTACATCGCCGGGCTGATCGGCATCGTCGCGCTGGACACGATCCAAGTGATCAATCCGCTGATCGCCGGAGTGATCGTCTTCCTCGCTGGCCAGCGCGCATCGCGTCGCGACATGACGCGCGGCTGAAGCGCCAGAGCACTTTGCCTTCGCCCCACGAGCCGAGGGTCGCGCCGTACCAGCGCGCGAGACGATGGACGCGCTCGTTGCCTTCGGTCGTGTTGCTCAAGATCTCCTGGCGGTCGAGCGTCTCGAACCCATGGCCGAGCATCGCTTCGGTGATCTCGATGGCGTAGCGATAGCGGCCTTGCCATGAGGGTGCGAGTTCGAGACCGAATTCCGCGACGCCGTTGGCGAAGCCCTCACGGCGCAGGCCGCAACATCCGATCAAAGTCGAGCCTGCATCGCGCCGGCAGATGGCGGCCTGAAAGTTGAGCCTGGGTACCGCCCGACGCCACGCGGCGAAGCGTTTGACGAGTTCCCGCCCTTCTGCCGGATCGGCGCGATAGGCGATGAACGCCGCCTCACCCTCCGGTGCAAAATCGCGCAGGACGAAGCGGGAGGTCGCGAGCTCGAAATCCGTCACGCCGGTTTCTGGGCTGCTCCGATCTCGCGCGCGACGTCGGCTGGCACACGCACCGGCATGTCGAGCAACATCTGAGCGAAGGCCTTGGCCAGCGGATCGGCCTTGAGCGAGGCCATGCCGCCACCGCCCAGCGCCTGACGCAGCAGGAAGTTGAAGCCCTTGATGCCGGGCAGCCGCCAGCGCGTCACCTTGCCCTTGATGCGATGGGCGAAGTACTTCGCCACCGCCTCCTCCGTCATTTCGGAGTCGAGGATCGGTTCGTACTCGGGCTTGCGAGCGAAGATGCCGATATTGGCGTTGTCGCCCTTGTCGCCCGAGCGGCCATAGGCCAGCGCGATCAGCGGCACCGAGGCTGTGTCACCCGCTGCAAGCGGCGGTGACGGTGGACGCTCGGTCGGAAGTGAGGCCGCGGTGAAACCACCGCTCCGGGCGCCCTCCTGCATCGGGATGGCGCGGCCATCGACCTCGACCGTGACCGGCACCATCGACTTCGGCACCAAGTAGGAGAACATGCGGATCACCGGCGAAGGCGAGACTCGGCCTGCGCCGAAGCTGCCCGCCATGCCGACGACACCGCCGGTCGACATCGGCGCAATCTCGCGGCCGAGCAGCGACAGCGCCTCCTTCTGGTCGTGCTTGGCCGCGATCTTCACCACGACCTCGCGCGCATCGGCGGTGCGGGAATGCGGCCCATAGGTCGCTTCGCTGCCGATCACTTCGATGCTGACGTCGCGGTAGTCGGCCATGTTCTTTTCGGCGAACAGGCGGCGCGTCTTCTTTATGATGGATTCCGCACTATGCCGCCCCTTGGCCGCGGCTTCGCGGCCGCCCAGCATGAAGATCGAGCTGAACTTGAAGCCGTCCGGCCAGGTCGTCGACACCTTGTAAGTATCGGTCGCTGGCCGGCCCTTCGCACCGGAGACGCGCACGCGATCCTTGCCGACCTGTTCGTAGGTCGCGCCGGTGAAGTCGCACACGACGTCGGGCACGATGTAGGCGCGCGGATCGCCGATCTCGTAGAGCATCTGCTCGGCGACGGTCGCCGTCGAGATCAGGCCGCCCGTGTTCTCGGGCTTGCCCAGCACAAAGGCGCCGTCGGCCTCGACCTCGGCCACCGGGAAACCCATGTTGTCGTAGTCAGGCACCAGCCGCCAATCGGTGAAGTTGCCGCCATTGCACTGCGCGCCGCATTCGATGATGTGGCCGCACAGCGTGCCGGCCGCCAGCCGGTCGTGATCGTCCATGCCCCAGCCGAAGGCGTGGATCAGCACCCCCAGGGTCACCGCCGAATCGACGCAGCGGCCGGTGATCACCACGTCGGCGCCCTCTTCGAGCGCGCGGGCGATGGGGAAGCCGCCGAGATAGGCGTTCATGCTGACGATCTTCGCTGGCAGCTCCGCACCGGTATCCATCTCGCGCACGCCGGCCGTGCGGAACTCCTCGACCCTCGGCAGGATGTCGTCGCCGGTCACGATGGCCACCTTGAGCTTTACGCCCGCCGCCTCGCAGGCCTTCAGCACGGCATCGCGGCAGGCCTGCGGGTTCACGCCGCCGGCATTGGTCACGACCTTGATCTTCTTCTCGGCG
>WBZX01000095.1_pt1 | contig 50242 bp, 45 predicted proteins | sample 5204211 | NCBI WGS metagenome assembly WBZX01 (sample SAMN12344362, study PRJNA552823) | activated sludge metagenome | biome: Activated sludge suspended growth; feature: Nitrification reactor; material: Wastewater; isolation source: activated sludge from nitrification reactor of wastewater...
TCGAACGGAAAGCGGCTGACCGGGAACACCGCCACCGAAAAGCGGCCCGTCAGCGCGCCGCTGTCGGCACCGATGGCCTCGCCGCCGGGGCCGACCGAGCTGTCGCGCGTGGCCAGCAGGCCGAGCGTCGTGGCGCCCTTGTGGGCCTGCAGCTCGTCGAGAACGGATTTGTAGTCGGCCGGATCGACGACGATGGTGACGAAGTCGTGGTTCTTGGCCGAGGCGCGGATCAGGGCGGGGCCGCCGATGTCGATGTTCTCGACGCAGGTCGGGAAGTCCGCCCCGCGCGCCACCGTGGCCTCGAACGGATAGAGGTTCACCACCACGAGGTCGATGCCCGCAATCTTGTGGTCGCTCATCGCCTTCTTGTGGCCGGCGTCGGTGCGGCGGGCGAGGATGCCGCCATGGATCGAGGGCTGCAGCGTCTTCACGCGGCCGTCCATGATCTCGGGGAAGCCGGTATGGTCGCTGACCTCGGTCACCTTGAGGCCGGCGTCGCGCAGCGCCTTGGCCGAGCCGCCGGTCGAGAGGATCTCGACCCCCTGGGCGGCCAGGGCCTTGCCCAGCTCGACCAGACCCTCCTTGTCGGAGACGGAAATCAGCGCCCGCTCGATCTTGGCGAGGTCGGGCGTGGGCGAGGGGACGTATTGGGTCGAGGCGGACATGGCCGGTCTTTTAGCCCGCGCCCCAGTGGGGGCAAAGCGGCGGATTTACGCGTCCGCGCCTTCGAGCACCCGCACCTTGAAACCTTCCGTTTCCAGCGCCGAAACCAGCTCCCGAGCGTGGCCGCGGTCGCGGGTTTCGACCGTCACGTCGAGCTCGGTCGCCTTGGCGACGACGCTGCCGAACAGGCGCTGGTGCTGCACTTCCACGATGTTGCCGCCGGCGCCGCCGATCAGGCCGGCGACGCGGGCGAGTTGGCCCGGCAGGTCGCCGATCATCAGCCGCAGCCGCACGATCCGGCCGTCGCGCACCAGACCGCGCAGCAGCACGGAAGCGAGCAGGCGCGTGTCGATATTGCCGCCGCACAGCACGAGGCCGACCTTGCGGCCGGCAAAGTGCTCCGGATAGGCCAGCAGCGCAGCCAGGCCGGCGGCACCGGCGCCTTCGGCCACCGTCTTCTCGACTTCGAGGAAGAGGGCGATGGCGCGCTCGATGGCCACCTCGTCGACCGCCAGCACGCGATCGACCAGGGCGCGGGCGATGGCGAGCGGCGCCTTGCCGATGTCGCGGACGGCGATGCCCTCGGCGATGGTGTCGCCGCCCACCGTGACCTCCTCGCCGGCCAGGAGCTGGCGCATCGCCGAATAGCCCGCCGATTCGACGCCGATCACCTTCACGTCGGGCCGCAAGCCGCGCGCCGCGACGGCGCAGCCGGCGATCATGCCGCCGCCGCCCACAGGCACGACCAGCGTGTCGAGCTCGGGTACGTCTTCGAGCATTTCCAGCGCGATGGTGCCCTGGCCCGCGATGATGCGTGGATCGTCGTAGGGATGGACGAAGACCAGCTTCTCGGCCTCGGCCAGGCGGTGGGCCTCGGCCGCCGACTCCGACAGCGTGTCCCCCTTCAGCACGACGCGCGCGCCATGGTCGCGCGTGTGCTTCACCTTGTTGTTGGGTGTGAAGGACGGCATCACGATGGTCGCAGGAATGCCCAGCCGGCCCGCATGATAGGCGACGCCCTGCGCATGGTTGCCGGCCGACATGGCGATGACGCCGCGCTTGCGTTCGTCGTCGGTGAGCTGCAGCAGCGTGTTGAGCGCGCCGCGTTCCTTGAACGAGGCGGTGAACTGCAGGTTCTCGAACTTCACCCAGACATCGGCCTTGGCGATGCGCGACAGCGTCTCGCTGCGCAGGCAAGGCGTATGGACGACCGCGCCGGCAATGCGGGAGGCAGCTGCGCGGATGTCGGCGAGAGAGACGGGAAGAGCCTGGGTCACGCGTCTAGTCTTGCCCCGGCCCCTGTCGCCCCGCAAGCAGACGCTCTAGGCCGCCATCCGGCGATCGAGCCAGTCGCGCGTGCGATACCAGGCGCCGACGATCGGCAGGAACCATGAAGGATCGCCGTTGTAGAGCGCGTGTTCGGGGAAGTCGCGGCCGTCCAGTGGATTGACCGGCACGTTGCGGCCGCCGGCGATCTTCCGCGCCGTCTCGGTGCCGAGATAGGTCATCATCGCGACGCCGTTGCCGTTGCAGGCCAGCAGATAATGCACGCCTTGGTCGGTACCCATGTGCGGCATGTAATCGAGGGCGAAGGCCACGTTACCTGTCCAGACATGGGTGATGCGGATGCCGTCGAGCTGCGGGAAGCGGTCGATCATGTACTGGTAGAGCGCCGGCGCACTGACTTCCGGTGGCGCGGCGGTGAAGCGTGCCCGGCCGCCGAAGATCAGCCGCGTGCCGTCGGGCGAGGGCCGGTAGTAGGTCAGCACCCGCTTGGTGTCGCCGATCGCCCGCATCTCGGGGATCAGCTTGCTCGCGGGCTCGGGCAGTTCTTCGGTCGCGATGATGTGGCTCGCCACGGGCACGACACGGCGCTTCAGCCGCGGCGTCAGATCGCCGGTATAGCCGTTGGTCGCGACCACGACCTCTCGGCACTCGATCGGCCCCTTGGGCGTCAGGACGCGCCAGCCGTTCGCGATCTTCTCCAGCCGTTCCGCCTCGACCTGAGCGCAGAGGATCGCACCGGCGCGGTGCGCGGCTTCCAGCAGGCCTTTGTAGTAGAGAGCAGGGTGCAGGTGGCCGGCGCGCGTCGCATGCATGCCGCCGAAATAATAGTCCGACGCGATCATCTCGCGCTGGCGTTCGCGCGGGATCATCTCGGCGCCGGCATTGGCGTATTTGTTGTAGGTCTCGACCTTGGTCGCGAGGTCGTCGTAGTGGCGCGGCGTCCAGGCGCCGACGAAGCGGCCGTTGCGATGCAGGCCGCACTCGATCTTCTCGCGCGCAATGATGTCTTCCAGCACGCTGAGCGAGTCGGCGCCGGCACCCATCAGCTCGGCCTTCAGGCGCTCGAATTCCTCGGCGATGGGGCTCTTGCCGCCAAGTCCCTTGCCGAGATTGGTGCCGCCCGAGATCATCCCGCCGTTGCGCGTCGAGGCGCCGATGCCGAAATCGCCGCGCTCCAGCACGACGGCGCCGACTCCGTTGCGCCGCAGTTCCAGGGCCGTCGAGAGACCGCCGTAGCCGGCGCCCACGATCACGACGTCGGTTCGCGCCGGCGGATCCTGCGACAGGGCGTTGTTCGGCGTCCACGCCTCCCACCACCAGGGTTGTGCCTTGAAGTCGGGGTGGAAGATGTCGGTGCGCATTTTAGAAGTCCGTCACCTTGCCGTTGAACTGCCAGTCGCCGTAGCGCGTCGGTTCGGGGCCGGGCGGACCGCCGATCTCCTCGACCTTCTTAGGCTTCTCTTGGGGCTTCTCGGGGGGAACAGGGGCGGCCGGCTCGGCGTTGGCGGGCTTGGCAGCAGCCTCGGGCGGCGCGGGTTGCGACACAGGTTGCGACACGGGTTTCTGGGGCTCGGTCATACTGTCATGATGCCTGCGCACGCCTTGTTTCGCCACAGTTGGAAACCATCTTCCCCGCCATGAACTACTTCAAGACTGCCCTTCTCCTGGCCGGCCTGACAGGTTTCTTCCTCGTCGCGGGCTATCTGTTGGGTGGCCAATCCGGCCTTGTTCTCGCGCTCGTCGTGGCGCTGGGCATGAACCTGTTCGCCTACTGGAACAGCGACAAGATGGTGCTGCGCATGAGCAACGCGCAGGAGGTCGGGCCGGAAACCGCGCCCGAACTCTTCGGCATCGTCCAGCAGCTCGCCCAGCGCGCCAACCTGCCGATGCCGAAGGTCTACCTGATCGACGAGGACCAGCCCAACGCCTTCGCGACCGGCCGCGACCCCGAACATGCCGCCGTTGCCGCCACGACCGGCCTGCTGCGCAACCTCTCGCGCGAGGAAGTTGCGGGCGTGATGGCGCACGAGCTGGCCCATGTCCGCCATCGCGACACGCTGATCATGACCGTCGCTGCGACGCTTTCAGGTGCCATCGGCATGCTGGCGAGCTTCGGCGGCCTGATGGGCGGCGGCCGCGATTCGGAAGGCCGGCCGCTGGTGAACCCGATCGTGGCCATAGCCGCGATGATCCTGGCGCCGATGGCCGCCATGCTGGTCCAGATGGCGATCAGTCGTGGCCGCGAATACGAAGCCGACCGCATGGGCGCGGAAATCTGCGGTCAGCCGCACTGGCTCGCCTCGGCGCTGGCCAAGCTGCATGCCGGCACGCAGCAGATCCACAACCAGGCGGCGGAGCGCAATCCGGCGACGGCGCATATGTACATCGCCAACCCGCTGGCCGCCGCCGGCGGCATGTCGAGCCTGTTCTCGACCCATCCGCCGATGGAGGAGCGCATTGCGCGCCTGCAGGCGATGGCGCCGACGGGCAGCTACAGCCCGCAGCCGGCTGGTTCTTCCCGCCCGGCGCGGTCGAGCATCCCGCAGACGGGCGGCAGCCCGTGGGGCTCCGCCCGGCAGGATTCGCGCCGCGGCCCCTGGGGCTAAGCTTTACTTGGGCTTGGGGAGCGCCGTCGGCTCCTCGCCGAGATCGACGTCGAGAATGCGCTGACCGCGTTTGGTGATGCGGTCGGCCGAGATGTCGACGTCGCGCAGGTCCTTTTCCGTCATCGCGAAGTGTGACTTGAGCTTGTCGACGCGCTCGTCGAGACGCTTCACGTCGTCCAGCAGCAGGCCGACCGTCTTCTGGATCTCGCCGGCCTGCTCGCGCATGCGCACGTCCTTCAGGACAGCGCGCACGGTGTTGAGCGTCGCCATCATGGTCGTGGGCGACACGATCCACACACGCGCCTTGTAAGATTCCTCGACGATCGCCGTGAAATTGGCGTGCAGCTCGGCATAGACCGCTTCCGAGGGCAGGAACATCAATGCCGATTCGGCGGTCTCGCCCGGCACGCCGACATACTTGTCGCTGATGTCGCCGATATGCTTGCGCATCGCTTGCTGGAAGGCGCGCTGTGCGGCCTGGAGCGCCACGGTGTCGCCCGGCTGCACGGCCCGCAGCGCGCGATAGCTCTCCAGCGGAAACTTGGCGTCGATGGCGATCGGCCCCGGCGGATGCGGCAGCTTCAGGAGGCAGTCGGCGCGCACGCCCGACGAGAGCGTCACCTGGAAGGCATAGGCCGAGGGCGGCAGCGCGCTCGATACCAGATCGTTCAACTGGACTTCGCCGAAGGCACCGCGCGCCTGCTTGTTGGACAGCACCTCCTGCAGGCCCACGACCTGGGTCGACAGTTCGCCGATCTTCTTCTGCGCTTCGTCGATGCGGACCAGCCGCTCGCGCAGGTCGGTGACGATCTGGCCGGTGGCCTTCTCGGTGCGGTCCAGCCGCTCGTGGACCACCTTGCTCAGCGCCTGTTCCTGCTCGCGCAGCGAACGTTCGACCCGCTGCACGGTTTCGGCCTGCTGGCTGAGCGCCAGGCCGAGCTGATGACGCATCTGCTCTGCATCGCGGCTGCTGCCGCCCTGGCGCAGCAGGATTACGAGGAGAAGCAGCACCAGCAGCGCGACGGCGGCGAGGAGGACGATCGTCAGCGTATCCATTGCCCTCCTTATAATCCGCCGTCTCGACAAGCGCACGGCTGGCGGCTAAGCCAGCCTTGCCATGCCTCCCAAACACGACCCTGACGTCTGGCTGTTCGACCTCGACAACACGCTCTATCCGGCGCGCTGCAACCTGTTCGCCCAGATCGACGTGCGCATCGGGCGCTACATCTCGGACTGGCTGAAGGTCGACGCCGAGGAAGCGCGGCGGGTCCAGAAGCAGTACTGGCGCGATCACGGCACGTCGATGCGCGGCATGATGAGCCTGCATGGCGTCGACCCGAAGCACTATCTCGACTACGTGCACGACATCGACTATTCGCCGGTCGAGGCCAATCCCGCGCTCGAAGCGTCGCTCCGCGCGCTGCCGGGCCGCAAGCTCATCTTTACGGCCGGCGACGTGCCGCACGCCGAGAGGGTCATGGAACGGCTGGGTGTGGCGCATCATTTCGAGGCGATCTTCGACATCGCCGCCGGCGACTATTGGCCGAAGCCGCACAAGCAGATCTACGAGAAGCTCGTGAAGCAGCACGACGTCGACCCGACGCGCGCCGCCTTCGCCGACGACATCTCGGTCAATCTCAAGCCTGCCGCCGACATGGGCATGCGCACGGTGTGGATCCGCACCGACGAAAGCGTGAAGCGCGCGGCCGATACTGATCTCAGCCACATCCACCACCAGACCGACGATCTCGCGACATGGCTCGCGGACTGGCTGGCCGAAAGGAGTTCGAAGTCGTGAAGATCCTCATCCTCGGTGCCGGCGCGGTCGGCGGCTATTTTGGCGCGCGTCTCCACCAGGCCGGTGCCGACGTGACGTTCCTGCTGCGCGAGAAGCGTGCGGCCAAGGTCAAGGCCGAGGGCCTGGTCATCAAGAGCCCCAAGGGCGATGCGGTGCTGCCGGTCAAGGTCGTCACCAAGGGCAGCGACGGCGGGCCGTACGATGTCATCATCCTCGCCTGCAAGGCCTACGATCTCGACTCCGCGATCGAGTCGATCGCGCCGGCTGTGGGCGCCAACACCACCATCGTGCCGATGCTGAACGGCCATGCGCATTTCGGCGTGCTCGATGCCAAGTTCGGCGCCGACAAGGTCGCGGGCGGCCTGGCGCGCATCGGCGGCATGCTGGGCCCCAACGGCGAAGTGCTGCACACCAGCCCGTTCGCCGGCGTTTCCTTCGGGGAACGTTCCGGCCAGCCGGCGCGGCAGTCGCTGAAGGATCTCGACGCGGCCTGCAAGAAGGCCGGCATCGACGGTGGCCTGAACGACAAGATCAACCAGGATCTCTGGGACAAGTGGATCATGCTGACGTCGCTCGCCGCCATGTGCTGCACGCTGCGCGGCACGACGGGCGACATCATGGCGGCCGACGAAGGCGAAGCGCTGATGGTCGAGACCGTCGAGGAGTGCCGTAAGGTGGCCGCCGCCGAAGGCTTCGATCCGGGCGACAAGGGCATCGCCAATCTCAAGACTTATCTCACGCAGCGCGGATCCGGTTTCGCGGCGTCGATGCTGGGCGACCTCGAAAAGGGCGGCCAGATCGAAGGCCGGCACGTGATCGGCGATATGCTGGGCCGGGCGCGCAAGCACGGCGTTGCGGCACCGCATCTGCGCACGGCCTATGCGGTGGTCCAGGCCTACGAGGCGCGGCGCGAGCGGGGCGGTCTGGGCAAACCGACCAAGTAGCTCGCCCGCCAGGTGGAAGCGCGATCGGGCTTGAAAGCCTGCGCGCCGGGGCTTACCTCTTAGGGTATGAACTTCTCGGCAGTCCTTTCCCTGGTGCCGCGACGGAACCATCCGATCGCGGAAGCGTAGTCCCCGAGCCGGCCCATCGTGTCCCGGCGTCGGGGCACTCAATCGCCGTGCGCGATTGCCGACAATTCTTTCATATCTATCGTTTTCTAGAGAGCAGGAGCATCAGCGATGCCCGCAGTCGTGCGAAACCGTTCGGTTCCCAACATCGTCGTAAGCACCGCCGACTATGAGCGGTTGACCGATCTTGCCACCGCCTCGCTCGAGCGCCTTCCCGAGGTCGCCGAGGAGCTGCTGAACGAGATGGAACGCGCCAAGATCGTGAAGGACGGCAGTGTGCCGGACGACGTGGTGCGCATGGGTTCGACGGTGACGTTCCGGTCCCACGACGGGCGCGAGCGGACAGAAACGCTGGTCTATCCGGTCGACGAAGACAGCGACGCGCACAAGATCTCGGTGATGACGCCGGTCGGCGCCGCGCTGATCGGGCTTGCCGTGGGGCAGTCGATCTCCTGGACGGCGCGCGATGGCCGCAAACATGAACTCACCGTCGTGAAGGTGACGCCGTAGTCGCCCCTGTCAGGGCTTGTAACGTAGCAAGGCGGCGCCAAACCCGATGAAGACCAAGCCGCTGGCCCGGTTCAATCGGCGCCGCCAGATCCCGTGCATCAGCCGGTCCGCGAGCTTGCGGCCGGAGAGCCCGTAAATCCAATAGAAGAAAAGCTCGACGCCCACGAAGGTTGCAACCATGGACGCGAATTGCGGCATCCACGCTGTCGTGGGCTCGATGAACTGCGGAAAGAAGGCTGCCGCGAAGATCAGCAGCTTGGGATTGCTGATGCCCACCAGGAAGCCGTCGCGAAACAGTGCGGTCTTCGACGTGCCTGTCGGCAATGGCGCCGAGTCGGGTTCGACCGGCTCGCGCCAGAGCTGAATGCCGAGATAGACCAGGTAAGCGGCACCCGCGAACTTCAGGACGTCGAAGGCCGTCGGCAGCGCCAGCAGGAACGCGCTCAGCCCGGCGACCGAACCCGTGAGCATCAGCACGAGCGCCACGAGACATCCTGCCATGCCGATTGAAGCCGCTCCCAGCCCGAAGCGGATGCTTCGGGTGGTGACGTAGAGCACGTTCGGCCCCGGCGTGCAGGCGATCAGCACGACGGCGCCGAGATAGAGCCACCAGGTCTCCAGCGCCATGGCCGAAGGCGTCTAGCGACCGTTGCTGAGCGAACCGTAGGCGGCGAGGGCGGCGTGGTTCACCAGATCGCTCACCGTGGCGCCCATCTGCACGATCTGCACGGGCTTCTGCAGCCCGTCGATCACCGGGCCGATCACCGTCACGCCGCCCAGCGACTGCATCAGTCGCGAGGAGATGTGGGCGGAGTGCAGGCCCGGCATCACCAGCACGTTGGCCGGGCCGGTGAGGCGGCAGAACGGATAGGTCGAGCGCAGCAGCTCGTAGTCGAGTGCCATGTCGGCCTGCATTTCGCCGTCGTATTCGAAGTCGACTTCCTCGGCGTCGAGCAGGCGGATTGCCTTGCGGATGCGGTCGATCCGCTCGATCTCGCGGCTGCCGAAGTTCGAGAACGACAGGAACGCAACGCGCGGGTCGTGGCCCATGATCCGCACATTCTTGGCCATCTGCTTGGCGATGGTCGCGAGCTGTTCGGGGCTGGGCGTCTCGTTGATCGAGGTATCGGCCAGGAACACCGTGCCCTGGCGCGACACGATGATCGAGTAGCCGATCGGCACCTTGTTGGGCTCGATGTCGATCACGCGCTTGACGTCGCCGTAGCATTCCGGGAAACGCCGCGTGATGCCGGTCACCATGCCGTCGGCGTCGCCCATCGCCACCATGCAGGCACCGAACACGTTGCGACCCTGGTTGACCATGCGCTGCACGTCGCGATGCAGGAAGCCGTCGCGTTGCAGGCGCTTGTAGACCATGTCGGTGTAGGGCGCGTTGCGGGTCGAGAGCCGTGCATTGTGGATTTCGAGGCCGGACTCGTCGTTGATGCCGAGCGCCTTCATGGTCTCGCGCACCTGTTCCTCGCGGCCGATCAGGATCGGCGTGCCGTAACCGTTGTCGCGGAACATGACGGCCGCACGGATGGTGCGCTCCTCTTCGCCCTCGGCGAAGACGATGCGGCGCGGATTGGCCTTCACCTGCTCGAACAGACTCTGCAGCCAGTGGCTGGTCGGATCGAGACGGCCCGCCAGCGAACGACGGTATTCCGCCATGTCGGGGATCGGCTTGCGCGCCACGCCGGAATCCATGGCGGCCTGCGCCACCGCAGCGGAGACGAAGGAGATCAGGCGCGGATCGAACGGCACCGGCACGACATAGTCGGGCCCGTAGCGCAGGCGGCGGCCGGAATAGGCGCGGTCGACCTCGTCGGGCACGTCCTCGCGGGCGAGCTTGGCAAGCGCTTCGGCGGCGGCGATCTTCATCTCCTCGTTGATGGTGCGCGCCCGCACGTCGAGCGCGCCGCGGAAGATGTAGGGGAAGCCCAGCACGTTGTTGATCTGGTTGGCGTAGTCGCTGCGGCCGGTGGCGATGATGGCGTCGGCGCGCACCGACTTCACATCCTCGGGCGTGATCTCGGGATCGGGGTTGGCCATGGCGAAGATGATCGGCTTGGCCGCCATCGACTGGACCATCTCCTTGGTGACGGCGCCCTTGACCGACAGGCCGAAGAAGACGTCGGCGCCCTTCATGGCTTCTTCCAGCGTGCGCGCCTTGGTCTTCACCGCGTGGGCGCTCTTCCACTGGTTCATGCCCTCGGTGCGGCCCTGGTAGATGACGCCCTTGGTGTCGCACAGGATGGCATTGTCGTGCGGCAGGCCCATGGCCTTGACCAGCTCGATGCAGGCGATGGAGGCGGCGCCGGCGCCGTTCACCACCATCTTGATGTCCTTGATGTTGCGGCCGGTGAGGTGCAGCGCGTTGATCAGGCCCGCTGCCGAGACGATCGCCGTGCCGTGCTGGTCGTCGTGGAAGATCGGGATGTCCATCAGCTCGCGCAGGCGCTGCTCGATGATGAAGCACTCCGGCGCCTTGATGTCCTCGAGGTTGATGCCGCCGAAAGTCGGCCCGAGGTAGCGCACGCAGTTCACGAACTGGTCGACATCCTTGGTGTCGACTTCGAGGTCGATGCAGTCGACGTCGGCGAAGCGCTTGAAGAGGACGGCCTTGCCTTCCATCACCGGCTTGCCGCCGAGCGCACCCAGATCGCCCAGGCCCAGCACGGCAGTTCCGTTGGAGATCACGGCGACCAGATTGCCCTTGGCCGTATAGTCGTAGGCCGTGTCCGGGTTCTTCGCGATCTCCAGGCAGGGGGCTGCGACGCCGGGGGAATAGGCCAACGCCAGGTCGCGCTGCGTGACCAGGGGTTTGGTGGCAATGATCTCGATCTTTCCGGGCCGCCCTTCGCGGTGCATGCGCAGCGAATCGCCGTCGAGATCGCCCATTTCATTGACCATTGCTTCCGAGCTGCTGCTCGCCATACGTTTCTCTCCCGGTTGAGGCGTCATATTGGCGGCAATCCAAGGTCTGTGCCAGCAGGCCATGCCGCGCTGCAACGCCACTCTTTCTTATCGGCGTTCACTTCCCCGTATATCGTCCACCTCTCGTCCACATGGCCGGTCCGGCCGCCTGTGCTAGACCGGGCGCGGAGGAGTTTCGTGCCGGACAGTTCCGCCATTCCCGCCGACGCCACGCCGATGATGCGCCAGTATCTGGCGATCAAGGCCGTGCATCCGGACCATCTGGTCTTCTACCGGATGGGCGATTTCTACGAGCTGTTCTTCGACGACGCGGTGAAGGCCTCGGCGGCGCTCGATATTGCACTGACCAAGCGGGGTCAGCATCTCGGCGAAGACATCAAGATGTGCGGCGTGCCGGTGCACAGCCACGAAGCCTACCTGTCGCGCCTGATCCGCCGCGGCTTCAAAGTTGCAGTATGTGAGCAGGTCGAGGATCCGGCCGAAGCCAAGAAGCGTGGCGCCAAGTCGGTGGTCGAGCGCGCCGTGGTGCGCGTCATAACGCCAGGCACGCTGACCGAGGATGCGCTGCTCGATGCGCGCAGCCACAACTATCTCGCCGCCCTTGCCGAAGCGCAGGGCGAACTGGCGTTGGGCTGGCTCGACCTGTCGACGGCCGATTTCGCGGCTCAGCCCTTGCAGCCCGGCCAGGTCGCGGCCGCCCTGGCGCGGCTGGCGCCCGGCGAGCTGCTGGTGCCCGACCGGCTGCTGGCGCGCGAACCTCTGAGAGCCGCGCTGGAGGAGTGGAATTCGGTCCTGACGCCGCTGCCTTCGGCGCGGTTCGACAGCGACAATGCGCGCAAACGCCTGCAAACGGCCTTCAACGTCGCCGCCCTCGACAGTTTCGGCTCCTTCTCGCGCGCCGAAATCGCGGCCTGTGGCGCGCTGCTCGACTATGTCGAGCTGACTCAGGCCGGCAAGCGGCCGGCGCTCTCGCCGCCGCGCCGCGAACGCGCCGACGGCACGATGGAGATCGACCCTGCGACCCGGCGTAACCTCGAACTGGTGCGCAGCCTCGACGGCCGGCGGGACGGCAGCCTGCTCGCCACCATCGACCGCACCTTGACCGGGCCGGGCGCGCGTCTGCTGGCCGAGCGCATCGCCGCGCCCCTGACCGAAAAGGCCGAGATCGAGCGCCGCCTCGACCTGGTACAGCTCTTCGTCGAGCGGCCGGCCGTACGCGAGCGTGTCCGCGAGGCGCTGCGGCGCACACCGGATGTCGAGCGCGCGTTGCAGAGGCTGAGCGTCGGCCGTGGCGGCCCACGCGATCTCGCGGCGTTGCGCGATGGGCTCGCCTCGGGAGAGACGCTCGCCGAATCATTGAAGGCCGAGCCCGAGGCGCTGGCGCCGCCGCCGGCACCGCTCGCCGCCATCGTGGCGGATTGCTCGGGCCACAAGGCGACGGTCGCGGCTCTCGCCGAAGCGCTGGCCGACGAACCGCCGCTGCTGACGCGCGACGGCGGCTTCGTGCGCCTGGGCTATCGCAGCGAACTCGACGAACAACGCACCCTGCGCGACGACAGCCGCAAGACCGTTGCGGCCCTGGAAGCCAAGTATCGGACTTCGACCGGCGTCCCCTCGCTGAAGATCCGCCACAACAACATGATCGGCTATCATATCGAGGTGACGGCGACGCACGCCGACAAGCTCGATATCGCGGCGCTGGGCTTCACGCGGCGGCAGTCGATGTCGAACGCCACGCGCTACAGCACCGCCGAGCTTGCCGATCTGGAGACCCGCATCGGCCGCGCCGCCGACCAGGCGCTGGCGCTGGAACTCGCGATCTTCGACGAGCTGGTCGCCGGCGTGATGACCGTAGCGACAGCCATCGCCGCCGCCGGCCGTGCGCTTGCCGCTCTCGACGTTGCCGCCGCGATGGCGGAGCTGGCGGTCTCCAGCAACTACGTGCGGCCGATACTCACCGACGAGCCGTCCTTCGCCATCGAAGGCGGGCGGCATCCCGTGGTCGAGGCCGCGTTGTCCAGGCAGGGCGGCGCCGGTTTCGTGCCCAACGATTGCGATCTCGGCGACGAGCGGCGGCTCTGGCTGCTGACAGGCCCCAACATGGCCGGCAAGTCGACCTTCCTGCGCCAGAACGCGCTGATCGTCGTGATGGCGCAGGCCGGATCCTTCGTGCCGGCGAAGACGGCGACCATCGGCATCGTCGACCGCCTGTTCAGCCGCGTCGGCGCCGCCGACGATCTGGCGCGCGGCCGATCGACCTTCATGGTCGAGATGGTCGAGACCGCTGCGATCCTGAACCAGGCGACGGCGCGGAGCCTCGTCATCCTCGACGAGATCGGTCGCGGCACCGCGACCTTCGATGGTCTCTCGATTGCCTGGGCGACGCTCGAACATCTGCACGACGTCAACAGGAGCCGCGCGCTGTTCGCCACGCACTATCACGAGCTGGGCGCGCTCAAGGAACGTCTGGCCGCGCTGGCGCCCTACACGATGCGCGTGAAGGAGTGGCAGAACGAGGTCGTGTTCCTGCACGAGGTAGCGCCGGGCGCCGCCGATCGTTCCTATGGCATCCACGTCGCCCAGCTCGCAGGCCTGCCGGCTGCCGTCGTGATGCGCGCCGAGGAAGTTCTGGCAGTGCTGGAGAAGGGCGAGCAGTCGGGCGCCGTGACCAAGCTTGCCGACGACCTGCCGCTGTTTGCGGCCGCACCGGCACGGCCGGCCGGTGGTTCGGGCAAAGCGAAGGAGTCCGAAGTCGAAAAGGCGCTGGCCGAGGTCAATCCCGACGAGCTGTCGCCGCGCGAAGCGCTGGAAGTGCTCTACGCCCTCCGCCAGCGGCTTCCGAGCAAGCCTTAGTCAGAACGCCTTGCGCGCCAGCGCGGCGCCCTCGGCGAGGGCGCGCAGCTTGCCGTAGGCGACACCCAGCGTCATCGGCGCCATGCCGCAGTTGGTGCAGGCCTGGATGCGCTCGGGATCGACGAATTTCGTGGCGAGCTTCAGCGTTTCGGCGACCTGCTCGGGCGTCTCGACTTTATCCGAGGCAACGTCGATGGCGCCGACCAGCACGGTCTTGGTCTTGAGCAGCTTCATCAGTTCCGGCGGTACGTGGCTCTCGCGGCATTCGAGCGACACTTGCTGGATCGAACTGCGATCCAGAGCCGGGAAGGTCTCTTCGTACTGACGCCAGCTTTCGCCCAGCGTCTCCTTCCACTTGATGTTGGCTTCGATGCCGTAGCCGTAGCAGATATGGACGGCCGTGGTGCACTTCAGACCCTCGGCCGCCTTCTCCAGCGCCGGCACGCCCCAGTCCACCGTCTCCTTCAGGTAGACGTTGAAGGCCGGCTCGTCGAACTGGATGACATCGACGCCGACCTTCTCCAGCTCCTTCGCTTCCTGGTTCAGGAGCTCGGCGAAGGCGAAGGCCATCTTCACGCGGTCGCCGTAATAGCCGTCGGCCAGCGTGTCGATCAGCGTCATCGGGCCGGGCAGGGTGAACTTGAGCTTGCGCGACGTGGCGGCACGGGCGACGCGCGCCTCGCGCTCGTGCACGAACCGGCGACGCTTGAGCGGGGCCGTCACGGTCGGGCAATCGGCGTCGTAGCGGTTGTTGCGGATGCCCATGCGGACCTTCTTGTCGAAGTCGACGCCGTCGACCTCGGCCAGGAAGCCGTGCACGAAATGCTGCCGCGCCTGCTCGCCGTCGCTCACGATGTCGAGCCCGGCCTCTTCCTGGCGGCGGATCGCCAGAAACGTCGCGTCGTCCTTGGCTTCGAAGAGCGGCGTGCCGGAGAGAGTCCAGGGCGCCCAGAGTACGTTCGGCGTCGCGAGCCAGGCCGGCTTGGGCAGGCTGCCGGCGAGCGTGGTTTCGAACATCTAGGCCCCCGTGGAAGAAGGTGGCCCCGGCGACGCCGGCGTCGGAGCGGAAAGGGCGGGTGCGGGCTGCACCTCCGGCGGCAGGATATGGCCATAGGTGCCCGGCGCACGCCACTGCAGGGTGCCGAAGGCGCCGCAGCTCTCGCAGACCGGCCGCCAGGCTTCGTGATGGGCCCCGCATGCGGTGCAGCGCCAGCTGCGGTCGGCCGGGGCATCGGCAACTTTCGCCAGCCAGTCGTGGACCTTTGCCGGATCGGATTGCGCGCGCTCCTCGACTTCGGCCATGAGGCGGCAGACGCGCACCGGCGGATTGCTGCCCGCGGCGATTTCGAGCTGGCGCCGCGCCTCGCCCCACAGGCCCGCGTCGAGCGAGGCCTGGGCCAGGGCAATGTGGCTTTCGATATCGTCCGGGTTCTGGTCCGCCAGTTTCCGCACCACGCCGATGCGTTTCAGCGCTTCGCTTTCCTCGGAGGCTTCGAGGTAGAGCGGCACGAGATCGGGATGCGGCGCTACCGCCCAGCCGCGCTCGATCGTGCGCATCGCCTTCTTCTTCTCGCCGGCCTTGATCTGCAGCTCGGCCAGTCGCTGCGTGGCGGCAATGCGTTCCGGCGCCAGGCCGAAGGCTTCGCGCGCCAGGGTGAGTGCGTCGTTCGTGCGGCCCTCGCGTTCGGCTTCCCGGCTGCGCTCGACTTCGAGCAGCGCCTTCAACGTCCGGCCCTTCTCCTGCGTCACCACTTTGCGGCGGATGCCCGACTCCAGAGTCGCCTGCGCTTCCCGCCAGTGGCCGGTCTGGGCCTGCATGTCGAACAGCGAGTGCACTACCCACGGTGTCTGTGGCCGCAGCTTGAAGGCGCGCTCGGCCAACGCCAGCGCCTTGGACTGGTCGCCGTCGCGCAGCGCCTGGCCGATCAGGCCGCGCAGGCCGAGGAACGCCATCTGCTCGTCCTCGAGCATGGCGTTGAAGGCGCGCTGCGCACCGTCGCGATCGCCGGTGAGCTGTGCGGCCTGCGCCGACAGCAGCAGGGTCAAGGCCGGCTCGGAAAGAAGCTGCTCGGCCTTGCGCGCGTGCTTCTGCGCTTCCGCGCCATCGCCTGCGGCCACGGCGGCGAGGCCCTGGGTCAATTCGCGATAGCCGCGGCGGCGGCGGCTTTCGCCCCAGCCTTCCAGCAGCGCGCCGGGCGCGCCGACGATCCAGCGATAGAGCAGCCAGCCGCCGATGCCGACCAGGATCAGCACGACGATCGTGACCAGCAAGGCACCGACGCTGGTATCGAGGCGCCAGCCCTGCCATTCGGCCGTCAGGGTACCCGGTCGTTCGGCGAGCCACACCGCACCCAGCATGGCGACCGCGGCAACGACAAACCAGATGAGCGTGCGCAGAGTGGTCATCGGGCGCCTACCGCGTCGCGCCGAGAAGGGCGACCGCCTGTGCCGCGAGCTGATCGATCGCGCGCTTGGCCGCAAGGTAATCCTCGGCGCGCGACAACCATCCCGCTGTCGCCCGCGCGGTCTGTGGCGGCATCGACTTCACCAGTTCCACGGCCTTGCCGAGATCGCCCGCCTCGACAGCCGCTTCGGCGCGCGCCAGCTTGGCCTCGGCGCTGTCGCCCTGGACGTCGGCGCCGACACGGCGCAGCGAGACGAGATTGCGGATCTTGCCCATCAGCCGTTCGCCGAACGAATCGTCGGCGATATCGTCGGCCAGGGCCGCCTTGGCCATTGCTGGAAAAGTGGCCGTAAGCGTCGTGCGCGAGCTGACGCCGGATTGAGCGTAGGGCTGCAGGGCCATGACGATCTCGCCGAGCTTGGCATCGTTCTGGGCCAGCGGCGCGAGCAGCTTGAGGTCGGCGGCGAAGGGCAGGTCCGAGTCGAGCGCGGCGTTCAGGCGGGCCGCGATGCCGATCACGGCCGAGGCGTTGGCAGCGGCGAGGGCTTTCTGTTCGCCGGCGCCACGTGCGCTGGCTTCGCTGCGCGCCTTGTCGACGGCGTCGGCCAGTGCCTTGGCCTGATCGCGTTGGCCGGACACCGCCTGGTCGAGCGACTGCAGCGCATTGCGCAGGGTGGCGATATCGAGCCTCAGCGACGAGATCTCCCTTTCCTGGTCCGGGTTCGGCGCCGCGACGCTCGGTGCCGGCGGAGCGGGGTCGGCAGGCGCCGATACGGGGCGGCTTTCCAACGCCTCGACCTTGCGACGCAGCTCGGCGATGGCGGGATCAGGCGTCGCCGACGGAGCGGGAGCCGCGCCGGGCCGCTCCGCTGCCGTCGCCGACAGCGCACGCAGACGCTTCTCGAGATCGTCGAGCCTGAGCGTCATTTCGGCGAGGGCGGCCGTGACCGTTGCCGTGGCGGCCGCCGCGGCATCCTGACGGACGGCCTGCAGGTTCAGCGCCGGCGCCGGCGCGGCGGCCTCGCCGCGCCACAGGGTGCGGATTTCGGCGGGCCAGTAGGGCAACGACACCAGCGCCGCGGCCAGCACGAGGCAGGACGACACGATGCCGGTGAGAAATGCACCCACCACCCCGATGCCGCGGCGCGCCTGGACGCGGGAAGGAGCCATGGGCGCGCTGGGCGGCGCAGGATCGGCGGAAGCGCGATCGGGAGAAGAAGGTGTGTCGGTCATGGTGCTCGGTCCTTCCATGCCGGTAGCGGCAAGTCGGTCGATTTCGTCGAGAACGGCCTGACGGGTCGGTCGTGTCGCCGCGACCACGGCCTTGAACGGCAACGTCTTCAGGGGAGCGGCGGCGGCCGGGCTGATGGCGATAGCGGTGACATTGGCGAGCGCGCTCGACACGCCGGGCTCCTGCACCAGCCGCACGAACAGGTCGGCGGCGCGCGGCGAAAAGAAGGTCGCGGCATCGAGGGCGCGGCCTTCGATCGCGGCGCGCGCCGAATCGGGCAGCGCAGTTTCCTCGCGCGCTTCGTAGAGGGCGAAGCGGTGGACCTCGAAGCCGTCGGCCTTCAATGCTTCGGCAAAGTCGAGCGCGATATCGGCGCCCGACACATGCACCAGCGGCCCCGATTTGGGATCGAGTTCCCTGCGCACCATGTCGGCGAGTGCCAGACCGTCGCCCGATGCTGAGGCGACGGCGCTGAAACCCAGCCCTTCGGCCGTTGAGGCCGTCGTGTCGCCGACCGCCAGGATCGGCCGGCCGCGCTGGTCGCTTGCTTCGGCGAGCGCGCGTGCGCCATTGGCGCTGGTCAGCAGGATGGCCTGGGCAGCCGCAAGGGCGGCAGAGAAACCTGCAGGCGGCCGCAGGATCTGCAGATGGAACAGCGGCGCGATCACCGGCGCATGGCCGCGCTCGCTCAGCGCTGCCGCCAGCGTTGTCGCCTCGCGTTCCGGCCGGGTGATCAGCACGCGCATGACGTCTCCGTAGCCGGGGCTTCCCGTCGACGCAACGACAGAGAAGCTACAGAAGGACGACGCCTTCCAGCGCCAGCAATTTGCGTTTGGTCGGCAGGCCCTGCCCGCCGGAGAAGCCGCCTTCCTTGCCACCGCTGCCCAGGACGCGATGACAGGGCACGATGACCGGGATCGGATTGCGCCCGCACGCCATGCCGACCGCCCGTGGCCCGGAGCCCAGCGCCGTCGCCATGCCGCCATAGGTCGCAGTCTCCCCGTAGGGGATCTCGCTCATCATCTTCCAGACGCTCTTCTGAAAATCGGTACCGCGTGCAGCGAGCGGCAGCTCAAAGCGTTTGAGCTTGCGGGCGAAGTAACGTTCGAGCTGGCGCGCGGCCTCTTCCAGTACCGGGTTCATGCCCAGGTCCCGCGCCCGCTCGTCGTCGCTCGTCCAACGCAACCTGGTCAAGGCGTCGTGGTCGGCCTCGATCGCCAGCCGACCGACGGGGCTCGTGACGTAACAAATTGGCATGTCGCAAGCGTAGCGTCGGAGGCCAGCATTTGCCAACATAGGGAGAATGTCAGGGGGAGTGATGAGCAAGGGCCTGAAATCCTCGTTTGGGGGCCCCAACCGACGCGCATTCCTGGGCGGCGCGAGCTTGCTGCTGCCTTCGGTGGCGCTCGCGCAGACGCAGGGCGCACCGCGCCGCCAGGCGCCGGCCGAAACCGGATCGCCGCCGGTCGTGTTCGTGCACGGCAATGGCGATTCGAGTGCGCTCTGGATTAACAACATCTGGCGCTTCGAAGCCAACGGCTACAAGCGCAACCAGCTCTTCGCCATCGACTTTCCCTATCCCAACGCGCGCACCGACGATTCCAAGCCGCAGCCATTCCGGTCTTCGTCCGAGGACCAGATGAAGGAGCTGGCGGCTTTCGTGGCGCAGGTGCTCAAGGCGACGCGCCGGCGTAAGGTGGCTCTCGTCGGTTCGTCGCGCGGCGGCAATGCGATCCGCAGCTTTTTGAAGAACGGCGGCGGCGCGGAGCAGGTGAGCCACGCCGTGCTCTGCGGTACGCCGAACAAAGGCATCGTGATCTCCGAGACGCTGCTGCCCGGCAGCGAGTTCAACGGCGCCTTCCCGTTCCTGAAGGGGTTGAATGCCGGCGCCGACGACCTCATCCCCGGCGTCGAACTGATGGCGATCCGCTCCGACAAGAACGACAAGTACTCCCAGCCCGATGGCCGCTTTGTCGGCGCCCCCGGCAAGCCGACCGGCGTCAGCTACGATGCGTCGGAGCTGCGCGGCGCCAAGAACGTGATTCTCGACGGCCTCGACCATCGCGAAGTCGCGTTCCACAAGCTCGCCTTTGCAGCGATGTACGAACACATCACGGGCAAGGCGCCGGGCAGCATGTTCATCGCTCAGGAGCCGCGGCCGGTGCTGAACGGCAGGGTCACCGGCAGCGCCGAAGGCGTCTATACCAACATCGCCGCGAGCGGCGCCGAGGTCGAGATCTTCGAGGTCGACCCCCGCACCGGCGATCGTCTGAGCGCCGTGGCCCTGCATCGCAAGACCACCGGCGAAGACGGCGTGTGGGGTCCCTTCATCGGCCGCTCCGATGCCTACTACGAGTTCGTGCTCTACATGCCGGGCCAGCCGACGACGCACACCTATCGTTCGCCCTTCCTGCGTTCGAGCGATGTCGTGCATCTCCGGCCGCAGCCCTTCGTCAAAGTGGATGAAGGCGCCGGCGCCGTCACGATCATGAGCCGGCCGCGAGGCTATTTCGGCGTCGGCCGCGACAAGTTCACGCTCGACGGCAAGGTGCCGCCCGGCATTAACGACGGCGTGCCGGGGGCATCGACAGGCCGGCTCGGCTTCGAAGCTGCGCCGGCGCGCACGGTCGTGGCGGTGTTCAACAACGAGACCGTGCCGACCCGGACGTGGCCCGCCAAGGACGGCCACATCGTAGTGGCCGAGTTTCTGAACTGAGCGCCCCGACGCTCTACTTTTCGTACGTATAGTGGAAGTTGCAGTGGCTGGCGCCCTGCATGATCGTCTGCGTGCGTTCAAGCTTGAGCTTGGGGTCGTAGCCCTCGCAAAAGGCGCCGTCGCGATTGCAGGAGAGGAGATGGCCGATCTCGCCCAGGCCCATCGCCTTGTAGGTCTCGGCGTAGCGGCAGCGCACGACATTGAAGGTGAAGCTGCTGTCGCCCTGCTCCTTGACCTCGATCTCGAGGGCGCCACCCTTGGTCCACAGCGGCATCACATCCTGAAAGGCTTTGAGCGAGGTGCCGCCCGGCGTCGCGGCGGCGAACTGGCGGGCCTGCTCGATGGCCGAGCGGCGCACCGACTCCTCGATGGTCTTCTTGGCGACGGCCTCGCCGTGGCTCGCCTTCAGGGTCTCGTAGACCTCTTTCAGGATTTCGGCCTCGATCGTCCGCTTCTCGAGCATCGACAGGCCGTCGGGGTGAGGGGCGGAACGGGGGGACTGGTTCATGGTTGTCTCCAATGGGAAGAATCGAACCTACTCGCTCCCCGCCATCTTGACATAGGGGCTCCCCGATGAAATATGCGGCCCACTATGATCCAGCCGTCCGTTCTCTTCCGGTCGCGACGTCGCCGCTTTTCCGAGCGGCTTGAAGACGCGCGCGCGTAACAGGCGCGCCGTATCGTGAAGCCGCTGGAGAGGATCAGGCGGCTTCCCATCACCTTCTTCTCCAGTTGGCCGAGTTTCCAGAGGCCCTGAATCCGAGAGAAAGAAGCCAGCATGAGCACTAACAAGACCAAGATCTTCATCGACGGCCAGCACGGCACGACCGGGCTCAAGATCCACGAGCGCCTGAAGGACCGGCCGGACGTCGAGCTGCTCGAACTGCCGATGGCCGATCGCAAGGATCTGGCCAAGCGGGTCGAGATCACCAAGGCGGCAGACATCGCCGTCCTCTGCCTGCCCGATGCGGCGGTGAAGGAGCTGATGGCGGCCGTCGGCGATGCCGACACCTGCGTGATCGACGCCAGCACGGCGCATCGCGTGGCCGATGGCTGGACCTTCGGCTTTCCTGAAATGACCAAGACGCAGCGCCAGAAACTGCTGGACTCGAACCGGATCAGCAATCCGGGCTGCTATTCGACGGGCGGCATCGCGCTGATGCACCCGCTGGTCGAGGCCGGCATCATCCGCAAGGATGCGACACCCGCCGTGTTCGGCGTCTCGGGCTACACCGGCGGCGGCAAGGAGCTGATCGCCGTCCATGAAGGAACGCCCGACGTCGAGCCGTTCGGCCTCTACGGCGTCGAGCTGACGCACAAGCACGTGCCGGAGATGAAGAAGTATTCCGGCCTGACGCACGCGCCGCTCTTCGTGCCGTCGGTCGGTCACTATGCCCAGGGCATGCTGGTCATGGTGCCGATCACGCGCGACATCATGGGCAAGAAGGCGACGGCGAAGGACGTGCACAAGGTGCTGGCCGATCACTATGCCGGCGAGACCTTCGTCACCGTTCGGCCGCTTGCCGATCGCAAGTGGCTGGAGCGTGACCGGTTCCTGCGCGCCGACCGGCTGACCGACACCAATTCGATGGAGCTCGCGGTCTACGGCAACGACGCCGAGGAGAACATTCTGGTCGTGGCCTCGCTCGACAATCTCGGCAAGGGCGCGTCGGGCGCGGCAGTACAGGTGATCAACCTCAAGACCGGCGTCGACGAAACGACGGGCCTTGCCGTCGCGGCCTGACGCCGCAAACGATCCGCCAGAACACGATGCCCGGTCCGCAAGGACCGGGCATTTTCGTTCGGGAGAAGATTTTTTCCCGACGGCCGGTCGAGACGCCGGCTCCATTCCGTTTGGCTCGGAAATACGGTAACGGCCGCCATTGTCTGCGCCGTTGATCGAGCGCATTTCAGCGGGGTCGCAAGACGGCTACCCAGAGACGACAATGACCAGGTCAACTCTCCTTCCTCGCTCGACCTGTCGATGCGGCATGTGCCGCAGGACCTAAGACGACAGTTTTCAGAGTCGAGTCCGGCTCCCTGAGACAAGGAGCCACGAAGGAGTCAGTCATGTCGGAACCATTCATCGTCGAGATCTGGGGCGAGCCTGCAGGCATTGTCCTGCGCGACGGCAATGCCTTTCGCTTCCACGCCACCGCCCGTCCGTTCTTCGAACTGGACGGAACGCAGTTCACCACCCCGGGCCATGCGCGCCTGGCGGCGGCGCGACTGAGCCCGGCGCGCGCGTCCGCTCGCTGAAGCCGATCTCACTATCCGGAAAGAGCATCATGATCCCGACCTTCGTCCAGCGCCGCGCCTTCCTTGCCGGCGGCGCGTCGCTCCTCGTTGCGCCTGCGATCCTGTCGCGGACCGCGGCGGCCCAGGGAGCCCGCGTGCCCGTCCGCGTCGGCAATATCCCGATCATCGGCGTCGCGCCGATCCTGGTCGCCGACAAGGAGGGCTGGGCGAAGGAAGCGGGGCTCGATCTCGCCTTCACGACCTTCCAGTCGGGGCCGCACGCCATCCAGGCGCTGGCCTCCGGCACGGTCGATGTCTATGTCGCCGGTATCGCCCCGCTGGGTGTCGCGCGCTCGCGCGGCATCGACGTGAAAGTGGTGGCGGCCACAGCCAGCGGCGAGAACGTGTTCGTCGGCGGTCCTAGGCTGGCCCAGCATTTTGCCGGCGGCGTTGCGCCGGCCGAGGCGTTCAAACGCTATCGCGCGGCGACCGGCAAGCCGGCGCGGCTGGCGACGCAGCCGGCCGGCTCGGTGCCGAACACGACGCTGCAATACTGGCTGTGGGAGGTGATCAAGGCCAACCGCGAGGATGTCGAAATCGTCGCCATGGGCATCGATGCGACCCAGCAGGCCGTACTGGCCGACGCCGTCGAAGGCGCGACGGTGCGCGAACCGGCCCTGTCGATCATTCAGAAGAACAACCCCGGCATCAAACTGATCGAAGTCGGCGACAAACTGTTCCCGGGACAACCCGGTACCGTGGTCGGCGTCTCGGGCGCCTTCCTCAAGAAGCATCCGGCGGCGGTGCAAGGCCTGGTCGATGCGCTGGTTCGCGCTGGCGATCTTCTGGCGCGCGATCCCGATCGTGCGGCGCCTGCCGTTGCGGCGACGCTCGCCAAAGGCATCGTCGATCTCGACATCATCAAGGCGGCGCTGAAGTCGCCGGCCACCAGGTTCGTCATCGATCCGCGGCAGGTGGTGGCGCCGGCCAAGGAAATGGAAGCCTATCAGGTGAAGCTCGGCTCTCTGAAGGAAGCGGCCAATCTCGACGAGCTGTTCGACCTCAGCTTCTTCGAGAAGGCGCGGCGGCCCGGCTGATGGCACTCACCGAAACCGCGGCCCTGCCGGTCGCGCCGCCGTCCCGTCGCCTGAAGCTCAACGCCTTCGGTTCGGTCGGGCTGGGGGCGGCAGGTCTGCTCGCCTTCCTGCTAATCTGGCAGGCGGTGCCGACGCTCGGTCTCGTCAATCCGATGATGCTGCCGGGACCGCTCGCCGTGCCCGCGGCCTTCCAGGGCGAACTCGCCTCGGGCATGTGGCTCGCGGCCGTCACCGGCAGTCTCAGCCATTACACGCTGGGTCTCGTGGCAGGCTCTGCGCTGGGCGTCGCGCTCGGTGTGCTCACCGGCATGTCGCGGGTCGCCGAGGATCTGACCTCGTGGGTCGTGCGTGTGTTGCGGCCGATCCCCGGTCTCGCCTGGGCGCCCTTCGCCATCATCTGGTTCGGCGTCACGCCCTCGGCTGCGGTCTTCATCATCACCCTTTCGGTCTTCTGGATCGTGTTCTTCGCCGCGCACGGCGCGGTGCGGGCCGTCGACCGCGACCTGCTGGAAGTGGCCGAGGCGTTCGGCTTTCGCGCCGCCCATGAGAAGCTCTTCAAGATCTATCTGCCGGCGGCGATGCCCGGTATTCTGGTCGGCCTGCGCACTGCGCTGGGGCAGGCCTGGATGGCCGTCGTCGCGGCGGAGATCTTTGGCGTGCCCGGCCTCGGCCACCGCATGATCGAAGCATCGGCGCTGCTCGCGACGGATATCGTCGTCGTCTACATGCTGACCATGGCTGCGCTCTACGGCCTGCTCGATTCCCTTTTTCTGCTCCTCCAGAACTGGTTGCTGCGATGGAAAGCATAGTCGACAGCGTCATCGACATCCGGGGGCTCGGCCTCGCCTTCGAACGCGAGGGTCGCCGCACCGAAGTGCTGCGCGGACTCGATCTCGCCATTCCGCGCGGCGCCTTCATCGCCATCGTCGGCGCCTCCGGTGTCGGCAAGTCGACGCTGTTGCGCGTGCTGATTGGCCTCGCACAAGCCAGCGCCGGCAAGGTGACGCTGGACACGCGCTCTGCGCAGCGTCAGCCGGTCGCGCTGGTGTTCCAGGATTCGCGCCTGCTGCCGTGGCGCCGGGTGATCGACAACGTGGCGTTCGGTCTCGAAGGCCGAGGCCTGTCGCGCCGCGATCGTCATGCCAAGGCACTCGATGCTCTGGGCATCGTAGGTCTCGCCCCTCTCGCCCGACGCTGGCCGCACCAGCTTTCGGGGGGCCAGCGGCAGCGGGTGGCGCTGGCGCGCGCCCTCGCGGTCGAGCCCGAGGTGCTGCTGATGGACGAACCTTTCTCCGCCCTCGACGCCATTTCGCGCGAGAGCCTGCAGGACGAACTCATCCGCATCTGGCAGGTGACGGGCAAGACCATTCTGTTCGTCACGCACGATATCGAGGAGGCGACCTATCTCGCCGACCGCGTCGTCGTGCTGGCGGGAGCGCCCGGACGTACCGTCGCCGACCATGCGATCGACACGCCGCGGCCACGACGCCGCGACGACGATGCCGACGCCGCCATCGTGGCCGATATTCGCCGTCATCTCGGCGGCAGCAAAAGCAGCGCGCTCGCCGAAGCGGCCTGATCGTCAGCCGATCGCGCGGGCGATGCGTAGCTTTTCGATCTCGTCGCGGGCGTATCCCAGTTCGGTCAGCACTTCGTCGGTATGCACGCCGTAATCGGGTCCCGGCCCCGGCGTCACCGGCTCGGGTGCAAAGGAGAGGCGAATGGGAGCCGAGAGGGTGCGCGGCATGTCGGCCTGCGCGCTCGCCACAACGGCGCCATTGGCCACAGCCTGTTCGTCGTCCGGCACGTCGCGCAGGATCCCGAGTAGCCCGAAGGTGATCTCGTGGCGGCGCAGCCGCTCGCGCCAGTCGAGCCACGGCCGGCCAGCGAATACCGGATCGAGGAGTGCCGCCAGTTCGTGTGCATGCGCGCGCCGGCTTTCCAGAGTTTTGAATCGTGGATCGTCCAGGAGATCGGTGCGCTCCATCGCCTTGCAGAGCTCGGGCCAGAGCTTGTCTTCGCGCACGATCGTGAGCTGGATCCAGCGACCGTCCGACGTACGGTATTGATTGGCGAGCGCGCTTCTCGGCTTGTTGCGTGGGGGGCGCGGCGCCACGAAGGAGCCGAGGAGCGCACCCTGCGCGAGAATGGCATTGGACCAGAGGCCGCTCGCATGCAGCGAGGTGCCGACCTCGCTGCCCTCGCCGGTGCGTTCGCGGTGCAGCAAAGCCATGGCGACGGCGGCAAAGAGGTTCATGCCGGTCATCTGGTCGCCCTGCGCAGGCAGAGAGAAGGCCGGTGGCCCGCCTTCATAGGTCAGGCCATCGAGCAGTCCGGACCGTGCAAAAAAAGCGGTCGAGTCGAAGCCCGGTTGCTCGGCGTCGGGGCCGCTCTCGCCATAGCCAGTCATCGATGCATAGATCAGCCGCGGATTGACGTGCTTCACGTCGGCATAGCGCATGCGCAATCGGTCGCGGACCTTCAAAGGAAAGTTCACCACCATGATATCGGCGGTCGCGAGCAGCCGGTCGAAGGCGGCGCGGCCATCGGGATGCTTGAGGTCGAGCACGACCGAGCGCTTGTTGCGATTCACCAGGTGCCAGCAGAAATTCACCGGATGCTGCGGAACCGAATGCGCCTGACCAAGCTTGCGTTGGGGGTCGCCCTCGCCGGGCGGCTCGATCTTGATGACCTCCGCGCCGTAATCCCCCATCACCGTTGTGGCCACTGGGCCGGCGATGAAGCTCGCCAGATCCAGGACCCGAAGACCCTGCAGCGGCAACTGCCCGCTCATTGATGTTTTCCTTTCGAACGCCTACACCCCAGCCTACCCCCGCGGAGCGCCTTCACGTCAATGGCTGGCACGTATCGTAATATTTGGCTGAGCGGCGCCTTTCTCCTGGCGGTCGGTCTGGTTGGCGTCGCGCTGAAGTCGGCGGTGTGGACGTGCGTTGTGGCAACGCTCCTCGCCCTCATGGGTGTGGTCATGCTCCGAGGCAATCGCTGGCGCACGGGGGCACTTCTGGTAGCGGCCCTGGCCCTGAGCCTTGCTGCCCTCGATAGCCTCGCCGGTTTTCTCTCACCGACACCGATGGGCCGCGGCCTGGTTCGCGTTACCGATCCGAAATGGTGGCCGCCGCCCGATCCGATCCTCGGCTTCCGGCCTCAGCCCGATTCGACGGTCATCGCCACCGCGACCTTCGGCGGCGAGCCGATCTATCGCGTCAGCTACAACTTCGATGCAACGGCGGCGCGCGTTACCCCGACTGCGGAAGCGAATGCCGATACCTATCTCTTCCTGGGTGATTCGTTCATCTTCGGCCAGGGATTGGCCGACGATCAGGCGCTGGCGGCGCAATTCACGAAGGCAAACGGGCTCAAGGTACAGGGCATCAATCTCGGCGTGCCGGGCTATGCACCGAACCACCTGATCCGCCTTTTCGAAGCGGGTCTGCTCGATCGCTACAAGGACAGGAAGGTCAAGGCGGTCGTCACCTGGATCATTCCCGCACAGCTCGCACGCACCACCGGCGAAGGCGGATGGCTCGGCTCATCGCCACGCTACGTCCTGGAGAACGGCGTGCTGCGCTGGACCGGCACCTTCAACGAATATCGCTGGCGCAATCCCATTGCCGGCGCGAAGTACCTGCTGGGCGAACAGTTCGCTTTCATCGCGGCCATCGGCATGCGCCAGCGTCAGGAGGAGCAGAGCGAGCTGTTCGTCGCCATGATGGCGCGATTGCAAGTGCTGGCGCGCGAGACGTTCGATGCACCGCTTGTGATCGTCTATTCCTGGCCCGATGAGAAATCGCGTGCAGGAGACGGCGATACTCTCGTTGCCCATTCGCTCCTGCAGTCGACGCTCCGGCGGGTGCGTGATCTCGGTACACCGACGATCCGTGTCGACACGCTGACGGATGGCATGGAAGCGGCGAAGATCATGATCCCGCACGATGGCCATCCCAACGCCTTCACCAATGAAATGGTTGCCGGCGCTGTCAGTCGAAAACTCAATTTGCCTTGAGTTCGCCTGTTCTAATTGACAGTGGAAGTGCAATCCCCGAGCTTGTTGCCAACAAGAACGCTCGCTGAAGCGGGTGATTGAGGAAGCGACTTTGCCGGAGGGTACAGCGGGTGAGCCATGTGGCGCCCATGCGCGCGCACGATCGGCCGAAGCCGATGGTCAACGTGGAACGCCGAGCGGATGGCACGCTCGTGCTTTGTGCCGGCCAGGCGCTCGCCGAGAAATTGCCGTTGATGATCGATTGGCTGGAGCGCGCCGCGCTGCTCCGGCCCGATGTCACTTTCCTTGCTGAACGTCGCGGGCCAGCTCGTGCATGGCAGCACCTTTCCTATGCCGAAGCCTGGGCGAAGACGGGAGCCATCGCGTCCTGGCTGATCGCGCAGGGTTTGGGTCCCGGTTCTGCACCCGTCGCGATCCTGTCGGACAACAGCCTCGAGAATGCGCTCTTTCTCTTCGGCGCCCTGCGGGCAGGCGCCATTGTCGCGTCGATCTCGCCCGGCTATTCGCAGACCGCCGATCTCGCGCGCCTCGATCATGCGCTCGGCATCGTCGAACCGGCGCTGGTCTTCGCCCAGGATTCTGACGTCTATGCTGCGGCCCTCGATCGTGCCGAGCTGAGGGGCGCGCGGCCGGTCACCGTCGACGGCAGGCGAGGGGTTGCCTTTGCGGCGCTCGCCGCCTGCTCGGTCGATGCCTCCGTTGCCGAGCGCCGCCAGCACATTACGGCGGCCACTCCTGCCAAGATTCTGCTGACCTCGGGCTCGACCGGGGCGCCCAAGGGCGTGCTGAACACGCACGGCAATCTGGCGGCCTCGGCGGAGATGATCCATGCGGTCGGCGCGCCGCTCGACAGCCAGCACGTTGTCGTCGCTCTAGACTGGTTGCCCTGGCATCACACCTGGGGCGGCAACGCGGTTCTCGGCAGCATGGTGCGCATCGCGGGATCGCTCTTCATCGACGGCGGCCGGCCCGTCGAGGGCCGGTTTCAGGAAACGCTCGAAAACCTGCGCGAGCTTTCGCCGACGAGCTTTGCCAGCGTGCCGGCAGCCTTTCCGCTGTTGCTCGACGCCCTCGAAAAGGACGCAGACCTGCGCGCCAAGTTCTTCAAGAACATGCAAAGCGCGGGCTATGGCGGCGCGCTCCTGCCTCAGGAAAATCTCGACCGACTGCAGGACATCGCCCTGCGTCACCGCGGCGCCCGACTGTCCTTCGACTGCGGCTGGGGCATGACGGAAACCACCAGCACCGGACTGATGGTCTACTGGAACGTCGATCGCACGGGTGTGCTCGGCCTGCCGCAGCCCGGCATGCTGGTGAAGCTGGTGCCGGCCGGCGCTTCTGCAGAGGGGCGTTACGAACTGCGCGTGAAGGGCCCGAACGTCACGCCGGGCTACTATCGCGATGCTGCGGCAACGGCCGCGGCTTTCGACGAGGAAGGCTTCTTCCGTACCGGCGATGCCGCGCGCTGGGTCGATGAAAGCCGCCCCGAAGCGGGCATCGCCTTTGCCGGCCGCCTCTCGGAGGAGTTCAAGCTCGCGTCGGGAACCTGGGTGCAGGCCACCACCTTGCGCAGCCAACTCATCGATGCGCTGCAGCCCTATGTGCGCGACCTGGTGATCGCCGCACCCGACCGGCCCTGGCTCGGCGCCCTGGTCTGGCTCGACGAGACGGCCTGCCGCGAAGCGGGCGGTCCCGCGCAGTGGCGGCCGGCGCTGGCGCAACGTCTTGCGGCGTTCAATGGCCGAGCCGGCGGATCGAGTGCGCGCGTGCTGCGTCTGCTGCCGCTCCTGGCGCCACCATCCTCGGCCGACGGTGAAGCGACGGACAAGCGCTCGATCAACGGCCGTCGTGTTCTCGAAACCCGGGCGGCGGACGTGGCGCGGCTCTATGCCGACCCCGCCGATCCCGCGACGATCCAAGCGAGAGGAAGCGCCTGATGCAGGCCTATATCATCCGCCGCGTGCTGGCGCTGGTTCCGACCCTGATCTTCGCCAGCCTGATCGTCTTCATCACGGTGCGCCTGATTCCCGGCGACATCATCGACCTGATGCTGTCGAGCAACGACATCGGCGCCGACAAGAAGAGCCGCGAGCAGCTCGAAGCGGCACTCGGCCTCGACCAGCCTGTCGTTACGCAATACTTCCGGTGGGTCGGTGCCATCCTGTTCGAGGGCAGCCTCGGCAAGTCGCTGTGGCAGAACACGCCGGTGATGGAGGAGATCCTGCATCGCCTGCCGGTCACCTTCGAGCTGGGCATCATGGCGCTGGTCGTGGCGCTGGTGGTCGGCATCCCGATCGGCGTCTACTCGGCGGTCGCGCAGGACACGATCGGCGACTACGTCACGCGCTCCTTCGCCATCCTGGCGCTAGCCTTGCCGGGCTTCTGGGTCGGCACCCTGGTGATGGTCTTTCCCTCGATCTGGTGGGGCTGGTCGCCCGAGGTGAGTTACACGCCGTTCGGCCAGGACCCGCTGAAGAACCTCGCCCAGATGGCAATCCCGGCCCTGATCCTGGGCAAGGCCTTTTCGGCGGTCACCATGCGCCTCACGCGCACGATGATGCTGGAGGTGATGCGTCAGGATTATATCCGCACCGCGCTGGCCAAGGGGCTGGCGCCGCGCACCACCATCATCCGCCATGCGCTGCGCAACGCGCTGATCCCGGTGGTCACCCTGGTCGGGCTGCAGGCGCCGGTGCTGTTCGGCGGCGCCGTCATCATGGAGCAGATCTTCGTCATTCCCGGCATGGGCCTGCTGCTGCTCGAGGCCGTCAGCCAGCGCGACTATCCGGTCATCACCGGCGTCTTCCTGATCGTGGGCGTCGCCGTCGTCTTCATCAACCTGCTGGTCGACCTCAGCTACGGGCTGCTCGACCCCAAGGTGAGGTACCGCTGATGGTCGCCGTCGCCGAAACCACCGCCCAGCCGCCGCGCCGCAAGCCGGCGGGCGGCACGCTCCACTTCATCGGCCGCCTGTTCCGCGACAAGCCGCTCGGCGCCTTCGGCTTCGTCATCTGCGCCATCTTCCTGTTCTGCGGGATCTTCGCCGATGTGCTGGCGCCCTACGGCTTCAACCAGATCAGCCCGATCAATCGCCTGAAGCCGCCCAGCGAGAAGTTCTGGCTGGGCACCGACAATCTCGGTCGCGACATGCTCTCGCGCTGCCTCTACGGCGCCCAGCTCTCGGTGATCATCGGCCTGTCGGCGGCGGCGCTGGCCACCGTGGTTTCGGTCTTCATCGGCATCGTCTCCGGCTATCTCGGCGGCAAGTTCGACATGGTGATGCAGCGCTTCGTCGATGCCTGGATGAGCTTCCCCGACCTGATCATCCTGATCGTCGTCGTCTCGGTGGTCGGGCCGGGCATGGGGCCGGTCATCGTCATCCTGGGCCTGCTCTATGGCATCGCCGGCAGCCGCATCATTCGCGGCGCCGTTCTGTCGGTGCGCGAGAACGCCTATGTCCATGCCGCGCAATCGACCGGCGCGTCGCTGCCGCGCATCCTGTGGCGGCACATCCTGCCCAACGTCATGGCGCCGGTGATCGTGCTCTTCACCACGCGCGTCGGCGCGGTGATCCTGGCCGAATCGGGCCTGGCCTTCCTCGGCCTTGGCGTGCCGCCGCCGGCGCCGACCTGGGGCGGCATGCTGTCGGGCTCGGGCCGCTCGTTCATGTATCTCGCGCCGTGGCTCGCTCTGGCGCCCGGGCTCTGCATCACCATCGTGGTCTACGCCATCAACGTGTTCGGCGATGCGCTGCGGGATCTTCTGGATCCGCGTATGCGAGGCAGCCGCTGAAAAAAAAGAACTCGGGCCTGGGAGGTAGAAGATGAAGACAGTGAAGAGGGCGCTCCTGGCCGGTGCGATGATGCTGGCGGGCATGACCACCGCGGGCGGTGCAGCCTATGCCGAGAATGGCCAGAAGCCTCAGTATGGCGGCTCGCTGGAGATCGGCACCGTCTATGTCACGCTGTCGGCGCTGTCGTTCGATCCGAACGACTGGAATTGGAAGCTGAACCACGACACCGGCCAGTACCTCGAACAGCTCTTCCAGGGCGATTTGTCGAAGGCTCGGAGCCGCGGCGGCCCGCATTCCTTCGTGGCGGACGGTTACCTGCCGCAAGACGCGATCAGGGGCGAACTGGCCGAAAGCTGGGAGTGGAAGGACAATCCGCTGCGCGTCGAGATCAAGCTGCGCAAGGGCGTGATGTTCCCCGAGAAGGCAGGCGTGATGAAGAGCCGCGAACTCACCTCCGGGGACGTGGCCTACAGCTTCAATCGCCTGATCAGCAGCCCCAAGCAGCAGAAGGGCTACTTCGATCACGTCGAGAAGGTCGAGACGCCCGACCCGCGCACGGTCGTCTTCTACATGAGGCACTTCCACGCCGAATGGGACTACCGCTTCGGCTGGGGCTACTACTCGCCGATCTACGCCAAGGAGATGGTCGACGCCGGCGCGACCAACTGGAAGAACGCGGTCGGGACCGGCCCCTTCCAGCTCACCGACTACGTCTCGGGCAATTCCAACACCTACACGAAGAACCCGATCTACTGGGGCACCGAGAAGATCGCCGGCCAAGACTACAAGCTGCCGTTCGTCGACAAGATCACCTACCGCACGATCAAGGACGAGGCGACCTACGTTACCGCGCTGCGCACCGGCAAGCTCGACATCCTCGAATCGATCCGCTGGCAGAACGTCGATTCGCTGAAGAAGAGCGCACCGCAGCTCAAGTGGAACCGCTGGCTCAACATGAGCGGCACGTTCATGGCGATGCGCATGGACGTCGACGGACCGTTCAAGGACGTGCGCGTCCGCCGTGCCCTCAACATGGCGGTGAACAAGGACGAGATCGTCAAGGCCTACTACAACGGCAATGCCGAGCTCTTCGCCTATCCGCAGCATCCCGACTACGGTCCGTATTTCCAGCCGTTGAAGGAGATGCCTGCCTCAGTGCAGGAGCTGTTCAAGTACGACCCGGCCAAGGCCAAGAAGCTGCTGGCGGAGGCGGGCTATCCGAAGGGCTTCACCACGAAGGTCCAGGTCTGCTCGTGCAATCCCGACCACATGGACCTGCTGCCGCTGGTCGCCGCCTATCTCGAACAGGTCGGCGTCAAGCTCGAGATCCAGCCGATGGAGTACGGCGCGTTCCTGAGCGCGATGAGTTCGCGCACCCATGCGCCGGCCTATTTCATGAATTCCGGCCACGTCAATCCGACGCGCACCATCCACAAGAGCTTCATAACGGGAGAGCTGTGGAATCCGGCGGGCTACAGCAATCCCAAGTACGACGCGAAGATGGAAGAGGTCTTCCGGACGAAGGACGAAGCCGCGCGCATCAAGATGCTGCGCGAGCTGACCGTCGAGATTCTCGAAGCGGCGCCCTATGTCTGGATGCCGATCCCCTACATCTACACGGCATGGTGGCCGTGGGTGAAGAACTATGGCGGCGAGCTGCGCGTCGGCGCCGTTCGCCCCGGCCCGATCTATGCGCGCATCTGGATCGACGAGGAACTCAAGAAGAAGATGGGCCACTAATCGCTCACGGCATCTCTGGGAGGAAGCAATGAAGACATTCAAGAGTGTGATGCTGAGTGGCGCGATAGCGCTGGCCATGACGGGTGGCGCCTTCGCCAATGACGAGAAGCCGAAGTACGGCGGCAGCGTCGAAATCGGCACCGTTTACGTGACGCTGTCCGCGCTGTCGTGGGACGCTCAGGATTTCAACTGGAAGCACAACCACGATACCGGCCTCGTCTACGAACAGCTCTTTGCCGCCGACCTCAGCAAGAGCGTGAAGGCGGGCGGCAAGCATCCGTTCGTTGCCGACGCCTGGCTGCCGTCCGACGCGATACGCGGCGAGCTCGCGGAGAGCTGGGAGTGGAAGGAAAACCCGCTCCGGATCGAGATCAAGCTGCGCAAAGGCATCATGTGGCCGGACAAGCCCGGTGTCATGAAGAGCCGCGAGTTCGTGGCCGACGACGTGCTCTTCGCCTATACCCGCCTCGACGAGAGCCCGCGCAAGATCAAGGGCTACTTCGACCATATCGCCAAGGCCCATGCGCTGGACAAGCACACGGTCGTCTTCGAGTTCAAGGACTACTTCGCCGAATGGGACTACCGCTTCGGCTACGGCTATTTCTCGGGCATCTATCCCAAGGAGGTCGTCGAGGCCGGCGCCAGCAACTGGAAGAACGTGAACGGCACCGGACCGTACATGCTGACCGACTTCGTCTCGGGCAATTCCAACGTCTACACCAAGAACGAAGGCTATTGGGACAAGGACAAGATCGGCGGCCAGGACTACAAGCTGCCGTTCATCGACAAGATCACCTACCGAACGATCAAGGACGAAGCGACCTACATCACCGCGCTGCGCACCGGCAAGCTCGACATCCTCGAATCGATCCGCTGGCAGAACGTCGATTCGCTGAAGAAGAGCGCGCCGCAGCTCAAATGGAACCGCTGGCTCAACATGAGCGGCACGTTCCTCGCCTTCCGTGTCGATGTCGACAGTCCCCTCAAAGACGTGCGCGTTCGCCGTGCCCTCAACATGGCGGTGAACAAGGACGAGATCGTCAAGGCCTACTACAACGGCAACGCCGAACTCTTCGCCTATCCGATGCATCCCGACTATGTCGGCTATTTCCAGCCGCTTGCCGAGATGCCTGCCTCGGTGCAGGAGCTGTTCAAGTACGACCCGGCCAAGGCCAAGAAGCTGCTGGCGGAGGCCGGCTATGCCAAGGGCTTCACCTTCAAGACCCAGGTCTGCTCGTGCAATCCCGACCACATGGACCTGCTGCCGCTGGTCGCCGCCTATCTCGAGCAGGTCGGCGTCAAGATGGAAATCCAGCCGATGGAGTACGGTGCGTTCCTGAGCGCCATGACCTCGCGCACGCTGTCGGTCGGCTACATGATGAACAACGGCCATACCAACCCGACGACGACGATCCGCAAGAGCTTCACGACTGGCCAGCAGTGGAACCCGTCGGGCTACAGCGATCCCAAGTATGATGCCAAGATGGACGAGGTCTATCGCACCAAGGACGAGGCCACGCGCATCAAAATGCTGCGCGAGATGACGGTCGAGATCCTCGACCTCGCCCCCTACGTCTGGCTGCCGACGCCCTACGTCTATACGGCATGGTGGCCGTGGGTGAAGAACTATGCCGGCGAGCTGCGGTCCGGTGCGGTGCGTCCCGGGCCGATCTACGCCCGCATGTGGTTGGATCAGGAGATGAAGAAGAAGATGGGCTACTGACAACCGGCCGCGGCGGCGGGCGGGCACGAAAGGAGGACGGATATGACGACCTTCAGACGAGCGCTGTTGGGCGGTGCGGCGGCGGCATTGCTTGCCGTCGGCGGGGCTGCCGCCCAGGACGGGGCCAAGCCGCAATATGGCGGCACCCTCGAAGTCGGCACGATGTTCGTGACCCTGTCGGCCCTCTCCTGGGATCCGCACGACTGGAACTGGAAGCTGAACCACGACACCGGCCAGTTCTACGAGCAGCTCGTTGCCGGCGACCTCGACAAGAGCGTCCGCAAGGGCGGCAAGCATCCCTTCGTCGCCGACGCCTATCTCGCGACGGAGGCCCAGCGCGGCGAGCTGGCCGAGAAGTGGGAGCTGGTCGAGAAGCCGCTCTCCGTCGTCTTCACCTTGCGCAAGGGCATCATGTTCCCGGAGAAGCCGGGCGTGATGGCGTCGCGCGAGCTCACAGCCGAAGATGTGGCCTACGCGTTCAACCGCCTCCGTTCGAGCCCCAAGCACATCGGCGGCTACTACGACTTCGTCGGCGATGTCGTGGCGCGCGACAAGTACACCGTCGTCTTCAACCTCAAGGAATACAACGCCGAGTGGGACTACCGGCTGGCCTGGGGCTTCTACACCACGATCACGCCCAAGGAAGTGGTCGATGCCGGACCGAACAACTGGAAGAACGTGAACGGCACCGGGCCGTTCATGCTGACCGACTTCGTGGCCGGCAATTCCAACACCTACACCAAGAACCCGATCTACTGGGACAAGGAGAAGCTCGGCGATCAGGAATACAAGCTGCCGTTCGTCGACAAGCTGGTCTACCGCACCATTAAGGACGAGGCGACCCAGCTCGCAGCCATCCGCACCGCCAAGCTCGATCTGCTGGAGACGATCAACGCGCGCTACGTTCCCGAGCTGAAGAAGAGTGCGCCGCAGCTCCAGTTCGCCAGGCGCCTGTCGATCCTGGGTTCCTTCATGGCGTTCAGGACTGATACCAAGCCGTTCGACGACGTGCGCGTGCGGCGCGCCATCAACATGGCGGTCAACAAGAAGGAGATCATCGAGGCCCACTATACCGGCGAGGCCGAGATGCACGCCTATCCGATGTATCCCGACTGGGACGGCTACTACGATTCACTCGACAAGATGCCGGCCTCGGTGAAGGAGCTCTACACCTACAATCCGAAGAAGGCGAAGGAACTGCTGAAGGAGGCGGGCTATCCCAATGGCTTCACCTTCAAGATGCAGTTCTGCTCCTGCTCGGCCGATCATGTCGACCTGGCGCCGTTGATCGCCGCCTATCTCGAACAGGTCGGCATCAAGGTCGAGCTGAAGCCTACCGAGTACGGTGCGTTCCTGTCGGCGATGACGACGCGCAAGCACGAGGCCGGCTATCTAATGAACAGCAGCCACACCAACCCGACGACCTCGATCCGCAAGAGCTTCATCACCGGCCAGACCTGGAATCCGTCGATGTACTCGGACCCCAAGTTCGACGCCAAGATGGACGAGGTCTACAAGACGCGCGACGAGGCCAAGCGCAAGCAGTTGTTGCGCGAGATGACCGTCGAGATCATGGATGCCGCGCCTTACCTGTGGCTGCCGACGCCCTATATCTATGCAGCGTGGTGGCCCTGGGTGAAGAACTATGGCGGCGAAATGAGCGTGGGCTCGATACGGCCGGGCCCGATCTACGCGCGCATCTGGATCGACCAGGAACTCAAAAAGAAGTTGGGCCACTGAGCATGCTGAATCGCGTAGGGAGGCGTGCCTGATGGGGACGCCTTTGTTGAGCGTCAAGAACCTGTCGACCGAATTCCGCACCGAGCGCGGAACGGTCAAGGCGGTCGACGACGTTTCCTTCGACCTGGCGGCCGGCGAGACCCTGGCCATCGTGGGTGAATCGGGCTCCGGCAAGAGCATCACGGCGATGTCGATCCTGCGGCTGATCCCTCAGCCGCCGGGTCGCATCACGTCGGGCGAGGTCGTGTTCGACGGCCAGGACCTGCTGAAGGTCAGCGACGCCGAGATCAGGGCGATCCGTGGCGACCGCATCGCCATGATCTTCCAAGAGCCGATGAGCTCCTTGAATCCCTCGCTCACGGTCGGCCTGCAGATCGCCGAACCGATCAACCTGCATCGCAAGACGCCGTGGGCGGCGGCGATGGACAAGGCGGCCGAGCTGCTGGCCCGCGTCCGCCTGCCCGACGCCAAGAGCCGCGTGAAGTCCTATCCGCACCAGTTCTCCGGCGGCATGCGCCAGCGCGCCATGATCGCCATGGCGCTGGCCTGCCAGCCGCAGCTCATCATCGCCGACGAGCCGACGACGGCGCTCGACGTCACGGTGCAGGCGCAGATCCTGGCGCTGCTCAAGGAAGTGACGCGGGCGGCCAACTCGGCGCTGATCCTGATCACCCACGATCTCGGCGTGGTGGCGCGCTACGCCGACCGCGTCTGCGTGATGTATGGCGGCCGCATCGTCGAGGCCGGGCCGGCGCGCGAGATCTACGCGCGGCCGCGTCATCCCTACACGATCGGCCTGATGGCCTCGATCCCGCGCCTCGACCAGGAAGCGGGCCAGCGCCTCGTGCCGATCGAGGGCCAGCCACCCAACCTGGCCAACCTGCCGCCCGGCTGCGCCTTCGCGCCGCGCTGCCAGCGCGCCGCCGACGTTTGTCGCCGCGAGCGGCCGCCGCTGGTCCAGACGACTCCCGACCATCTTTCAGCCTGTCATTTCCATGCCCAGCTCAGCGCCTGACGCCTCCTCCGAGACCGTGCTCGAGGTCCGCGACCTCAAGGTCCATTTCCCGGTCATGGCCGGCGCCGTGATGCGCAAGCAGGTCGGCAGCGTGAAGGCCGTCGACGGCGTTTCCTTCACCGTGCGCCGCGGCGAGACGCTGGGACTGGTGGGCGAATCCGGCTGCGGCAAGAGCACGACCGGCCTCGCCGTGCTCAAGATGCTCGACATCACCTCGGGCCAGGTCGTGTTCGAGGGCGAGGACATCACCAACCACGACCGCGCCCGCATGCGGCCGATCCGGCGGCGCATGCAAATGGTCTATCAGGACCCGTTCGGATCGCTCAATCCGCGCATGACGGTTTCCGATATCGTGAGCGAGCCGTTCGAGGTCCATGGGCTTCCGGGCGGCCGCGCTGCCTATCGCGAGAAGGTCGCCAGGCTGCTCGACATGGTGGGCCTGCTGCCCGACATGGCCGACCGCTATCCGCACGAATTCTCGGGCGGTCAGCGTCAGCGCATCGGCATCGCCCGCGCGCTGGCCCTGGAGCCGTCGCTGATCCTCTGCGACGAGCCGGTGTCGGCGCTCGACGTGTCGATCCAGGCTCAGGTCGTAAACCTGTTCCAGGAGCTGCAGGAACGGCTCGGCCTCACCTACGTCTTCATCGCCCACGATCTCGCCGTCGTGCGCCACATCAGCCATCGCATCGCGGTGATGTATCTCGGCCGCATCGTCGAGATCGCCTCGCGCGCCGAGCTCTATGCCCGGCCGCTGCATCCCTATACGCAGGCGCTGCTGGCCGCGATCCCGATCCCCGATCCGGAGGTCGAGGCGGGCCGCCCGCAGCAGATCATCACCGGCGAAGTGCCGTCGGCGATGCGCCCGCCGCCGGGCTGCCGCTTCCATACGCGCTGCCCGCAGGCGATGGATGTCTGCAAGACCGTCGATCCGCCGATGCGCGAGATGGAAGGCGGCCGTGCGGTCGCCTGCCATCTGCACCAGTGAGCGCGGGGATCAGAGCGCTCCTTTGACGATGCGGTCGCCCAGCGCCCAGCGATGGACCTCCGACGGGCCGTCGTAGATGCGGAAGGCGCGGGTGTCGCGGAAGATGCGCTCGACCACCGTGTCGCGGGTGATGCCCATGCCGCCCAGGATCTGCACGCAGCGGTCGGCCACGCGCGCGATTGCTTCCGAACAGACGACCTTGGAGAGCGAGCTTTCGTTGGAGGCGCGCTCGCCCTGATCGAGCAGCCAGGCGGTGTGCCAAATGGCGAGCCGCGCCATGTGGATGTCCATCATGTTGTCGGCCAGCATGAAGGACACGCCCTGATGCTCGCCCAGCCTCTTGCCGAAAGCCATGCGGTGGCGGGCATAGTCGGTCGCGATCTCCTGGGCGCGTCCCGCCGAGCCCAGCCAGCGCATGCAGTGGCTGAGCCGCGCCGGCGCCAGGCGCACCTGGGCGTAGCGGAAACCCTTGCCGATCTCGCCCAGCACGGCGTCGGCCGGCAGGCGGAGATTGTCGAAGTCGAGCACGGCATGGCCGCCGGTGAAGCTCGAATCCATCGTGTCGAGCGTGCGCGCATGCTTGATGGCGGGGTTGGGCATATCGACCAGGAACATGGTCGCCTTGCCGTCGTGCTCGCCGCCCTCGATCCTGGCCATGACGATGGCAAAGCCGGCACCGCCGGCGCCGGTGATCAGCCACTTGCGGCCGTTGATCACCCACTCGTTGCCGTCGAGCCGCGCCGTAGTCTTCATCAGGCCGGGGTCGGAACCGGCGCCGCCGTCCGGTTCGGTCATGCAGAAGCAGGAGCGCAGCTTGCCGGTCGCCAGCGGTTTCAGGAAATGCTCGCGCTGGTCGGGGCGGGCGACGACGTCGAGCAGGTGGATGTTGCCTTCGTCGGGCGAGGCGCAATGGATCGCCGTCGGCCCCAGGATCGAATAGCCCGCGGCCTCGAAGACGAAGGCGCGGCCGACCTGACCGAGGCCGACGCCGCCATACTCCTTGGGCACATGCGGCGCGAAGACGCCGGCGGCGCGTGCCAGGTCGTTCAGTTCGATGCGCAGCTCGTCGCTCGGACCGTGCGCGCCCCAGCGCGGGTCCGTCTCATAGGGCACGACCTTTTCCTTCACGAAGGCCTTCACCTTGGCGGCCAGCTCGGTCACGGCGGCCGGCGGTGCGAAATTGAGGTCGCTGATCTTGGTTGCTGTCACGAAACTCTCCCACAATACGCCGCGGACTTTATCATGCGGCCCTGCGAAGGCTCGGCGTGCACAAACGCAGAGCTGATTTTCCGCATGGCTGAGTCGGAATACAACTAACACGTGCTTTACTTATCTCTTGTTCGTTCTTTAATTGTTCCCGGTGAAGGATCGGGAGCAGGGCATGCAGGCGAAGGTGCGGACGGTCGCTTTTCAGGGTGTCGACGTCCTGCCGGTCGATGTCCAGGTGCTTATCGCACCGGGGAACATCGCTTTTGCGATGGTGGGGCTGCCCGACAAGACCGTGGGCGAGAGCCGGGAACGGGTGCGCGCCACCTTGCGGGCGATGGGCCTCGTGCTGCCGCCGCAGAGGGTAACGGTCAATCTTTCGCCAGCCGACCTCGCCAAGGAAGGCAGCCACTACGACCTGCCCATTGCGCTGGGCCTGCTGGCCGCCATGGGCGTGATCGAGGCGGGCAGCCTCGACGACTATGTCGTGCTGGGCGAACTGGCGCTCGACGGAAGCTTGAGCCGGGTGCCCGGCGTGCTGCCGGCAGCGATTGCGGCCCGGGCGGCGGGGTGCGGCGTGATCTGCCCCGCGGTGTGTGGGGGCGAGGCGGCGTGGAGCGGCGGTGGAACCGGGCCCGGAGAAGGCCTCGACGCCGCCGATGCCGACCGGCCGCCGATCATCGCCGCACCTTCGCTGCTCGCGCTGATCAACCATCTGCGGGGCAAACAGGTGCTGCCGCCGCCGGAAGCGCTGATGGCCGAGGATCGCGCCCTCTATCCCGACCTTGCCGAGATCAAGGGCCAGGAGAGCGCCAAGCGCGTGCTCGAAATCGCGGCTGCCGGCGGCCACAACCTGCTGATGATCGGTCCTCCAGGCTCGGGCAAGTCGATGCTGGCGGCGCGTCTGCCCGGCCTGTTGCCGCCGCTCGAACCGGAAGAGGCGCTGGAATCCTCCATGGTACGCTCGCTTGCCGGCGCGCTCGGCGAAGGTCGGCTGAGCCGCCGCCGCGCCTTTCGCGACCCGCACCATTCGGCAACCCTGCAGGCACTGGTCGGTGGTGGCCGCCACGCCAAACCGGGCGAAGTTTCGCTCGCCCATCACGGCGTGCTGTTCCTCGACGAGCTGCCTGAGTTCGGTCGCGCCGCCCTGGAGGCGTTGCGCCAGCCGCTCGAAACCGGCCGCGTGACGGTGGCGCGTGCCGCCGCGCATGTGACCTATCCGGCGCGCTTCCAGCTCGTGGCGGCAATGAACCCCTGTCGCTGCGGCCATCTGATGGAGCCGCCGCGGGCCTGCGGCCGGTCGCCCCGCTGCGGCGCCGAGTATCAGGGCAAGCTTTCGGGGCCGTTGCTCGATCGCATCGACCTCGCCATCGATGTTCCGGCCGTCGCCGCCTCGGACCTCGCTTTGCCGCCGCCGGCCGAAAGTTCGGCCGATGTCGCGGCCCGCGTGGCCGTCGCGCGTGCGATTCAGCGCGCGCGCCTCGCCGAACTGGACCGCAAGGGCAGGCTGGTCGCCATCGAGGCCGATCCTGCTGCCGGCCTGTTCAGCGAGCGGGCGCGCAACTGGTCGAAGCCGCGCTGCAATGCCGACACCGATGGCGCGTTGCTGGCCAGCATCGCCGAGCCCGATGCCGAGGGCCGCGCCCTGCTCGCGCGCGCCGCCGAACGCCTCGGCCTTTCCGCCCGTGCCTGGCATCGCACCCTGAAGGTCGCGCGCACCCTGGCCGACCTCGATGGCTCCGATGCCGTGCGCCGCCTGCATATCGCCGAAGCCCTGAGCTATCGCCGCCCGCAACCGCGCACAGCGATGGCGGCGTGAGGGTTGGGCCGCGCGCGCCTACACTCTCGGAACGCGCGGTTGAACGCCTTGGATCGCCGCGCGCAGGCAGGCCGCGCAGGCACGAGCGCCCGAGAGAGAAACAGTCCTTCCTGACGATCCGGTGACACGAACTCACGATGGCCAGCGTATTGGCGCCGTCTGTTTCGCGAACTTCGGCGGGTATGTCCTTCTCGACTGCAGTGAAATCGTCGAGCGGACTGTGGATGGCGGCGTGGCGAATGCGGTTGCTCGTTGTCGGCTTCCTGACATGCTGTTGCTGTCAGCCGACATGTAGAGCCACACGCACACGACGCGCGCTCCGGTATCGATCGTCGAATTCTAGACTCTCGACGCGCTACGACCGAGGCTGCGCTGCGCCTTACCGTTCTTCGGTCGTGGTCAACGTGTCTGGCGCGACTAGTGTCGCTTCAGGCAATGCCGTCGAGGACGCGGTGGACTAAGCCGCGAAGGCGATCGGTCTCGTCGTGCCCTTGATCTGGGTGCGGTGCATGACGCGCCGTGCTTCGCCGTCGAAAGGATCGCGGCGGTGCATGGTGGAACGATTGTCCCACATCACGAGGTCGCCCAGCTTCCAGTGGTGCTCGTAGACGAACTGCGGCTGCGTGACGTGCGCCCACAGCGCTTCGAGGACGGCGTCCGACTCTGCGCGGTCGTAGCCCTCGACATAGGAATTGCGGCGGCGGCCGAGATAGAGCGTGGCGCGGCCGTTGGCCGGGTGGCGCAGGATCGCCGGATGCCAGGCGCCCGGCGCCGCCATCGGATCGTCGGTCGGCGTCACGCCTTTGCGCAGGTAGCCGCCGGAATTGTAGGTGCCGTCGTGCTTGATTCGACGGCCCTCGATCTTCTTTTTGAGATCGGCCGGCAGGGCGTCGCACGCCGCCTGCATGCCGCAAAACCAGGTGTTGCCGCCGCTCGGCGGGATCTCGAGCGAGAAGAGCATCGAGGCATCCGGCGGCGTGTCGAGATAGCTCATGTCGGTGTGCCAGACTGCTTCGCCCGCGCCCAATGCGCCAATCGGATCGCCCTTCTTGTCGAGCACGTTGGAGACGACATAGATGTCGGGATAGCCCGGCGGGCTGATGCGGCCACGTTCCTGGTTGGGCGGGGGATCGAGGTCCCCGAAGCGGCGGCTGAAGGCCAGCAGGTCGTCGTCGCTGAGCTGCTGACCGCGCATCAGGATCATCGAATGGGCGTACCAAGCCTGCTCGATGGTCTTGAAATCCTGCTCGCTGAGATTCCTGAGATCGACTCCGAGAATCTCCGCGCCGACCGCCGAGGTCACCGGGCGTACCGTCACGCTCATGCCACATCCTCCATCTTTGCCGTAATGATCGACCGGCCGTTGCAGCCGATCAAGCGCCCAGCGCCGGAACCAGCCACTTCACGAGCGCGTCTGCCGCGGCCGGTGCCAGCGGACCCGCAAGACCTGGGTCGCCGGGCGTCGCGACAAGCTTGAGATTGTGGCTGACCTGCGGGAGGACGATGGCCTCGCCCGGCGCGCCGCGCGTGCGCAGCGCATCGATCAGCGGCTGGACATCGCCCATGGGCACGACCTGCCGGTCGGCGCCGCCTTGCAGAAGCATGCAGGCTGTCGGGATCTGCGCCAGCACCGCGGCAGGATCGAAGGAAAGGAGCTTCTGCAGGAACGGCCCGGCGTAAGGCGGAAACAGGAGGTCGAATTCGCGCGGCAGGCCGGCAGGCACATGCCCCTTCGCCAGGATGGCGGCGATGGTGCTGTCCACGGGCCCACGCATGGCCGGCGCGTTGCGCTCGACCTGCGCGCGAACGATCTCGTCGAGCTTGCGGCCGGGGGTTGCCGCCAGCACCAGCGCATGCACCTTCTTGCCCAACGATCTGGCGGCGGCCAGTGCCAGCAATCCGCCTTCGCTGTGGCCCAGCAGTGCCGTCGCGTAGGGCTTGATCTCGTTGTGGCGCAGCAGTTCGGTATGCGCGGCCTCGACGTCGGCCACGAAATTGTCCCAGGCGAAGAAGGCTTCCTCGGCCGCCAGCGAATTGCGCGGCCTGAGCGTCGATTGCCCGATGCCGCGCTTGTCGTAGCGCAGCGAGGCGATGCCATGACGCGCCAGCAGCTCGGCGACCTCCTTCAGGAGATCGATGCGCTCCAGCACCAGTGCATTGTTGCCGTCGCGGTCGGTCGGGCCGCTGCCGGCGACCAGCACGATGCCCGGCACGTATTGAAGCTCGCTGATCAGCGGCAGCAGCAGAGTGCCGGAGAGCGACACGCCGCGGCTTGCAAACTGCACCGGCCGTTCCTTGGTCCGTCCATCCTCGTAGAATCCCGGCGGCTTCCGGCGGTTCTGGGCGTGCGCGGCGACAGGCGCGCACAGGCCCGCCGCCAGCACCGCGCGACGAAGGATCGTCCCGGGGATCATCCCGGGACGTCCGGCTTCGGCATGCTGCGCATGGCGTGGCTCATCTGCCGGCCGCCGAAGACATGGACATGGAAGTGAAACACGAGCTGCCCGCCGTTCGGCCCGTGGTTGGCCACGATGCGATAGCCTTCGGAGTCGAGGCCGAGATCGCGCGCCACCTTCGAAACGGCGCGCCAGAACCCGGTCACCAGCTCGGCCGGAGCGGTCGCGCCGAAATCGGCCTGGCTGACATACTCGCCCTTGGGGATCACCAGAACGTGGATCGGCGCCAGCGGGTTGATGTCGTGAAAGGCCAGTGCGAACTCGTCCTCGTAGACCTTCTTGCACGGCAGTTCGCCGCGCAGGATCCTGGCGAAGACGTTGTTGCGATCGTAGGCGAACATGATGAACTCCAGAGCAAGTCACTTGCGACAGGGCAAACGCCTCGGATGAGGTAGTTAGCATGGCCGCGTTCGAGAAGCGTCTCGCGTGCGTCATTGCAGCCGATGGGTGGGTTGCGCGCGGCCGCTCCGCTGTAGTCGGCAACGCCGGCAATGTGCCCTTCCAACGCGCGTTGTTTCCAGCGCGATGACTGTTTGGGTTGTTGCCAGCTTTTCGGCAGCCGCTTCGGGGATGCCGAGTCGATGGCGGCAGGTTTCGTACGCTGCTGCCGCACATCGATCAGGACGTCCTGCGCCTGGTCGATCTTTGCGGCGAGATAGGGCGAGCCGTCTTCGTCGGGTGGCGGCCATCCGCATGAGACGTCGATGGGCGGTGTGGACATCGGCGTTCCCGGATCGTCGGCATGATGGTCATCGAGGCCGCGATCGCCACCGGCATCGGCAGCGTCGCCGGTGCGTCAGGGGCGCTCTACCCGGCATGGCGCGCCAGTCGTCTCGATCCCTACGACCTCGTGAGCGGCGAAGGCTGAGCGATGCTGTCCTGCCTGAGCCTGCGAAAGGACTATGCGACCGAGCGCGGCGCCGTTGCGGCGGTGGCCGGCGGCAATCTCCCGGTCGCCGCGGGCCAGGCAACGACGTGGTCGAGCGGCGCAGAGACTACTTCTTCCGGCCTGCCTTCTCGGCGATGCCCGACAGGCCCTCGCGGCGCGCCAGCTCGGCCCAGACGGTGGCGGGCTTCACGCCCGTCGCCGCCCACAGGGTCAGCAGGTGATAGAGCATGTCGGCGCTTTCGCCGACCAGCTTGGGCTTGTCGCCGCGGATGCCCTCGATCAACGCTTCGACCGCCTCTTCGCCGAGCTTCTTGGCGATCTGCTGGCGGCCGCGGCTGAACAGGCGGGCAGTGTAGGACGTCTCGGGGTCGGCGCCCTTGCGGCTGTCGATCACGACATAGAGGCGGTCGAGCACATGCTCGTCGACGCTCGCGACACCTTCGTTGCGCTTGGACTTGGGCGCCTTCTTCGCTTTTTTCTTCTTGGCCATCCGGGGGAGAACTCCGCCGCCCGTTGGAGAATGGGCGATCGATTTTTTGCAAACGCCTCTTCGACGAGCGTTCTTGAACTACTAAGACGACAATTCTACGCCAAAATCAGGACGCGCGCGAGATTTGTCGAACGGGGACGCCTGCTTGCGCGAGATGTTCCTTCGCTTGAGCGATGGTGAATTCGCCGAAGTGGAAGATCGACGCTGCGAGCACGGCCGAAGCGCCGCCGCGGGTCACGCCATCGACAAAATGATCGAGCGTTCCCACTCCCCCCGACGCCACGACCGGCACCGGCACGGCATCCGAGACGGCGCGCGTCAGTTCGAGGTCGAAGCCCGACTTGGTGCCGTCGCGATCCATCGACGTGAGCAGGATCTCGCCGGCGCCGTGCTCGGCCATGCGCCGCGCCCAGTCGACCGCGTCCAGGCCGGTGCCCTTGCGGCCGCCATGGGTGAAGACTTCCCATTTGCCCGGGCCGACGCTGCGCGCATCGATCGCCACGACGATGCACTGGTCGCCGTATTTCTTGGCCGCTTCGCGCACGAACTCGGGTCGCGACACGGCCGCCGAGTTGATCGAGACCTTGTCGGCACCGGCCAGCAGCAGGCGGCGGATATCCTCGACCTGGCGCACGCCGCCGCCCACCGTCAGGGGCATGAAGCACTGTTCCGCGGTGCGGCCGACGACGTCGAGGATGGTGTCGCGGTTCTCGTGGCTGGCCGTGATGTCGAGGAAGGTGAGCTCGTCGGCGCCGGCGGCATCGTAGATGCGGGCCTGCTCGACCGGATCGCCGGCATCGCGCAGGCCGACGAACTGCACGCCCTTCACGACGCGGCCGTCCTTGACGTCGAGGCAGGGGATAATGCGGACCTTCAGCACGCTATTCGTCCTTCAGCACGCGGATGGCGTCGGGCACCGTCACGCGGCCGTCATAGAGCGCGCGGCCGACGATGGCGCCGATGATGCCGAATTCCTCGTTGGGCCGGAGTTCGCGCAGATCGTCGAGCGAGCTGACACCGCCGGAGGCGATCACCGGCGTGGTGAGATGCTGGGCCAGCGTCACCGTGGCGTCGACGTTGACGCCGCCCATGGCGCCATCACGGTCGATGTCAGTGTAGATGATGGCAGCGACACCGGCATCCTCGAAGCGCAAGGCGAGGTCGAGCGCGCGCACCGTGCTCTGCCGGGTCCAGCCATCGACCGCCACGACGCCGTCGCGCGCATCGATGCCGACCGCGATCTTGCCAGGCCACTGCTTGCAGGCCGCCTTGACGAGGCCGGGCTCCTTCACCGCGATCGTCCCCAGGATCACCCGCTGCACGCCGGCATCGATCCATTGCGCGATGCTCTCGATGGTGCGGATGCCGCCGCCGAGCTGGGTCGGCACCGTGACTTCCTTCAGGATGTCCTCGACTGCGGCGCGGTTCACCGGATGGCCTTCGACGGCGCCGTTCAGGTCGACCAGATGCAGCCATTCGCAGCCTGCATTGGCGAAGACCTTGGCCTGGGCGGCCGGGCTGTCGTTGAACACCGTGGCTCGTGCCATGTCGCCGCGCAGCAGGCGCACACACTTGCCGTCCTTGAGGTCGATAGCGGGAAACAGAATCATGGCGGCCGGGGTTTACCGCGGCGGGCGGGGCGACGCCACCCCTGCGCCCATCCGGCGCGCAGCCGGGGGCGGATGTTCATTCGGGCCGAACTCCGGCTAATCTCATCGCGCGAAAGGATCCGACACATGACCCGCTTCACCGCCGAGATGCTGGCTGCCCAGGCCGCCGAGCTGACCACCATCCGACGCGACATCCATCGTCATCCCGAGACCGCCTTCGAGGAGGTCCGGACCGCCGAGATCGTGGCAGAGAAGCTCAAATCCTGGGGTCTCGAAGTACATCGCGGCCTGGCCACGACCGGCGTCGTGGGAACCCTGAAGGGCAACCGGCCGGGACAGAAGACGATCGGGCTGCGCGCCGACATGGACGCGCTGCATCTGCAGGAGAAGAACGAGTTCGAGCACGCCTCCTCGATTCCCAACAAGATGCATGCCTGCGGCCACGACGGCCACACGACCATGCTGCTGGGCGCGGCCCGGCATCTCGCGGCGGCGCCCGATTTTGCCGGTACGGTCCATTTCATCTTCCAGCCCGCCGAGGAGGGCGAGGGCGGTGCGCGGGTGATGATCGAAGAGGGGCTGTTCGAGAAGTTCCCGTGCGACACGGTCTACGGCATGCACAACATGCCGGGCTTTCCGGTCGGCCATTTTGCCATCCGCACCGGCCCGATGATGGCGGCGAGCGACACCTGGGAGACGACGTTCAAGGGTACCGGCGGCCATGGCGCGCTGCCTCATCGCGGCACCGATCCGACCATGGTTGCCGCGCAGTTCATCACCGCGGTCCAGGGCATCATCGGCCGCAACGTGCCGGCGACGCAGACGGCGGTGCTGAGCGTCGGTCACATTGCTGCGGGCACGTTCGGCTCGCCCAACGTCATTCCCTCCGAAGTGCTGATCCGCGGCACCGCCCGTAGCTATTCGCCGGAAGTGCGGGCGCTCCTCGAACGTCGTCTGGGCGAGGTGGCGCAGGGCATTGCGCAGGCGGGCGGCTGCACCGTCGAATACAAGTATTTCCGGCGTTATCCGCCGCTCATCAACTCAGCCGAACAGACCACGCTCGCCGTCGAGGCGGCGGCGCTAACGGTGGGGCGCGACAAAGTGGATCCCAACACGCCGCCGATCACGGGGGCGGAGGATTTTGCCTTCATGCTGGAGAAGAAGCCCGGCGCCTATATCATGATCGGCAACGGTGGCGACGAGGAGCCGCGCGGCTGCCACCACGTGCACACGCCGCTCTATGACTTCAACGACAAGATCCTGACGACCGGCGCGGCCTACTGGCTCAATCTCGTCCAGCTCGAACTGGGCGACGCCGCCTAGACCTCAGCCACAGCGCTTCGGTCCCCGGAGCTTCAGCCGTGGTGGTCGTACGACCACTCCGCCGCGCTCTGCTCCCAGCTCCAGCCGTCGTGCAGATGGACGACGGCGTGGCTGTCGGCGCCGAAATCGTAGATCGCAGCAATGTCGTGAGCCGTGCCGGTTGCTTCGTCGGCGGCCGGCAGCAACAGCGCGTCGGAAAGATCGCTCAACGTGACCAGCGCGTCCGTGCCGATCGGCGGCAGAGGGGCTTCGGTAGGGGAGCCTGCCACGCCGTCGATGAAGACAGGGTCGGGTTCGCCGAACAGCCGGTCGAACGGCGCGCCGTACGAAGTGTCGTCGATACAGGCTTCCGCCCAGCGCGAGTCAGGCGTCTGGTAGATCGGCAGATCGCGGCGATCGAATTCGACGAGATCGCGGCCGACGATGAACGGTGCGTCGATAGCCGAGCTCTCGGAGAGGACCGAATGGCTCATAGGTCAAAAAAACTTTTGTTCTTAAGAGTTCAAATGAATGCTGAGGTAATTTTTCAAGTTTACTGAATAAATCGTTGAGAATAAAGAAAGAACATCTGAGGCCAAAATTTCGCAAGCGATTGCAAGCACTTGGGTTCGGCCCGGCTCTGGCCTAGGGTGCCGTTTCTTTGTGATTTTCAGTCGATTGAGCTTTCGGGGGACGTGATGAACGGAGCGGAGAGTCTGGTTCGGACCTTGGTGAAGGGGGGCGTCGAGGTCTGCTTCGCCAATCCCGGCACCTCGGAAATGCACTTCGTCGGCGCGCTGGATCGCGTCGAGGGCATGCGCTGCGTGCTCGGCCTGTTCGAAGGCGTCTGCAGTGGCGCCGCCGATGGCTACTACCGCATGACCGACAAGCCGGCGTCGACCTTGCTGCATCTCGGTCCCGGCCTCGCCAATGCGGCGGCCAACCTGCACAACGCCAAGAAGGCGGGCTCCGGCATCGTCAACATCGTGGGCGAACATGCGCTCTACCACATCAAGTATGACACGCCGCTGACCGCCGACATCGAGGGTATCGCCCGGCCCTTCTCGCACTGGGTGAAGACTTCGCCGACGGCCAAGACGGTCGCGGCCGACGGCGCCGCGGCAATCCAGGCCGCGCGCGTCGCGCCGGGCCAGATCGCGACCCTGATCCTGCCGGCCGACACGGCCTGGACTGAAGCCGACGGCGTTGCCGAGACGCCCGCCACGCCTGCTCCGCCGGCGCCGTCCAGCGAGACGGTCGTGGCCGCCGCCAAGGCGTTGAAGCAGCCCAACGCGATGCTGTTCATCGGCGGCCGGGCGTTGCGTGCCCGCGGTCTCGAACTCGCTGGCAAGATCGCGGCAAAGACCGGCTGCAAGGTGCAGGGTGCGGGCGGTACGGCGCGCATCGAGCGCGGCGCCGGCCGCATTCCGGTCCTGCGCCTGCACTTCGTCGTCGAGAATGCGCTGGCGCAGCTCAAGGGCACGAAGCAGATGGTGCTGTGCGGCGCCAAGGCGCCGTATGCCTTCTTCGCCTATCCCGGCAAGCCTTCGGTGCTCGCGCCCGACGACTGCGAAATCAGCACGCTCTGCCCGGTCGAGGGCGATCCGATCGTCGCGCTCGAAGCGCTGGCGGCCGAACTGGGCGCGCTGAACGAAAAGCCGGCGGGCATTGCCCAGCCCGGCCGTCCGGACCGGCCGACCGGCAAGTTCACCCTCGACGGGCTCGGCCAGGCGCTGGGCGCCACGATGCCGGAGGGCGCCATCGTCGTCGACGAATCGGTCACGACGGGGCGTGGCTTCTTCCCGTTCAGCGCCGGCGCGCCGCCGCACGACTGGCTGAACAACATGGGCGGTTCGATCGGCTTCGGCGCGCCCGTGGCCGTCGGCGCCGCCGTCGCCTGCCCGGACCGCAAGGTCATCTGCATGATCGGCGACGGCAGCTCGATGTATACGATCCAGTCGCTGTGGACGATGGCGCGCGAGAATCTCGACGTCTGCGTGATGATCTTCTCGAACCGTTCCTACAACATCCTCTATAGCC